>PJTY01000165.1_pt1 | contig 46826 bp, 33 predicted proteins | sample 1512121 | NCBI WGS metagenome assembly PJTY01 (sample SAMN08177680, study PRJNA422409) | Soil metagenome, whole genome shotgun sequencing project. | isolation source: Soil enriched (2) on filter paper: alkali lignin treatment | place: USA: Madison | collected 2015-01-15 | reverse complement strand
TTTGCCGTGCTGGCCGCACTGCTGGCCATCTACTGTTGCTGCTGGCTGCAGGAGATCCTATGGAAACCCTTTAAATTCTTCCGCGAGGATTTTAGTTATCACTTTAATCAATTGACATCATGGCAACAATGCATTATTTATTTTTCGGTCTTCTTCTTGTCGCTCTGCACGGTATTGGGCACACTGGCCATCCTGCTGTAACACAGCGGCACCTTGCTGACAGCTATAGGGTATTCGCTGCGGCCCACCCACAGCAACGTATCGTAGCAGCTTCCGAAGCTGTGCTGGCCCACAACTCCCAGAAATGTTGGCTCGCTCCCGGTCTGTGCGACAGGATCATCGACATTGCCGCCGGCCAGCTCGGTGTCAGCGAAGCGACAGGCAACAATGACGGTCCCCGCGTCGAGGAATATCTGGCGTATACTGGGCTGGGCAAGGGCTATGCCTGGTGTGCGGCCTTCGTCTCCTGGTGTTACGGGCAGGCGGGGCTCTCCGCGCCACGCAGTCCCTGGAGCCCGGCTTTATTCCCCATGGCCCGGCGCTATACCGCCGGGCAGATCAGCCGGGGGCTCGTACGGCCTGCCGATCTGTTCGGCATCTACAATAGCAGGCTGCGCCGCATCGACCACGTGGGGCTCGTCCGCAACCGGCAGGGCCCCTGGCTGCTGACCATCGAGGGGAACGTCGACGACCGGGTACTTTCAAAGCGGCGCTCCCTCGCGACCATACATGCTTTTGCGAACTGGCTGGACTGAAAGGAGGGATCTGATGAAAAAGAGAGCATGGGTTCTGTTGCTTCTCATGGTATTGACGGCCTGTAGGCTCTATCAGCACAAGAGCAAAAGCGAACAGCAGTCTTCAATGAGGGAGCAGCAAAAGAATACCTTCGCCCAGTGGCTATATACGCAGAGTCGGGATAGTCTTACACGGTCCTGGTACTTCTGGACAGATAGTGGTCTCCGCTTTCATCCGGATAGTGGACTGAGCAGTCAGGGCGGACGCTTGCTGCTGAAAGAGTCAAGGGCGAGCAACAGTGTGCAGCAGCAGAAAACGTCCGTGGATTCAGAACTTTCCAGGGACAACAAAGATCGTGTGGCGCAGTTGGAAAATACCACCTATAAACTCCCTTATCAATGGAGTGCATTGTTGGTTCTGGTGCTGTTGTTTCTGTATGGCATTAGAAAAAAATGGACAAAACTATGCTCTTGATAAGGAATTCGTTCCGGCGATATCGCGGTATAGCTAAGGAGTAGGCAGATAGAATTATGTGGGATTCCCTTTGTAGTTCTATTTGCCTGTTTTTTGTTTATCTAAATCATAAGGTATGAGAAATTTAATTTTGTTTTCTTATTCGGGTTCCCCTCGATTTGCAAACATAAATGTCAACCTTATAACTACAATTTTACTATTTTTTGTTTATGTAAGATGTTTGTAGCCAAATATATATGGGTATTTTTAACTCCTTTTTTCTATACAAGTTTTTATTTAATTATAATCCATGATATCTTTGACTTAAGTAGGCCACTAGAATACAGTTATTAAGTAGCTTGTTCAGGTAAATTAACCAATTGGGAAATTTGTTCGTTTTCAAATTATGATACCAAATTGTTTGGGCATATTGTTACATTTTTGAAACGATGATAACGGAGATGATCGGCGCTGCTGTTTAAATTGTCAAAAAAATGATTAAATCTCTCTTTCTTATATTATTCTCGAGTCTGTCTTCTTATGCTTTTGCTCAGTCAGATCTGAAGTCCTTATTGAAGGAACTTGATCAAACCATACAAAATAATAAATTGTATATGGATCGGAAAGAACGGAAAATTGATCAGCTGAAGGCTCGATTGATACGCCGGGACCGGTCTATGTCAGATGTATATGCAGTTAATAAAGCATTATGTGATGAATATCGTTCATATAAGACAGATTCCGCTGTCCGTTATGTCGAACACAATATGAGGATAGCAGATTCAATAGGAAATACAGCGATGATTACCGAGACAAAATTACAACGGGTCTCTCTATATGCAATTTCCGGAATGTATCTTGAAGCGGAAAAGTTGCTCAATTCTATCCCCAGTAAAGCACTAAATTATCGTTTAAAAACAGATTACTATCAACTGGGAAAAGATCTTTATAATAATATATCTACCTACAACACATCATTGGCAGGCAAATATGAGCATATGAGTGGATTATATAGAGATTCTTTATTAAATATACTCGACAGACAATCGAAGCGGTACCAAGCTATTTATGCTGAAAAACTAGCATTAGTCGGGCGGTTTTCGGAAGCTCGTCAGATATTGTTAAAACAGTTAGAGAATGTCGATCCTAGAAGCCATGAACATGCTATGGTAACGTCCGCGATAGGAAACGTATATCGGTACGAAGGGGATACTGAAAAGGAATGCATATATTTTGCGCTTTCTGCGATTTCAGATATTGAGAATGCGGTTAAGGAAAATACATCTCTTCAGGCTTTAGCCATAGCACTTTATCAGAGCGGAGATTTAGACCACGCCTATAAATACATCAAATATTCAATGGACGATGCTATTTTTTGTAATGCTCCTTTGCGTACCTTAGTTATTTCCAAAATGTTTCCGATCATTGATGCCGCTCATCAAGCGAGAATAAATAAGCAGCGTGAACAATTATGGTTCTATCTTATTGTCATAAGTGTTCTATCTATTTGTTTGGCAACTGCAGTAATATATGTACTTAGACAGATGAAAAAATTACAACAGGGGCGAATAGAGATCAGCAAAACAAATGAACTTTTAGAAAAACTCAATTTTGATTTAAAGGTTGTCAACGAAAAGGTCATCGGAGTCAATAATAAACTGGTTGAAGCGAATCGGATCAAAGAAGAATATATCGGTAATTTCTTGGACCTCTGTTCCGATTATATTAATAAATTGGAAGACTATAGAAAAACGTTCCATAAAACGGCTTCTTCAGGAAAAATGGAAGAATTATTGAAGATGTTACGTTCTGGCCGCCTGGTTGATGAAGAGCTAAAACAACTTTATAAAAATTTTGACAGTATCTTTCTGCATTTATATCCGGATTTTGTTGAAGAGTTTAATAAATTATTGCTTGATGGAGAGCAATTTTTAATAAAGCCAGGGGAATTAAATACTGAGCTGCGAATTTTCGCATTGATACGATTAGGTATATACGACACGGGTAAAATTGCAAATTTTTTGCGCTGTTCAATGAGCACCGTATATAATTATCGAACCAAGATCAGAAATAAAGCCGCCGTTCCCAGAGGCGAGTTCGATCAATTTGTACTTGAAATAGGGACTTTCGCCAATACATATTGATAAGCTTCTATATCAATGCTGATTATTCTTTTTGTTCGCGTGACAAATTCAACAATATCTTTTTCTTTATTCTTGTGCTTGTAAAATCTTAAGCACCATAAGCACCTGCATATTTAATCTGTTTGGCTGATATTTTTCGTCTAATTTGCTATTCGCTTCTACAATTTTGTTTACTTGTTGTGGTTGTAAAATGTTGTTTTTTAGGTTTTTATATTGTTCTTGAGTTTACATTTTAGTTTTGGGTAGGAAGTTTTAATTGGTTTGTGCTTTACATTTGAAAACGATAAGCCAATTAGATTTTCTACTTAAAAACCAAAATATGATGTCACCTTATGTATATTATTTCGAATGCCTGCGCGAAATTTTCAGGATACAATTTTTGAGCAGCGTCATTAGAATGATTCTCCTTCTGTGCTATTTAATAATCATGAGATCTGCTTCGGCAAGAGAAGTGGATAGTCTACGGATTGATGGCCTAAAATGGAAGTTTGACGGTAAAGCGGAAAGCTACTCTTCACCAGTAATATTTCAGGACAAAATATACATTGGAAGCGAGGATCATTTTCTTTACGCTCTTTATCTCGAAACTGGGAAGATAGCATGGAAATTTAAAACCGCTGGCGCCGTAAATTCTTCACCTATTGTATTTGATCAGCGCATCTGTTTTGGTAGTATGGACGGTTATTATTATGCGCTTGATGCTCGCACAGGTAAGCTTGTTTGGAAATTCAAAACCGGGGGAGAACATAAAATCGGAAGAAATGGATTATGGGGCATGCAACCTGACATGTTTTATATGGAAGATCCTTTCGATTTCTTCATCTCTTCTCCAATCGCGCATGATAATGGGGAAACGAAAACCATTTATTTCGGTAGCAGTGATGGTAATCTCTATGCGTTGGATGCAGCGAATGGAAACTTGAGATGGAAGTACCCTACTGGAGGAGCTGTAAGAACCACACCTCTATTATACGAGGGTACTATCTATATTGGGAGCTGGGATCAGTACGTTTACGCAATTGATGCGCAATCGGGAAATCTGGATTGGAAATTTAAGACGAAATCCGACGAAGAAAATCATTTATTGGAGGGGATACAAGCATCGATATCTGCAGCAGACGGATTTGTATTTGTGGGATCGCGAGATGGCTACCTCTATGCATTAGATGCCAAAAAAGGAAACATAGCCTGGCAATATAGTACCTGGCCTTCTTGGATTACAACCACATCGGTTGATAGAAATGGAAACATATTTCTAACAAGCTCAGATTCCCGTTTACTCGTGGGGCTGGATGTTGCTACAGGGGCAGAAAAATTGAGGTATCAAACCAAGGGGTACAATTTTTCGCCTGTGTTAATTGACCAAGATAAATTATACTTCGGTGATTTTACAGGTAAATTATATGTTCTTGATCGTATTACAGGCAGTTGTTCAGGATTTTTTGAAACAGACGGCAGAAAACAAAATAAAAAACGATTGCTCAATTCCGCCGGTATTCTAGAATTTCAATATTTGCTCGGCAAAAGAGATCCATCTTTATATGCAACAACTGTTGAAATCTTAACGCTTATTCAGCAATTGGATCCCATAATTGGACAACCCATTATAAAGGACCGTGTCCTTTATTTAAATACCGCCCATGGTCGGTTATACGCCTTGACTTTACATAATCATTAACCAAAAATAAATACAATGAAAATCCTTTATTTAAGAAGTAGCATGCTGCTCATGCTCTGCTTTGTCGGAATATTTTCGGCTTATGCACAGTTAAGTAGCATCAATGGTCTCGTAGTAGACGAAATTAATCATCCGATAGCTGGGGCAGTGATCCGGATCGAGGGAACTAATCAGGTGGGCCGGACAGATTCAAATGGGAAGTATTATCTCAATGGAATAAAGAAAGGTCCAATTACACTTCTCGTTAGTTTTGTAGGTTACGCTCCACAGAAGAACACCGTAAATCTGAGTCAGGAAGTCACAGCTGTAAATTTTCAATTACAACGTGCCGAAGAGGTTTTAAATGAAGTTGTTGTTATCGGATACGGAACACAAAAGAAACAAGACCTTACAGGGTCCATAACCACAGTCACGACAAAGGACTTTCAAAAGGGTACGATCACGACACCGGAACAGCTTATTCAGGGAAAAGTTGCCGGGGTCAATATCGTATCCAATGGAGGACAGCCGGGTAGTGGCAGTATGATCCGTATTCGAGGTGGAGCATCATTGAACGCCAGTAACGACCCCTTGATTGTCATTGATGGGGTGCCTCTTAGCGGTAACGGCATTAATAATGCGCCTAATCCATTAGCATTAATCAATCCCGCAGATATTGCAAGCTTTACGGTGTTGAAAGATGCCAACGCGACAGCAATCTATGGTTCTAGGGCATCCAACGGTGTTATTTTAATTACAACAAAAAGGGGGGCTTTGGGGAAACCAATGATCGAATTCAATACCAACAATTCATATTCCACAATTGCCAAAAAAGTAGATGTGCTTTCTGCCGATGAAATTCGTGCTTACTTCGATGCGCACCCAAATGCTACTTATGCCAATGCCCCTTTTAAAAATTTGTTGGGAAATGCACATACGGATTGGCAGGATGAAATTTATGAAAATGCATTTTCAACCGATAATAATTTGACCTTTTCAGGTGCTTTTAAAGGAATCCCTTATCGTCTGTCGGGGGGATATCTGGATCAAAAAGGTATGTTGATTACTGATCGATTCAAACGTACTACCGGAGGTTTGGCTATACAGCCAAAATTGTTTGATGGCCACCTTAAAATAGATTTAAACCTGAAAGGTACACTTACAAAGGCTCATTTTGCTAACCAAGGTGCGATAGCCAATGCAATACAATTCGATCCAACGCAGGCTGTCCGAACAGATAATGACGAATATGGCGGATATTTTGAATGGATAGCTGGTGAGGTGCTTAACCGAAACGCAGCCCGAAATCCTGTAGCTATGATTTTGATGCAAGATAACAATGGAAAAACCAAACGAAGTTTCGGTAATGTGCAGCTGGATTATGCGTTTCATTTTCTCCCTGAATTACATGCGAATTTAAATCTAGGCTACGATGTGTCCAGTGGACGGGGCAACATTTTTGTTCCGGCAAATGCGGCGCTTAATTTTGCATCCGCAGGTTTCCTAAATGAGTCGCATTCTACCCAGAATAATCAAGTTGCTGAATTCTATTTAAATTATGCAAAGAACTTGGAATCTATAAAAAGCAAAGTTGACCTTACTGCTGGTTATGGATATTACGACAATAAGACGACTAACTATAATTTTAAGAATTACAGTGCAGATGGGACTACAGTTCAATTTACACCAGCATTCCCGTTTAATATCCCTCGAAACAAGTTATTGTCCTATTATGGACGTTTAGTGTATACTTTTGCGGATAAGTATATTTTATCGAGTACAATGCGTGCCGACGCTTCTTCCCGGTTTTCAGAGACAAAACGTTGGGGATACTTTCCTTCGGTGGGGTTCACCTGGCGGTTAAAGGAAGAGAGTTTCCTTAAAAAAAGTGATTGTCTGTCGGATCTAAAGATCCGTTTAAGTTATGGACAAACGGGCAATCAAGATGGTATTGGCGATTATAATTATTTAGCGAAGTATTATCTTAACGCTCCTGCTGGGCAATATCAAGTTGGTGATCATTTCTATGATTACTATTCACCTTCGGATTATGATCCGGACCTGACCTGGGAATCAACAACAACCTATAACGCCGGTTTGGATTTTGGATTTTTGGATGGAAAAGTAAGCGGCTCGTTAGATATTTATAACAAAAAGACCAAAAACCTATTGTCAGCAATAGATATTCCTTCCGGTACGAATTTCAATAATATTCTGTTGACGAATGTTGGAAACATGAAAGTTAAAGGGGCAGAATTCAGTATCAATCTTGATCTGCTCCAACGGAAAGAACTGAATTGGACCATTGGTTTTAATGCTTCCTATAATAAAAGAGAAGTAACGAATCTGTCGTTAAATCCTGACCCGAGATTTAAGATCAGTGCAGGAACCATTACTGGAGGAACAGGGGTAAATATCAAATATAATGGTATTGGAAAGACACCCCAATCATTTTTTGTCTATAAACAGATCTATGACCAAAATGGTAAACCTCTAGAAAATGTTTATGTCGATCTTAATCAAGATGGCATAGTTAACACCGATGATCAATACTTCTATAAGTCCCCTGATCCAGTTTTTACGTTAGGTTTCAACACATCGTTTAGCTTTAGAAGATGGACAGTATCAACGGTGCTGCGGTCAAATATAGGCAATTATGTCTATGACAATGTTTCTTCCAACTTTGCAGTACAGAACAGCATTATGAGCAGTCAGGGATTTGTTAATAATGCCAGCCGTGATATTTTTAATACGCAGTTTATAAGCAATCAATATTTAAGCGACTATTATGTGAAAAATGCATCATTCTTAAAAATGGATAACCTGATGCTTGTCTTTGATGCTGGCAAGATAATTAAGGGGCAGAGCAGTAATCTAAGGATATCTGCTGGTTGTCAGAATGTTTTTGTGATCACAAAATATAAAGGACTAGATCCGGAAGTCTTCTCGGGCGTAGACTTTAATCTTTATCCACGCCCACGTATTTATAATTTGGGCTTGAGTGTTGGTTTTTAAAATAAAAAATTAAACAAATGAAAAATCTATATAGAATTTTATCCTTTCTGATTCTTTCGGCGATTTGTTTTTCTTCGTGCAAACAGTCAGACTTAAACCTTTACCCCACCAATGATAAGGTTGGGGCAACAGTATATACTTCTTTGGAGGCTTATAAGGCCGGACTGGTAAAAATGTACGCCAGCTTTGGTCTTGTTCATTCCAGCGGCGCTACTGCATCGAGTGATATAGGCGGGCTTAATGTCAGTTTCGCGGATTTCTTGCGTCTGTTCTGGATGTCCCAGGAATTAACTACAGACGAAGCGATATGCGGATGGGGGGACACTGGAGTTCCGGATTTGGTTCAGATGAAATGGACAGCTGATAACCAGTTTCTTCGGGGCTTATATTCCCGAGCACTGTATCAGATTACGATCTGTAATGAATTTTTGAGGGAAAGTACTCCTGAAAAGTTAGCAGCTAGAAATATTTCAGCAACCGAAGATATCAAGCACTTTCGTGCTGAAGCACGCTTTTTACGTGCGTACCAATATTGGGTCTTGTTGGATGCTTTTGGCAATCCACCTTTTGTAACCGAACAGGACGCTATTGGGAAACAAGCTCCTAAACAAATCCAGCGATCAGAATTATTCAAGTATGTGGAAGCCGAGTTAATAGCTATTAATGATGATCTGATGGAGCCACGGACTAACGAATATGGCCGTGCCGATAAAGGTGCTGCCTGGGCACTACTTTCAAGATTATATTTAAATGCAGAGGTTTATACAGGTACAGCAAGATATACAGATGCTATTACTTATTCCCAAAAAGTCATTAATGCAGGTTATAAATTGGCCGCCGAATATAAAAATCTTTTTTTAACGGATAACAATGTGACAAGTAAAGATGAAATGATATTGACCATTAATTATGACGCGAATAAAACCCAGAATAACGGCGGAACAACTTATATCATCAATGCTTCTGTGGATCCCGGTACGATGCAACCAGCTTCTTTCGGTATCCCCAATGGTGGATGGTCCGGTAACAGGGTAAGAAGTACTATTCCGGCGATTTTTGGTGACTATAGTGGTGCTACCGACAAAAGAGCTATGTTTTTTGGTAACAAAATACAAAATGATAACATGTCCGAGTTTGGCGACGGCCTTAAAGCCATCAAATTTCGTAACGTGAGCTCTCAAGGTGTACCATCATTGGATATTAACAGCGGTACTTTTTGTTCTTTGGACTTTGCCATTTTCCGGCTGGCCGAACAATATCTAATTTATGGAGAAGCTGTATTGCGTGGAGGAAGCGGTGGGTCTATCAACCAAGCGATTGCTTATGTAAATGAGTTGCGTAAACGCGCCTACGGTAATACATCGGGCAATGTTCCGAATATTAACCTGGATTTTTTTCTTGATGAGCGTGTCAGGGAGTTGTATTGGGAGGGATTTAGACGTACGGATCTGATCCGGTACAATAAGTTCACAGAATCAACTTATGTCTGGCCATATAAAGGCGGTGTTAAGTCCGGTGCTGGCGTTGACGCGAGCCGAAGATTGTTTCCGTTGCCGACAGCAGACATTATTTCAAATACAAACTTAATTCAAAATAAAGGTTACTAACACGATAAATAAGCTTAACAATGAGACATTTAATCATTAAGGGAAGTCTGATCGGCCTACTCAGTCTTGGCCTCGCTAGTTGCAACAAATCAGAAAATCAAATGATTGCACATATCGGTCCCGTCGGGACATTGAATACATCCACGACGGATCTTAAATTATCTTTAGCGGATGGGGAGAAGCCAGCGTTAACCCTTTCGTTTTCGAAGGTTGAGGTAACGGGAGCTGAAATTCCTGTTACTTCGACAATCCAATTTGATATCAAGGGAAACAATTTTGCCAATCCTGTCGAATTTGTTCAAAAATCCGATACGTTTTCGCCTACTGTCAATCAAGTGAATCAACTTATGTTGAAATTAGGAATGAAAATTGGCGAGCTGGGGCAGCTTGAAGTACGTCTGAAATCCGAACCTGCTGCCAATGCAGTGAGCTATTCAAACATAATTTTATTGACAGGTACACCCTTCAAGGCTTCAAGTTGGATCTATATTCCTGGAGCATATCAGAATTGGTCTCCGGAAACTGCTGATAGCCTGCTTTCTTCAACAAGTAATGGCATTTATGAGGGCATTGTCAATTTTCCTGTGGGTAAGCTAGATTTTAAAATTACACCCAAAAAGAACTGGACCATAAATTATGGAGATTCAGGTAATGGCACGTTTCGATTGGGTGGCGACAATTTTAATGTGCTCACACCAGGAGCAAAGAAAGTCATGATTGATATGAACAAAATGAAATGGGAGATTTCCGATGTCAAGATATGGTCCTTGATCGGTAGTGCAACTCCGAAAGGATGGGATGGAGATACAGATCTAAAATTTGTAAACGATGGTACCGGAACATTTACTTTGACACAGGATCTAACCGCTGGAGATATTAAAATTAGGTATGGACACGATTGGAGCATAAATTTTGGCGGTAGCATCAATGATTTTGTGCTAAACGGTGGAAATGTGCCTGTTGCAGCAGGTAACTATACGGTGAAGTTAAACGTAGCTAAAACTGATGCACAGGGAAATCCTACGGCTGTCAAGGTCAGCGTGCAAAAAAACGAAAAGTAGCTCAACACGCTTCAAGTTTAAAATTAAAAGGCCCGGCAGTTTATGCCGGGCCTTTTAATTTCTTACGAGAGAATATCTAGTATTGATTTAACTTATTTTTTTAGTTCTAGCACCCACATTTTCATCGGTGGTATTGTTGCATTGTTTTTTGTTGATAACACTTCCTCCGTAATTACATTTCGCGCTAGCATAAAGCCCGCTGTCCGTTCATCATATTTTTTGAAGTCAATTTCCTTTGGCGTATTACTCGTATTCATCACGCACATAATTGTTTGATTGCCGTCGTATCTAAAGTATACATATAAGCCCTCTACAGGAACATAATGCATCATTTTACCTGTCGTAATCGCAGATGACGTTTTTCTGAAATTTGCCAGTTTACGAACAAGATCCTGTGTGGACTTTTCATCCTCATTGAGCCCAACCCCGGTGAAAGCATTTTTTTTGTCTGATTTCCAGCCGCCGGGAAAATCTGACCGCAGAAGTCCGTCTGGAGCCTTAAGACCTTTCATTAATACTTCCGAACCATAATATAACTGCGGAATTCCTCGGTAGGTCAGGAGCCACTGATAACCAATCTTCTGCTTCTCTGCATTTTCGCCTACCAGAGAGAAGAATCTTGGTTCGTCATGATTGTCCAATAACAATACCTTTTGCATAGGGTTTCTACTTAAGAAATCTGTACTGGCGGTATAATAGAGTTTGTTTACGCCAGATGTCCAGCTTAAAGGCTCCGTTAATGCGGGGATGATGCCATAGTATAAACTTTGAAAATCGACTACCGAAGGTAAGTTACTTTTAAAAGGTGTCGCGATGTTGTTCTGCTCGAAATAGGTCTGATTGGCTACACCATGAACCATAATTTCTCCAAATGCAGTAATTTTGGGAAACTCGTTTAAAATAGCCTGGTTGCACCGATTGGCGAAGTCTAAATCGTTGTAAGTATATGTATCCAAACGGACACCGTCAATACCAAATGTCTCGATATGCCAGATGCAGTTCTGAATTATGAAATTAGCCATGTAGGGATTATCCTGATTGATATCAGGCATAGTTTTATCAAACCAACCGTCACTCATTTTCTTCCGGTCCGATTTTGAAGCGTAAGGATCGAATAGGGGCTGTTCCCGAAAAGAGGTCTGAGTATATTCCGACCAGCGATGTACCCAGTCGTTTTCTGGGGGATCCTGTTCTAAAAAATGGAATAAACCAAAATGGTTATACACGGCATCAAATATCAGTTTCATTCCTCTTTTGTGGAGTTCATCACTTAATTTCTTGTATACCTCATCCCCTCCGTATCTCTTATCGATTTTATAATGGTTGGTAATAGCGTAACCATGTTCAGTTCTATTGGGCATATCATTTTCCATTACCGGAGTAAACCATAGGGCGGTAATGCCCAATCCTTGCAAATAATCCAGGTTATTGATAATACCCTGGAAGTCTCCGCCATGACGTGCATACATATCATTTCTATCTAAAGACTGATCTTTCATTCCTTTGACTCGATCGTTATTGGGATCACCATTACTAAACCGGTCCACCATAATTAAATCGATAAAATCGGCTGAATTTACTCCTTGTGCGTAGGTCGTGCCATTACCCGGCCTGCGTTGATTTAGTGGCCAGTTGATCTGCCTTTTCTTTCCATTTTGAAAAACCTCGATCGTGACATTGCCGGGCTGGGAATCTGACGCAATTGAGATATCAGCAGCGAGATATCTTTTATTCGTAAATAGGTGTGTTTTTAGCAGTGTGACACCTGGATACTTTATGTGTATGCTATCGGATGAAAATGATTCCCCCGTGCTTCGAATTAGCAATTGTACAGTATTCGTTTTCATGTTGACCCACCAGTTAGTTGGGTAAATGTCAATATTTTGGGCGTTGACAGTACATATGCTGCAAAGTAAAGCAACATAAAATAAGATTGTTTTTCTCATGCGAATTGATGTTTAATTGATCGTAAGATCGAATATACCCTTCCTGGTAATGCTTTAAAAACAACTTATGCAGACGACATTATTTATCTTATAAACAACAACATGGGTTTGGAAGAATAGCCTTATTTTTATGGAACCTAGAAACACGTTGTGCACATGAGAAGTTCCAATAAACAAAATAAATCCCTGCTGATAAAAATGTACAGCTTATATTGGCTGGGCTATATCTTACTATTTAGTGTTATCCAGAGTATACCTACTGGCGATTTTATTACCGTGTTGCGCAACGAGTGTTATAGCCTTCTCCCTAAAATTATATTTGTGACGATTGTTGTGGAGTTGATGATGCCACGATTATTATTCAAAAAAAAATATGTCATGTTTGCTTTCGCCTACATTGGAATGATCCTGTTTTTTGCTTTTGTGCAACGGATAATCGATAATTATATCATCATACGTTATTATCTCACTTTTTGGAAGACCGAATCCCTTTTCGCAGTTCCAGTCTATTTGTACAATATCAGTAAACTACAATTTGTGGTCAGTATCCCCGTAGCATGTCGGCTTTTTTATTATTTAGCGGAAGAAAAGAATAAAGTGCAGGCAGTCATGTCTGAGAAATTACAAGCTGAATTGTTTGCTCTTCGTAATCAATTTCACCCACATTTTTTATTCAATGTATTAAATGGACTATATAGTAAGATATTGAATCAATCTAATGATTCGGCTGAAATTGTTCTAAAAATATCAGATCTGCTTCGTTTTTCTTTGTATGAGGCAGATCGTAAGAATATTCCTCTTTCAAGCGAGATTGACCACCTTACGAATTATATTGCTTTACAGCGCCTGCGTTTTGGTAATGATTTGCAGATCAGCTTTAGCGTGTACGGCGAAAATAAAGATGCTGTTATTGAACCGTTTTTGATCTTACCATTTATAGAGAATAGTTGTAAACATTGTCTAAATGAGACCAATCAAGGCTGGATCACCATTGCAATCACCGTTAATGAAGAATGGCTAGTTGTAAAGATTGAAAATAGTCTCTCTGACAACATTGATTCTAAGATAAAGAGCGCAGAAGGAATTGGTTTGGTAAATGTAAAGCGTAGATTGGACTTACTTTATCCACATCGACATGTGTTGCAGATTAAACGGGATGACTCGAGTTTTTTTGTATCATTAAAATTGAAGATCAAAGATGATAAAAATTAAGTGTGCCATTGTTGAAGACGAATTACCGGCTTCGGATTTACTGGAACTCCATATTTCCAAGTTCGATTTCTTGGATTTGAAAGGTAAGTACACGCACGTGGGCGGACTGCAACAGCTGTTGGCCACCGAGCAGATAGATCTTCTCTTTTTAGATATAAATCTACCGGGGAAGTCGGGGATCGAATTTGCTAAAAGTCTTCCCAAAGAAACAGCCATTATTTTCACAACGGCTTACCCTAACTATGCTGTTGAAGGATTTGAACTGGATGCCATCGATTATATCTTAAAACCGATTTCTTTAGAACGCTTTACAAAGGCAGTGAATAAGTACAGCAAGACTAAGCAAATAAATTCCACCATAACGGCTCCGGTTAAGAATGTGGAAGACCGTGCTTTTATTTTTGTAAAATGTGAACGGAAAATGATGAAATTTTTTTTAGATGAAATAGACTACCTGGAATCTCAGGGTAACTATGTTATAATCTATACATTAAGTGGTCCCTATAAAATTTATCAATCTATTACTGACATGCAGGATCGCCTACCTGAGGGCACATTCCTTAGAATCCATCGTTCATTCTTAGTAGCTATAAATAAAATCACAAGTTTTGGTAACAAGCATGTACATATCCGTGATAAACAATTGCCCATTGGTCGATTTTATCATAACGAGGTTGCAGATTTTCTTACTCGTTTAGCTTCTGAATAACTCATTTTGCCAATAAATTCCTGAAAAGGTATTTATATTTTTCAATGCTGGGTATTACCTTAAAGTGTTGTTGTATAGTGTATTAACTATTTTTCTCGTTTATATTTTGTATTGGTAGTCTTTTCCTGATATGAATGTTTCTCTAGATTTGGAAATGTTCAAGAAGCTTAAGGAATGACCAATTAGTTGAAGAATATCGAGCAGTGATAAGAAGATATGCAAGTAGTCCGGTCCGGGTGGCGTATGCATCGTACTTTGGTGGTAGGAGATGCTGCGCCAAACGGCTGGAACGGATATCCCACGTTATCTTGCTTCGATCATTCAATTGGTTTCACCAATCGATGCGAATTTTAAAATAGTACAAACATACAGCTAATGAAAAAAATAAATTTCTTATTCTTTGTTTTTCTAGCTTGTTTGGGCTTTCAGGTGAATGCCCAGCAGCTACGATCTCCAAATGGTAATTTTATAATGGATTTTGCGTTGACCCCAAATGGTGAACCAAGCTATGAATTGCGATACAAAGGTAAAAGTGTGATTAATCCCAGCCGATTGGGGCTAGCCCTAAAATCTGACATGAATACCACCACCACATTTAACGGACCAGATAGTGCAGCAAAGAAAAAACAATATGAGTCATTATTCAGCGGTTTTGAAATCGCAGGAACGGAAAGAACTACTTTTGATGAGACCTGGCAGCCTGTTTGGGGCGAGACTAAATTCGTCAGGAATCATTATAATGAATTGGAAATTACATTAATTCAAAAAGCAACAGATCGGAACATGAAGATCCGCTTTCGTCTTTTTGATGATGGTTTAGGTTTCCGCTACGAATTTCCACAACAGAAAAATCTGATTTATTTTACCATTCAGGAGGAGTATTCCCAATTTGCGATGACTGGAGATCATACGGCTTTTTGGATTCCAGGCGATTACGATACACAGGAATATAATTATACAACATCAAAACTTTCAGAGATAAAAGGTTTGATGAAAAGTGCTTACGAAGAAGGCAACGTTTCCCAAACTTTATTTTCTCCGACAGGAGTTCAAACCTCGTTGATGTTAAAAAGCAAAGAGGGACTATATATCAACCTTCACGAAGCAGCCTGTATTGATTATCCTACTATGCATTTGAATTTCGATGGGAAAAATTTCACTTTTCAATCATGGTTAACACCTGATGTACACGGTGACAAAGGACGTTTGCAAGCCCCCTGTACATCGCCCTGGAGAACAATTATCGTTAGTGACGATGCACGTGACATATTGGCTTCAAAAATGACTTACAATCTGAACGAGCCTAACAGAATTGAAAATACATCTTGGATCAAACCCACGAAATATGTTGGTGTCTGGTGGGAAATGATTACGGGTAAGAATACCTGGTCGTATACCAATGACTTTCCTTCCGTTCAGTTGGGAAAGACTGATTTTACAAAATCAAAGCCTAATGGTACACATGGAGCGACAACAAGTAATGTTAAAAAGTATATTGACTTTGCCGCAAAACATGGATTTGACGGCGTACTGGTCGAAGGTTGGAACATAGGGTGGGAGGATTGGTTTGGCCATGGCAAGGATTATGTGTTTGATTTTGTAACGCCTTATCCGGATTTTAATCTAAAGAACCTGAATGAATATGCGCATTCAAAAGGAGTAAAACTTATCATGCACCATGAGACATCGGGGTCTGTTCGTAATTATGAACGTCATATCGATACTGCATTCAAACTGATGAAACAATATGGTTATAATGCAGTTAAAACCGGATATGTTGGTCAGATATTACCCTTAGGAGAACATCATTATAGTCAATCGACTAATAATCATTATCAATTTGTGATAGAAAAAGCGGCTCGGTACCAAATCATGGTCAATGCACATGAAGCGGTTCGCCCTACCGGTATTGCCCGTACTTGGCCCAACATGATCGGTAATGAGTCCGCTCGTGGAACAGAATATCAAGCCTTTGGCGGCAATGCGCTCAATCATGTTACTATCCTTCCTTTCACGAGGTTAATCGGTGGTCCCATGGATTATACACCAGGTATTTTTGAAATGAATCTACCGAATGGAGCTCATCTAAACAGCACCTTGGCCAATCAATTAGCCTTATATGTAACGATGTATAGTCCATTGCAGATGGCGGCAGATTTTCCAGAGAATTATGATCGTTTTCCGGATGCTTTTCAATTCATTAAAGATGTTGGGATCGATTGGGATGACAGTAAATACTTAGAAGCGGAGCCGGGACAATATATTACAGTGGCGCGCAAAGAAAAAAATACCGACAAATGGTTTTTGGGGAGTGTCAATGGAAATGACAGCAGAACATCTAAGATAAAATTTGATTTTCTGGATGCAGGGAGGACCTATTTGGCTACTATTTATGCGGATGCACCGGACGCAAACTTTAAAACAAAACCGCAAGCCTATACAGTAAAAAAAATTAAGGTTACCCACAAAGATAACTTAGCGCAATTCTGTGCCGCAGCTGGCGGATATGCCATTTCGATTATTCCAATCGAGAAATAAAGACCATCGACAGGATTAATAAGGCTTCTTTTTTAAGTGAAAAAAGAAGCCTCAATTCTGTCAATTAGAAATATCAATTTTATGAAAAACCAACCTAAACCTAATTATACCTTTTCCCTCATCACTATTACAGTCCTATTTTTTATGTGGGGATTTATAACCTGCATGAACGATATCTTAATTCCCTATTTGAAACAGCTCTTTAAACTAAAATTTTTCGAAGCTATGCTAGTCCAGTTCTGCTTCTTTGGTGCCTATTTTATCGGTTCTTTGCTGTATTTTATATATTCAGCGATAATGGGTGATCCTATTCATCTAATAGGCTACAAAAAAGGAATTATTGCAGGCATTATGATTGCTGCACTGGGCTGTTTTTTATTCTATCCGGCAGCGACCATTTCTTCTTACCCTTTATTTTTATCGGCGCTTTTTATTCTTGGTTTGGGCTTTACGGTGTTGCAGATAACAGCGAATGCTTATGTCTCTTTATTGGGCAGTCAGGAGTCAGCTTCTAGCAGATTGAATATGACACAGGCTTTTAACGCCTTCGGCACCACAATAGCACCTATCCTAGGCGGACATCTTATCTTTGAGCTTTTTTCAACCGCGGATGGTTCTTTTAGTGCTTTATCCACACGTATACCCTATATGGCTTTTGGTGTAGTGCTGATACTAGTGGCTATATTTATTTCAAGGGTTAAGCTCCCTGATTTCCATTCAGAGCCTGGCACTGAGCCCGTTCGTGGCCTCGTTGCATTAAAGTTCCCGAACCTAAGATATGGTATGCTGACGATGTTTTGTTATGTCGGAGGGGAAGTGGCGGTAGGCAGTTTTATTATCAGTTTTTTGGAATTGCCCGCCATTGTGGGCTTACCGGAAGCAGTTGCCAAAAATTATCTAGCCCTTTATTGGGGTGGCGCAATGATGGGACGTTTTTTAGGTTCGATCTCACTTAACACTAAAATTCCAACAAACAGGCGATTTTTCTATATGATTATTACGGCAGTAGCTGTATTTGGGCTGATATATGCTATAGTTGACTTAAATTTTTCGCAGATAAGATTTTTCCTATTGTTTGTACTGTTGAACTTTGTAGCATTTTTTATCGGCCGATCATTGCCGGCTCGTACATTGATGATATTTGCTTCGGTGAATATTCTATTAATATTGTCAGCCGTTGTAAATAATGGGAGCATTGCGATGTATAGTATCTTGGGAATAGGAATTTTTAATTCCATTATGTTTTCGAATATTTATACATTATCTATTTCAGGATTAGGGAAATATACAAGCCAGGGCTCTTCATTGGTGGTTATGGCGATACTTGGCGGTGCTTTGGTTCCGGTTTTGCAGGGATATATCGCAGATGAAGTAGGAGTGCAGTCCTCGTTTCTGTTGCCCACATGTTGTTATATTGTAATTGCACTATTTGGGTTGTATTCTTCTAGACATCTTTCAGTTGTTTCTCCACTTGTGGCGGGAGCTAAGGGACATTAATTTAATGGATTATGAAAATAGCCTTAGGAAGAAGTTACTTTTAAAAAAATGACAATCAAATATCTACTGCTCTATTCATTGTTGTCTGCTGTATTTTCTATTGCTGGACTGACGCCATAAGTCCGTCTACAATTCCAACCACACATAAACTCCCTCTAATTTAGGAATCCAGTTGGCGATTAGGAACCAATCAGGTGGGCCGGACACATTCTACCCATTCAATCACAATTGAACAGGCTTCGAGTATATTAAAATCATCATCAATTATAAGAATTGTTTTAGTATCCGTAATTGTTCATGACTTCATGGCCGGGCAAATTTTGGTAGGACCGACAAACTGTTTTTGGTCTGAAGATTCAACTTTATCAGTTCGTTTAGGTCTTTTTTGCTGTTTGTCTGACGATATTGTTTTCTCAGCATAAAAATTTAATGTCATATAGCTGCTGTTTTTCCAGTATAAGTAGTTAATAAGGTCTGCTTGACACCGATTTAGACCTTTTTTTATTAATTCCTAGGTGATGGCATATTATTTTTGCCGTTCTGCAAGCTTTTGGGAACTTCTCAAAAGCCAACTTTGAACGACAAGTTATTTTTATCTCAGGCATAGTTAATAGGGTTATAATCCGGGTTGATTTGTGTAGCGTTGTAGTTGGATAGCTACAGAAAAAACAAGTCCCGAGCGCTTTGATATATTTAACTGCTCGATTTACCTATTTTTAGCCATCAATCTGTTTCCACTAACCTATTTACAAGAATGGAATCAAGACAGATAATTCAGAGGATATGTTTGCTACAATCTTAACCATCATAACGCTTTTTTGCGCAGGCTATTTTTTCTTTTTGAATTATTCAAAAAGGAAGCAGCAAGGCAATAAATTGCTGATGGTCTTTATACTTGTGGCCGCATCTCAGCAGATTCTCATCGGGGGGCTCAAGCTCTGGTCCAGGGATGAGCTGTATCTGGGATTATTCCTGCCATTCGGTTTACTGTACGGACCTGCAGTCTTATTTTTGGTGAACAGCTCAAAAGGTAAAGCCACCACACTGAAATCGCTGCTTCATTTTTTGCCCTCGCTGCTGGGGACCTTCCTTTTTGGACTGATTGGTTTGAAACAGTGGATGCTGTACCGCTATCATATCGAAAGCATGTTGTTTATCCACTTGTTTTCTTTTGTGCATTTCTGCATTTATATCACCTTGATAGGCCTAAAAAATCAGCTGGAAACGGGCGCGGATATCTTCATGCTGATGAAACGGTCCGGACCCAAAGCGTACTTGTTGGTACTCATGTTTGCCACGCTCATTGTGGAGATGTTTATCATGGTCAGCCACGACAAGAATGTGCTCATTCACGAGGTCTTCGTCCTGTCGTTTTTTCTGACTTTTCTTTCGGTGCTTTCGCTATTTTATCGCCCCGGCCGCCATCGTGCTGTCCAGACAAAACGAAAGAAACGGGCTATACATAGATCTGTTTCGGTGACCGTTGTGGCTGACAGGACGGATAGGCTGCCTGTCCGATCCTCCTCGGATAAGCGCGAGCGTCTGTACCGGCAACGTCTACAACAGTTTATCGATACCAAAGCCTACCTGGATACAGAACTCAACAAAGAAAAATTCTGTCAGCAGCTTGGAATTCCTGTAAACAATATTTCTCCGTTCCTGAAAAAGGAATTCGGTAAGGGATATAATGCCTTTATCAACCATCTGCGCGTAAAATACGCAGCGGCCCAGCTGAAGAATACAGCGCTGCGCACCACCGTCGACGATTTGAGTTTTGTCTGCGGATTTAACTCCCGGGCCTCCTTCTACCGGAGCTTCCAGTCGGAATTTGGCTGTACGCCATCTCAGTTCTGCAAAACCATTGCATAAGCTATACAGCAACACGTTTTTATCAGTATTCATTTGATATGGGGGCTCTGCTTCTGTGGTCCCGTCTATAGCTGCTTTTGGCATGCCGCGGGCAGGTCTCGGTGACGGCATTCAAATGCGCTTTCATTGCGTCTTGGCCCGGTATCTGAGCAGGATAGCTGTTCCTAAAATGAATCGTTGCAATCCTGCATGGCAAGACCGGAATCTGGGCTGTTTAGTAAAGCCGACCGCAGGGATGCTACAGCAAAAGCGGTATGTGTCTGATCAACGTGGACTGCATGGGGGACATTATCGCCAGAATGTCCACCCCCCCTTTATTAATCGGCCGGGCTGCTGTCTCTTTTTCAACGAGTATAAAATTTTAGCCGATTTAAAATTTTGGTTTGATTGAAAATCATCGGTTCTGAAATGAATTTTTTTGACACCTTGTTTCTTGGTTAATCTCTTTATTATCAAGTAGTTGAATAGTGTTTTTTGTTGAATATCCTGTTTTTGTTTTGACGGAAAGTTTCCCCTGTTTGAAACTGAGACAGTTTTCCATGACGGGTTAAGCAATTTTGCCGACGTGTTTGGAAAAGGTCACCTGTGAACAGAATTAACAATAAAACAATCTTTTAAAAATTTAAACAACAGCAACAATGTACTATGATTACTATCTCTATTATGTAAGCTACCTGGGAGCTTTGTACAATGGTTATCCATTGGTCGTCAGGATCACGGCCGTCATGGTCCTGGCCTTGTTGACCATTGTCCTTTTTGGCATCGCCCGATTATTGTATATCGGCTACCGGATCAGCAGGTCAGAAAAACAGCGGAAAAAAATACGCGCACATTTTGATGAAAGATTAGTCTTCGTAATGACGGCAAAGAACAATTACGATGTCGACGAAATCAGGGAACTGCTTCACTACGACGTGTCCAGATCCAAAAAATGGAAAGCAGATGTACTGACGGATATCGTCCTGACCGTGAAAAATGAATCGGTTAAAAATGGTAATCTCAATGAACTCAATTACAGAAATTGTCTGGAAGCACTGCGATTGATGGGATTCTGGGAAAAACGCATGCGCACGCCGGTATTGCCCAAAAGGAGAGAGGCGCTGCAGGTGGTCGGGGATATAAACAACGGGGTCAACAGTGGTATCCTTTCCAAATCCATGTTCCATAAAGATAAGGATTTACGAAAGACCGCCAGAGATCTGTACGCCAGCCAGGAAAGTTACAATCCATTTCGTTTTATGGAGGAAAATTTTGATGAGGCCTTTACGCAACTGGACAAACTGCGCTTGCACGCGACGCTTGTGAAGCGTTCACAGGAAATTAAGCTGCCAAATCTGCTCCGCTGGATCAATAATTCCAGACATGTCAATTATATCCAATTTATTATACAGGAAATCGGTTTTTTTAAGCAGCTCGAAGCTTGTCCGGCCCTGCTGGAGATGCTGAGTACCCAGGAAAATAGGGATATCCGTGCACAGATTATCCTTACACTCGGGGAGTTGCAATATAACGAAGGGGTGAAGGAACTCGTGGCGCGTTTTCCGCTCGAGTCTGCGGCCGTCCGTGAAGCTATCGTTAAAGCGATGGCCAGGTTAAGGTCCGATCAGGTCATCCCTTTCTTGACGGATACCTATTCCTTTTCGGATGATGACGACCTCAAAATAGCGATAGCGCGGTCGATTAAAGCACATGGAAAGGAAGGGGAAATACTGCTTCTCCGCCTCCAGGAGGAGGCCATTTTACAGTCCCGGGATAAGGAGAAGATATTGCTCAATCAAGTGTTTGCCGAACGGTTCGTTATATCAGCTTAAAATTTTATTATAATGGTCTATTTTTTTACCTATCTCATCTATTTCTATGCCACAGCATTGGGGCTGTGTTATGTAGCCCTCATGGTGATGAGTTATTACAATACCCTGCGTTATCGCTACCGGTACACAAAACGGGAAGAGAACTATCTGCGGGATTTTCCGGAGAAGGCGCCGGGAGTTTCTATCGTCGCACCTGCTTTCAATGAGGAGGTGATCATTCTGGACAGCGTCAACTCGCTCCTGAATCTCGACTATCCCAATTTTGAAGTGGTTGTGGTCAATGACGGCAGCAAAGACAGGACCCTGGATATTCTAGTCAAAGAATTTGAGCTCGAAGAGGTGCCCTATTACCTGGTGTATAAGGTGTATTGTAAACCCATTAAACGGGTTTTCCGATCCAAAAATCCGGAATACCATAGACTGATCGTTTTGGATAAAGAAAATGGCGGCACCAAAGCCGACGCGATCAACGCAGGGGTCAATGTCGCTCAGAACGATTATTTTATCAATACGGATGTCGACTGTATCCTCGCCAAGGACAGCCTGGGCAAGATCGTACTGCCCATACTGGATTCGGAAAAGCACGTCATCGCCGTGGGGGCCACTATGCGGATGGTCAATAGCTGCCATATCGAGAAGGGCAATATCACACGGGTCAAACCGCCCGGAGGCCTGATCCCCTTATTTCAGGAGACCGAATACCTGAGATCTTATCTGGTCGGAAAAATGGGCTGGGATATGATCAATGCGGTACCTAACGTCTCTGGTGGATTCGGTCTCTTTGATACCAAAATCATCATTGCCGTCGGAGGCTTCGACTCTGCTTCCCACGCCGAAGACATGGATATCACGACCCGTATCGCTGCTTATATGCTCGAAAATAAACGTGAATATAGGATTGCGCAATGCCCCTATAGCTTGTGCTGGACAGAGGGCCCCCCAAACCTCAGCATCTTGAACCGGCAGCGGAGCCGCTGGGGAAGAGGACTCTTCCAGTTTCTGGTCGATCACCGCAAAATGGTCTTCAACAAAGACTATGGGCGCCTGGGCCTCCTGGTATTACCTTACATGATATTTTTTGAGTTCCTTGCCCCGATCATTGAATTTGTCGGTCTGCTGTTCATGATCTTTCTGCTGATTACCCATCAGATAAACTTTGATACTTTCTGGATGATGTTGCTCTATGCTTATCTGATTGGCTTCTCGGTCTCCGTGATCACCGTTTCCTATGATCTGGTACTGGCCAAGCTCTATAAAAATTTCTGGGAATACCTCAAGTTGATTCTATTCTCAGCGCTCGAACCTATACTCTATCATCCCTTTGTCGTCATTTTTACTTTGCGGGGATATGTCCAGTATCTGACACGAAAAGATATGAAATGGGGAACGATGACCCGCAGGGGATTTTCTAAAACTAAAAGTGCTTAAAAGAATAAATAATGTTTAAAAATATCCATAAAACGAAATTATTTTTAACTCTTTCGGCGTCAATTTATTTCACGCAGGCCGTGCATGCGCAACGGGCAACCACTACCATAGATCGAAATGAAACAGCGTACGAAATCAATGAACTCTATAAACAGGGCAAATGGGAAGCAGGGAAGAAAATAGCAGATGATGTCCTCAGGAAAAATCCCGAAGACTCCGATATGCGCATGCTTGTCGGCAAATATTATATCCATCGCAAGGATTATGACCGGGCCCGCTATGAGCTTGTCAAATCCCTCAAATCTGCACCTGCAAATGTAGAATCAAAGCATATGCTGGTGACGGTCGAAACCGAAACCCAGCGCTATTCAAGTGCCATCTGCTATGTCAACGAATTATTGGAGGTAAACCCTTACTGGAAAGGACTGTGGCGGAAAAAGATAGAGCTCTACCGCCATATGGGCAACCATGTGGAAGCGGACCGCCTGCTCAAGCGTATCTCACAGATCTATCCGGAGGATAGTGAGCTGAAAAAAGACCGGGAATATATGGCTGAGCAACGCTATCTTCAGGTAAAAAAGGAAGGTAAACTGGATCAGTCCATTGAAGCTATCAAAAAGATGGTTGACGAACGGCCTCTTCAGTACTGGAATTACACGCCTTTAATTGATAGTTACATCAAAGCCGGAGATTTTGCCAATGCGCTGGTCTATACGGAAAGAGCAATAAATCAATTTCCGGCCAGTGACCACTTTTTCCAAAAGAAAATCACCATTCTCGAACGCGAACAGCGCTATGCTGAAATTCTCTCCCTTTTGGATGCTCGAATCAAAAAGGGACAGGGCAATCAGGCATTGTGGAAACAGCAATACCGTTATTTTTTGACGGAATCGGCCCGAAACGCCAGAAACAATGATCCTGCTGCGCTCTATGGCAAGCTCTTTGCCGAATCGCCCAAAAATAAAGAGGCCTTTAATTATGTATTCAACGATCTGTTGGCAAAAGAGCAATATGAAGAGGCTCTGGCTGTATTAAAGAAACATAAAAGCCACGTGGGTTCGACTAAGCAGAATGATATGATGGAGCTGATGGTCTATAAAAGAATGGGGAACTCGTCCAAAGTGGTGACATTGACAAAGGACTTTTTTAATAAATATCCCGGGGATACCGAACTGAGGGAATCCTTTGTCGGAATCAGCCTGCAGGAGGCCAGGGATAATATGCAGGACAGCAATGTCGCTGAAGCTATTCTGGACTGGCAGGAGGCGATACGTTATGGTGATGCTGCAGCTATCAGGGTGGCAAAACGGGGGCTCTTCAATGCTTATATGACGTCGGGCCGCTATAAGGAGGCGATGTCATCTTTGACCGACCTGCTGGCCGGGGATCCTGATAATCCTGATTTGCTGTTAAAAAAATCTGATATCTTTCTGAAACAAGGGGATTATGAGCGTGCAATGGACGTGTATGAGCAGGTGCTGGCAAAGGCATCGCCCGAAAACCGTCCGTATTTTGTCGCCGGGTACGGCGAAATGATCGCTCCCATTGTCAGAACCATGCGTGAAGAATACAGACTGCCTGAAGCCCGGCAACTGGTCAAACGCTGGCTTGTCATTGATCCGGCCAGTCAGGAAGCGCTCCTGAATATGATCAATATCAGTACTATGCTGAAGGACCAGGAGGCTATGTATCATTATGCACAGATCGCCGGGGAGCAGCATGACGATCCTGTCTTCAAAATCAAATTAGCCGAGGCCATGAATCATCAGGCCAGACAGATACCGCAGTCCTGGAAAATGTTGCATGAGCAGGTGCAGAAAAGCCCATATCATCAACCGCTGGTCAATACTTATTTAAGCACAACCGAGCTCTATGCAAAGCAGCTGCTCAACGAAAAGAATCATGAAGAAGCGCTCGCTGTGATTGATAGTGGCTTGGTTTATAAAGACAACAAAGACCTCAGATATATGAAAGGACTCGCTTATGAAGGGCTGCGCAAGTTCGATTCTGCTTACTATTATCAAAAATTTTATGAACCTTCATTGATCGAACTCGACGATTTCAAAGCCCATCTCCGTGCTCTGGCGCAAAAAAGTGATCAGAATTATGTAGCCATTTCGCACCTGCGCGCGAGATTTGGGGACGATAACCGGATTACCTCGATCTCTTCCTTCGAATACGGTCGTCTCCAGCAGGGTGGTTCCGCCTATGTCGGGCGCATCCACTATGCTGGAAGGGAAGAAGGAAAAGGGATACAGGGCCAGCTGGAATGGAGCCGCCCCTGGAGCACTGCTTTTGCTACGCGGATCGATATTGCCTTGGCCAACAAGTACTTTGCAAAGCTGGCGGTGAACGCGAGCGGATTTTACGAATGGAAACCGGGCTGGGAGGCTGAACTGGGCCTGGGCTATAGGCGGTTTTTCAGCGGCCAGCAACTCTACAACCTCAGTCTGGGCCTGACAAAAGATCTGGAGGATTTTCGTCTTGGTGCCAAATGGAGCAATTATCTGCTGGACAGTGAAGGTGAACGCATTTATCTCTACAGCTTGGTAGCTAAAGGGCAGTACTTTATGAACAACCGCAAAAACTACCTTTTAGCAACGGCAAGTATAGGTAGCGCGCCAGATGCAGACCTGCTGAACAATCAGTTATATAATAGTTTCAATGTCTTCAATGCCATGGTCGGTGCGGGGATCGGCAGGTCATTTTCGAGACATGTCAGCGGCAGCGTGATCGGTACATGGTACAATTTTCAAACGGACGGAGCAGCGAATGGAAACAATTACAAAAATTTATATAACCTCTATGTTCAGCTGCACGTGTCGTTCTAAGCTTGTCCTGCTGCTCCTGCTGTTCTGCCCGGTGTATCTGGCATGCAAAGCTAAAGGTATGGACTTTTCGAAGACTGAATTTTTGATCACTTCCAACGGGGATCAGGCCAGCAGTGCGGCCGCGGATTATCTTTACGAGCATATTAGCAGGCGTATCAAGTCTGCCAGAAGCCTCCGGGTCACACGATCGGACTACAGCATGAAAGACGATACGGGCGCCCGCATCTACCTTGAAGTCGTGCCAGATCTAAAACAGGATTATGAAATAAAAAATTCGGAGCACATGCTTGCCATTTTTGGACGGGACAGAGATGTGCTGAAATGGCTCAGCTATATGTTGATCGACCACATCAGCCAGTTCCACCCGATCGAGGTTGCTGACTTGCCTCCGGGGTATATCGATTTTGAAGACAGCAAAGGGACGTTTGCATTCAGTTACCGTGAACCTCATTTTGTGCCCAATCTGAATGAAGATCATCTCGGTATATACAATACCCATAGCATCGACCGTGACTGGGGAATCTGGGGACACAACTTGTATAAGGTATTGCCTGAGGATCTGCCGGCGGATGCCTACGCGCTGATCGCCGGCCAGCGGGACAGACGGCAATATTGCCTGTCTTCTGACCAGATCTATAAGGCCTTGGAAAGCTATATTGGGGACCAATATGGAGACAGGGACCCCAAATGGTTTATGATCGCACCGAATGACAACGACTTAGCCTGTACCTGTGCCACATGTGAGAAACAGGGCAACAGGCCCGGCGATGCAACAGCTGCGAATGTGTACCTGTTGAATAGGTTGGCGGAACGCTTTCCGGAACATCATTTTTTTACGACAGCTTACCGGACAACGAAAAATGCGCCGCAACAACACACCAAAAACAATGTTGGCGTTTTTATCAGTACGATAGATTTGCCCACAACCGTCGACCTTAACCCTGCTGATCAGCAGGTGCTGGCTTTTCTGGATCTGGTGAAACAATGGCAGGATAAAACGGATCAGCTATTCCTCTGGAACTATGTCGCTAACTTTGATGACTATCTGACGCCCTATCCTGCGCTGTTTAGAACAAGATCACAGCTGCAGTTTTTTCAGTCACTCGGTGTTAAGGGAATTTTTATGAATGGCAGTGGCTATGATTACACTTCATTTGATGATGTCAAAACGTATGTGCTCAGCGCGCTTATGATCAATCCGCTGCTACCTGTTGACCGTTTGGTGAGAAACTACTGTTCAAGGTTCTATCCTGTCACCGGTGATCTGCTCGCGACCTACTACCTTCAAATGGAAGGAAAGGTCGTGAAAGGGAATATGGATACTGGAATGTATACTGGTTTTCGGGAAGCATCGCAACGCTATTTTGATGCTGAAAAATTCTTAACGCTGTTTAAAGAACTGAAAAAGCTGGTGGCAAGGACAAAAGGGGCCGAAAGATCGCGTCTAGATAGATTAATCACCGCGATGAGTTATACCGATCTGCAGATTTCGTACTCACGCGGCGCCGCCGCAGGGGGCTTTCTACATGTTGATGGTGAGATGTTTACCATCTCGTCTGCTATCAAAGAGTCGCTGCAACGTCTGGAGAACAATCAGGGGCATTCCGGTATTTCGATCTACAAGGAAGATCAGGGACAGCTGGATCGGTACTGCGGCGAATGGCGTAATCTGATGCAGCATCCTTTAAAGAAAAACAAAATCAGGGGATTGAAAGTGCAGGCTTCTAGTTCTTCTGAACCGCCCAAAGATGCCGATGTACTGTTCGATAACGTGCCGGGATTCGGGTCCGACTTTCACCAGGGCTGGTTTCTCTCCGCAGAAGATCTGCTGATCGAGGACATCAGGCTGCAGCCCTTCAGACAGACGCAACAGTTGAGCATTCGTTTTCTCGTGCAGGAACGTCATCGCATGCTTCCGCCGGAAGCGATAGAGCTATTCGTAAACGACCAGTTCGCGGACCGTTTTACACCAGCAGATCTTACCAATGATAATGGCGTAATGGTATTAAACAAGGACTTAAGAATCACGCAAAATGAAAAATTACATATTAAAATTTATAAAAATAGAAAAATCAAACATGCAGTTATCGCCTGCGATGAAATACAGTTATTCTAAAACGATACTCTTGGTCGCATTGACGCTGCTGATTTCAGGTTGCCTGGATATTAAAAATAAAAAGACCAGCATGGAAATCGAGGATAATCAGCGGCATTATTATCCCATATTGGCCGGTCAGCAAAAGGATCTATCCTTCAATTTAAAAAACACGGGAAAAAACCCGTTGATAATAACCGATATCATTACCTCATGTGGTTGTCTGAAGGTCAATGGTGAATCTAATACGTTTTCTATTCCTCCGGGAAAGGAACGTTTGCTCACACTGAGTTATAACAGTGCAAAAAATGTCGGTTATGTCAAACACTTCGTGACCTTGTATGGCAATTTTGAAAAAGCACATTTTCAGGAGATCGTTTTTGATATCAACGTGGTGCCCAATGCGATGTATACGAAAGATTATGAAGAATTATATACTGAAGAAATGGATACCGAAGGGGGAGTCAGACGTTGGGTAGATGGTGGTGAAAATAACAAAGGGTATTATATGGACGAGGATTTCCGAAAGAGTATCCATGATAATAAATAGTAAAGATTGATCGTGGCAGCTGAATGATACTTACTATGTAATAAATTGATTTATAGATTTGTTTTTTGTTTTTTTTAATATGAACGCGAAATAATTTGTCATAATTAAGATATTTAGTAGATTGCGGGCTATTGGTATACACATAATCTTTCGATGAGTTCACATATCTATGATCCGAAGGCCTTGCTTTTGACGCTTATTGATACGGAGAAACATTTGACCCTTGAAATCGAGAAACATTTTTCCAGCGAAGGGATTTCAATTGCTGAAGATATCGATCTCGCTTTTGAGAATTTTTTTCAGAGCCATGATCTGAAGGGAAATGAAGTGGGCTATCTTTCTTCGCAATTAGCCTTATATCAATTGAAAAGGGAGGTAAAGAAGGCAATTGAAGTGGTCGTAGATTCCAATCAGCTTCGGGCATATTATGATTTTATACGATTTCGGGAGACTGAGGGAAAGGGGCCCAAAGCCGTTGAACAAGGTCTGTCTTCGGGACTCCTGATTTTTGGGGGCATTATTGCCGGAATCTTATTGACCATAGCCGCATTATCGCTTATTATCTGACGAGTTCATGTTTTTAAAACAAAGCATTGACCTATTGGAGCAAAGTTTTGAAACTATGAAAAAAGTACTGATTATATGTTGTTTTCTGATCTCCTGTCCTTCTTTTATTTTTGGTCAGAAGAAAGAAAACGAATTTGACAGGCGATATGTGGAAACCAACGTCTCACTGGTGGCCACCAACGTGGTGGAGGCTCAGCGTGTGGCTGATTCGTTGCTTGCCGTGGCTTCCAATGATGAGCAGAAGATAAAATCACATATGCTTCTGGCCAAGATATACGAAAATAAAGGGGATATGAGCCGGTCGATAAAACATGCGATGAAAGCAAATTCGCTCGCTGAACTGACACTTAATTATTCCTGGCAGGCGGTCACTTCGGGCTTATTGTCTACAACTTTTCGCAGATTGGGCCTGATGAAGGTCTCAGAGCGATACCTCCTTCAGGCTGAAAAGGCCAATGAAAAGCAAACTGATCCGCAAAGACAGCTGTTGACCCGGATTAATATCGCGCATGAGTGGTATTTTCATGCAGTTGCCGAAAACGATTTCCATAGGGCAAAAAAATATGTCCTGCAGGCGGCTTCCCATATCAAGATGGACGGGACAGAGGATAAAAAGGCACTGCTGATCAAAGCCACCAATGATCAGCTTCATGCAACCTGTGAACTATACTTCGGTAACACCAACAGGACAGATTCGCTGCTCGAGGCTTCATTGCAGAAGCTCGGAAATATGGAAACCAATTTAAAACCGTACATCTACCGCGTCATGGCCGAATCCGCTCTGGTCCGGAAAGATCTGGATAAGGCAGCGGAATGTCTCGGTTTGATTGAGCCATATTTAAAGGAAAAGAACGTCGAAGAGCTGGAGATGTTGACTTATCAGACAAAAGCGGCCTATTACAAACTAAGAGGTGACCTGGCCAAATCCCATGATTATCTCGCTAAGGCGACAAGCATCAAGGAAAATAGCAACAAACTGGCGCAGCGTATCAGCGATGATCTGATCGAGGAATTTGGCAGTACAAAAGAAGCGTATCAAAGTAAATATATGATGGCGGTCGTGGGTCTGCTGCTGCTGGTATTGTGTTTTACGGTTTTCGGCGGGTATTTATTTTTGTTGAAGCGCCATTATAAAAAGCGGTATTATCAATTGAAAGAGTTGGATGCACTGAGGCAAACAGCAGAACGCAATTTGCCGGTGGTTCATCTGCAGTCTCCATCATTGTCAAAAGGGGACAGCGAACTGAAAAAAGAAGCAAAGGATATCAATATTTCGAAAGAAACGGAAGAAAGATTGTATCAGCAATTTCTTTTTGAAGAACAGGATCAGTTTTATATTGATAAGAATACGTCGCTGGTAAAACTGGCGACCAGTATCGGAACCAATCAGCGCTATGCAAGTTATATCGTACAGAAGTACCGAAATATGGACTTTTATACGTATCTGCAGACGTATCGGATAAACTATATTATCGACCGTATTAAAAAAGACCCGACACTACTTGATTTTAAGCTGGCCCATCTCGCGGAGATGTGCGGATTTTCGTCCTTGAGTACATTCTCCACAGCATTCAAAAATCAAACCGGGCTGCCCCCTTCAGCTTTTGTTCATTTTACCAAAAAGGAGCTTGAAGGACAAATGAACCAATAAATCAAAATCTGAATCTTCGGTTATTTTTTCACGCTGTATACTTGATCTTGTCGCGATAGGATGGTCCTTGTAATCGCTTTGTAATTGAACAGCTACAGAAAAAATAAGTCCGGGGCGGTCCCATATATTTAACTGCCCGGTTTACCTATTTTAGCTGTCAAATCTGTTTCCGCTAACCTATTTAAACGAATGGAACGTTGTGAAGAGATGTTTAACCTAAGATGTCAAAATAAATTGTAAATAAAAATAATGTTAAAAAAATGAAGGGAAATTTGAAACTCGGAATTCTGGGGATTCTGCTGGGGGCGTTTACACTGTCAGGTTGTACAAAGAAACCCGTAGAAATTCCGGGTGAACAAGAAATTGAAGAACTGCCGGTTCTCGACACGAGCATTGAGGCGAATGTGCCGCATATTTATATCGACATCGAAGGCGATGCAGAGGTTGTCGATAAGGAAACTTACCTAAACGCCGAAATACGGATTGCCGGAAATGGACGTTTTGCCGATATGGACAAAGTGAAGACAAAAATAAAAGGCAGAGGAAACTCCACCTGGTCGAAACCTAAAAAGCCTTATCGATTAAAATTGGATAAAAAAGCTGTTGTGCTGGGGCTTCCTGCTGCTAAGGATTGGGTACTGTTGGCCAACTACAACGATTATACGTTAATGACCAATGCGGTAGCGATGAAAATGGGAAAACAGCTGGGGATGCCTTATACAAACGATATTATTGCAGTGGATCTGACGGTAAACGGCGAATACCGTGGAAACTACAATTTGACCCAGCAGGTGGAAGTGAAAGAAAACAGAGTGGATCTGGGAGAAGGGGGTGTCTTATGGGAAGTCGATAAATACTTCGACGAAACCTATAAGTTTACCAGTGCTCATGCAAAGCTGCCGATGATGTTAAAAGATCCGGATCCGGAATCCCAGGCTCAGTTTGATCAATGGAAAGCCGAATTTCAGTCCTTTGAAGACAAGTTGTACCAGCAAAATTTTCCGAATAATAATTATGGCGAACTTTTTGATAAACAGCAGTTTGTCAATTTCTTGATTGTCAACATGCTGGCCTTGAACAATGAGGTAAACCATCCGAAGAGTGTCTTTATGTATAAGAAAGCGAACGGGAAGTACACGATGGGACCGCTCTGGGATTTTGACTATGGATTTGGTTTTAGCGAGGAGCATGGCCGGACGTACTTCCATTTTGTGGATATGCAGCTGATTCGTGAAGGGGATGAGCGTGTTGGGTCATTATTTTATCAGCATATTTTACGGGATCCGGAGATCAGAAGCTTGTTTATCAAGACCTGGAATGCATACCGCACTCAAAAGTTTGAGGAACTGATGTATTTCATTGAAGTGTATGCCGCACAAATCCGTGATTCGCAGAAAAAAGACTTTAATGTCTGGAAAATAGGTGATAATAATCACGCGCTGAACAAAGCAAAACTGAAGACGTTTTTACGCCAGAGAGTGAAAGTCATCAATGCCTACGCCAGTACATTGTAACGAATAGGTAGCCGGTTTCGAAAAAAAAACTATGGCGAGAAGGTAAATATTCTACAGTACGTGGTTGAATAAAAGCTTAAGTACTTTTTATCAAAGAGTTTAAATTGCTGGAATGCATTTTAAACTCTTTGATTTAAGTGGAGCGGGGCAAAAATCTTGCTTTATCCGCTAGCTATACGGCAATACCGTAGATTACGGCTGCTCATAAAATGGTAATTTAAATGTGGCAGAAATATTTTTGGATTCAGTAAATCCACAATCTTTCAACAGATAAAACGTGCCGGTGACGGTCCCTGCGATGTGATCGTCGTCAGATTCGGTGATCGTTACTTTGCCGCTGAATTGTTCGTTTCCGGAACAGGGCCTGTAAAAGTTCCACAACATCACGCGCGGATTTCCCTCACTGAAAGTCATGTAAAATTCCCCCGGTCCGCGGCCCGCGGAATAGTTCTTCCCTGTTAAGCCGTTGCAATAAATATGGACACCTTTACCGGCCTTCACATCGACACCCTCCAGCAACAGTGATACGCCTCTCACCTGTACACCCATTTTGCTGCTCTCAAAAGGCTGTCCGCCAACGGTGCCCTTGAAGTAAGCGTCTGCTGTCAGCTGGATCGACGTCAAAAAAATCATCTTACCTATCGGTCGCCTGCCGCCCGGATATTTGGGGTCGGGAAGACTGCCTTTGGCAGTGATCTCAACCTGTACAGTGACCGTCTTGGAAACAGGGATTGATTCTGGCGCAATATAGACTGCTTTTGCAGGCAGTCCATGCGCGTTTTTCTTGATCTCGAGCTTGCCCGGCCCCGCAGTGATTTTCCAGGTGACGGATGCTGCAGTCGCTGGATGTAGATCCTCAAGCTCGCTGAGCGGCCATTGATCGGCATCTTTGGAACTTGGAGGAGCCAATAGTCCGGTCTGAAAAAGATCCAGCGTCACCCGGTCATTTTTCTCGACTATTTCGCGGTCTTTACGTAGCGTCAGATTTTCAAAAAAAGCCCAGTCGCTAAAATGGTCACTTGTGACAGAGAGTATTCCGGCTTGTTGGTCCAGCACAGTGGGCAACGCACACCAGACGCCATCCGCACGTTGGTAAGCGATCAGCAATCCTTTTTCAGCACCTTCAGTAATATTCATTTTATCGTATCGGAAACTGATCGTCACTGGTTTTGAAAAACGGATCCCTTCCGGTAATATCCGGAAGGCAGGACGGTCTATCCCTTCCTCCAGGGTATTTGTTATCTGGAGGATACTGATCTCGGTAGGGGCTTCAAGGCTACCCTCAGGTATGGTAATACGCAAAGTCTTATCGGCGGTTTCAATCAGGCCTCCATTTTTGCCTATCGTTTTTAGGACAGGAGTTCCGGCTGCTGTGCCTCTGGGTTTGACAGCAGGGATTCCTGTGCTTTCATCGGGCGGTCCGTCGATGTCTTTCGGCCCTTTGCTGCAGCAGATGCCCAGCAGCAAAAGGGGTATAACGATACAAATTAAAAAAGCTGTTTTTCTCATAGTTTTCTATAGTTAATGTCAACCGATATAAAGTGCGGCTGCCTTGATGAGCCGAAAATAGACAACCCTTGAATTCCGCATCTATTTACAGCGGGATGCGGAAAACCCGAATGCGGCTAAATCATGATTTTGAACGGCAGCAGCTTATAGTGTCCCAAAACAAGTAAAGTCCCTTCGACAGCACTATGCAGGACGATATTGATGGTGATGTTGGTATACCTGTGATAAACGAGTGCCATAATGATCCCCCAGCAAAAACCGACTACAATGCCATACATCGCCAGATGTCCGAATAGCATGCAATAAAGTAATGCACTGATGCTGATAAAAATCCATTTTCCTTTGATGCCGGCCCGTTGCAGTTGGGTATAGACAAAGGACCTGAAGTAAAGCTCTTCGCCGATGGCGGTGATAAATGCAGTTTGGAACAACAGCGTCAGCAGTCCAGTCCTTTCACTGGGTAAGGGTAGGGTTAACGTATACTTCAGCTGCTTTTCTACAAGCCATGTATTGTCAAGAGTCTGTAGTGCCCCCATGCTGCAGACAGCGAAAAAATAGATCAGCATCGCCCTGTTGATATCCAGTAAGGAGGCAAATCTGAAATTAACAGCCTGAAACGCCCCTTTCTGCAGGCTTAGGCCGGCCAGGACGATTAAGGCGACCAATAGTGTAGACTGCCAATAGGGCAGATAGGGATTGAACATGAAGGCATTTGCAAATAACAGGTATATGATCGGGCTAAGCTTGGTAAGGGGCTGACTGTCGTATGCCACTGATGTCTTGATTTCCATGGATGTCTGATCAGTTCATTTCAATAGTTAAGGGCACTTCTTTCCAGTTGCCAAACCAGGCCAGACACTCGGGATCGCCAGGAATAAAGGTCAGTTCTGCTTTTCGTAAAGCATTCTTTGGCGCCAGGCCAAATTCATCTTTCAGGTTGATTCCTTCCTTCATGGAAATGGGTGTTCCGTCACCGGTTTCTATTTCGATCGTGTACCGTCCCAGAGGAATGTTATTGATGTAGAGTTCGCTGTTCAGTACCTGTTTTTTGATGATGAATGTGACCTTTTCGTCCGCATGTACCAGATCGAGCGGCGTCAATTTGACGACGATGACGGTCCCGAGAGGGAAACTTCCGGGCAGCGGAAGGGTTTCTGTTCGCAGGCTATAGGAGAGATGCACGGAGCCTCCCATATAGCTCGTCGGCCATTGGGGGGAGTTGGCAATCTGATCGGGTCTGCCCTCGCCATAGGGGAGCAGCACAAAATTCTTTACAGCTCCGTTGCTCGAGGGAAATTCATTCAACGTACTGTCGGCAGGAAATAGAGAGACAAACGCCCGGCCGCCGGCATGCAGCATATTTAATTTGGCTCCCCAGATTTCGGTATGGCCAACGGGAATTTTTATTTCGTAGTAGCCTCTGGAATCACTTTTGGCAGTGGCCGAGCTGTAAAGTCCTCCGGCAATAGAGGAACGGACGCCGATCTCCGCATCGGGGACAGGACGGCCAAAGACGTCTTTTATATATCCGCGCAGTATGCCCGGTTTTACGTCCAGGGGCGCGAATTTTGGCAACTTGGGGCGTTGTTTTTCCATAACGTTGACATGCCGCCGGTTTCCGGGAACATTCATGCTCTTGGTCCTTGCGGGAAGCTGCGAAAAGGGAAGCTGCGGTCGTATTTCTTCCTGTGGATAGGGATCCTCGCCGCCATTGGGCGGGTTACTGCCCTTTGAACAGGCTGAAATCATCAGACAGCTGAAAAATAGGGAGGCCATCCGTACGGTTTTTGTAGGGTTGATAAGTTTGTTCATAGCTAATTTTTTTGCTAAGTTATCCAGCGGACCTTTAGGGCGGCACCTTTTTCGATGAATGGCGCATTATAACTGCCGAGCGGCGTAAAACAGGGCTAAACGAAAGTCATGCATCAGTTCAGGGGCCAGAAAATACCGTTGGTCTCCCTGACATGCTGTTCATCGTTTATTAGGATAAGATATGGTTTAGGGGACGATCTTTGGAAAAAAATAAACGACATGAAAATGATCAGATTAAATGTATTCATTCTTTCCCTGGGTCTATTGGCCCTGTTGAGCGCGGCATGCCATGCCAGTGGGGGGGACCGTCCGCACAGCACTTCTTTTGTAGGCAAAAAATGGCAGATGGAAAAATTAACAGCATCTCCGAGTATTGACTGGGATATCGACGGAGTCAAGGATACCGACATCTTTGCCCTGATCGACCCCTGTGACAAAGATGATGCTCTGATGTTGCGGGAGGACGGCATTGTCATCCGCGAAGGGGGCGCAGAAAAATGTGACGAGGACGAAGACGACCAGTGGGAAGATGGTACCTGGAAGTATGATGATGCGACCAGCATGCTGACCTTCTCCAAGGAGGGAAAGCTGGATGTGTCCAAAGTGCTGGAATCAAATTCGGAAAAGCTGGTCCTGGAGCACCATTTCAAAAGCACCAAAGGCGAGGAGCATGTGCTGACCGCCGTCTATCGGATCAAAAGATAAGATGCTTAATCGTGGGAAGATAACTTCTCCCTACGGTCAGTTCTGTGCCATTGTCCATGACGAGAAAGGTTTTTCCGATATCCCGGTAGAGTTCCGAAATGTGCTGCACATTGACGGCGACGGATCGGTGGATACGGAGGAACTTTTCTGGGTCAAGCCTCGATGCCAGCGTGCTGATCCCCGACGAGCTCAGGTACATCTCGGATGATGTATGAAGCTCTGTGTAGTCACCGAATGCCCGGAGGAAAATAATATCGGCCACATCGATGTTGCGGTACCTTTTCTTGGATTCCACCAGGATTCTTTCGGGAAAGGCTGATTTCTTTCCCAAGGTTTCTCCCAGCATGAAAGAAGATGGAACAGAGTTGGTATGCAGCTTTTCCATCGTCTTTACAAACCGTTCCTTGGTATATGGCTTCAGGAGGTAGTCGGTCGCATTCGTTTCAAACGCCTGAATGGCATATTTGTCGTATGCGGTCGTAAAGATCACCTGTGGCACATGGCCGATCTTCTGCAGGACTTCAAAGCCGTTGGCTCCGGGCATCTGGATGTCAAGAAAGATAAGGTCGGGTTCGAGCCGGTCGATCTGCCCGATGGCCTCCAGCCCATTGGCACATTCACCCGCCACATAATAGGCGTCAAATGGTTTCAGATACTGCCTGACCAGCACCCTGCCGTGCTCTTCATCATCGATGATTAATACTGACTTTTTTGCCATGGGATCATACTTTTATGCAAGATAAACAGAAATATTGTTTTGTCCTTATTTTTCGGACAGACGGCATTGTACACCGATGAATGTTAAAAATATGGAGCCGAATCGGCATCAGTAGTTTAAAAAAACTTAAATTCAGGTAAAAAATACGAGTGCATGACACATCTGGGACACTTAGGAAATCCCAAAAGGGAAATATCGCTGTTTATATTCGTTTTGTTGGTGATGAGTGTGCTTTATGCCACACCGCGGCTCTTCGCCGGCGGCTTTTCGGCAGGCTTTTTCAAAGAGCTGCTGGTTGATTGTCTGGTCATGGCAACAGCCTGTCTCCCTGTCTGGTGGTTACATTTTCGCAAATGGACTGCCCTTCCGATGAAAACACGCTTTGCCCTGCATCTGCTCACCGGCATGTTGTACTATGCCATCTGGGTGATCCTCTATCAGTTCTACAACCGCTGGATGGGGATACCCCTCATGACCGGCAGACAGATGGTACAGAATATCGGTCCCAATCTGCTGTTTTATATCCAGGTATTCAGTTCGTTGCATATTGATCTGTTTTTCCGTGAGCGGGAGTATCAGCAGAACAGGGAGAGAGAATTGCGTGAACTTGCCCATCGGGCAGAGATCGAAAGCCTCAAGGCCCAGATCCAGCCTCATTTTCTGTTCAATACGCTGAATAGTATCAGTGCATCGGTACCCGCAGAAAACGAGCATACCCGCGTCCTGATTGCACAGCTGGCAGATACCTTTCGGTATGCGCTTCGCTCCACCAGGGAGGAGCTGGTGCCGCTCTGGCAGGAACTCGATTTTTTGAAAAATTACCTGTTGCTGGAACAGAGCAGGTTCGGAAAAAGACTGGAATTTAAAATTGTTGCCGATGACGGATGCCGGCAGGTCAGCATTCCTCCGATGCTGTTGCAGCCTCTGGTGGAGAACGCGATAAAGCATGGCATTGAACCGGCTGTAGATGGGGGACGGATAGATATTACCTGCAGCCTGGAGCAGGGATTGATCCAGTTTTGCATTCGGAATACTGGTGCTCTGTATACAGGGACGGTCGAGGGAATGTTTAATGCGGACGGGGTCGGACTTTCAAATACGGCCAAACGTCTATCGAACCAGTTCGGAGAAAAACTCCATATTGCGCTTGACGAAAATGGAGCGGTAACAGTTTCTTTTGCGCTTCCGGCTGGTCCGCGCTAGCTACCTGTCGTTGGTCTGCCAGTATATGCATCTCATCGAAAAGATCAGCACCGTAACCACAGGACGACGATATTTGTCAACAGTTAGTAATACTAGTTTCATTTCATATGTGGCATGTCGTGACGATATTCCGATGTTTATTTAAGAGTTACCAGGGGCTCCTCAAGCCCTTGGTTTCCTTTTTCGGGCCATTCAACGACCAAAAGTGCTGTTCATAGAATTTATCGCCCAAGATGTTCAAAAAGTTTCATATTTGATAACAAACTGTGGTAAGGTTTATTTTCATACGGGACATGTCGTGAGATATTTCCAGTTAAAAAGTGTTTATTTCGGGGTCTGCAAAGACCCCGATTTTTTGTTTTATCGGGCAGACAGCCGCTGGACTTATAGCTGACCGTAAAAAAAAAAGGTGCCCCAATAGGGACACCGTCAGCAAACCAGGGAAAAGCGGGGCTGGATATGCTTGCTAGAACGTGTATTTCACACCGAATCCGCCACTCTTGCTCGCAAACCCGCCACCGCTGTTTAAGGTATATCCGGGCTGCCAGTCTACACTGATCGCGATAGGCAGCTTGTCAATTTTGTATTCAAGTCCGGCGACGCCATCCACACCATAGGAAAACGATGAACTATCCAGCTCGCTGTCTTCAAATCCCTTGAGTTTGATGTAGCCCAGCGAGGCCCCACCACCCAGATACCAGCGGAGTCCCGGTACAGCGAAACTGCCATGATATTCATAGAGCGCGGTAAGATTCAGGGCAGTACCAAGGCCGCTCATCCCATCATAGTGGACAATGGCCTCAAAGGCCGCATTATCCTTTACAAAGAACTTTCCGGTAGCACTGATGCCCCAAAGAAATTTGATGCCCAGTGCGGCCTTATAAGGCTGTTCTGAATGTTGCACCACAGATGATGCTGCTGTTCTGCCTTCTTTCGCCGGGGAGGTCGTGGTACCCTGTGGAGCCGCAGCATCTTTTTGCTGCGCAAATACAGGAGCAGCGATTATATATGCTCCTGTCATCAACAATAGTTGTTTAAATTTCATGTATAATGGATTAAAAATAAATTCACTGGTCTTAGGTCTTAATATTCATCTTCGGGCCAGGCAGTACGCCGGTGCCCTTTGACGGTATAGATATCGCCTTCGGCGCCGGTTTTATATTTAATATAGATACTGTCCGCCATCACATCACTGGGTTGCTTGGACGCATTTAACAGCACCTTGCCCTCGATGATCGAGAAATTGACCGCTGGATCGGTCTGGGTATCCTGATAATCGCCGGCAACAAAAGTCCTGTTGGCCACATTCACTTTGATCTTTGCCAGAATAGTGGGCCGCGATGAGGTGATCAGTCGAAACCAGGCGGCATCGGGTACATTGTCCGAGGTGTTATAGGTGCGCAGTATCGATAGGTCACCGACACGTCCGCCATCGGCATTGTATATATGTGTGTGCCATTCGCCGGACATCGGAAAAATAGGGGAATATTCGACTGCGGGCTGCTCTTTCCTGCAGGCGGCAGCGCCCAGAAGGAAGAGTCCTGTTATGATGAGTGTTCTATTGTAACGTGATTTCATGATGCTGTTCCTTTATTTGTTTGGTAACTATTTCTGCTGATTTTCCATACTCCTGTACTTATTTTTTGTGCCACCACATCTTCGTATTGATCGGAACGACCTTGGGGGTATTGGGGTTAAAGTCAGACGAATTTTTTGGATAAGCCAGCCGACGTGGCAGCTCATTGCCCGGAAGAGCGGAATTGACAGACACGGTATAGTGCCCTGCAACGTAATTGGGGCTGTCTGGTTCTACGGTGCTTACCCTCGGATATCCGGTGCGGTTCTGGTCGTAGAATGAATCCCAGGCCTGACAGCGGGTGGCAGCCACCCATTTCTGCAGGATAATCTGTTCAAGCATGGATTCCACGGCTCCGGGGCGAAAAGCATATTTGCCATTTTCTGCAAGAAAAGGCGCGGCGTTTTTACCCCAGCGTGCAAATGAAGCTGTAACGCCAGCGTTGTAATGTGCCGCCGCTTTGGCAGGTTCGCCTGTCCGGGCAAAGGCTTCGGCCTGTAAAAATTCAACCTCGGCATAGGACATGAAATAGACTGGATCGGTCGCCGCCAGTGAGGCCCGCGAAGAGATGACGGTAGAGGACGCAAAATAATCTCCCTGACGATAGGCTTCGTAATTTCCATTCGATGCAAGTTCAAAAAAATCCGAAATACGCGGATCACCCTTTTGCTGCAGATAATACAGTAAGGTACGGCTTGCACGGATGTTGGGGCCACCCAGCGTTCTTCTTTCGGACTCGTAAAGGGGATTGGACTTGCTTACCTGATCCTCAAATGCAGTCATTTTTGCATCCGTGTTCAGTAGATCCGCTTCGTTCAGAAGCGTGGTAATAGCGGCTCGGTTGGCGTCGAAATCGCGCATCAGTATTTTTAGTTTGAGTGACTTGGCAAATTTCCGCCAATGGTCCATATTCCCGGCAAATACAAAATCATTTGTTCCCATGCTGGGAGCCTGCCTGGCCTGCTCAATCTTTGCTAGGGCTGCATCCAGCTGTTCGAGGATCAAACCGTTTGCGGTCTTTCCGTCGTCCCACTTGGGGGTGAACTGTCCCAGATCCCCCTGAAGCCCTTCTTTAATGGGCAGGTCGCCGTATAAATCGACCAATACATGGTAATCAAAGGCCAGCATAATGCTTGAAGCCACAAAATAGTGCCACTGGCCCATCCCTTCGGCCTTTGTCCTGGCGAGCTGTAGATCCTTCATACCTCCGCCAAAAAGATTGAACCAGATACCGTTGTAGGATTGATTGGTCAGGCTATAGGAGTCGATGTCCCTGTATTGGCTGGAATTGTTGTTTTGTGTATAATGCTGTGACCAAAGGCCCCCAAGCAATTGAAGATCGCCACCTATTTTGGCGGCGCTGTAGGCGACTCCCGAGGGGAACAGCAGGTGAGGGCTCGCATCCTGCTCGGACGGATCGTACGGATCGATATTAATATCAAGACTCTTGGAACAGGCACCCAAAAAAAGGGTACTTACCAAAACCATATAACCTATTTTCTTTAAATTTCTCATAGCAAACTTCAATAAGATTAAAAACGAACGCTAACACTCCCACCAAAACTTCTGGAGGTCGGGCCTACCGCAAATTCCCCATAGTTGGACCGGATATCATTGCCGTAATTGGAGGATTCGGGATCGACAAAATTGTTATTCTTCGGTGTCCAGAGGAAAACGTTGCGGGCGACCAGGCTGAAATCTATCCCTTTGATTTTCGAACCCAGAGCAGATTTCGGCAATGTGTATGTCAATACGATTTCCCGAAGCTTAATAAAGTCCCGCTTTAGCACCGCTTCGCTATATTGTGCATTGTTGGTATTGGGATCCCAGTAGCCGTATTGATTACCTGCCGAGATGGGCCGGTCATTCTCCACATAGCTGCCGTCTGCCAGCTGTCTGACCGAATTTGGCACAAGCCAGGGCTGCCTTTCATTGAAGGTGGTCTTCACTGCGTTTCCGACAAAATAGTTTAGCTGAGCAGTATAGGAATAGAAGTACCCGCCCTTACGCCAGTCCAGCACAGTCCCCAGACTCCAGTCTTTATAGGCAAATCGGGTTGTGAAGCCCAGTACAAAGTCGGGCTCATGTTTGCCGACAGCGCGTCTGACATTGGCGTCGGCAATGGGTATACCCGAATTATTGACGACTGTCCTACCGACAAAGGGACCTTCGGCCACGGTCATGACCTTTGGAACCTTGTAGATCCCCAGAGGCTGCCCAACCTCGGCGATAAAGTCTACACCATACGTGGTATAAATATTATATTCTCTCACGTTATCCCAGAGTTTGGCGACCTTGCTGCGATTCTGGGTGAAATTGACACCCAGGTCCAACTGAAAAGTTCCGGTTTTCATCGGGGTGGTATTTAAGCCAATCTCGACACCCTTATTCCGGATATCACCAATATTCCTCGTCCGCGTTGTGAAGCCGGTTTCGGGCGAAATGTCTGCAGCAATGATCTGGTCCACCGTTTTACGGTTATAATACGAGAGGTCCAGACGGATCCGGTCCCGTAGAAAGCGCATATCGGTACCAAATTCGAGTTCGGTTGTAATTTCGGGCCTTAATTCCTGATTCCCTAGAATTTTGCTATGCTGCAAGCCCGCACTACCACCCAGGGGGAGAATCATTGAACCGAAACCTAGTGCAATCTGTGTTGCTCCATACACGTTTTCCGTTAAATACGGTGAAGCATCATTGCCTGTTTTTCCCCATGCGGCACGCACTTTCAGGAAATTGAACTGATCGGACCTTAATCCCGGGAATGCCTCCGTCACCACCAGGGAGGTATTTGCCCCGCCATAAAAATAGTTGCGGTGATCGGCAGGCAGGGTCGAAGACCAGTCCGAACGGAATGAGCCATTGATATACCAGAAGTTCTTATAGCTGAACGTAAGGTCTGCAAGCAGACCCATCAGTCGCTGCCGCATAAAAATATTGTTGGAAACCGGATTTCCGGTGGTATTTTTCAGGCTATACCAACCCGGTATGTTCAGTCCGGAGATAAATGAATTGAGTTCGGAGTGGCCTCGCTGATTAAAATTGAAACCTGCAGTTCCCGTCAGATTCATGTCCGGATTCAGTTGCTTGTCGCCTTGCAGCATCAAGGTCGCATCCAGTTGATTGGTTTTCCGGTAGAATTCAGCATAACGTCCCGTAATTGGGGCTTTGTCGTGTTCGGCAGCCGGTGATCCGGGGGTATAGCTTATCTTCTGCGCAAAATCGATGGTCCTGTTGTTGCCAAAATCTCCACCTAGTTTTCCAGCAATGCGTAGCCAGGGCAGGAGTTTATAGGAGAGGTTGATATTCCCGTAAAAACGGTCGTCCTGAAACTTTCTGCCGTTATCCACCAGCGCCTTATAGGGGTTGGATGCATACGATGTATAATAATTGTCGTCGTTATAGTATTTGTTCATATAGTCCCGCATCGCGGCAATGGGAATGTCAACGGGGATCTGTATCAGTTCCTGGAAGGTCACATTTCCACCGTCCGAGGCGCCCTGTCCTTGATAGACCGCGTCCAGATCCCGCCGGACATAGTTGACGCCGTAGCTCATCTCAAATTTATCCAGCTTCGTATCACCCTTAAACGAAAAGTTATTGCGCTTCAGCTTATCGGGGTGGCCCGGCAAAATGCCCTGCTGGTAAAAATTACCGTAGGAAAAATGGTACGACGACGTTTCGCCACCCCCGGAGATCGCTAGCGTATTGGTGGCATCTAGTCCGTTTACATAGAAGTTGCGAATATTATCTTTGACGTATGCAAAAGGCTTGGTCTGGGCCACGCCGTCGACCACTGAACCCCAGGCGCGCACGATACCATCGAGCTTGGGACCCCAGGAACCATTTTCGTTGGAATCGTAGTCTGGCCAGCCTTGTCCGAACATGTTTTGGGTCTGTGGTACCATCAGCACACTGCTCGAATTGATAGCGCCAGTATAGGTCACCGCAAGCTGCTGACCCAGTTTGCCGCGCTTCGTCGTTATCATAATAACACCATGAGCTCCTCTTGAACCATATAAAGCCGTTGCCGAGGCTCCTTTTAAGATGGTCATGGATTCTATATCGTCGGGATTGATATCGTTGGCCGTGTTTCCCAGATCGACAGACCTGGTCGTCCCGATATCCCCCTGCATGCTGTTATTGATGGGGACGCCGTCCACCACATACAATGGGTTGTTGCCTGAAAAGGACGATATCCCGCGGATAATGACTTTGGTGGATCCGCCCACCGTGCCTGCATTGGAAATGCTGACACCGGCAACTTTTCCCTGCAGGCCGGTCATGGCGGTCATGTTGTTGGCCGCGGTAATGTCGTCGGACTTAAATGTGGTCGCGGCATAGCCCAGTGCCCTGCTCTGTCTTGAACTTCCCATGGCGGTGACAACCACCTCCTGCAGGGCATTTGAAGATTCGTCCAGACGTATATTAAAGATAGACTGTCCCTTGGTGACGATAACCGTCTTTTCTGAAAAGCCCACCGAATGGAACACGATTGCCTTTCCTGTAGGCACAACAAGCGAATAGTTGCCGCCCGCATCGGTCTGGCTGGCGAGGTTAGATCCTTGGACGGCGACCGTCACACCTGCCAATGGTCTGCCGTCAGGCCCCGTGACGCGGCCGCTCACCTTTTGCTCCTGAGCAAAAGCAACAGCAGTCAGGGCTACACTGCCGACAATTAAACTGAGTAATTTGTGTTTCATAATTTTATGTTATAGTCCTCTTTTGTCGCGTTAGGAATATCGGCGGGTAACCTTATCCTGTAGCGAAGATATCTGCCTGGGCGATAATGCAGACAAGAATTAGACGAACGGCATTTGCCGGCGGTCATCCGGCAAAAAATGACGTCCAATAGCGGACGGGCTTTTCTGCTTTAATAAAAATTGGAAGTGGGCTCCTTTCGCCCTGCCACATGGGTACGACAAATTCTTTTAATTGATCTTTCGATCTTTTAATGTTTGTATAATGTTGTTTATCAGTTATTTTTATGGTTTTTGTGCACTATTGTTAATGGGGGTAACTATTTGTTTCCCGTCTTTTTTTGTTTGTCTTCTTTATGTTTGTCGTACGTATGTAGTACCTATTTTTTTCGCTTTATTGGATTTTTTTTGTTGTATCGCGGGAAAATCGAATTTTTGCCTTGTCTATATTATCCTTGATCGATGAAGATTTTTGCCATTTTATGTTTGCTTAGCTTACCTATTTACAACTTTGCGCAGTACAGTACCCGGGAGATCGACACCCTGTTGATAAACGAAAAACCGGCCGGACAGAACGCTTCGGGCATGGAACGAATCTTATGGAACAAAAAGATCATTGATCTTGCACATAAAATGAATTATCAAAAAGGGAAGGTGCTAGGTTACACGAACGTGGGGCGGATCCTCCGACAAAATTTTGAACTTAAGGAGAGTTTAAAATACCTGCATATTGCTGAAGACCTCTCCAAAAATGTGGACGATAATTTTGTAAAAGGACGTTTATATATCGAATATGCGCAGGTGTTTAATCAGCTCGGGCTTTTCGAAACAGCTGTTAAATACTGTGACATAGGGATCGCGCATTATACAAAATTGAAGCCTGCTGACCGGTACAGGAAAGCATTGCGATATGCCTATGGGTGTCGGGGGGCATATTATCAGGAGTTAGATCCCATAAGGGCATTGGCTAGTCTGCGTAAAGCAGTGGAGCTGGATCCGACTCCGATTGCGTTGAGTAATATCGCTACGCACTATCTAAAATTTGAATACAACGAAGATTCGATTCAGCTGTATCTTAAACGATCTTTCGAACTGCTCGATAGCCCGGTCTTTAAAAACAACAGTTATCACCGATCTGCTGTTCTGCTGACGAAGGCAGACTTTTTAATGCATAGTCATCAGTACCGCGAAGCGATAGTCTGTTTCAGGGAGGTGTTCGAATTATCGAAAAATTTTGTCGGTCAGGACATGGTTCTGGCAGCCTATAGGGGTATAGCCAGAGCTTACCAACAGCTAGGTAGCACCAAAAAGGGAACGGATTTCCTGCAGCGGGCCAAAATACTGGAAGACAGTCTGGTCATGGCGAGAAACAGGGGGCTGGCCGTGTCAGTGGACAAGCTTTTTGCCGACAATAGAACTTTTCAGCAGTCGCTGGACCGGCAGCGGGTAGAATTGGGGCTTACGCTTGCTGTATGTTTGGGTATCCTGGTGCTGGTTGCTTTTTTTCTTTTCGGTTATCGCAAAAAAATGCTGATCAGGATACAGGAGCGGGACCAGGAGCATGGAGTATTGCTGGATCAGGTGAATAATGAAAACGAAGAGCTGTTCAGCCGGAAAGTTGATCATCTGATTGAACTGGCTAAGGAAAATGATCCGAAATTTTTTATTGTTTTTCAGGAAGTCTATCCCGCATTCTTCGAGCGGTTGAGATCA
>PJTY01000164.1_pt1 | contig 47070 bp, 56 predicted proteins | sample 1512121 | NCBI WGS metagenome assembly PJTY01 (sample SAMN08177680, study PRJNA422409) | Soil metagenome, whole genome shotgun sequencing project. | isolation source: Soil enriched (2) on filter paper: alkali lignin treatment | place: USA: Madison | collected 2015-01-15 | reverse complement strand
TGCAGCGCGTGCCTTGTCGCCGCATCTCGGCGAACGCATGGGGACGGCGCGGCTGCATGAACACTCGGTATTCGTGCGCGAACTCATGCCCCAGGATCTCAAGATCGAGGTCGAGCAATTCTCGCGGGGCGAAGCGCTCAAGGCAGCGCGCTATCTCGCCTTCGTGGTGGGCAAAGCGCATGGCCGGCAGATGGCGCCGGAGATCCGTCGCAGTTGGGCGCAAACCTTGCAAAGGGGACGCTCCAGAAACCTGGATGCCCCGTCATGGCTCTGGCGTTCAGTCGTAGACCTCACAGGGCGGCATGAAAAAGGCTATCTCGATCACTGCCGGGTACACGCGATGAATGACTGAGATTTGGAGATAGCACACGAAATGCATGACTGCATTTCGGGCCTTTGTCGCCGCTCAGCGCCTGAATTTCGCGATCGAGGTGCGGACCTTCCGCCTTTTTGGCGACTCACGACCAGATCGTGTCACTCTCCTATCGACTTTGTACGGCGATTTCCGACAGAACTAGTCATTGGCCCGACGCGAAGCCGCTAGCAACAAAGCACCGCAGTTTCGGCCTTTCGGCGTAATAGACATTCTTCCGGTTATTCGATCACCATCTCTAACTGGCAAAGGAGCCGGTTAGGATCAAACGGCTTGGGTAGGAAGGTCGCGTGCGCGGGCAGTTCGTCCTCGCGCAGCGGAACATGACCCGAGGCGATGTAGAGGATAGTCGGCGGGAAGCGGTCGCGGATGTAGTGCGCCAGCTTCAACCCATCCAGCGAGCCGGGCATTTGCACGTCGGTCAGGACCACCCGGATCTCCTTGCGCTCCTCGAGGATTATGATCGCTTGGTCGGCATCTTCTGCATCGAACACGCGCCAGCCGGCGGCTTCGAAAAAGTCAACAAGATCGAAGCGAAGCAGTGCCTCGTCATCGACGATGAGGATCGTTTTGGTGCCGATCGGATGGCTCTCGCCCACGCTTTAGTTCCCGGTGTTGATCGCGGCATCCTTCAACCGCGCATGGAGTTGGAAAATCAAACCTTCCGGTCGGTAGTCGGTTTCGCTCCGGCCGCGAAAATAGGATCGCAGCGACCGTTCGATCAACTTCGATCCGAAGCCCTTGTGCTCGGGCGGCGTGACGGGCGGTCCGCCTCTCTCCTCCCAGACGAGATCGAAGCCCACATCCTCTACTCCGCGGTTGATCGTCCAGCACAGCGTGACCGTGCCACCCGGCACCGACAGCGCGCCATATTTGACCGCGTTGGTGGCGAGTTCGTGCAGCGCAAGCGCGAACGCTACCGCGATTTCCGGCTTCAGAGTCATCGACGGGCCGCCGATCCGGATAGTGTCGCCGATCCGGCCATGCGGCGCGAGCGCCTGCTCAGCGAGCGTGCGCAGGTCCGCCGAGCGCCATGAAGCCTGCGTCAGCACATCAGTTGCCGCCGCCAGCGCCACCAGTCGGGCGGACAGATCGTGGCTCGCGATCTCGATGTCGGTTGCGTTGCGCAGGGTCTGCTGGGCGACAGACTGGACCACAGCGAGGACATTCTTGAGCCGATGCGCGAGCTCTCCGTTCATCAGGCGCATGTCGTCTTCCGCGCGCTTGCGGTCGCGGAAATCGCGGGTCACGGTGCCATAGCCGATCAGCCCACCTGCTGCGTCGCGGATCGGGAACACCGAATACAGCACCGGGACTGCCTCACCGGTAGCGAAATGCCGGAAGTTGAGCTCTCCGCTCCACGATCCGTCTCCGGCGACCGCCGGCAGCACGGTCTCTTCGACGAACTGCGCCTGGTCCGGCGCGAAAAAGTCGCCGATCGTGAGCGAGGCCGCATCGGTGCGCTCCAGACCGACCATGCGCCGCGCTGCAGCGTTCAGATAAAAAATCTGCCTGTCGGTGCCCGCCATGCCGATGAAGTCGGTGCTGTTCTCGGCCAGACGCAAGAAATTGTCGCGCTCCTCTTCGCTTGCGCGCAGCTCGCTGATGTCGCGTGAAACCGAGAGGATGCGGTCGGGCTCGCGGTCGGCTCCGAAAATTGGACTTACCGCGACGTGCCACCATTTGGGCGTGCCCGCCATGGTGTCGGCCTTGCCGACAAAGCTGCGCGCTTCGCCTCGTTTCGCCGCCTCGATCGCGGCGCGCGCCTCAACGTATCCCTGTTCTTGCCAGAAGTCGGGCCAGGGGCAGCCGGCGATGGCGTTGAAGTCACTCACCTCCATTACGCGCTGGCCGCCTTCGCTCATGAAGGTCAGCTGTCCGTCGAGATCGAGCACCTTGATGCAGTCGGTCGAACTTGCGAGGACGCCGGCAAGAAAGGCTTCGCGCTCTACCGACGCCACGAAATCCTCCTCGCGCTGACGCCGCAGGACCTCGGTCTGGAGCAGTGCGGTACGCAACGCGACCACCAGACCCACCAGCGCCAACGTCGTCGCGATGAAGAAGATCGAAGCACCCCAGTGGACGGGGAACAAGGGCAGGTCGGGTCGCGAGGCTGCATAGCCGGCGCCGAGCGCGGACAGGATCGTCGCCCAGACCCCGGCCCCGCCACCGAGCAGCAATGCGATGACGACGACGGCTGGCGTGTAGAGGAACCAGGGCGCCGAGGAGCCGAACAGCGAGAGCTGCGTGAAGGCCACCGCGGCGATGAACAACGTCGCCACGGCATAGCCTGGCAATCCGGAACGCCGGTCGGCGTTCACCAGAGTCTTCAGCTGGTCCAGCAATGTCGTCGAAGCGCTCATCGTCCCCCGGATCGGGGGAGAGCCCCATCGCGTGGCGCCAATAAATGTTAGCGTTCAGACAATGCATCGATCGCAACTATGTTCCCCGTGAAAGCCAGGCCGGGAGAAGTGCCGACGGACCGGTTTGCATCGTTGTGTCTGGCACCCGCCGATTGCTCCCGGACGATCAGCGTCCGAGCCAGGACTTGAACGCGTCGATATGCTGCGAGGCCTCGGCCTGGATCACGGCGGGCGTGACCGCCTCGGGCGCGGAAAGCGACCTGCGCGATCGCTGGTAACACTTGGCGAGCAGTGTTCGATCGCGCTCACCATCAGGCCGGCTGGAAGAGCAGCAGCTCACTTGAGCGAGTGGCAGGTCCGAAGGCGAGCGGCTCGCCGCAGATTGGGAACGCCTCCTGCCGACCGTGGTTATGGTAGAGACGCTAGGGCCTACGCTCCTGCGCACAGGAGGGTAAGTGGACCAGCGCGACAATTGGCACCTGACTGACGATGTGACCCATGAGAGCGGACCCGGCGATCCCTTTGCCGCCGCCGTGCGCGCGACGCGCATGCCGATGGTCATCACTGACCCCGCCAAGCCCGACAATCCGATCATCTTCTGCAACGAGGCGTTCCAGAAGCTCACCGGCTACGACCGTGACGAGATCGTTGGGCGCAACTGCCGGTTCCTCCAGGGGCCCGACACCGATCGCGACGCGGTGCGGCGCATCCATGAGGCCATCGTGGCTGGTAAGCCGATCGATGTTGATCTTCTGAACTATCGCAAGGACGGCAGCACCTTCTGGAACGCGCTTTATCTGAGCCCGGTCCGCAACGCCGCCGGCGACATCCAGTTCTATTTCGCCTCGCAGCTCGATGTGACCGACCGCATCGAGGCGCAGCGCGCGATCGCCGAGCAGAAGGCGATCGTCGAGCGCGAGGTCGAAAAGCGCACAGCCGATCTGACGGCCGCGCTCGAGGAGAAGACCTTACTGCTTCACGAGGTCGATCATCGCGTGAAAAACAATCTCACCATGATCGGCTCGCTGCTGCGTTTGCAGGCGCGCACCATAGCCGACCCCGCCGTGACCGCGAAACTAGAGGCGATGCTCGAGCGCGTCGACGCACTCGCGACCGTCCATCGTCGGCTCTATCAGAGCGAGGATGTCCAGCAGTTCGACATCGGCGCCTTCTGCCAGAATCTTGTTGCCGACGTCGTCGGCTCGAGTGGGCGCAGCGACATCGAGACCGATGTCTCGGCCGAGCGGATCGAAGTTCCGGCTGCCATGGCATCGGCGTTGGGGCTCGTGCTCAACGAAGTGCTGACCAATGCGGTCAAGCACGCCTATTCTGATGGGCGCGGCGGCACGCTGAGGGTCGCGGCCCACCGCGACGGCACGGCCGCGCGGCTGACCATCGCAGATGACGGGCCGGGCTTCGCCGGTGACAAGCCGCCCGGGGGCGGTCTCGGCACCACGCTCATCAACCGCCTCTCCAAACAGGCAGGCGCGACCGTATCCTGGACCAGCAGCGGCCGGGGCACCCGGGTCGACATCCTGTTCGATCCGGAGGGCGCATGACCAGTCCCTCCGCGCCGCTCTCCATCCTGATCGTCGAGGACGAAGCGCTGCTCGCTATGGACCTCGAGACCATGATCGAGGATGCCGGGCATCGCGTCGTCGCTGAAGCCGCCTCGCTACACGATGTCGCCGATCTGCCCGACGATTGCCGGTTCGATCTCGCCTTCGTCGATATCCAGCTCGCGCGCGGCACCAGCGGCCTCGATGTGTCGAGACTCATCCAGCAGCGCTGGCACGGCACCTTCATCGTCTTCGTGACTGCCAACCCCTCGAAAATTCCTGAGGATTTCGCCGGCGCGCACGGGGTCATCCCCAAGCCTTTCTCGCGCAACGGGCTGATGGCCGCGATGCGCTACATCGAGGAAGGCGTGTGCGACCCCCCGCCTATTTCGCCGCAACCGGCGAGTTTCCTCGCTTCGCCAGCCTTCTCGGCGACCTGGAGTTGACGGCTGCGGTTTACTTGGCATTCCAGCCTGAACGTCTTTTGGCAACGCCGAATGTCGGCTCCTGTCGGGACCGGTCAGTCGCTATGTCTAAACGAAACTACCGCTAAGCCCCAGGAGCCAGCGGTTGGTTCAAGCGAAACCGGCCCCTTTCTGCCGTCCAGCCGGCAAATCCACGCTCCCAGGTGTAATCCGTCAGCTTTCCAGGATGCCGATAGACAACAATCTTCTCGAACGCGACACCAAGGTCTTTGCAACACGAATAAAAACCTGGCTTTTCTGCAAGACCATAGACGGTGGACGGGCCAGCGCCGTCATCTACAGCCTAATACTGACTTGCCGCGCCTGCAGCGTCGATCCTCTCACGTGGCTACGCCATGTCCTCACCGAACTGCCCCAACGACCTGACGACTACGATATCGACGACCTGCTGCCATTCAACTTCGAGAGACACGCCTGACACGTCGACGTCGCTGCGGTGGGCTGTCCCATCCAGCGTCAATTATGATGGACGCACTGCCTTCGGAAACGGCGTGCTACGAAATGCGCGCTTACTGAGGACCTGATGGAAAACTAATCGCTGTCCGACTGGCTCACCGCTCTTGCCGCAGAGGGTGGCCTGCTCCCGGTCTCCGCGCACTGGAGCAGCGGAACACGATCCTGCTTCAGGACAGGCTCGCCCTCATCGAACAGCAGATCATCGCCGCCGCCGCGCAACTGAAAGATATTGAGGTAAGCAATGCCGAGGTCAAAAAGTATCTGCCTCGCCCGATCCCGGCTGATTTGCGCAGGCTGCTCGAAAAGAAGTGATGGCGCGACGCACCGTCAAGGACGTGCCGTTGACAACGGCCGACATCCTCACGAGCTGGGGCATCTGCATGGAAAGATTCGAGAAGTGCGCCGCCAAGGTGGACGCGATCCGAGATCACGACACTAAGGCCCCCGCCGGCTCGCAGGCGCCGCTCAGCGCGTCGCAGTGATGCCGGGTATCGGTGCGACACGTTCCCTGCTAACAGCCGCGCCTCCTGCCCCGACAACGGCCAGGCATTACCAAACCTCGGCCCCGCTCCGGCGGGGCCATTTTACGACATTCGCGAAAACGACCTAGGCCCTTGCTAATCGGCGCAGGGATTAACGAATTGCAATTCGCTCCGTCGTTGAATTTACGTCACAATGTGGATCTGCGGCTCATCGGGTAGACCCTCCCATCCGATGCGGCCCTTTGCGCGCCTCGGCGCGTTGCGACGCAACCTTAGCCCCGGAGCCCCGAAAACATGCTCCGGGGCCTTTCTCCGAAGGTGTCTGCATCGAGCAGAGTGCTAGCCTGGTCACAGAATAGGGCGCCACACTTCAATTCTTTGTCACGAACCCGTGGTATTCGAAGATCATTGGTCTGCCACAAGCGTGGCAATTCTTGGTGGCAGGCCATGATGCGCTTCGGGGTGACGCGACGCAAACTTAGCCCCGGTCCGCGTCCTCAAGCGCGAACCGGGGCTTTTCTCGTTATGGTTTTCGGACTTGGCTCGGTGTCATCTATGGAATTGACGCAGCTCAGGCTTGCCGTGTTGCCTCAACGATGCCGCCATGGTCGCAATCTGGAACGTTTATCCCACTTATGCATTTTCCATGCGGATCCTGCTTTCAGGGTCAAGTTCGGCTGGATCACCCATTGCACCGAACCTGCTGAGCGAAAAAAGGGCTGCCGAATCCACATTCCGGCAGCCCTTTTCGCGAGGCGCCTTAGGCTGCGGACCGGGTTCGAAACCGGCTGGCCCACGCCCACCTCGCGTGGCCCTCTGTACAGCCACCAGGGCGCGTCCCTTCGCGCTGCCGCAGCAAAATGAAAATAATCTCTCTCGGCGCCGCACATATTAAGGCCCCGCTGCCTAGCGGCAGCGGGGCCTTAATGCCATGACGACGGTTCTCGGTGGCGTTTTAAACCCCGCGTCACTATTGGTTTGAGGAGACCGGTTCAGGAATGAGCCGGACCTTCTCGCCCCAAACTATTAGAAGTGCATGATCACACCGGCCATCGGGCGGATGCTGTCGAAGTCGTAGGTCTCGGCCTGAAGGCGAAGGCGCACACCGCTGTTGCCGGTGATGCCGCCCAGACCGATGTCCTTCGGGCCGACTTCGACGCCGACGCCGTAAATCCAGTCCTTCTGGTCGCTGTATGCGCGGCGACCGTTGACCCACTGGTAACCAGCCGTAGCGAAGACCATACCGCTATCACCGGCGCGGGCGCCAACGCGACCACGGACACCGTACTCCCAGTCGATGTCACCGAAGCCCTTTGTGGCGTTGCCTTCGGCGCCCACAAAGACCGGCCCCAGAGGCACGTTCACGCCGGCCACGCCGCTGATAAGCGCACCGTTCATCTTACCGCCGCGCGGCGAACCAAATTCGCTGTCACGGTCGAACGAGTGGTAGCCGCCAAGCACACCGAAGTAAGGCTCGATACCGAACGCGGGGGTGCCATCGGGCGCGGTCGCCTCCGTCCCGTCCTGAGCGAACGCTGCAGTCGGAAGGGCAAGAGCAAGAGCAGCGGCGCAAACAATCTTCTTCATTTCAAACTCCGAACGTTATAGCCGACTTGGCGGCACGCTCAGAAAACCGCGCTCAGCCAATCGAGTTTCGAGGCTGACTTGATTCCGTAACATAGTGGCATTTTGGCATCATTCCTTATGGTCGCAGAGCACGTCGCGACCATTACCTCGCCGTACGCGATGATCCCACCCGCCGTGCTCGCCCGGAAAATCCACTTCTGCGGCGAACTATCAATCAGCGGACCGGGTGTGGGGAAAGGCGGTGAGCGATTCGAGCGGGCGCATCTGTCGGTACTTTGAGGGAATGGGGATGCCGGGTATCGCCTGCCCTCCGGCAAAATCAGGTGACGCCGCAGCGCGCGGTGGCGCAGCGGCGTCGGAGAGGTAGCTGCGGGCCGGAGCCGTCCAGCCCAGCGCCGCAGCCAGGTCGAAAGTGACATGATCGAGGCCGGGAACAATCGCCCATTCAGTATGTTGACCCCGCACTGTCACAGGGACAGTGTTCTGTGCTGATTACCCGAGATGCACCGGACTAGAGGCCGCCCGTGTCGCAAGGGGCGGCCTCTTCGTTTCAGAAGACCAGAACCCCCACCAAGATCACGCAGCAACCGAGCGCGGCCATTACTTGTCGGGGACGGGACGGAAGGGATCCGTCTGCAAGGATGGCTAAGCCTGCCAACGATACGCCCGAAATGACGGCGAAAAGCGCTAGATATAGATGATCAATCGACATGGGACTTCACCTCACCGATCCTCATGCATCGACTCATTATCACGCTCATCCGAACGTGCAAAAAAGAGAGAAGGTGCTGGAACCTTTCCAGACTTGCGGCACTTTGTCGTCGGTCCTGAGCCAGTAACTCTGTTACCATTCAAGGCCACCCATCTGCGCGAGAGCGCAAGGCAACCCGAACTTGAAAGCCCGAGGCACCAACATGCCTCGGGCCTTTTCGAATCAAGCGCCCTAGGACCTCGTTCCGGATCAGGCCGCCTTGCGCGCCAGCCCAACCCGCACGGCAAGGGTCCACTCCCGGCGGCTGGCGTCTCACGAGGCGATGCCCAGCGCGATCACGTCGTTCGACGCCTCTTCCATGCTATCGCGCCACGGCGCGCGCGGGCGGCCGAAAGGGGTGACCCGGTAACGCTTCGCCACCTTCAATAGCTGGCCCAATCGAGATCGGCCTCGTCCAAGGCCTCAAACATGTCGCCGTCCGCCTGGAGCATGCTCAGGCGCCTGCGCACCGCTTCCGGATCGCCGTCGCGCGGGAAGCCGCGATCAGCCATGGCGCCCTTGGCCAGATCACCGAAAAGTCCGCCGCGTTAACTACACCCACGATGTAATTTCGAAAACGGCTGATTTCTTCGGGTTTCAGGCCAAGACTAGGGGGTGGGTTACGGATGTTACGCTTTTCCGCTTCCTTCCTCCGTAGATGGCTTCGCTAGCCGAACATTTTTCCGATCCTCAACCGCCGTTGAATAGGCCTGCCAGCTGCATCAAAGTGCATCAGCGCTGCGCCGGTCATCGGCGCCACCCTGCCTAGGAAGCTAGCCATTTTCCCGACGCCGCCGATGTGCATCAAAACCGATACGAAAAGTGCGCGGGCGAGGCGGGGGATTAAGCGCGCTTTGAGGGGGTACCGCTCCATGTCGTGGCGGCGCAATATTGTTACTCGGCTTCAGGACGTTGTGGGGCGGGGGTTGAGCGATTGACGGGCCGTCTGAGCAGGCGCACGATGCCCCCATGTGCAACCTCTACCGCATGACAGCGCCTGCGGACGCAGTCGCGGGATTGTTCCGAGCGACAACCGGCGCCGTGCCGAACTTCGCGGCCGAGATCTACCCCGGCTATCCCGGCCTCGTCGTCTCTGACGGCGCTGTCCGTGCGATGAACTGGGGCTTCCCCCTGGTGCTCAAGAGCAAGAAGACCGGCGCGCCGCTCAAGCCCAAGCCGGTGAACAACACCCGCGAGGACAAGCTGCACACCGGCTTCTGGATCGACAGCTTCCGCAAACGACGTTGCCTGATCCCCGTCACCGCCTGGGCAGAGGCCGAGGGCGCGAAAGGTGCGATGACGAGGACGTGGTACTCGCTGCCCGATCACGATCTGTTTGCCGTCGCGGGCGTCTGGCGCCCGACGGCTGAGTGGGGCGACGCTTATTCCATGGTCATGGTGGATGGGTGCGAACAGATGGCCGACGTGCATGACCGCATGCCGACGATCCTCGCCCGCGAAAATTGGGAACGCTGGACGAACGGCGAACCAGACGAGGCCTTCGCGCTATGCCGCGTCTACGATGCCCCACTGGTGGTCGATCGCACGGACGAACCGTGGTTCAAGAGAGCCAGCCCACAACCTGCGCCACGAACGCCACCGCCATCAGCAACGCTACTATGATCATCTCGACATCTTTCAGCATCGTCCGGTGATCCCCCGCGATCCGTCGGTAGGCAACGCCGGATAGATCCGCGTTGGACCAGACCACCGGACGCGCCTCAATAGCTTAGCCAGTCGAGTTCGGCCTCGTCCACGGCCTCCAACATATCGCCTTCAGCTTGGCCGACTCGCAGGCGCTGACGGTCGGCCTCAGGGTCGCCATCCTTGGGAAAGCCGTGATCGGCCATGGCACACTTCGCCAGCTCGCCAACCAGCCCTCCGCGCCCGGCCTGCATGACCAGCCAGCAGCCGAATGCTCCGCGCTCAGCAGGCGATGCGGTTCGGCCTGTCGGTCGCAGACGCGGGTCGGGTGGCGACGGCACGAAAGCCCGAAAATCAGGCCCTTTCGTAAAATCTTGGAAGGCCCCTCCGCCCTCCGCGATCCTGCTGACTTCCCTGCGTAAATCATCAAGCGTCGGCGTGGTGGGGGTCTGGTCCATGGCAATCCTCGCTATCGAATCGGTGGAACAAGCCCACCATGTTCTCTATATGTTCACACCGTGAGTCGGCGTTTTTGGGGCGCGCAGGAGGACAACAGATGGATCAGATTAAGGAAATCCGCCGAGCGGTTGCAAAGGCGCTGGAGACGCGCGGTCTCGATAACCGGGAGTTCCTGCGGCAAATCCGCTCCGGCGAGCAGGACGATGGCCCCTACATGACCGGCGCCCTTGCCTGTGCCGCCCTGCTGTCCAAGCAGCCCACGCCCGGCTGATGCCGTGCGTTACGAGGACGGCCTGAGGATACCGACGCGGCTGTTCGAGGCCGCCGCCTGGCATTACCCGATCAAGGTGACGTGTGTATGCGGCCGGTCAGCCGTGTTCGATCCCCATGCCCTATGGTACCGGTTTGAACGGGCAGGATGGGACCCGATCTTCGCGAAGGCTCGAGAGCGCTTCTACTGCCGCGAGTGTTGGCGCACGAAGTACCGCAAGCTGCGGCCTGCAAAGTTCGAGACCTGCCGGGAAGAACCGACGATCCACCTGCCGATGCCGGACGAGCGAAAGTGGAAACAGGCGATCAATCGTTTTCGCGGATAGCGGGCGGCAGCTTTTCAGCGAAGCCAATTTCTAGCTGTACGTCCGATAATCGGGGTTTGCCGACTGTCGGCAAAAAAATGCCCAGCCAGTTTCAATCCGTCTGTGCAATGCCCTCTGCTGGTACACCATTAATCGACACGCGAGGGTCACAGTCCCACCCCGCATATACTTGAATGCTGTCGGCGTGGAAAATGGTCGTAAACCCTTCGTTCGTCGGGGGAGGATCGGCCCATACTTCCATTTTATCTCCGGGTTGGAGGATGTAACGTCGGGGTATCATCTCGATCCAAATCTCGACGGGAGCTTCGCCATTGTTTTCAAAGCATTGCCGTTGCTCTGGTAGCTTGCGCCGATAGCCAAACATAATGTCTCCTTACCAGCCAAGCTGGATCAGGTGCCGAACGTCCGCAAGGTCGGCGGGTCCGGTCAGGCACCTTTCGGATTAAAATCTTGCAATCTTGCCGTCCGGTTTCGGGCGCGCGACTGCGCACCGCCTATGACGGAAATGGGCGCACTGCAGCTCGGCAGGTTGATGTCCGCCGGACGGCGGGTGTATGGCAGGAAAAGACGTTCGCTGTGGCTAATCGGGCGACCGGGTCTGCTCGAAACTGCCGCGCTCAAGCTGTTCGACAAGCAACTAGTTTTTTCGCTTTGAGGCAGAAGCTCAAGATCCTTTCAACGATGAGCGTTCCGCATGAACAGCTCAATTCTCACCGCAACGAGAACGTCCCGGAAATTTGATGATGTTGTCCCCGGCTTCCACGCTCTGCTGGACGAGCCGCAAATTGCCTCGTGTCTCCACGCCACGCAACTGTCGTTCATGGACGTCGGAAATGCCATTCCGGTCCACGCCGGAAGAGGACGAACCATCTTTCCCGGGCCGACCGCAGGCATCGACATAGTCGCCCCACTCCTGAAGCATACGCGCCCGAGGACCAAGATGCTGCGCGCTGTTATAAGCAGCCCGTACGGTATCATCCTCTACGTGAGCCAAGGCCAACTCGATCCAATCCGACCGATAGTCCTGGGATTCATTTGCCCAAGTCGAAGCCAGAGCCCGAAAGCCATGGATTGTTTGGCGGCTTCTATATCCCATCCGATAGCAACCATAGAGCATCGTGTTCTCCGACATCTCGGATCCCTGCCGATCTCCGGGAAAAACGAACCCTCCTGCCGTCACCGCTGTCATTTCCCTTCGCCGCTTGAGGATTAGAACAGCCTGGGACGATAACGGAACGAGATGCTCCCGATTCTTCTTCATGCGCTCCCCAGGCACTCTCCACACGGGCTGCCGACCATCCAAATCCTCTATCTCGCTCCAGACCGCACCGCGCACTTCACCAGTGCGGGCCCACGTGAGTAGGGTGAACATCATGGCGTCTCTGGTTCGATCACGCCTCCGGCTTCCATCTTCGCCGTCATACCCAGCAATGGCACGAACAAGATCCGGAACTTCCTGTTGTGGCACACGCGCCATGTGCTTCACTCGCGGCCGCGGTTTCAGGGCACCAATCAAATGCACCGTCGGATTTTCACGCGCCCAGCCGTTTGCGATCGCAAACCGGTAGACCTGGCTCACGCATTGGTTCGCGCGCCTGCTGATATCGAGAGCCCCCCTCGCCTCGATCTTCCTGATCATGTCCAGGATCTCGGGGACAGTTATCTCGGTGAGTGGACGGTGACCGATCGCAGGAAAAACATCCCTTTCCATCCGGCTGATTACCCTCCGGGCGTGAGCGGCATTCAATCCGCCAGCGCGATTGGCGTGCCAATCGCGTGCAACCTTTTCGAAGGTACGCTCCGCTGCCTGCTGCTCCTCTGCCTGCACCACGCCCGGATCTCGCCCCTCGGCAAGACAGGCCCTGGCTTCATCGCGCTTGGTCCGCGCAGCCGCGAGCGGAACGTCGGGATATTTCCCGAAGCTCAGCAGCTTTTCCTTGCCGGCGAATCGGTACTTCATTCGCCACAGCTTCGAGCCGTTCGGCTGGACAAACAGATGCAATCCGCCGCCGTCCGTCAGCTTGTATGCGCGGCTCCGGATCGCCGCATATTTAACTTCAAGTTCCTTGAGGGCCATGTGGGGGTATCGCCTGTTGGGGGTGCCGGCCAAAAATACCCCCAATTCCACCCCCAATTCAAATCGACGTGGGTGGTCCCACATGGACGTGAGCGGACGTTTGCACGCCGTGACGGACGGCTTAAACGCTTGAATTTATTTTGAAAAAAGATGCCCCGAGACGTCTACGGACAAAGCTGGACTGTCTCTGAAAAGGGGGTGTGGTAGCGGAGGAGCGCTCTGGCTTGGAAGATACCCTCCGCCGGATCCGGCTGTGACAACGCCCAAACATTGCACCGTCTGGACGAGACCGTTCCCCGCAGCAGACGTCCTCTCAAACAAACCATCTCTTGAAATTACGCAGGGCTAGTGAAGACCCTAATCATCTAGCAAAGTCTGATGAACTCGCTCCGCCAGGAAATACAGGCCTTGGACGGTACAAAGCATCACTCCGAATGTTACGAAAGAAACTACAAATATATAAAATAGCTCGACCCAGCACTCCAAATATGGCGCATCGACCAAAACACCCTCAACACTAGGAACTAAAAGAGATCCTACAATACATATTGCAAATCCTATGAACGACAGCGCTGTAAGATAGGAGAATAGATAACAGAGGAATACCCTGAAAGTAATTTCCACCCTCGATGTATCGCGGTTTGCCGTTATAAGTGCCGTTGTATGGGGCATCTCTTTATCTAAATCGCCACCTTGGAAAGCGACAATCGCGGCGAGCGCCGCGATGTAAAAGCCCGGCAAGGTAGCAAAAAGCTGCGCCAAGTAGGATGATAGTGAATCCGCACCGACCGTATTGATGCCGGAAGGTAACAGCCAGACCGCACCAACGGATGCGACCGACAGCACAAACGGCCCCCAAACACGGTAGACGCCTAAACTCGGCCCTCGAACCGATAAATAAGCGAATGGCCGCGTGATCTGATAGATAAAGCTCAAGACCTTTCCTTCAGAAGCTCGATTATCATTCTACTTTCAAGATGAGGTACGATATCATCCACTGCGCTTGTAGTGATAGGCGGAGAAATAGATCCAAAGTGCTTCGTCTTAACATAGCCTGCACTCAGCAAACTCCCGGTCTGACTGTCTAAATCCACGTGTGTAGATTGACCTTTGTCATCGGGCTTGAAGCTGATTCTCACCTTTGAGTAATCCCTTGACTGGGATCTAGCCGCATCTTTGATCGCAGCCAAGGTGCCGCCCTTATTGGGCTTCCTCAACATTTTCACCTTCATGTATTTCTCAGCACCGGAGAAATATTTACCTTGCCCTAAAGGCTTAGCAGCATCTGGCTCGATCAGCGTAATACTATTGATCTTTCCTTCTTCAAGATCGCGCTGAAGCTCGTAAGACGCATGACCGTGCAATTCAAGATGCGGTACGTAAGCCACCTGCTTCTTAGAGCCTCCGGGTTTCTGATATTCGAAGTGCGCTCCGCCCTGACAGACTATTCTGATTGCAGTATTCAACACCGAGCATACACGCTGCTCAGGAAAATTAGGCGCCTTTTCCATCAGGCACACATAAACGTTATCGCCGCTTTTTTCGGAAGTTAACGACACTACTAGATGCGCACTGTGACCGCCACCTTCATCCTTAGCTTTATTAAAGTCACGTTTTGTCTTCGTTGAATGGTTGACATAGCGTGTGTCTGGCGCGTTTTTGTCCGCCGTTTCGAGCAAGATAGTAACTGTCTGCTTCGCCGCATCCCGTCTGACTTTTTTGATGATGTAAGTAACATCACCATTTTCAAATTCCTTGACCGGAAAATCGTCGTCTTTTGCCGCGATCTCCAAAACATCCGCGATACGGCTCATTGAAGGAAAAGGCGCATGAGCTGCTCGCCTTTCGACATGAATGTCGAAAAACAGAACGTCACGTGCATGCCGAGAATACGCCAACTAACTCACCCCCTGTTGCAATCCCTTCAACTTAGAAATTATCAAGTCCCGTATCAAGCAGCAGCGACCCGGCTCATAAGCCGGGGGGTGCCGGAAAAAATGTAACATACGTAACCTTGGCGGAAACCCGCCGTTTTCCGCGTAACCGAAAGCGTAATATCAACGTAACGAGATTACATTTTCAGAATGTAACTTTTAGGATCAGAAAACCCTAGGATTTCTGCGGTTGTTACGTTTTCTGGCGAAAGAGGTAGCGGTCGATTACACCCGCGATGTAATCTCGAAAACGGCGGCTTTCTGCGGGTTTCAGGCCGAAAATGGGGCGCGGGTTACGGATGTTACGCTTTTCCGCCCCCTCCCTCCTTAGATCGCTTGGCTAGCCGAACATTTTTCCGATCCTCGACCGGCGTCGGATAGGCCTTCCAGCTGCATCAAAGTGCATCAGCGCCGTGCCTCTCGCCATCGCCACCCGGCCGAGGAAGCCAGCCATTTTCCCGGCGCCGCCGGTATGCATCAAAACCGACACGAAAAGTGCGCGGGCGAGGCGGGGGATTAAGCGCGCTTTGAGGGGGTGCCGCTCCATGTCCCGGCAGCGCAATATTGTTACGCGGCGCGAGTGAGGGATTGGCCGGAGGTGGGTAGATTGACGGTCGCCCCGGTCGGGCGCACGATGGCCGGATGTGCAACCTCTACCGGATGACAGCACCTGCGGAGGCGGTCGCGGGATTGTTCCGAGCGACTTCAGGCACTGCGCCGAACTTCGCGGCCGAGGTTTACCCCGGCTATCCCGGCCTCGTCATCGCCGACGGCGCGGTCCGCGCGATGAACTGGGGCTTCCCCCTCGTGCTCAAAAGCAAGAAGACAGGCGCGCCTCTCAAACCCAAGCCGGTGAACAACGCCCGCGAGGACAAGCTGCACACCGGATTCTGGATCGATAGCTTCCGCAAACGGCGCTGCCTGATCCCCGTCACCGCCTGGGCAGAGGCCGAGGGCGCGAAAGGCGCGATGACGCGGACGTGGTACTCGCTGCCAGATCACGATCTGTTTGCCGTCGCGGGCGTCTGGCGCTCGACCGCCGAGTGGGGCGACGCTTACTCCATGGTCATGGTGGATGGGTGCGAGCAGATGGCTGACGTGCATGACCGCATGCCAACGATCCTCGCCCGAGAGGATTGGGAACGCTGGACGAACGGCGATCCGGACGAGGCCTTCGCGCTATGCCGCGTCTACGATGCCCCGCTGGTGGTCGATCGCACGGACGAGCCTTGGTTCAAGAGAGCCAGCCCACAACCTGTGCCACAAACGCCACCGCCATCAGCAACGCTACTATGATCATCTCGGCATCTTTCAGCATAGCCCGGTGATCCCCCGCGATCCGCCGATAGGCAACGCCGGATAGATCCGCGTTGGACCAGACCAACGGACGCGCCTCAATAGCTCAGCCAATCGAGTTCGGCCTCGTCCACGGCCTCGAACATATCGCCTTCGGCTTGGCCGACACGCAGGCGCTGACGGACTGCCTCAGCGTCTCCATCCTTGGGAAAGCCGCGATCGGCCATGGCACACTTCGCCAATTCGCCAACCAGTCCTCCGCGCCCGGCCTGCATGAGCAGCCAGCGACCGAATGCTCCGCGCTCTGCAGGCGATGCCGTGCGATCTGAAGGTCGCAGGCGCGGGTCTGACGGCGCAGCCACGAAAGCGCGGAAATCCGGCCCTTTCGTAAAATCTTGGAAGGCCCCTCCACCCTCCGCGATCCTGCTGACTTCCCTGCGTAAATCGTCGAGCGTCGGCGTAGTGGGCATCTGTTCCATGGCAATCCTCGCTGTCGAATCGGTGGCGCAAGCCTACCATGTTCTCTATATGTTCGCACCATGAGTCGACGCTTTCGGGCGCGCAGGAGAACAAACTGATGGAACAGATTAAGGAAATCCGCCGTGCGGTGGCAAAGGCGCTAGAGACGCGCGGTCTCGATAACCGGGAGTTCCTGCGCCAAATCCGCTCCGGCGAGCAGGACGATGGCCCCTATATGACCGGCGCCCTTGCCTGTGCCGCCCTGCTCACCAAGCAGCCCACGCCCGGCTGATGCCGTGCGTTACGAGGACGGCCTCAGAATACCGACGCGGCTGTTCGAGGCCGCCGCCTGGCATTACCCGATCAAGGTGACGTGCGCGTGCGGAAGGTCGGCCGTCTTCGATCCCCATGCGCTATGGTATCTGTTCGAACGCAGAGGATGGGACGAAACCTTCGCCCAGGCGAGAGGCCGTTTCTACTGCCGCGAATGCTGGCGAACAAAATGCCGCAAGTTACGGCCTGTAAAGTTCGAGACCTGCCGAGAAGAACCGACGATCCATCTGCCGATGCCGGACGAGCGGGAGTGGAAGCGGGCGATCAATCGGTTTCGGGGCTGACGAAAATAAATAGAATGTGCCATTTTGGCGCGAAGAAGGTCCGGGATGCGTTATTCCATTGGCAGCCCCACTCCCTCGGCTTACATTGGCTCTGATGGCGAATACCACGAGAATTATGCTGCACGAGAGTGAAAAAAATGTCAGACGCAATAACGATTTACAGTACTGCTAAGGGCTATGTTCAGTCCGCATATCTCATAACAACCAGCCCAGACCGAATGCAGGCGCCAACCGATTTGACGTTTGTCCTCTCTTACCACATGCTGCTTGGTTTCGCCGTCGAGTTATACTTAAAAGCCTATCTGACCCATACTGGCCACACCGATACAGAGCTTCGCAGTGGCGCTGTAAGGCACAACCTCAAGAAGCTGCTTGCTCTCTGTGAGGCCGACGGGTTCGTTCTACCGGCCGCCACAAAGCTAGTCGATTACCTCCACGAGCAGCACGGCACCTATGAATACCGCTACATGAAACAGGGCAGCTCGTACCACATTCGCTACCAGGCAGAGGTGTTTGCCGAACTTGATGAGCTAGATGAGTATGTAGATGGCAAGACAGGCGCGTCAGTCTCGCAAGGAAAAACGCCATCGGCAGGGGGATGGGTGGTGCCAAGCGACCGCAATGGTTGGCGCGTTCCTGCGGGAACTGTCTGAACCGCGAGCGGAACCGGAAAGGCGGCTTTCGTACTCCAGGTCGCCTTCCGGTTACGAATTACGCCGCCTTCACCCTTTCCCTGAAGCGTACCACCTCGGCGCCCACGGCATCGTTCAGTTCCAAGAACACCGACTGCAACGGCTCGATCTCCAGTTCGAAGAACGCGTCGGTCGCCTTGGTCACGTCACCGAAGCCGCCAGCATTGGCGGGCACTATGCCTAGCAGCTGGGGCGGCACCCGGTGCGCGGCAAGCACGTCGTCGCGCGTCGTGTTCTTGATCCCCAGAAATTCGTCCTTGGCCCCCGCCTCCGCGATCGACTTGATCTGGATCCCGGTGTCCTTGCCGTTCGGCGAGTGGACGAACAGATTCCGGAAATTCCCCGGCCCCTTCGATCGCTTCAAGGCATCGCGCATCTTGTCGACGTCACCATCGGCAAACTCGCCGGTCACGTACATGATGTAGCCCGCGTGACTGCCGTTCTCGTAGTAGCGGCGGCGGAACAGCGTCGCGTTCTCGTTCAGCAGCGCCGACTGCAAGGCCGACAGATATTCGGGCAGGCCATAGATCTCCTGATTGACGTCCGGCGCGATCAACTGGTGCACCGTGCCCGGCGCGAACTCAACCTCGGGCTGATGCCCCGGCACCCACCAGAAGTGCCCCGACTCCACGCCGCGCCGGGTATACTTCGCAAGCGCGTGGTCGAGCCGCAACAGGCCGCCGAGGCGGTTGCGGACCTCCTGTGCATAGGCGTTGCCCATCACCAGATAGTCCTGCGCCATGCCCTTGAACGCCGCGCGGCTCAGCCATTGGGTCGGCTCTAGGCTGGCGGCCAGCATGTTGCGCTTGAGGATGATCGCGCTGGAATGATGCGGCGAGGCGCGGAAGGCGCGGGCAAGGCCATGCAAGGAGATCGGCGGCTCATACCAGCGCTGGTTGTGATAGCATTCCAGCATGTCCAGCATCGTCGCCCGGCTGAGCACCGGCTCGGGTTCGCCGAAGGTGAAGGCCTGCACTACGCCGCGGTTGTCATTGGCGGCGACGATCGCGCCGGGCGATGCCTCCGCCGTTTCCTGACGGCTCATACGGCGGGCACGGTTACGCTTGCTCATTCGATAATCTCCATCGTGCCCTTGGGCTTTTCCTTGCCGTCGAGCGGCTCGTTCATGAGGATGTGCATGGTCGCCCACGCGATGTCGGCATGGCCGTCGTCACCGCCGCGCCCGGCCTTGAAGGTCACGTTGCGCCCGCTGGTGGTCAGCGTTTTCTTGATCGAGACGAACGCCGAGACGATGTCGAGGTAGCTGCTCTCGAACGCCAGGCGCCCGCGCCGGATCACGTTCTGCGCCTTCATGATCATGCCCGCCTTTACTTCCAGCGAGTATTCGATCTTGGCGACGGAACAGCCGGGCAGCGCGCCGGGCTTGGCCAGCAGCTGATAGACACCGGCGCCAACGCCGGTCGCGTCCACGCCCAGGTACGTGCAGTTGTACCGGCCCAGCATGGCCTTGATGAAGGCGGCCTGCTCTTCGAAGTCCTGACCGCGCAGCGGGTGTCGTTCGAGGATCCGAAACGTCCCGCCCTCCGACAACGGCGGCGCGGCGATCACCAGCGCCGCGTTGTCGCCGGTCTCGCTCGACTGCGGATCATACCCAGCCCAGACCGCGCGATTGCCATATGGCCGCGCGGCCTCCGGGTTGAAGTCCTCCCATTCGACTAGGCTGTCGCAGCCACACGCGATCAGGTCGTTGAACTTGAACGCGGACAGGCTGTCGTCGACGAACTCGCACATGTAGAGGTTCGCGAACTCGTCGGCCGCGTACTCGTCCTCAAGCTCCTCGATATCGAACAGGTCGCAGCCCGCGAGATCCGCGTCACGGATGTTGACGATGTGCCGCCACACCCGGTCCGGCCCGACGCTGCCAGCGGCAAGAGCCTGGTGGCTGACGTCGATCTCGATCCGGTCGGTCTTCTTCCGGCGCTTGTTGCGGCGCTCGCCGGTCCAGTACGGATAGGCCGGGTGCGCGATGGTCGATGGCGTCGAGAAGTAGGTTTTCCGCCATTTCTTGTGCGTCGCCATGCCCGAGGCGACCTTGTTGAGCTCCTCGAACGAGTGGACCCAGAAGAACTCGTCGAAGTAGAAATTGCCGCTACGTCCCTGCGCGGTGCGGAAGTTCGTGCCGAGGAAGTGCAGTTCAGCCCCGGCCTCTTCCGGCGGGCGCAGATCGGACGTGATGACCATCGGGTCACCCGCCAGCGACACGCCCACCAGCTTGGCGAAGCTGACGATGTAGGACCGGAACTGATGGGCCTGCGCCTTGGAGGCTGACAGGAAGATCTGGTTCCGCCCTGTCTCGATCGCGTCCATCAGCGCTTCGAAGGCGAAGAAGTAGGTGGCGCCGATCTGGCGCGACTTCAGGATCATGCGGGTGCGCTGATCCTTCTCCTTCCACCAGCGCAGCTGATAGTCGAAACACCCGTCGAGGAAGATACGCTTGAGTTCCTCGGCCTGCTCTTCGGTGAAGTGGTTCTTTTTCGGCGCCTTGCGCGGCCCGGCGTTGCGATTGCCGACCTTCTCGTTGAGATCGCCGCTATGCCCGCCCGGCTGCTCGAACCGCCGAACGCGGGCCAGGCTCTCGATCGACCGGTTGAGCGCGTCCATCTCGACGAGGTCGCCGCTGGTCTTCTTTTCCTTCGCGATCAGCGTCAGCAGGCGGATCTCGATGCCGTCCTCGATCTTCTTGATCGACGGCGCCTCGTCCCACTTGTCGCGCTGGCGCCACGATTCGATCGTCGGGCGCGGGATTGGCTTGCCCTGATCGTTCGCCACGCCGTGCAGCGCGAACTCGTCGGCGATCTGCGTCACGCCCCACCCGCGCCAGTACAGGCTGCGGGCGTGGCGACGCGGATCGAACTTCCATGCGGAAGCCAGCGGGTCAGGGAGGGTCGCGTGCGTGCTCATGACGGCGACCATGCGCCGCGTTTTTGCCGTCAATCACCGCTGTCCATTTGGTCCAGCGCCAGACCAAATGGATGCCCTTGAGAAGATGCGCCGCAGCGGTCCTTTTGGCCGGGTCAACACCGCTGCCGAACCCGCCGCACCCTCAAGGAACCGGACCGATCATGGCCAAGAGCAAGTTTTTCCGCGTCGCCGTCGAAGGCCCCACCGTCGATGGCCGCGTCATCGAGCGCGCTCTGCTCGAACAGGCTGCCGCCAGCTACGCGCCCGCCACCTATGCCGCGCGCATCAATTGCGAGCACATCGCCGGGTACAGCCCGGACAAGCCCTTCAATGCCTACGGCACCGTGCTGTCGCTGCGCACCGAAGAGGTGGAACTTACCATCAACGGCGCGCCGAAGAAGCTGCTCAGCCTGGTCGCCGAGATCGAAGCCAACGACCAGCTGGTCGCGCTCAACAAGGCGGGGCAGAAGCTCTACACCAGCTGCGAGCTTCACCCCAATTTTGCAGGCGAAGGCAAAGGCTATCTCGTCGGCCTCGCCATCACCGACACCCCGGCATCGCTCGGCACCGAACCGCTGAAGTTCGCCGTCCAGTCCCGCCCCAACTTCTTCACCTCGGCTTACGAGACCGAGCTTGAGATCGAGCCGTCGCTCGACGGTGCGACTATCGCCGAAGCGACCAAGTCCGGCTTCCTCGCCGCGTTCTCCACGCTCTTCAAGTCGGAGAAACCCAAGGAACCAGCCACGCCGCCCCCAGCCCCGGCACCCGCCAACGACAACGCTCCCGACATCGAACGCTTCGCCGCCGTGATGGGCGAGCAGGTGGCCGCCGCCGTCAAGCCGTCGAACGACGCTGTCGCCGCCCTCGGCGCCCGCTTCGACAAGCTGGAAGCGCAGCTGGCATCCACCGAACAGCCGCAGAATTTCCGTCGCGACCCTGCAACCGGCGGCGGCGGCGATGCCGCGCTCCTGACCGACTGCTGATCGGCCCGCCCCCACCTGCCCAAGCCCCTCGCGCCTCTCAGGAGCACCCCAAATGCGTAAAGAAACCCGCGCAGCCTACAAGAAGTACGTCGCCCGCGTTGCCGAACTCAATGGCATCGACGAAGCCGATACCGTTGCCAAGTTCAGCGTGGCCCCGTCTGTCGAACAGACGCTGGAAGAGAAGATCCAGGAATCGAGCGAATTCCTGCAGCAGGTCAGCGTGGTGCCGGTCGTGGCACAGTCCGGCGACAAGGTCGGCGTCGGCGTCACCCGCCCGCTGGCCGGGCGCACCAACACCAAGAACGGCGAGCGCCGCACCCCCAGCGATCCGACCGACACCACCGACGACGGCGGCTACTTCTGCCGCCAGACCAACTACGACCACGCGATCCCCTACGCCAAGCTCGACCAGTGGCGCCACAAGCCGAACTTCCAGACGCTGCTGCGCGACGTGATCCTGAAACAGCAGGGCCGCGACCGCATCATGATCGGCTTCAACGGCACCTCGGCCGCCGCAACCACCGATCGCGCCGCCAATCCGCTTCTGCAGGACGTCAACGAGGGCTGGCTGCACAAGATCCGCACCCATGCCGACGAGCGCGTGCTCGATGACGGCGCCCTGACGGACGGCGCCGACAAGGCGATCTACGTCGCTGCCGATGTCGATATCGTCGAAGTGATCGACGGCGAGGTCACGAACGCCGACACCGCCAAGGCCGACTATGCGAACCTCGACGCGGTCGCCTTCGACGCGCTCGATCTGCTCGATCCCTGGAACCGCAGCGACACCGACCTCGTCGTCATCGTGGGCTGGGCACTGGTCAAGGACAAGTACCTGAACCTGCTGCAGGCCGCCGGTGATACCGCGACCGAACGCGAAGCCGCGCACCGCATCCTGACGCTGCCCAAGCAGCTGGCAGGCAAGCGCGCTGTCATCGTGCCGTTCTTCCCCGAGGATTCGCTGCTGATCACCAGCCTCGATAACCTCGCGATCTACGTTCAGGAAGAGACCCGCCGCCGCCAGCTCAAGGATGAGCCGGCACTCGACCAGATCGAAAACTACGAGTCCGTCAACGAGGACTACGTAGTGGAAGACTACGGCCGCTGCGCCCTCGTCGAGAACATCAAGATGGCCAAGAAGCCCGGCTGATAGCCCGGTTTCGCCCTCCCGTAACCGCTCCCGTCACAGGATATCACCATGAGCCTCGCTCGTCTTAAGCGTGATCGCGTACTCGCTGCCCAGACCATCATCGCAGCAACCGCACCTGTCACGGGGGCGGTTGCCTCCCCCGCTGCCGTCCTCCCTTCGGCAGCGGGGGGCAAGGCAACGCCCGCCGACCGGGCCGCCGCCGAGATCGCCCTGCGCCTGACGCACGATCTGCGCCGCCTGAAGGAAATCAAGTCGATCGACCGCAAGATCGAAGCCAAGCGCGAGATGCTCCCGCAGTACAACGCGTGGGTCGTTGGCGTGATGAGCGCCGATGCAGGCGTCGGCACCGGCATCGCCGCCGATGTTGTTCCCACCTGCATGGTCTGGTCGATCGACGTCGGTGCCTATGATGATGCCCTCGCCATCGGGGAATTCTTGCTGCGCCACCATGTGGCGATGCCCAAGCGCTACGAGCGCGATGTCGCGACGATCCTCGTCGAAGAGATCGCCGACGCCGCCTTGAAGGTCCAGAACACCGGCAAGGCTTTCCCGCCGTCCGTGCTCGACACCGCCGATAACCTCACCATCGGCCTCGACATCCACGATCAGGTTCGCGCCAAGCTGCTCAAGGCCATCGGCATCGAGCAGCTGCGCAAAGCCGAGGACGCGCCAGCGGAATCCAGCCAGGCCCCTCTGGAAAGCGCCCTCATCAACCTTCGCGAAGCCCAGCGCCTGCACGATCGCATCGGCGTGAAGGACCGCGTCAAGCGCGCGGAAAAGCTGCTGGCCGCTGTCAGCGCCGCCGCGTCCACCACAGACACCGGCGGCAACCCTGCCGCGTAACAAGCTCGCCCCCGGCGCTCAGGGGCGGATCGCGCGCTGCGGGAGGCTTTCGAGCCGAAGGGCCGCCAGCTGACCCGATCCCCACCCCTGTTAGCCGGGCGGCCGAAATGGAGCCTGCAATGAGCCTCGTCACGATCGTCCTTTTCGTTGCCTCACTCGCTTTCGCCGTCACCTTCGCCGACAACATCCGCAGGATGGTCCATCGACTGGCCTGCGCGCTGGGGATTGCACTGCTGCTGGGCAAGCCGAGTGCCGCGCTGGCCCAAGCGATGAAGGCGTCGAAAGTGACGTTGTTCCGCGCAGTGCCGGGCAAGAGTGGGCTGCTGCTCTACATCGCCTATGCGCTCGCTTGGGCCGCATTCTGGGCCTTCGCGGCCTATCATACCGGCCGTCTCACCCTGATAGTTGGTCTCGCCAGTTACAGTGCCCTGATCGCGCCATGACCTTCATCGCCAACCCGCCGTGCGATGCGATCGAGGATCCGCCCGCCGATGAAGGCGTCATCGCCAACGACGGCTTCTTCCCCGACATCGCACTCGCAGCTGTGCGCGCAGATGCCCGCATTTCGGGCAGTATCACTGCGCCCCGGCTGCGGGCAGCGATCCTCGGCGCCATTATGTCGGTGGAGTACGACCTGCGCGCCTACGCTGCGCGGTCGATTGCCGCCGGGTACGCCACGCTTGCCGATGTGCCGTCGCCGCAGCTGGACGGCCAGAGCCAGCAGCTGATCCGCTATCACCGCGCCGTCAGCCTCTACGCCAAGGCCGAACTGGTGGAGCGCTACCGCGACTTCGATACGACCACCGCAGGCGGCAGTCAGGCGGACGATCTCACGCCCTCGATCGGCGAACTGCGCCGGGATGCCCTGCATGCCGTGCGCGACATCCTCGGCGTATCGCGAACGACGGTGGACCTGATCTGATGGCCGCCGCGCAGCGCCTCCGGTCCAAACAGGGCGACACGCTCGACCAGCTGCTCTGGCGCGAAGCCGGGCTGGGACCGGGCGAACTGACGCGCGTGCTCGATGCCAACCCCGGCCTTGCCGACAGCGGGAAGGTGCTGCCGCTCGGCACCGTCGTCCTGATCCCCGCAACAGCCACTGCCACCACCAGCGCGAACCGCGTGCTCCCCCTCATCCAGCTTTGGAGCTGACACATGGAACTGCGCCCCATTTTCGAAGCCGCAGCTGAATTTCTCGGCTCGCTGTCGCCCTCGCTGATCGGCTCGGCCGTCGCTCAGGCATGGAAGCCCGGCCTCTCGTACCGCCAGCGCTTCGCCCAGTGGGCGATCGGTTCGACGGTCAGCTATTACGCGACGCTGGCCATCGTCACGCTGACCGGATGGGGCGGCCTCGTGTCCCAGTCGATCGGCTTCGGCATCGCCCTGCTCGCCTACGACGCCACGCCCAAGCTGGCCAAGGCCGCGATCGATACCCTCGCCAGCCTCCCGGCCCGCCTCGCCGACCGCTTCCTCCCCAAGAAGGACTGACCCCATGCCCGTGAACCTGCGCCGCGCGCTCGCCAACCCTGCCGCCTTCTTCGCTTCGCTCCGCTCGATCACCGGCGGCCTCGATCAGAAACAGGTGAACATCATCAACGCGATTCTGGCATCCGCCGCCGCGTGGCCGTTAGGCTGGCTGGCCTATGCGCTTGCCACCGCCTGGCACGAAGCCCGCTTCACGCCCCAGCGCGAATGGGGCCTCGGCAAGGGCAGGCCCTACGCCGCACCCGGCAAGTATGGTCAGCCGCAGTACGGTCGCGGCCTCGTCCAGCTGACGTGGGACCGCAATTACGAGTGGGCGGACAAGGCGCTCGGCCTCAAGGGCGCCCTGCTCAAGAATTTCGACCTCGCCCTCGATCCCGACCTGTCGGTGCGGATCCTCATCGAGGGCATGGAAGACGGCGCGTTCACCGGCCGCAGCCTCAGCCGCCACGTCTCCGACACCGGCACCCGCGAGCAGTTCGTGCAGGACCGCCGCATCATCAACGGCACCGATCGCGCCGACGACATCGCCGACATCGCGGTCAAGATTCAGGCGGCGCTGATCCGGGGCCGCTGGGCGTGACGCTCGGCCTCTCCCACGTCGTCCTTGCCGGGGCGCTCACCGCGAGCGCTGCCGGCATCGGCGGTTTCTTCTACGGCACCAGCGTCGGCGGCGCACAGGAACAGGCCGCGCAGAAGCGTGCGGACGATGCCGCGCGGGCCGAACGCGACCGGCTGCAAGGCCAGATCGACGCCTCCACCGAGCGCAGCCAGGCCGCCGAATACGCCCGGCAGACCAACGTCAGGGAAATCTACCATGAAAGCCAGAAGGTCATTGAGCGGCCGGTGTATCGCAATGTCTGCGTTGATGCTGACGGTGTCGGCCTGCTCGACCGCGCCGCATCCATCGCCAACGGCGAGAGTGTCCCCGGCCCTGCTGGCACCGCCACCGGCGCTGCCGAAAGTCCAGCGCACTAGCACCGGCGAGATGACCGGCGCCGACGCGCATTCCAGCCTCACCGCGCTGTACGACGTCGCCGGGCAGATCCGCGCCGCGTTCATCGAACTGCAGGGGCAGGTCCGCACCATGCTGACGCCCAGCGCGGGAGGCACCGATGCGCAAGGCAAATGACCTGCGCCGCTGGCTCACGGCCTATCTGCCGGACCTGAAGAAGAACCCGGAGAACCTCAGCATCTACATCGACGCGGGCCAGATCAACGCCCGCCGGTCTAAGACGCTGTCGTTCTCCTACAGCTACGCGCTCAAGGTCACGATCTTCGACTTCGCCGCCGATCCGGACACGCTGATGGTCCCGATCCTCGCATGGATAGAAAAGGAGCAGCCGCAGCTGCTGCAGCGCGCCGACAGCAAGCCCTTCGGCTTCGAAGCGCAGCCGCTCGACACCGAGAAGTTCGATATCGAGATCGCCATCGACCTGACCGAGCCGGTGCTCGTAATCCCCCGGCCGGACGGCAGCGGCTACGACGTCGACCATATCCCCGAACCCAGATTCCCCGACAGCTTCGCGGGTATCCACGCCTCGTTCCTGCAAGGCTTCGGCAATACCGACCTGCTGGTCGAGACCGAAGATCCCGAAGCCGTGCTCACGCCTGCCGTACCGCCCACCGCATGAGCGACGATCTCGCCGAACTGGAACGGGTAGCTGGCGCTCTCCTGCGCAGCCTGTCGGCGGCCGAGCAGCGCGGCCTGATGCGCCGCATGGGCCGCGACCTCGCCGCCAGCCAGCGCCGCCGCATCGCCGCGCAGCAACAGCCGGACGGCAGCGTCTTCGAAGCGCGCCGGGAGCGCACGCCTGCGCAGCCGGGGCGCGGCCCGGCATGCTTCCTCTACCCGGCGGGCGGTGGCGGCGAACCGCGCCGCGTGCTGATGAAGAGTTTCACATGGGGCAGCGGGCACATGCTGACCGGCTTCGACATCGAGGCTGGCGCCATCCGCTCTTTCGAGCGCGACAAGATCGTGAAGTGGCTCCCGGTGCCCGAGGAGCATCGCGGCGGTAGCGGCGCGCGCAAGCGGCCCGCCCGCATCCGCCGCCGGGCGATGTTCCGCCGCCTGGCAACGGCGCGATTCCTGCGCAGCGGCGTAGACAATCAGGGAATCTGGGTCGGGTTTACCGGCAAAGTCGCGCAAATCGCCAGCGTCCACCAGTACGGCCTGCGCGACAAGCCCTCCCTGCGCGCGAAGGCCGTGCCTTACCCCAAGCGAGAAATACTCGGGGTGACGGCAGCGGATAGAGAACTTTTGCTCGATGCGCTGTACGATCATTTATCAGCAGCATAGCATGCCCTATCAGACCGGTTATCTTGCGTCTTAACGAAGGTTATGGCAGCGACCCTTCAGGGGAGCGTATTCATGACCATTCTGTTCATTTGCCTCGCGATCATCTTTGCAGGCGCATGCATCTATACTGTAGCACAACACGGACGCGCACTCGAGGCGCTAGAAGATGACGTACAGCTTCCAAGCTTTCCGACAGCGAGGGTAATACAGTTTGCGGTCGGGATCGTGTTCTGCCTGGCCGTGGCCTACTTTGCTAGGCCAAAGCCCCCGAGCGAGTTCGATTCGTGTCTCGCTTCTGGGCCTGAAACCACCGAACACACTGCCTTTTGCTACAATCAGCTCATGTCCAAAAAGCCATAGTGGATGCTAAGGCTGACTTGAAGCTCCGAGCAGCTTGCTGCCTCGGCAGATTGCGCTTTTGTACGGCGGCTCCACCAAATGCAGCCCGGTAGCGCTGCCCCCCTGCCTGCCGCGACATGGGCGGCATGGCCGATGCAACCTTCACCGCCGTAGACCTGTCGCGCATTCCGCTGCCTGACGCTGTCGAGGAACTCGATTTCGAGACCCTCTTTGCGCGGGCGCTTGCGCGCATGAAAGCGCTGATGGCGGAAGAAGGCGTCGATTTCGACGGCCGCGAAAGCAACCCATCGACCCGTGTGCTTCAGGTCTTCGCCTACGAGGTCCAGCTGCTGCTGCAGCGCCTCAACGAGGCCGTCCGAGCGGTCATGGTCGCCTACGCCGTCGAGAATGACCTCGACAACCTCGCCGCCGGTTTCGGCGTGGTCCGCCGCACCATCACCCCCGCCGACGACGTGCTCGGCATCCCGGCCGTGATGGAGAGCGACACCGAATTCCGGCGCCGCATTGTCCTGGCACCCGAGGGCTATTCGGTCGCCGGTCCCGAGGGCGCCTACATCTACCACGCACTGTCGGCTCACCCCGACGTGCTCGATGCCAGCGCCACCAGCCCCGCGCCGGACGACATCCGCGCGCTGGTGCTGGGCGTCCTGCAAGCCAACGCGGCCAGCAATGCGCTGGTGACGGCGATGACCACCGCGCTCGACGGCGCGATCTGGCCGGGCGAAGTCATCGTCTCGCTTCTGTCCCGGGTTGATAGCGGCGCCGCAAGCGCAGATCTGATCGAGGATGTCGGCGAGTATCTGTCCAGCGAGGACATCCGCCCGCTGACCGACCATGTCATCACGCAGTCTGCCCAGATCATACCCTACTCCGTCGAGGGCACGATTAAGACGTTTTCCGGCCCCGATGGCGGCGTGGTCATGGACGCCGCGCTCGCCAGCGCCAAGGCCTACACCGACGAGAGCCACCGGCTCGGCCGCGATATCACCCTGTCCGGCCTCCACGCCGCTCTGCACGTCGAAGGCGTCCAGAACGTCCAGCTGACCCAGCCCCCGGCCGACATCATCATTTCGCGAACGCAGGCCCCGTACTGCACCAAGATTGACGTCACCTACGCGGGCGTTGACGAATGACCTTCGCCTCGCTCCTGCCGCCCGGCTCCACCGCATTGCAGAAGGCCCTCGAACGGGTCGGCTCGGAGATGCTCGACCTCCCGATCCTCGTCCGCGCGGTGAAGTCCGCCGACGACAGCCCGCTGCAGTTCCTGCCGTGGCTGGCGTGGGAACGCTCGCTCGACAACTGGTCATCCGACTGGCCCGAGGCGATCCGCCGCGAGCGCGTCCGCCAGGCGATCCCGATCGCGCGGCGCAAGGGCACGGCGGCATCCGTGCGCGCGGTGGTCCAGAGCTTCGGCGGATCGGTCGCCCTGCGCGAATGGTGGCAGATGGAGCCGAAGGGCATTCCGCACACCTTCGACCTCGTGCTCAACCTCGAACAGAAGGGCGCGCCCGCCAGCGCCGCCTTCGTCGATCAGGTCATCGCCGAGGTCAGCCGCGCCAAGCCGGTGCGCAGCCACTTCACCTTCACCCAAGGCATCACCGCCGCCGCAGACGTCGGCCTCATCGCGACTGTCCGCCCCACCCTCTTCGCCCGCCTGTCCTGCTCGGCTCCGGCGGCCTGACCGGAGCACCCATGGCCCTCACCATCACCGTCACCAACGCGGGCCGCGCCGCGCTTGTGAATGCCGCCAACACCGGCACCGCCGCCGTCACGATTGCGCAGGTCGGCGTCTCCGGCGTCGCGGTGGCGCCCAGTCCTGCGGCCACCAATCTGACCGGCGAAACCAAGCGCATCGCCACCCTGTCGGGCGACGTCGTGGCTGACGACACGATCCACCTGATCGTTCGCGACGAAAGCACGTCAGTTTACACCGTGCGCAGCTTCGCGCTCTACCTTGCCGACGGCACCCTGTTCGCGATTTACGGCCAGGCCGATCCGATCCTTGAAAAGTCGTCGCAGGCGATCATGCTGCTCGCGATCGACGTCCAGTTCGCCGACATCGCCGCCGCGCAACTGACCTTCGGCAACACGAACTTCCTCAACCCGCCTGCCACCACCGAGATCAAGGGCGTGGTCGAACTTGCCACCAGCACCGAGACGAACACCGGAACCGATACTGAGCGCGCCGTAACCCCTCGCGCTTTTGCTGATGCCCTTTCGACCCGCCTCGACGCGCGGTTTGGCCCCGGCAACAGCGCAATCTGGCATCCCGGCAATGACGGGGCCGGATCTGGCCTCGACGCCGACCTACTCGATGGTCAGGAGGGCAGCTACTACACGAACATCCCCGCGCGTCTGGGCTACACGCCCATCAATCGCGCGGGCGACACCGTGACCGCCACGATCAGCTTCCGGACAAACGATAGCGCGTCGATCGCAACCCGTCCGAACTCGCTCGCGGCGCTTCACGCGATCGGCAACGGCACCGGCCCGGCGATCATGTCGTTCGAACGCCCCAACGCCTTCGCTGCTTACCTCGGCGTTGACACCGATAACCGCTGGAAGGTCGGCGGATGGTCGATGGGCGCGGTGGCTTACGACCTGTGGCACTCGGGCAATGACGGCTCCGGCTCTGGGCTGGATGCGGACCTGCTCGATGGGCAGGACAGCAGCTACTTCGTGAACATCCCGGCCCGGCTTGGGTATACGCCCGCGAACCGCGCCGGTGACACCTTTACCGGCCCCGTCACGGTCCCTTCCTTCACGAACACGAACGGCCGCTCTTACCTCGGCGCGGATGCAAACGGAAATCATTGGCTTGGCGCTGTGGGAATCGCCAGCGAACCGGGACGCCTGGGCTACGGTTTCCGGACCTCGAACGGCGCGATCGTCAGCCATACCTTCATGGTGGGCGGCGCGGCTCGCCTCGTCATTTCCGATACCTCCATGCTGTTCAATTCCAGCCTGGTCTGGAACGCCGGGAATGACGGTGCAGGCTCAGGGATGGATGCCGACCTGCTCGACGGGCAGGAAGGCGCCTACTACGCCAATATTCCCGCGCGCCTCGGCTTCACGCCTGCTAACCGCGCCGGAGACACTTTCACCGGCTCGATCAGGCGGGACGATAATCTCTACATCGATTTGCTGAACGGCAATCCGATCATCAACTTCGACGGGTATGACTATTTCCAGTTCGGTCGCACGACGAACACGCTGAGTCTCTACATCGGCGGTGCGGTCCAAGCCTACTGCGGCCCCGACGGCTATCTGTGGGCGCGCGCAGGCATCACCGTGAACGGGCAGATTGTCTGGCATGGCGGGAACGATGGCAGCGGCTCCGGGCTGGACGCCGATCTGCTCGATGGCCAGCAGGGCAGCTACTACACCGATATTCCATCGCGCCTGGGCTACAGCCCGATCAACCGGGCGGGCGACACGCTGACGGCGACGATCCGCTATCGCAACACCGACACCAGCCCGCTGGCCTCTCGCCCAAGCACCACGACCGCGCTGCATGTCACCACGGTCGAGGGCGGCCCTGCGCTCATGTCGTTCGAGCGTCCGAACGCCTTCGCGGGCTTTCTTGGCATCGACACCGACAACCGCTGGAAGGTGGGTGGCTGGTCGATGGGCACCGTGGCCTATGAGTTGTGGCATTCCGGGAACGACGGCTCCGGGTCCGGCCTCGATGCCGATCTGCTCGATGGTCAGGACGGCAGCTACTACGCCAATATCCCGGCCCGCCTCGGCTACACGCCGTTCAGCAGCGCGGGCGGCGGCATCTCCGGCCCGGTCACGATCAACTATTCCGGCAACGCCTCCGTCACGCTCAATTCGACCGGAGCGGTCATTGCGCGCTTCTCTGCGCAGACTGACGGCAACATCGTGTTCTATCGCAATGCCGGCAGCGGCGATGCCGTCGTGTGGAGCGTCGGAAGCCAGACGGGGCCATTCAACGTCGCAATGCCGCTCACCCGGCAGGGCAATGTCGTGTGGGATGCGGCCAACGATGGATCTGGCTCCGGCCTCGACGCCGACACGCTCGATGGCCTGCAAGGCTCCGACTATCTGCGCATCATTGCCGAGAGCAAGTCTGCCAGCGGCTACATGCGGCTGTCGAACGGCCTGGTCCTGCAGTGGGGGCGCTGGACGTCTCCCGCCACTGCCGGACAGGCAATTACCGTCACCTTCCCGATCGCCTTTTCCGAAGAGCCGTACACCCTGGTGACCATGGCGGTTGTGACCACCGCCAGCGACGTTTCCACGTGGTCGAGCAACGGCATTACCGGATCGTCATTCCCCGCGCGCTGCAGCATCGCCAGCGTGGGCTGCCGCTACTTCGCCGTAGGACCTGTCTGACCATGATCTATTTCAGCCCCTCGGCTGTCGCCTTCTACGACAGCGAGCTTCACGCCGCCTTTCCGGCCGATGTCCTCCCGATCGACGCTGACCTGCATCGCTCGCTTCTTGCCGCACAGGAGGCAGGCCTCTGCATCGTCACCGGACCCGATGGCGGTCCGATTGTGGTGGAAGCTCCTGTGCCGCCTTCAGACGAGATGCTCGCGCTGATCCGGATGGAGCGCGACAAGCGCCTGCGGGCCTCGGACTTTTCGCAAATGGCGGATGTCCCGCTGACCGACGATCAGCGCGCCGCCTGGTGCGTCTACCGCCAGGCGCTGCGCGACCTTCCCGAAACCACCATTGATCTGGCCGCCGTCGTTTGGCCGGTGGCCCCCGCCGAAAGGAACCTGAATGTCTGACCTGAAAATCAAGATCGGTGCTTATGACAGCACCCTGCGCAACGTCCCGGTGACCTTCACCAGCGGCGATATCAAGCACGAGCGGACGGTGAACGCCGCGCTCAAGGCTGATGGCAGCTACGATAAGACCGCGACCAAAGCGCGCGTGGATGAAGTCGCGCTCGGCGTCGCCCACAAGATTGGCCTCGGCGTCATCACCGTGCCTGCACCGGAACCGGAAGCGCCGGTCGAAAACGCCGCGGATTCCGCTACTGCTGAGTAAGTGATCGGCGGCACTTCACGCCGCCCAATTCCCCCTTTACGGAAGGGGGTCTCGGATGTTCCCGCATCTCGAAACCAGCGAGCCTGCACTCGCACTCTCCGGGCAGCACGCCTGCCCCTTCGAGCACCCTTCCGCGTCTCAGGCGCGGAAGGGCAATCGTGCAGGATCAATCACATGTCTACCCCTTTTGTTCTCGTTCGCCCCGTTTCTCCCCCGGCCGGTTACATCGGCGGAAAACGGAACCTTTCCAAGCGCATCTGCGCCATCATCGACCGCACTCCGCACTCCAGTTACGCTGAGCCTTTCGTTGGCATGGGCGGCATCTTCCTGCGCCGAACCCGGCGCCCGAAGGCCGAGGCGATCAACGATATTTCCGGCGACGTGGTTAGCCTGTTTCGCTGCCTGACCGAGCACTATCCCTACCTCGTCGATATGCTGCGCTTCCGCGTCACCAGCAGAGCCGAGTTCGCGCGCCTGCTTGGTCAGGATCCCGAGCGGCTGACCGACCTGCAGCGCGCCGTGCGCTTCCTCTACCTCCAGCGCCTGGCATTCGGTGGCAAGGTGTCCGGCCGGACCTTCGGTGTGGATGCATCCAGTCCGGCCCGCTTCGATGTCAGCAAGATCGAGCCGATGCTCGCCGACATCCATGACCGCCTGCAATCCGTTGTAATCGAGCGCCTGCCCTACAGCGACTTCATCCGCCGCTATGACCGTGAGGGCGCCCTGTTCTATCTCGATCCGCCCTATTGGGCCTGCGAGAAGGACTATGGCCCCGACGTCTTCACCCGCGAAGACTTCGCCGCGCTGGCAGACCAGCTGGCGGGCATCAAGGGCAAGTTCCTGATGTCGCTCAACGACAACGAGGGTGTGCGCGAGACGTTCGAGCGCTTCATCGTGGCGCCGATCGACACGACGTACAGCGTCGGCGCCGGTTCGCGCCCGGCAAGCGAAGTGCTGATCAGTAATTTCCAGCTGGCCGACAACGACGATTGAACCTCGATGCGCGCGCCACGCTTTCCGCTAAGCGCGCGCATCCCTACAGTTGATGCAAGGTTAGCGTGACTTGCATCGCACAGCTCAATGGTGTTCGCTGCGGCCGAAATTGATGAAAGAGATTTCGTGCTCTCAACCATAATTGACCAAGCTGCGGATCACACCGTTCCCCTATCGACCATCCTACGTAAGTGCCTGATCTTGGCGTCACGCCTCAAGCACGATGAATTGAAGTCATGGGTGACCAATGAACTTCAAGGATACAAAGGAATCGATAACGATGATCTGCCTCCTTATCGCATCATAAAAGTGACGGCCAAGGGACACTTCTTGGGGCCGCTTGGTGCGCAGATCGCGAATCAGCCGATACCGTCTTTTGTCATGCGCGAGGAGCATCGTTGGTGGGCAACGACCGCTTATGCAGGACAGGGTGTAGCCGCATATGAGGGCATGATCGCGAAAGATGCATCTGGCTTCGCTGCAATGTCTTGGCCAGCGGATTTAGTAGTTAAATACCAAAGTTCGTTTCTGGATGGATATGCGCTTAACCGGGCATGGCAAGAAATACCGATGTCCTCGCTTGTGGAAATTATCGATACCGTGAGGACCAGACTACTTCAATTTGCACTAGAGCTTGAAAGCGATGGTGTGGACGTGGATGCCGCCATTACCGAAGGTAAGGTTGAAGCTATCAAGCCAGCCGTCACACAGATCTTTCACACGACAATTAACGGTGGATCCGCAGCTATTGGGGGCTATGCGGGAAATTCAATCAACGTTGCTGAAAATCAGATCATCATCGAGGGTGACTTTAATTCACTTTCGGACCGATTGCAGTCTCTGGGAGTCGCGGCGCCTACTGTCACAGAACTGGCTGGCCTTCTTTCTACGGAAGAAAGCGCTGCAAAAGCCGAGAAAGCTCTGCCGACAAAGTTGAAGGGGTGGGTCGCAAAAGCAGCGGTATCAATCGCAAAAAAGGGCGGCGAAATGACGCTTGAAGTTGCGAAGGCAGCTCTGACGGGAGCCTTAAATTCGTACTTGGGAATTCCAAGCTAAAGCTTGCAGCCGTCGCGTTCCTGCATTTGGACAAGCGCCTGTCCAAATGCAGCCCGGCGAAACCTGATCCTTCTCGCGCCATGGTCTCACCATGGCGCAATCCAACGATCATGAGCAGCTGACCGGCGAGGTCATTCAGGTGGGCACTGTCGCGTCCATCGACCATGCCGCGCGCACCTGCACCGTACAGTTGGGTGACCTCGAAACCGGCGATCTTCCGTGGGTCGCCCTGCTCGCCGGGCGAGTGAAGCTCTGGTGCCCGCCCTCCGCAGGTGAACAGTGCGCAGTCCTCTGCCCCGAGGGCGATGTCGATAACGGCCTTGTGCTGCCTGGCATCTACTCGGACGCCAATTCGCCGAGCACGTCGGACCCCGATCTCTTCCAGCTCGAATTCCCCGACGGCGCCATCATCTCCTACAACCACGCGACCCACGCGCTGACCGTGACCCTGCCGGATGGCGGTACCGCCAAGATCGACGCGCCTGGCGGAACCACATGGAACGGCCCCGTCACGTTCAACGACGACGTGACTGTGAACGCGAAGGTCACTGCTTCCGAGGACGTCATCGGCGGCGGCATCAGCCTCAAGACCCACAAGCATACCGGCGTTGCCGCTGGCGCCGCCCAAAGCGGAGGCCCCGTCTGATGGCCGACCCTTGGAAGATCAAGTGGCGCCACCGCGTTCGCCACTGCCGCCTTCTCGTCTGGTTAAAATTCGCGATTCGCACCGGCAACTGGAAGCCATTTTGGTTCACAGTCCGAGATCCGAGCGATTGGTTTCAACTTGGCTCGGGACTCGACCGATGAGCGCCATGAACGAAACCACCGGCGAACTGATCGAGGGCGACGAAGATATCCGCCAGTCGGCAGGAATCATCCTGCGCACCCGCATCGGCTCATGCGTCGGCCGCCGCGAATTCGGCTCGCTGGTGCCGGACCTGATCGACCAGCCCATGAGCCGCGCCAACATCCTGCGGATCTACGCGGCCACCGTCATCGCCCTCACCCGCTGGGAGGACCGCATCCGCCTGGATCAGGTCGGCCTCATGGCCGGTGCAACGCGCGGCTCTGCCGTCGTCGTCCTCGACACTCGCCGCACCGGCACTTCGTCGAACGCCCGTTCCCGCCTTCTCGTGCCCGTCTCTCTCTAACCAAGGATCCTGTTCATGGCCTTCAAGCACGGCATTACCCTCACCGAGATCAGCGACGGCGCCCGCACGCTTACCGCTGTCTCCACCTCCATCATCGGCCTGGTCGCTACCGGCGCCAACGCCGACGCCACCACCTTCCCGCTCGATTCCCCGGCGCTCATCACCGACATCGAGACCGCGATCGGCAAGGCGGGCACGGACGGCACGCTGGCAAAGTCCCTGCGCGCTATCGCCGACCAAACCCGCGCCGTCGTCGTCGTCGTGCGGGTCGAGGAAGGCGCCGACGAAGCCGAGACCGCCAGCAACGTCATCGGCACCACGACGGCCGATGGCAAGAAAACCGGCATGCAGGCCCTGCTCGACGCCAAGTCGCAGCTGGGCGTGAAGCCCAAGATCCTCGGCACGCCCGGCCTCGAAACGCAGGCCGTCACTACCGCCCTCGTCGCGATCGCCAAGAAGCTGCGCGGCTTCGCCTATGCCCGCGTTGTCGGAGACACCGTGGCCGCTGCTACGCTCTACCGCGCCAGCTTCTCCGCACGCGAACTGATGCTGCTGATGCCGGACTTCATGCTGTTCGACACCGCGACCAGCACCAACGTCACCGGCTATGCCGCCGCCTACGCCATGGGCCTGCGCGCGCTGATCGACACCCAGACCGGCCCGCACAAGACGCTCTCGAACGTGGCCGTCAGTGGCGTCGTCGGCGTCACCCAGCCCATTCGCTGGGATATTGAGGATGACACCAGCGAGGCCAACCTCCTCAACGCTTCCGAGGTCACCGCGCTTGTCCGCACCGATGACGGTTTCCGCTTCTGGGGCAACCGCACCTGCTCGGACGATCCGCTGTTCGAGTTCGAAAGCACCGTGCGCGTCGCCCAGCTGCTCGCCGATACCGTGGTTGCGGGCATGCTCTGGGCGATCGACAAGCCGCTGAACCCGGCGCTCGTCAAGGACATCGTCGAAACCATCAACGGCTTCGGGCGCCAGCTGAAGTCGCAGGGCATCGTGCTCGGCTTCAACGCCAGGTACGACGAGGCGAACAACAGCACTGCCAGCCTCAAGGCGGGCAAGCTGCGGATCGACTACGACTACACCGTGCCGCCGCCGCTCGAAGACCTCGGATTCAATCAGCGCATCACCGACAGCTATTTCGCCGACTTCGCGAACCAGCTGGCCGAAGCGGCCTGATCCGGCCGCCCTTTCTCTCCACTCGATCATAGGAGCCCGCCATGGGACTTGGACGCGTCCTCAAGGACATGATGCTGTTCAACGAAGGCAATGACTATCAAGGCGAAGTAAAGACCGTTGGCCTGCCGCCCCTCAATCGCAAGATGGAAGGATATCGCGGCGGCGGCATGAGCGGCGAGGTCTCGCTCGACATGGGCATGGAGGCGATGGAAGCCTCCATGACCTTCACCGCGCCAATGCGTGACATCGTCCGCCAGTGGGGCACGCCCACGGTGGACGGCGTCTACATGCGCTTTGCTGGAAACTACCAGCGCGACGACACCGCAGAAATCGACACCGTCGAAGCGATCCTGCGCGGCAGGTTCCCTGGGCTTGAGTTCGGCGATCAGGAAGTGGGCACGGTCGGCGACTTCAAGGTCACCATGGCCGTCGCCTACTACAAGCTGGTCTGGAATGGCCGCACCGAGATCGAGATTGACCCGATCAACATGGTCGAGACCGTCAACGGCGTGGACCTGCTCGCTGCGCGCCGCAACGCCCTCGGCATGTTCTGATCCCTTGGCCCGGCCACGCGCCGGGCCGCTTCCCCTTCCCCGCCGATCTATTCTGACATCGGAGATCCACAATGACCCGTACCAAGGCCAATCTGGCCGCATCGACCGCGATCGCCACCGCCGCTACCCCGGAAGTTCGCACCGTCACGCTCGACGCACCGTTCACGCGCGGCGAAACCAAGATCGAGACCGTGCTTGTCCGCAAGCCCAAGTCCGGCTCGCTGCGCGGCCTCTCGCTGTCGGGCCTCCTCAACCTCGAATACGGCGCGCTGGAAACGCTGCTGCCGCGCATCACCGATCCGATGCTGTCGAAGCAGGATATCGCCAACCTCGATCCCGCCGACCTCACCCAGCTGGGCAGCGAAGTCATGGATTTTTTGCTGCCGAAGGGCGCGAAGCAGGATCTCTCCCAGCGGACGTAACCGACGCCATGGCGGACATCGCCAGCGTCTTCAGCTGGCCGCCGTCCGAGATGGACGGGTGGCCGATTGCCGAACTCATGATCTGGCGCGCGAAAGCCGAAAAGCGCGCCGGGTCTGCCGGCACCTCACCGAAGCACGGAAAACGATAAGTGTCTGACAGGAATCTGCGCATTCGGGTGCTCATGGAGGGCGCCGACCGGCTCACCCGGCCGATGCGGGACGCTGCCTCGGGTTCCTCCCGGCTTGCGCAGACCCTGAAGGCCACCCGCGACCAGCTGAAAGGCCTGCAGCGCGCGCAGGCCGACGTGGGCGAGTTCCGCCAGCTGAAACAGGGCATGCGCGAAAGCGAACGCGCCATGCAGCAGGCCCGTGCCCGTGCCACCGAACTCGGCCGCGCCATGGCGGCAACGACCAATCCCACCCGCGCCATGCGGACCGAGTTCGACCGCGCCCGCCGCGAAGCCGAGCGCCTGACCGCGCAGCACCGCCAGCACGAAACCCGCCTGACCGAGGTCCGCAGCCGTCTCGCGGAGGCCGGTGTTTCGACCCGCAACCTCGTGGGCGAGGAGCGCCGCCTGCGCAGCGAGATCGAGCGGACCGACGACAGTCTGCGCAGTCAGGATCGCCGCCTTCAGGAAGTCTCCGACCGGGAGCGCCGCTTCTCCGCTGCCCGCTCGCGCTTCTCGCAAGTGCAGGGTTCGGCGGCCGGTCTCGCTGCGGGCGGCGCCGCAGCGATCGGCACCGGCATGGTGATCGCGCGGCCGCTTGAAGGGGCCGTGCAGGACGCCATGGAATTCGAATCGGTGATGACCGATATCAACCAGAAGGTGAACCAGAGCCGCGAGGCTGGGCGCCTGATGGGTCTCGATTTGCGCCGGGCCGCGCTGGCAGTGAACCAGCTGCCCTCCGATCTGCAGAAGGGCGTGGACACGCTCACTGGCTTCGGCCTCGGCGCGCAGCAGGCCGTAGACATGATGACGCCGATCGGGCGCGCCGCCACCGCGTACAAGGCGGAAATCGACGATCTCGGCCGCGCAACCTTCGCCTCCTATGACAACCTCAAGGTGCCGATCGCCCAGACCGGCAAGGCGCTCGACGTGATGGCCCAGGCGGGCAAGAGCGGCGCCTTCGAGGTCAAGGACATGGCGCAGTATTTCCCCGAACTGACCGCCAGCATGCAGAGCCTCGGCTCCAAGGGCATCCCGGCCGTCGCGGATCTTGCCGCCGCGCTCCAGATCACGCGCAAGGGCGCCGGCGATTCCGCCGGTGCCGCGACCAACCTTCAGAACCTGCTTTCCAAGATCAACGCCGGGGACACGATCAAGAACTTCAAGAAGTTCGGCATCGACATTCCCGCCGCTATGAAGAAGGCCGCCAAGGAAGGGCGCAGCCCGATCGAGGAGATCGTGCGCCTGACCCAGAAGGCCACCGGCGGCGACCAGGCGAAGCTATCCAGCTTGTTCGGCGATATGCAGGTGCAGCAAGCGCTGCGCCCGCTTATGTCGGCCTTTCAGGAATATCAGAGCATCCGCGCCGAGGCCCTCGGCGCCGACGGCACCGTCAACACCGACTTCGCCGACCGCATGAATGACGGCGCCGAGAAGGTGAAGCGGCTCCAGATCCAGTCCAAGTCGCTGGCGACCACGGTCGGCGATCAGCTGCTGCCGATGATTTCCTCGGCGGCGGATTACATGTCGTCATGGGCCGGAAGCATCGCCGACTTCGCCAAGCGCCATCCCCAGCTGACCCGCGCCCTTGCCTTCGCCACGGCGCTCTTCGCGGGGCTTTTCCTGATCATGGGCGGCGGCGCCATCATCCTCGCCGGGCTTGTCGCGCCGTTCGCCGTGCTGTCGGCCGCCGCCACGGCGCTCGGCATCGGCATGCTACCGCTGATCGGCATCGTCGCCGGTATCGTGCTGGGCATCGGTCTGCTCGCGGCGGCGGGCTACCTGATCTACGAGAACTGGGGCGCGATCACGACGTGGTTCAGCGGCATCTGGACCGAGATCCAAGGCTACTTCAACGGCGGCATTGCCGGGATTTCCGCCATGCTGATCAACTTCTCGCCCATGGGTTTGCTCTATGCAGGCTTCGCCGCACTGATGAACTGGCTGGGCGTCTCGATGCCCTCGCGTCTGTCACAGGCGGGCAGCGACCTGATGCAGGGCCTCATCAACGGCATCACCGGCCGCCTGTCTGCGCTCAAATCCACGATCGTCGGCGCTGCGAACTCGGCCGTCAGTTGGTTCAAGGAGGTGCTGGGCATCCATTCACCCTCGCGTGTCTTTGCCAGCCTCGGCGGCTTCGTCATGGAAGGCCTGGACGAAGGCCTTGCCGATGGCTCGGCGGCGCCGCTGCGACGCGTCGGCGATTTGTCGAACCGGATGACCGAGGCGTTCTCGCCCGGCGCGGCTGCTCCCGACCTCATCGGCGCCGGGAAGGCTTTCCCCGGCGTCACAGGCCCAACTGACGATGACCGGGGCAGCAGGCTCGCGGCACTGTCGCGTGACCAGCAAGTGCCCGTTCTTGTCGATTCGAGCCAGTTCTCCCGCGGCCCGGCATCGGCTTCAGAGGAAGACAGGGGCAGCAGGATGGCGAGCGCCTTCTCGCCGGGCGGCTTGGTGCCGCGCCTGAAGGAAATTTCGGGACAGGTGGGCCGTGCGCTTGCGGCAGGCGCCGCCAGCACCGCCATGGCCGCCGTTCCCGCTGCGGCACAGCCTTCCATCGCCCCTGCTGGCGCGCCGACGCCCGTCTCCATCACCTACAGCATCAAGATCGAAGTTACCGGCGGCGCACAGGGCCAGGACATTGCCGATGAGGTCCGCAAGGCGATCGAGCAGATCGAGCGCGAACGGCGCGGGCGCGGCTTCGGCGACGACTGAGGAAACCCACCATGCATCTGCTTGCCCTTGGCATGTTCCTGTTAGAGATCGGCACACTCGGCCCCGACGAATTGCAGCGCAAGACCGACTGGCGCCATGCCCGATCGGGCCGCGTCGGCGCGCGCGATGCTACGCAGTTCGTCGGCCCCGGCGATGAAACGATCAGCCTTTCCGGCGCGGTCTACACCGAAATCGCTGACGGCCGCGTCTCGCTCGACGAACTGCGCGAGATGGCGGACGCAGGCGAAGCACTGCCACTCGTCAGCGGCAACGGCATGGTGTTCGGCAACTACGTCATCACTGCGATCGACGAGCGCCATGCCGTGCTGATGGCGGACGGCACCCCCCGCCGGATCGACTTCGGCATCGACCTTCTGCGCGTAGATGACCCCGCGCCGACCAATTCCACGGAAGCTGCGGCATGAGCGAAGCCATCAACAACATGGCCGACTGGCGCGTGACGCTGGACGGCAAGGACCTGTCCGACCGCATCAATCCCCGCCTGGTATCGCTCACCCTATCGGAGAAGCGCGGCGACGAAGCGGATCAGCTGGACATCGTGCTGAGCGACACGGACGGCATGCTCGCGATCCCGAAGGAAGGTGCCGTGCTCAAGTTGCAGCTGGGCTGGAAACAGGGCCGCGACGTCACCGTGGGTCTGATCGACAAGGGCAGCTTCAAGGTGGACGATGTCCAGCACAGCGGCCCGCCGGATCGGATCACGATCAAGGCCCGCGCGGCAGACTTCACCAGCGCCATCCGCAACCGCCGTTCGCAATCGTGGAAGAAGACGACGCTCGGCGCCGTCCTGCGCGATGTTGCCGGGCGAAACGGGCTGGCCGCGCGCATCACCGCCTCGCTCGCCTCGATCGCGCTGCCGTCGATCAGCCAGAGCCGGGAAAGTGATATCGCCTTCCTGCGCCGCCTCGGCCGCGAACATGATGCGGTCGCCACGATCAAGGACAAAAACCTGATCTTCGCGCCGAAGGGCGCCGGGCTGACCAGCACCGGCAAGGCCCTGCCCACTCTCTCTATCACCAAGGCCAGCGGTGATGGCCACAACTGGCAGCGGCAGAAGCGCGACGGTCAACAGGGCGTTACGGCCTGCTGGCACGACAAAAAGGCCGCGAAGCGCAAGACGTTCACCGTGGGTAAGGAAGATGGCGCGAAGAAAATCCGGAAGGTTTACCCGGACGAGGCTTCCGCCAAGCGCGCTGCCGTCGCCGAGCGCGACCGCCTGAAGCGCGCCCCGGCCACATTCGATATCCGGCTCGCACTGGGGCGGCCTGATGCCTTCCCTGAAGCCCGCGTAAAGGCCGCAGGCTTCAAGGATGAGATCGACGCGACAATGTGGCTGATTTCCGAAGTGACCCACCGCCTGGATAATCGCGGCGGATTCACCAGCGAACTGCGGACGGAAATAGCACCAGGATGATTGGAAACACCTTTCTACGCCAATCTTCTGCTTACCGAAGACATCGGCATCGTTGTGAAGCCGAGGGACATTTAATTGCGACGGCGAAGTTCGCTCTCGATTGCTGTAGACAATGCATCAATCGCCTCTTTTTCTGCCTGCACCGCTTCGCGATTAGGAAGACCTTTTTCCATGATGGTATTGAGGCGATCTACGATATCTCCGAGATTTTGATGCAATCGCGCTCCAAGTCGAGATGCGAGTTCAGGCTCATTTGCAATTACGTGGTTTATCCACGATCCCATTTGTCCGGCGACCGTCGATAGTTCCATCAACTCTTTGCTGAAGATCTGATGGCTTGCATAATCTAGCATCATCGGCGCCGTTCCTACGCGAAACGGGCGGTCATAAAAACTTCCGTCAACATCCCTGACGCCGTGGTCCAAAGTCCGTAGAATTTTCTGCGACTTCGCCCTCATATTGTCGACTGCGGTTTCGAGATGAAGCAAGTTCTGGCTCGGTGGCGAGTAATTACTATCCGAAGGCTTATCTTTTCGCATTGCCAATAATTGCAACACAAGGGCTGCTGCGCCAAACAGCGTTTGAGCAATGGTAAATGGATCTGGATCAACCGGATCACAAGAATGAGTGCTCATACAGTCTCCATGTTTTTTGCTTTGAATTACCGCTCGATAAAATATTACTTTGTTGTTATTTTTGCGGGATTTCGATGTCAATTAAATCCCAGCCCAGCCCATCGCGCTGGAAGACGAGCGTCGGTACCTTCTCACCTTCCTTCGTCTTCGGATGGGCCGTGAAACGGTCGAAACCTCGGCGTTCAATCGCCCAGTAGGTTTCTTTACCTTTGGTCTGTTCCGCAGCAGACTTGTCGGGATTTTTCATCTTCCCGCTTTCAACCATCACCTTGATGCCGTCCGGCGAAATCATGCCGTCGATCATCGGGTCGATGATCGCGCCAGCGAACGCCATGCCCATGGCCGCGAAGGGGTTGTCTTTTTCCTTGGCCATCTCGGCGAGCATCATCGCCCGCATCTGGCTTTTCATCGATTCACGGATCGCCGGGAAATCGACACGATCCCGGAGTTCTTCCTTGTCGCCAGCCAAGGCGGCATCTTTCAGGCCCTTCATGGCCAGCCCCGGCGACAGCCAGTACCAACCGCCAGCAGCGAGAACGATCGCGGCCACGCCCGCGAGAACAAACTTTTTCATCTGAGCCCCCCGTTCAGAAATCCTGAACGGGGCTAAGCTGCCACCTATCTGCCTGTCTACACGAAATTTTTCGGCCAGAGGCGATTGCCTCTTTCCTACACGATTTGTCATCGCCAGTAGTAGAACGAATCAGGAACACGCAGAGGTGCAACAGAGTGAGTGGGGACGTGCTGCGACTGACGCCGGGCTGCGATTTGGGCTGTCCGATGTGCAGCGTAGGCTGCGCTACGGTCGTGGCGATTCGCGATCGTCTGTGGCGTCAGATCGAGGAGGAACGTCGCTTGCAGGCGACGAGGCCACACCCGGATCGGGCAGATAGGGTCCGATCCCTGCAAAGCCAGATGGAAGCCATCGAGCGAGAATTTCAGCAGTCTCGTCCCTGGACGCCCCTTCAGGAACAAGAACGAGCAGCTTGGCGAACATCTCACGGAGCGCGGCTTCACTAGGCAGCGCCACCTGCAATGACACGTACTGAATGGCCGGGCGCGCGGCTTCCACAGCCCTGCCCTCAGGCTCCGCTTCCGTTTCATTGAGGCCCGCCAACAACATCACTTCAGCAGGATCAACGCCGCGCTGCGACAGTACCGCTGCAATCTGCCGCGTCACGTCGATCGGGAGTTCGCGCTTCTTATATCGCTTCGGATCTTCGAAATACGAATATCGTGGAAAGCCGATCCCTGCCTCCTCCGCCATCTTCCGGATGGAGATCGGCGGAACCGCAGAAAGGCGCAATTCCTTCAATTTTTCAGCAGCACTTTTCATGCTCGGGACTGTGTTGAAAAATTAGACAGAGTCAGTCCTCAAAATGGATTGCATGTCGTATAAAATTTGAATACACCGCCGTCTATGGAACGGCTCACGTCAATCTTCGATCTGTTCGGCGGCATCCGCCCTATGGCTCGCGCTCTGGACGAAAGTCCGAGCAAAATCATGGCGTGGAAGCGCGCTGGCCACATTCCTGCTCAGAAGCAGGCCGAGGTTCTCGAAAAGGGCATTGCCCTTGGTGTGCCGCTTACCGCCGAACACGTAGTCTTCCCCCTTGGTCGTTCAGCCGATCATGTAGCGAACACGACGGCAGACGTCGCTTGCGCTCGGCAGGCTGAAACGCAACGCATGGACGACGGGCAATGACCAAGACCCGCGCCCCGCTCAGCTTCTCGCTCGCGATCACCACGGTTGCTGGCGTCATCGGATGGCAAACCGCCGCCCGCATCACCCGCCGGTCCGTTCGCACCATTCGCCACTGGAGCGAGAGCGACAAACACGGCACCCCGACCCTCGATCAGGCAATCGCCTTGGACCGCGCCTATGTGGCCGCTGGCGGCGCCATGGCGCCGATCCTCGCCAGCTACATGCTGCAGATGGACGTTGCCGCCGTTGACCCGGTTGCCTGCCGCACCGCGCTCGCCGAGGACATCGCCTTGCTGTCACGCGAAACCGGCGACGCCATCAGCCACTGTATCCAGGCGCTTCAGCCGGGTTCGACGCCCGCCGAAATCTACCGCGCCATTGCCGAAACCCAAGAAGCGGACGCGGTCATTCCGCGCCTTCTCGGTCGGTTGAAAGCACTTCTGCCCGGCAATGGCGCCGGGGCCGAAGCTAGGGGGCACATCTAGCAATGTCACGTCATGCGAAACTTCCACACGTTACCTGCCCGGCTTGCGGCGGTCGCGCATTTGCGCGGTCTTCCGGCAAGTCGAGCGCGACATTCCGGGAGGTCTACTACGACTGCCGAAACCCGGATGTCTGCGGACACCGGTTCGTCGTCGAGATGCAGGCCGTCCGCACGGTCCGCGCCAGCTCCTACCCGAACCCGCTGCACACCCTTCCGATGACGCAGTGGCGCCCGGCCGCGAACGACCGGGCCGACAACGACAACGGCCCTGCCCCGGCGCCGGACACCAGCGCCGCCGGCACCTGATCTGAAGGCCGCGCTGGCCTGACCTGACACTTCCGAATGCCTTCAACCCGGCTCGCTTCCGGGAACGCCCCCGCTTTGCCTTTTTCCCGCACTCCACCGGAGCCAAACCATGCTGCACATCCCGTCCAGCCAGTTCCGCACTTTTCACGTCTCCCGGCCCGCCCGGCCTGCCGTGAAGCCTTCCACCCTCGCCGCCTGCTGCGATCTCTGGCGCTTCGCGCCCCGCGAGGTCCGGCGCGACTTTCTCACCCTCACTGCCGCGACGCCGGTCCTGCTCTGCGCCTTCGCCGCCCTCTGGATCATGGTGCCAGCATGAGCGCACGGCGCCCTGCATTCTTCATCGGTCAGCCGGTGATCATCTCGTCGGAGCGGTGGACGCCCGATGGCTGGGTTCCCGCCACCGAGACCGGTCTCGTCCTCACGCCCAACGTCATGCGCAACCGGCGCCGGGGCTTCGTGGAAGTCTGGCGGGGCAGCGGAATGCTCCCCGAAGTCGAAGTCTACCCGCGCGAAGCCCTGTCGCCCGCCTGATCCCTGCCGAAAGACCCGAATTTCCCATGCAAATGCGAGACGATATTCGCCGCGAACTGATGCCGCTCCTGAAGACCGACTTCCAGTGGAAGAAGGACCAGGGCGAGTGGCTGCAAGGCGGCAAGTGTCCAGAATGCGACGGTCGCGAGGTCTACACCCGCTCCGAAAGCCCGTGGGTGCTCAAGTGCGGCCGGGCCAACCGCTGCGGGTGGGAATCCTCTATCCGCGATCTCTATCCTGAGATCTTCGACACGTGGTCGAAGCGGTTCAAAAAGACGCCGCAGAACCCCAACGCGGCGGCTGACGCCTACCTGACCGATGCCCGCGGCCTCAACCTCATGGGCATGCGCGATGCGTACTCGCAGGAGTATTTCCGCGACGACACCCGCAACATCGGCTCGGCCACCGTCCGCTTCCCGTTGCCCGGCGGCAGCTGGTGGGAACGCCTGATCGACCAGCCCGGCCGGTTCGATCGCAAGGCGCACTTCGCGCCGCGCAAGGCGTACAAAGGGCAGGCATGGTCGCGGCCGGACGTTTGCATGGAAGACTTCGCCGACGCGCCAAGCATCTGGTTCGCCGAAGGCATCTTCAACGCCTGGGCGCTGGAACAAGCGGGCCAGCGCGCCGCGTCCACCATGTCGAGCAACAACTACCCCAGCGAGGTAAGCGCGCATTTCGTAGCACGCCGTTTCCGGATGCGGTGCGGCCATCATAGTTGACGCTGGACGAGACAGCCCACCGCAACGACGTGGGCGGGTCAGGCGTGTCTTTCGAAGTTGAATGGCAGCAGGTCGTCGATATCGGCGTCGTGAGGTCGCTGGGGCAGTTCAGTGAAGA
>PJTY01000163.1_pt1 | contig 47231 bp, 43 predicted proteins | sample 1512121 | NCBI WGS metagenome assembly PJTY01 (sample SAMN08177680, study PRJNA422409) | Soil metagenome, whole genome shotgun sequencing project. | isolation source: Soil enriched (2) on filter paper: alkali lignin treatment | place: USA: Madison | collected 2015-01-15 | reverse complement strand
TTTAGATATTTACCAAACTTATCAACCAACTCAAGAACCCAACCATTTTAGCCAAATCCTTGTTTCTCAACAAGTTTTTATCTGCATCACCGCCGATGGATGTGCATTCTACAGTATTTCAGAACCGATGCAACCCTGTTTTTTATTATTTTCTTTTGCATGTTTCTTTTTTCAACAAAACTGATGTTTTCGTTGTTTTTATCATCTATTTACGTATAAAAAGCAGGCTCTGGGCCTGCTTTTTATAATTTTTATTTCGATTTAGTCGGTGAAAGTCACACGTGCAATCGCTTTTTTACCTGACTGAATGATTAAAGTGACGTTTTCTTTGACAGAGTAGCTCATATCCACCACATTCCAGTCGACTTTAACCGCACCACGACCCACCGCGTCTTTTGCTGCAGCAGCATTCGGGTTTAAACCTGCAACGCGCAGAATAGTTGCAATAAACAACTCGCCACCAAACTCGCCACGAGAAATCGTTACTTCAGGGGTATCTTCTGGCACTTCACCTTCAGTTACACGGTTACCTGCACTTTTATGTGCATTTTCTGCCGCTTCTGCATCATGGAAACGTTCCACCAGCTCAAGCGCCAAAATACGTTTGATCTCTTGTGGGTTACGACCCGCAGCCATCTCATCAAGTAATACCTTGATTTCATCCAGTGATTTAAAGCTGAGTAAATCAAAGTAACGCTCAATCAAACTATCTGGCATCGACAGAATTTTTTGGTACATCGCACCTGGTGTGTCAAATACGCCAATATAGTTGCCTAAAGATTTAGACATCTTATTGACGCCATCTAAACCTTCAAGAATTGGCACAGTGATACACACTTGTGATTCTTGACCATAACGACCTTGTAAGGTACGACCCATCAATAAGTTAAACGTCTGGTCTGTTCCGCCTAATTCGACGTCTGCTTCAAGCGCAATCGAGTCATAGCCTTGTACCAATGGATAAAGGAACTCATGAATCGCAATCGGCTGATGATTGTTATAACGCTTGGTGAAATCATCACGTTCTAACATACGCGATACCGTTTGCTGGCTTGCCAACTGGATTAAATCAGCAGCGGTTTTTTGACTAAACCATTCTGAGTTAAAACGGACTTTGGTTTTATTTGGATCTAGGATTTTAAAAACTTGTTCTTGGTAGGTTTTTGCATTGGCAATGACCTGCTCTTGTGACAACGGCGGACGCGTCGCGCTCTTACCTGTTGGGTCACCGATCATGGCCGTATAGTCACCAATCAGGAAAGTCACTTCATGACCTAAATCCTGAAAGGTTTTTAATTTATTGATCAGAACAGTATGTCCCAAGTGTAAATCAGGAGCCGTAGGGTCAAAGCCTGCTTTTACACGGAGAGGACGATTCTCTTTCAGTTTTTTCAGTAAATCTTCTTCAGAGATAATCTCGTGCGTGCCTCGTTGAATGAGAGCAAGCTGTTCTTCGGCTGGCAAGAAATTTGACATCACAAAACCTAAACACATCAGTTATTCAATTTGTGCGATATACTAACATTTTTTCAGCATCTTGCAGGATAAGTTGTATATGAGCGCGATCTATATTGGTGTAATGACAGGCACGAGCATGGATGGTGTTGATATTGTTGCAACTTCATTCGATCCTTTAACGCTGCATGCCACACTCACCGTGCCTTTTGAGCCTGAATTACGTGATGAATTAATGGCTTTGACGCTACCTGACGACAATGAAATTGACCGTATGGGTAAAGCCGATGTCGCTTTGGCACAAATGATCGGGCACGGCATCAATCAACTGATTGAAAAAAATAATTTAGACCGCACGCAAATTAAAGCCATCGGCTCACATGGGCAAACTATTCGTCATCGTCCTGAGCATGGCTTTACCTTGCAAATCGGTGATCCCAATATCATCACTGAAATCACGCAACTGCCTGTGGTTTCGGATTTCCGCCGACGTGATATGGCTGCTGGCGGGCAAGGTGCACCTTTAGTTCCGGCGTTCCATCAGGCGTTGTTTCAGCATGACAGTATTCATCGTGTGATTCTAAACTTAGGCGGGATTGCCAATATCAGTATGTTGCCTGCCAACAATGCAGATGGCGTTTATGGCTTTGATACAGGCCCGGCCAATATCTTGATGGATGGCTGGTGCCATCGTCATACCGGTCATCCTTATGATGAAAATGGCGACTGGGCAGCCTATGGTAATCCGATTCGCTCGCTGTTAGACCGTTTGCAAAGCCATGAGTTTTTTGCCAAAGAACCGCCAAAAAGTACGGGTCGTGAAGACTTTAATCTGGAATGGTTAGATGAACAGCTCAGTGACTGGCGCAATGACCTGGGCTATGACGAACTGGAAGACACGCCAGAAAATGTTCAGGCTACCTTGATGAAACTGACCACACGTGCCATTAAGAAAGCCATTTATCGCAGTAAAGAGGCGATGCCGACAGGCGAAATCTACGTATGTGGTGGTGGGGCGTATAACTCGCATTTACTTGAACAGTTGCGCTGGCGCTTGCGTAAACATAACTGGTCAGTACAAACTACAGATGCGCTGGGTTTAGCGCCAACATGGGTAGAAGCAACAGCGTTTGCCTGGCTCGCGATGCGTTTCGTAGAACAGTTAAGTGGCAACCTGCCTGCAGTCACAGGTGCATCAGGTGATCGTATTTTAGGGACCATCACCGTGGTATAAGAATAAAAAAAGCTTCTCAACTGGAGAAGCTTTTTTTTTATCACAAGAATCTATTAAATCGAGAAAGATGAACCACAGCCACAGGTGGTGGTCGCATTCGGGTTTTGCACCACAAAACGTGAACCTTCCAGTCCTTCCAGATAATCAACCACTGAACCGACCAGATATTGATAGCTGAGTGAATCGACCAGCATTTTCACATCGCCATTCACAAATTCAGCATCATCTTCATTGACACTTTCAGCAAAATTAAAGCCGTAAGAGAAACCTGAACATCCGCCACCCGTTACATACACGCGTAACATAAGGTCTTTATTCCCTTCACTTTCGCGTAGTTGGCGAACTTTGTTGGCAGCATTATCTGACAATTCTAGAGCTTGGGCGTTCATGATGGATATTCCTCAGACTTCAATACGTCTTTCATAAATAAAAGACCCGATATGTAGTATAGCATACTCAATATCGGGTCTGTATTTGAAGTTTTAAAGTGCGCTTAATGACTTTTTACAAGTTTACTTGTAGTTTTCGTCTTGTAAGCCACATTCAAAATTCTTGGCATCTTCACGACAACGGAATTGCCATAATAATTTCATCATCCGCTTGTCATAAATCCCTTTAGCGGTCAGGTTGATACGCGCTTCACGCATCAGTTTTTGATAGCCAGGCTTGTCTGCAGCAGGCACTTCCATCCAGTATTTTTGAGGAATGTCTGCTTTCATTTTGCCCAGAATACCAAACGCGCGTGGTAATTGCGCTTTCACCCATTCACGAGATTTTTGGCCAAAGCCTGTTGGAAATTTATCAGGATGAATAATCAGGTTGCCCGTCACCTGCAAGATTGGATAATTCACAATTGCACCTTTGCTGCCTAAACCCTTATAGAGTTCCAACGGTTTAAATGCAGCGGCTGGTGCACCAATGATATCGACCTGTCCGTTATTAAATTTAGCGCCAAAGTTAGTAATATCTGAGCTGACTGCTTGTGCACCGACCTGTGAAGCCATGATTTTTTGTGCTTCATCATAGTCCAGTACGGCGATTTTCTTGCCCGCAGCTTTAGCAACGGTATTGATATTACGGTCATTTACCAATAAGTAGGCATCGCCGACAGGAATCACCCCCACCACTTCATATTTGCCATTGACCATGGCTTTGGCAAAAGTTGGACTCGCAAGGCCCTGCATGACTTTCACGGCGAGTTTAAGATCAGTAATCGCTCCAATCGCATCCAGTGAACCTGTAAACTGGTTAAACTGACGACCACGCATCCCTGTGATACTGACCCCATCACATTTACCTGCTTTGAAATCTTCAGCAATGACCGCTTCATTGGTGCCCACTTTAAGCTCAATATCTGCGCCCCAGTTTTTTGCAGCCAGTTGATAATCTTTCATCAAGGCATACACATCACCGCTTTTGCCGACGATATCGAATACACAAATTGTTTGTTTGGCCTGAGCACCCGCAGATGCCGCCGCGATCCCTGTTGCAAGTAATAAGGTTTTAAACCATTGCATTTTATTGTTCCTTTGCATCTATGCTAATTGTTGTTGCACCACACCCAAATTTAAAATCCTGGTCCATCCTGTTCAGATTTCAAATAAATCTATGTTGTTATGCAGTCATGTTTCATCGTCCAGACCAAACCTGCTTTCGATCTTTCAAGATTCCATCTGGTTTTTATATATTTCTATCATTACGATCTTTCAATCTAAACACAATGACTCAAATGACAGTGGTAAAAAAACAAAAAGCCTAGATGAATCTAGGCTTTAAGTACACTTTATGGCAATTAAGGATTATTCACCCGGTAATGCACATTCAAAGTTTGCTTTGTCTACCGAACAACGTGCTTTCTTCAATACAGACATCATGCCAGCATCGTAAATACCGCGTTTAGTAAGATCCATACGACCGTCACGTAACAGTTTTTGGTATTTCAGATTATCTTCAGCACTTAAGTTCATTTTGTATTTTGCTGGGATTTCAGACTCGTAACGTTTGATCATGGCAAAAGCTTTTGGCAATTGTTTCACGAAGTAGTCACGAGATTTTTGACCAAAACCAGCAGGGAATTTTTCTGGACGAATCACAAGATCCGCAGTCACTTGTAATACTGGGAAGCTAAACATTGCACCATTCGCGCCCAAACCTTTGCTTAACTCTAATGGTTTGTAGGCATAAGCAGGTGCACCCACCATATCAACCTGACCATTGTTGAATTTCGCAGCGAAGTTTGAGATGTCAGAAAGAACCGCTTGCGCGCCTACGCGTTGTACCATGATTTTTTGCGCATCGTCATAACCCAATACCGCGAATTTTTTACCCGCTGCTTTTTCAATTGAGTTAATGCTCTTGTCACGTACGAAAATGTAAGCAGCACCTAGCGGAGAGATACCCGCAACTTCGTATTTGTTACCACCTAAATTGGTGGTCATTTTTGCAGCATTACGCGCATCAAGAACATAGGTAATTGCACGTTGTGCTACCGCATTACTTGGCGCACCACCAAGCGAGTCAACAGAACCCGCAAATTTGTTATATGGACGGGCACGCATTGCTGTCATTGCTACAGCAGCACATTTACCCGCTTTAAAGTTATTGTCCGCAACCTGTTCATCCGTGATTGCAAGCAGGTTGACATCAGCGCCCCAGCCTTTCGCTGCGAGTGCCCAGTCCTGCATCATTTTGTATGATTCACCTGACTTTCCTAATAAGTCGAATACACACACGTCAATTGCTGCTTGAGTAGAAGCAGATACACCAAAGATCGAAGTTGCTGCAAGAGCAAGTACCATTTTTTTCATATTTTTCATCCTTTCACAAACTTTATGTTTGTCTCCTTGTTCGAAGCAAATATTAATCATGTTTTTTGAAAAAAAATAGAGCTTCTACTCTATTTTTATGACTGGATTGTTTATTTTTTACCCTCTTTTATCTGTTTCTATTATTTTAATAGGCATTTTTGTTATATATGCCTAATTTTGTGTATCAATTTATCTATTGCTTGTTGTTCTCCTGTTTTATTCGCCACTCAGGGTACACTCAAAATTGGTCCGTTCTACCGTACAACGGGCGCGTTTGAGTACATTCATCATACTCGCATCATACACGCCTTGCTTGGTTAAATTCATGCGCCCATCACGCAACATTTTTTGATAACGGGTTCTATCTTCATTGGTCAAGGTAATCTTTTTGGCATTCATGCCTGCCTCTAAACGTTGCACCATGGCAAAGTTACTCGGCAATTTATTGACAAACCATTTACGTGATTGCGGACCAAAACCAGCAGGAAATTTTTCCGGGCGAATAATCAGGTCACCGGTAATATTGACCACAGGGAAATTAAACAGCGCACCATTGGCCAGACCCTTACTGATTTCCAGAGGTTTATAGGCATAGGCAGGTGCAGCAATCACATCGACCTGCCCGCTATTGAATTTTTTTACAAAATCAGAGATATCCGAGGGCACTGCCACCAGATCAATACTTTCAACAATCGCTTTTTGTGCCTGATCATAATGTAAATACGCAAATTTCTTGCCTTTGGCCTTTTCTATGGTGTCGATCTTTTTATCACGAACAAAAATGTAGGCCAGCCCGACCTGAATAATGCCGGCAACTTCGAATTTTTCGCCGTTCATTGTCGCAGTTAAACGATGCTGATTGCGTTTATCCAGCACATAGCTAATCGCCTTTTGTGCAATGGCATTACTGGTGACTGCCCCGACAGCATCGACAGAACCTGCAAATTTATTATATTTACGCGCCCGCATCGAGGTCATATACACCCCGTCGCACTTGCCGGCATCAAAATCTTTTTCTGCCTTTTCCTCATCCTGATAAGGAATTAATTCAACGTCCCCTTGCCAGGTCTTGGCAGCAAGCTTCCATTCTTCGACCAGCTTATAAGACTCCCCAGCCTTACCCAATAAATCAAATACGCAAATGTCCTGTTTGGCCTGTGCAGGAGTCGCCATGACCAAGAGTGCCGTAGCACTCAATGCCCAAAGTCCTTTTTTCATCTTGTTTTCCCTTTCTACCCTATATTGCACAATTTTCCATCAGTGCCAGATCAATATAGTCAGCTTTTGTTTAAAAGCATAGTGCTTTTATATACATACGTCGGGTTTTCCTGACTTTTAACACTATTGATCACAGTTTGACAATTTAAGCCAACTCTTTTTTGAAAAGGGCTGTTAGCCCCGATTACGCATCACTAGAGGATGGATTCGATTTATTCTCCACCTAAGGTACATTCAAAATTAGTCCGGTCGACGGTACAACGTGCCCGTTTGAGTACGTTCATCATGGTGGCATCGTAAATTCCACGTTTGGTCAGATCAATCCGTGCTTCACGCAAGATGCGCTGATAACGGGTTTTGTCTTCCTGCTCCAGACTGATTTTATATTTGGCGGGTAATTCCGCTTCGATTCGCTGGATTAAGGCAAAATTGCGATTGAGCCGGCTGAGAAACCACTGTCGTGAGTTTTGCCCAAAGTTGGTCGTGAATTTTTCAGGTCGAATAATCAGATCCATGGTCATGTTGACCGCAGGAAAAGTAATGATCGCACCGTCATTACCCAAACCTTTATAAATTTCCAAGGGTTTATAGGCATAGGCTGGCGCTGCCATAATATCGGCCTGCCCTTGATTAAATTTCTTGGCAATATCCGAGATATCGGAAAGTACAGCTTGCCCGCCAAGACTCCTGACCACAATTTTTTGCGCTTCGTCATAGCCCAGGACTGCAAACTTCTTGCCCCTAATTTGTTCAATGCTGTTCATTCTTTTGTCTTTGACAAAGATATAGGCCAGACCAATTTGCGAGATCCCTGCCACTTCATAACTTTGATTCGCGACCTGACTGATTAAACGGCGCTGGTTACGCTTGTCCAAAGCAAAACTAATCGCTTTCTGTGCAATGGCATAGCTGGGTACCGCGCCAATCGCATCGACCGAGCCTGCAAACTTGTTATAGGCACGTGCACGCATTGAGGTCATATACACACCCTCGCAGCGACCTTGTTCAAAATCATGTTCAGCCATCGCCTCATTCTGATAGCTGACCAGATTGATTTCACCCTGCCATGCGCTTGCGGCTAAGGCCCACTCTTGCATGGCCTTGTAGGCTTCGCCGGATTTCCCCATAAGATCAAATACACAAATTTTAGTTGCAGCACTGGCCTGTGTATTTACAGTCAGCATCAGCATGGCTCCCAATGCCAGAATTCCCTTCTTCATTGCCCCGTCCTAGTAGACTCTTTTTGATGTGATGTGTTGTTTTTCCTAGATTTTAAATCATAATCTGATTTTCACCACAAAAATAAAGTATTTACTCTATTTTATGATAAGCGGGTGAAATGATAATGTCTGCCTTAATCTGCAATATAAAATTTGCATTCATGGGTGATCACCTTAAAATGCAGCTATCTATTCGCTATTTTGCATGCTCATGATCCAATTTGACCAAGTTTCATTACGCCGTGGTGGGCGCGTCCTGTTCCAAAAAGCCTCAATGCAGCTTCATCCTGGCTGGAAAATTGGTCTGACTGGTGTCAATGGCGCAGGTAAATCAACTTTATTTGCAGCATTTTTAGGTGAATTGGGCGCAGATGAAGGTAATTTAAGCCGTCCGGCAGTGTGGACCGTGGCACACATGGCGCAAGAAATTAAAGCGCTGGAAATGCCTGCAATAGATTTTGTTCTTTCCGGCGATGAGGAATATTGGGAGATTCAAGAAAAATTAGCCCATCCTGATCAGCTCAGTAATGATGAGCTTGCCCGTCTGCATGGCCGTTTTGATGAAATCCACGGCTATGCCGCCCCCGCCAAAGCAGCACAATTGATGGCTGGCTTAGGCTTTCTGGATCATCAAATCCGTTTAAATGTCGCCAGTTTCTCTGGTGGCTGGCGTATGCGTTTAAACCTGGCCCGTACCCTGATGAGTCGTTCAGACCTGTTATTACTGGACGAACCGACCAACCACTTGGATTTAGATGCAATCCTGTGGTTAGAAGACTGGCTAAAAGCCTATGAAGGAACACTGGTTCTGATTTCGCATGACCGTGACTTCCTTGATGCGATTACCGATCATATTCTGCATATCGAAAATCAGGAACTGACACTGTATACCGGCAATTACTCAACCTTTGAAACCACCCGTAGCGAACGTTTGGCACAACAACAACAAGCCTTTGAGAAGCAGCAAGAAACCCGTGCCCACTTACAAAAGTTTATTGATCGCTTTAAGGCCAAAGCCACCAAAGCCCGTCAGGCACAAAGCCGCATTAAACAGCTAGAGCGCATGCAACAGCTCGCCCCTGCGCATGTGGATACACCATTTACCTTTAGTTTCCGTGAACCTACCAAAATGAGTTCACCATTGCTCAGTTTAGATGCAGCAAGCATTGGTTACGGCGATAAAATCATTGCCGAAAAGATTCGCCTGCAAATCACCCCAAGCTCACGGATCGGTTTACTGGGGATGAACGGCGCGGGTAAATCAACACTGATCAAAACTTTGGTCGGGGATTTACCGTTACTTGCAGGTGAACGTAAAGCTTCTGAATTATTAAATATCGGATATTTTGCCCAGCACCAGATGGATGCTTTGGATGCCAATGCCAGCCCAATGCTGCAACTGGCCCGTATTGCGGACAAAAAAATCAGTGAAGCTGCGTTACGCGCCTTCCTGGGTGGATTCGGCTTTAGCGGTGAACGTATGGACACCCCGTGTGAAAGCTTCTCTGGTGGCGAACGCGCACGTCTGGCACTGGCCTTAATCGTATGGCAGCGTCCAAACGTGCTGATTCTGGATGAACCGACTAACCATTTAGATCTGGATATGCGTCATGCCCTGACTATGGCGTTGCAGGATTTTGAAGGCGCTGTGGTGCTGGTGTCGCATGAACGTCAGTTGATCGCCAGCGTCTGTGATGATCTATTGCTGGTGCATGCAGGCAAATGCACCGAATTTGAAGGTGATTTGCAAGACTACGCCAAATGGTTACGTGAAGCACGCCAACAACAGATCAATGCACAAAGTGCCGGGCAGCAACAAAGTGTGGCCACTCAAGCTCCAGCCGTGAAGATCGATAAGGAAGCGCAACGTAAAGAAGCGGCACGCCGCCGTGAAATGACGCGCCCCATTCGTAAAAATATTGAAAAAGTCGAAGCTCAGATCGAAAAGGTACAGCCCCGTCTGGCAGACATCGAACAGGCGCTAGCAGACAGTGCTTTATACGAAGCAAGTCGCAAAGAAGACTTGATGAAACTCATGAATGAACAAAATGAGCTAAAAGCCAAACTGGAGCAATTTGAGGAACAGCTTTTAGAATTGATGATGGAGCTGGAAGAACTGGAAAGCTCATTTGCTGAATAACATGAGTGATCCATATCTGTAACTGAAACAAGTATGGATCTCATCTTTTCAGGCCTCGACGCTGAATAAAAATGATTTTGATAAAACCTAACCATAGTGAGCAGATACTTAAAAACACTATGAATATCATCAAAAATGTCATGATTCTGTCGATAATTTAAGATAAGGTAAAACTGGAATTTTCGTAGAAAATTGAGCTTTGGGTTCAGGCTCGATATACTCAGCTCCCATTGTTGTAATGTTATAACTGACGAATGAATCCTGAGGGTTAAATTCATTTCACATTTTTTTGTACTTTAATTTGGTGAGTACTCTATTTTGGATCATACAAACTGAATGAATTCTTTAGATTTTATTTTTAATTTTGAGCATATTCTGCCCGTTTTGGTGCAAGAATATGGTTTATGGATCTATTTTATCCTCTTCTTAATTATTTTTTCAGAAACAGCCTTTGTTTTTATGTTCTTCTTACCCGGTGATAGTTTATTGCTGACGGTCGGTGCATTGTGTTCAGTGGTTGAAATAATGCATTTGGGTTATATGATCAGTTTGCTGTTCTTTGCCGCAGCATTGGGTTATATGGTGAATTACCATATCGGACGTCATTTTGGTGACCGTATTTTCAATATGAAATCACGCTTTATCAAGCAGGAATATCTACAAAAAACCAATGTGTTTTTCCTGAAACATGGCGGAAAAACCATTCTATTGGCACGTTTTATTCCTTTTGCACGTTCTTTCGCACCTTTGGCAGCAGGTTCGAGCAATATGAATTATACCCATTTTGTGATGTATAACATTCTGGGGGCTTTTCTCTGGATCAGCGTACTGGTGACAGCAGGTTACCTGTTTGGTCATGCCTTAATTCAGGTCAGTGATTTTGTAGAAAGTTAATCCCCTTTTAATACCGTATTGTATGATTTAGCAGGAAAGTTCGTCTTTCCTGCTCTTTTTTTAATCCATTTATTCTATGTCAGGTTTCACGTGGAACGTAAAAAACAATAGTAAATAATAATGAAAATAATTATCAATAAAAATAAAATCGGTTTGTAAAAATATAAATTATTCGGGGAAGCCATGATCAATTTAGCATGGAATAATCAGTTATGAGCCAAGCAAGCACTTCAGCAAAGAAAACCAATTCACGCTGGTTCCGCATCAATTTATGGATTCATCGCTGGATCAGCTTAGTGATTGTGCTCCCCTTTACGATTTTATCAATCACGGGAATCATTCTGATCTTTCATGAAGAAATCGATCATGCACTGGGTGTAGAACCGATGGCGCTTCATTCATCTTTACAACAACAGCGCCCACTGGCAAATTCATTAGCCACCGCACAAAATACCTATCCTCATGAACACATTATCAGTACAGGCTATGATCCTGAGCATCATCCGGGTGTACTGCTGATTGGTATGGCAAAACCGGAACAGCGTTTTGAGCAAGCGCGTTGGTTATTTGCAGATATTGGTTCTGCTACGCTGATTCAGCAACCCAGTGAACGGGATACTTTAACAGGATTTTTACTGGAACTGCATGCCAACTGGTTTTTAGGTTTTATTGGACAATTGATCGGTGCCTTGATTGCCTTTCTAGTGTTCTTATCACTGATTTCAGGGCTGGTGGTATACGCCCCTTATGTGAAAAAATTCTTTTTTGGCATTATTCGAACAGGCAAAGGTCAGCGTTTACTACAACTCGATTTACATAACTTAATCGGTTCAGCGATACTCGGTTGGGCGTTGGTGGTGACCTTGACCGGATTTTTACTCGGTTTTGGTACGGTTGCCATTGGTCTCTGGCAAATGACTGAACTGAAAGCTCTGCAAGACAAATATCATCATGTCAGTCCAATTAACCCGACACTGAGCATAGATGATATCTATGCTGCTGCCCAAAAAGGCGAAGTCGGCTGGCACCCAACCACTGTGTTCTATCCTAAAACCGAATATTCGACTCAGGGACATTACATGGTATTGCTGCAAGGCAATGAGGGTCTAAACCAAAAAATGCTGAAGGTTGCCTTGGTCAATGCAGCCACAGGACAAGTCGATACTGTTGAAGAACTCCCGACCTACCTGAAAGCCATCTTGCTCTCTCAGCCTCTACATTTCGGTAATTACGGCGGTATGCCCTTAAAGATTTTATGGAGCTTATGTACGCTTTTAAGTTTGTTTATTACCTTGAATGGCGCTTGGCTATGGTGGGCAAAACGTCGGCAAAAAAGCCTAAAAGGAGTCAGTAATGCAACTGTGGAATAAATCAGGCTTATTATGGCTAATGGCTGTATGCAGTATTTTAGGAATGATCGGCATGCTGCTGATGGACGGTATTGCAGATATTATTTTTCTAATGATCACCCTGCTTCCAGTTTTAATTGCAGGATGGAGAGCTTATCTTTTACAGCAACGCAAAAGATAAGCGCTTTTTACATGTTATTGATGCCTAAACTCATTAAGCATCAATATCTGCATTTAATGCATTTTCTTCAATGAAGGCACGACGTGGTTCTACATCATCGCCCATTAAGCATGAGAACATACGATCTGCTTCGATCGCGTCATCAATGGTCACCTGTAACATATTACGGTTTTCAGGGTCCATGGTCGTTTCCCAAAGCTGCTCAGCGTTCATCTCACCCAAACCTTTATAGCGCTGGATCATCATGCCGCGGCGCGAGTCTTGTAAAATGTGCTGCCACACCTGGTGGAAATTGCTGACCTGAATACGACGCTCACCTTTTTGCAGATAAGCCCCCTCTTCAAGCAATTTAAACCAGCTCTTCGAGTTCTTCAGCAAACGTGCATACTCGGCAGAATTGAGCAAACCAGCATCAAGTAAATAAGAATGCGGTAAGTTATGCACATAGACCGTCACACGTGGCCAATAATGCGCTGATTTCTCACCTTGTGCATTTTCACGCTCAAACGCTTCCAAGCTAATTTCAGGACGCAGGCTAGATTGCAACTTTTCAATCGCTACACGTAATTGCTCAGCCCATGCTTCAACATAGTCACGTTCATGATTATGATCGCCTTTGAAAGCATCCAGCTCCAGTAAGCCATCCAGTAAACTTGCCGGATAACGTTGCGTTAAGCGCTGTAAGCTTTTTTGTGATACCTGATAATCGGCAATCACGCTGGCCAATGCAGCACCATTAATCGCAGGTGCATCCGCGCTCACATGCAAAGACAGCTCATCAATCGCATTGGAGATCAGGAAGGTTTCTAATGCATCATTGTCTTTTAGATATTGCTCGTGCTTGCCTTTCTTCAACTTGTACAATGGTGGCTGGGCAATATAGATATAGCCACGCTCAACCAGTTCCGGCATTTGACGGAAGAAGAAGGTCAATAACAAGGTACGAATATGTGAACCATCCACGTCCGCATCGGTCATGATAATGATTTTGTGATAACGTAATTTGTCCGGATTGTATTCTTCACGTCCGATACCACAGCCCAAAGCGGTAATTAAAGTTCCCACTTCCTGGCTGGAAATCATCTTGTCAAAACGCGCACGTTCAACGTTCAGGATCTTACCTTTCAACGGTAAAATCGCCTGCATCTTACGGTTACGACCTTGTTTGGCACTACCGCCGGCAGAGTCACCCTCGACCAGATACAGTTCTGACAATGCTGGGTCTTTTTCCTGACAGTCTGCCAGTTTACCTGGCAAACCAGCGATGTCTAACGCGCTCTTACGGCGTGTCATTTCACGGGCTTTACGAGCGGCATCACGCGCACGTGCAGCATCAATAATCTTGCCAGCAATCGATTTCGCCGCTTGCGGGTTTTCAAGCAAATAAGCCGAGAACTCTTTGTTCATGGCCTGCTCGACCGCAGGTTTCACTTCACTCGACACCAGTTTTTCTTTGGTTTGTGAAGAGAATTTTGGATCAGGCACTTTCACTGAAATGATGGCAGTTAAGCCTTCACGTGCATCGTCACCAGTCACAGCCACTTTTTCTTTTTTCAGTAAGCTTTCATTTTCCATGTAGCTGTTTAAGCCACGGGTCAGTGCCGCACGGAAACCTGCAAGGTGGGTACCACCATCTTTTTGCGGAATATTGTTGGTAAAGCAACGCACATTCTCTTGATAGCTGTCATTCCACTGCAATGCCACTTCAACGCCAATGCCGTTATCTGCATCTGTGGTGAAATGGAAGATATCATTCAGATGGGTTTTACCTTCGTTAATATATTTAACGAACTCGGATAAACCACCTTCATAATCGTAAACGTGCTCAAGATTCACGCGCTCGTCACGCAATACAATGCGTACACCGGCATTCAGGAATGAAAGCTCTCTTAAACGGCGTGCCAGGATATCCACACTGAAAATGGTTTGGCTAAAGGTTAATTCACTTGGCCAGAAACGCACGGTGGTACCGGATTGGTCAGTTTCACCGACAACTTTCAATGGATATTGCGGATCACCATGTGCATATTCCTGCTCATGGATTTTACCTGCGCGTTGAATGGTCAAATGCAATTTCTTAGAAAGCGCATTTACTACCGAAACACCAACGCCGTGTAAACCGCCCGACACTTTATAGCTGTTGTCATCGAACTTACCACCCGCATGCAGAATGGTCAGAATAACTTCTGCGGCAGACACCCCTTCTTCAGGGTGAATATCGGTTGGAATACCACGACCATTATCCGAGACACTGACCGACTCATCTTCATGAATGGTCACTAGGATTTCGTCACAATGACCTGCCAAAGCTTCATCGATGGCATTATCCACCACCTCAAACACCATATGGTGCAAACCGGTACCGTCATCGGTGTCACCGATATACATGCCCGGACGTTTACGAACCGCGTCTAATCCACGTAATACTTTAATACTAGAGGAATCATAAGCCTTTTCATTTGTTTGTTCTGTTTGAGAGACTGATTGAGACTCTGAACTCATGGTTACTCCCTAGTAAATATCTAATCTATCCAAAGATGAGGAAATAAAATTATGGCGCAGCAAGACTGACTTGGCCTTGGACAACGTGAAACAATTGAAAGGAAATCGACAAATCATGTAAGTGTTTTAATACCGACGTATGGTCTAAGGTCGTCATAAAAACCTGACTTCCTAACTGACTCAATCGCTCAATTAAACGTTGTTGTGCAGCTAAATCTAACTCTGCTGTCAGATCATCTAATAATACCACAGTTTCCTTGTTACTCGCATGCAGCATTGCAATTTGTGACAGTTTTAATGCCATGACTAACAACTTTTTTTGCCCACGTGATAACACGTCATCTGCATTGCCATACGGGGTTTTCAGGCGCAAATCTGCACGATGAGGACCATACTCGGTATAACGCCGTTCCTGGTCCCTTTGGTGTTGCTGAATCAAGTCCTGCAACAGCCCCTGTTCGGTATGAAAACCGGCATGATATTCCAGTTCAATTTCAAGATTTGGCAATAGTTGCTGCAAATCTTCCTGAAAGAACTGGTTCCATTGCTCCACGATACCGACCCGTTGCGAGTGCAAAATTTCGCCATAATCACTCAGCATTTTGTTCCACGGCTCTAAATCCGCCAGACTGAGGTTACGCCGTGTTTTTAGCAAGCTATTACGCTGTTTTAAGGCACGAGAATAATACTGCCAGGCAAAATAGAACTCAGGTTCCACGTGGAACATCAACCAGTCCAGCAATTGCCGTCTGGGTTTGGCGCCATGATCAATAATATCGGTACTTTGCGGATCAATATGTTGTAAGGGCAAAAGTTTTGCCAGTTGCCCTTGAGTGGCAATGGTATCGCCATTGACCTTGATCAGTTGCTCACCCGAAGCCAGTTTTTGCATGCCAATCCGTTCACTGGCCGACTGTGCGAAGACAATCGCATCATCAGCCTCGTACTGGATGTAATGCTTGGGAATATGGGTGCGAAATGAGCGACCTGTGGCCAATAAATGGATAGATTCCAGAATTGAGGTCTTTCCAGAACCATTCGACCCGTAAAAAATATTAAACGGTTGCAACTCATTGAGTGCAACCGCCTTTAAATTACGTACACGTTCGATATTTAAACGCGTGATTTGCATGCTTAAAAACTCAAATCATCAATGCCAATTACACACGCATCGGCATAACAACATAAGTCTGGTCTGGATGCGCTGGATCTTGAACAAGTACCGATTGATTTGCTTCAGTCATGCTCATTCTCACATCATCACCATCCAGCACACTCAATACATCCAGGATATATTGCGCATTGAATGACATTTCCAGTGGAGCATCCTGATATTGAATTGCAATATCTTCCACCGCTTCATCTTGCTCCGGGTTATTGGCACGGAGTTGCAACGAATCCTGATTAAAATTCAGGAACACGCCACGTAATTTTTCATTACTTAAAATCGCGACCCGTTGTAAAGACTGTTTAAATACATCATGCGCAATAAACACATGCTTATCACCACCTTTCGGAATAACACGGCGATAATCAGGGAATTTACCATCAATCAATTTGGTGGTGAAACGAACGGTAATATCCCCCTGCTCTTTATCACGGCTTGGCGTATTAATCGTAACATTCAACAATTCACGACCAATGAGCAAGGTAAGTTGCTCATCTTCAATACTCAACAAACGCTGCAATTCACCCACGGCTTTACGCGGTACAATGGCCTGAATCGGTGCAGCAGCAGTTGAGGATGCCAATACTTCACACAATGCCAAACGGTGGCCATCTGTAGTTACGGTACGTAATTGATTTTGATCAATTTCCAGCAAAGTACCAGTCAGATAGAAACGTACATCCTGTACCGCCATTGCAAAGGCAGTTTTTTCAAATAAACGTTTTAATTCACGCTGAGTCACCTGAACTTGTGTGCCCTGGCTATTTTCAGTGGTGAGTAAAGGATAATCATCCGCTGGAAGCGTACCCAAGACAAAGCGGCTGTTACCCGATTTTAAAATACAACGCTGATCTTCTGTAATTTGTAAGTCAATCAAGGCTGCTGTCGGAAGAGATTTACAAATTTCGACCAGTTTACGTGCCGGAACGGTGGTCTCCCCTGCTTCCAGACAAGCACCTTCAGCTAACGTTGTGCTTGCCACCAGTTCAACTTCTAAATCAGAACCGGTAATGGTTAAGGCCTGTTGCGTGGTTTGAATTTTAACATTTGAAAGAATATTCAAGGTATGACGACGCTCTACAGCCCCGACCACATGGGATAACACATTGAGTAAACTTTCTTTAGCGATTTTCAAACGCACGATTTTATTCCTCTTACAACAGAAGCCGATATGAATGTTAGCAGTGTACTATGCTGCACTTAAAAGCAGTTTGCAACCATGAAAATTGAGTCAGCCGAGATTATGCTCAGGCCTAACTTTGTAATAAACGAAGTAAGTTTTTATAATCTTCATTAAAAATTGGATCTTCTTCACGCAAGCTGACCACTTTTTCGCAGGCGTGCATCACGGTACTGTGATCTCGCCCACCGAAGGCCATACCGATTTCCGGAAAACTGTCTCCGGTTAATTCACGCGCCAATCCCATCGCCAATTGACGAGGTCGGGCATAAATACGGGTACGTTTTGGCCCAATCAGTTCTTTTAGCGGAATGCGGAAGTATTCACTAACCACACGCTGGATGTTTTCTACACTAATGGTCCGGGCACGGATCGCCAGCACGTCTTTTAAAGATTCTCTCACTACATCCAGATCAATGGCGGTCCCTTTAAATCGTGAAATTGCCACAACTTTGTTCAATGCACCTTCAAGCTCACGCACGTTTGCGACCACTTGTTGCGCAATAAACAAAGCACAGTTGCGCGGTAAATCAACGCCACTATTTTCAGCTTTTTTCAGCAAGATTTCGATACGGGTTTCAATATCCGGTGGTTCTACCCCCACCGACAGTCCCCAAGAGAATCGAGAAACCAGACGTGGATCTAGTTCGGTGAGTTCTTTTGGATAACGGTCTGAAGTGAGAATAATTTGCTTGGATTCATCCAGTAAAGCATTGAAAGTATAAAAGAATTCAACAAGACTAGCTTCTTTACCGGCAAGCAAATGAATATCATCGACCAAGAGTAAATCTAAAGAACGACAATTTTTCTTAAACTCTTCAACCTTGCCTTTCTGTAATGAACTGACAAAGTCTTGTACAAAACTTTCTGAAGTCATGTACATCACCCGTGCATTGGGTTTGGCTTGTAACAGTGCATTACCGACCGCTTGCATCAAGTGGGTTTTACCCAAACCTGTTGGGCCATACAAAAATAAAGGATTGTGCTGAGATGCACCTAATTGGGTTAATACCTTACGGCAAGTCTCAGCAGCCATCTGGTTAGAGCGGCCTTCAACAAACAAAGAAAATGTAAATAACGGATTAAGTTGTCTTTTCTTCGGTATTTTCGTGACATTTTGGCCGGGTTGGACCAGATCAGATTCTTTCTTGGCTTTAACAGGCACGGCGGTGGCTGTTGGCGCACTACTTAAAGCAGCAGTGGTAGTGGCTGGTTGTTCATTCGAAGACAAAATTGTCCCTGGGCGAGAGTCGACCAAAATCTCAACATGACGTACGCGACCTTCAGACAGTTGTTCAGCAAGAATTGAAATCAATTCTAAATGGTTATCTTGAATATAACGGGTCCAATAAGGGTTCGGTGCGTATAAACGCATCACACCATCAACCTCTTCGGCAACTAAAGGACGAATCCACATCGCAAAGACGTTATCAGAGAGCTCTTGTCGCAAGCGAGTTAAGCAGTCTGTCCAGAGCATGTGCATCCCCTATATATCCATTTTTAAATTCAAAAAATAAAAATCACCAGCCCCATCTTTCGAAGGGGTCGCCATTCTAACCAAGTTATCCACATCTGTCAGGCCAATTTATGGGACTTTTGCTGAAAAAGAAAGCAGTCGTTTATAAATTTAAATTCAAAACCACTTGTGTATAACTTTTTGCACAAGCTGTGGATAATTTTAACCCTCAAGTTATCCACAATCTATAAAATTGATAAAAACATGTTTATCCACAAAGTAACTATTTGTTTATTTATATAAAAACGTCACTTTCCACAGAAAAAATCCACCCTAATAAGAATAAATTTAAATTTTAAAATTTGAATTTACTTATAGGGGTTTAATGGAATTGTGGATAACCGAGCATATCGAAATTTAAATTCAAAATCCAAGAATTAAATTTAAATCAGAAATTGAATTGTTGATAACTGTGCTATTAAGCTGTGAATATAGCTGAATGTTGATATAATATAAAGAGATAGCTTGTGTATATTTTTTGTTTTCAATAAAAGCACTTCTTTACGCGTAGCCCTATTGCTTCAAAACAGAACAAAGAAAATGTAAAGTTTTTGATTTTTCATTGACAGCGTAAACATTGCACAATAAAATCGCGGACCTTTATAGAAAGATCATTTTGGAGTTTCGAAATGAAACGTACTTTCCAACCATCTGAATTAAAGCGTAAACGCGTTCATGGTTTCCGCGCTCGTATGGCTACTAAAGCAGGTCGTCAAGTGTTAGCTCGTCGTCGTGCAAAAGGTCGTCATAGCTTAACTGTTTAATACTGTTAAGCTGACCAGACTTGGGTGATGACACTTTACAGTTTCAGTACTGAATCTCGTATTCGTTGTGCTGCTGATTATAAAAGTGTATTTGATGGTGCGCTTTTTAAAGTGCATCAGCCCCATTTCCTTTTTTTAGCAAAATTAACCGAACAGCCTAACAGCCGTTTGGGTATTGTCGTTGCTAAAAAAAAGGTACGTCGTGCTCATGAACGAAATCGAATAAAACGTCTTGCTCGGGAGAGCTTTCGTATCCATCAAGCACAATTTAATGCTGATATCGATATTGTGGTGATGCCTAAAGTAGGTATAGAAGCAATTTCAAATGAAGAATTACATCAACAATTAGATTTTGCTTGGCAAAAATTACAACGCTTAGCAAAGAAGCATTCCAAAGTCGTTGTGACATCCCTCCAGAATTAGAGATCTCCAATGGTACGTTTACTTCATTGGTTGATAAGATGTTACCAGATTGCAATTAGTCCATTATTGGGTCCTCGTTGTCGCTATATTCCCACGTGCTCGCAATATGCAATTGAAGCTTTACAAACGCACGGTGCGCTCAAAGGTGTATGGCTATCGACTCAGCGAATTTGCCGTTGTCATCCTTGGGGTGGTTCAGGCTATGATCCGGTACCCCGCAAAGCACTTCGTTTTATTTCGTTTCATCAAATAGATTCTCAAATGCATCACGTTGCTGTACCCTTTCGTGATCGTTTATTCAAGCAAAATCTCTCTAATCATTTGGGATAATAGATATGCAACAATGGGCCAGATTTGCAATTCTTGGAGCCATGTTTGTTACCGCATATTTGCTTATTTTGGCTTGGCAAAAAGACTATGGTCATGCTGCACCAGCACCGCAACAACAAGCGGCGGCTGTCACTGCACATGATGTATCTGCAGATTTGCCAAATGCTCAAAATGCAACAGCGGCTTCAGACTTGCCACAAGCAAATGTGACTGCATCACAAACCACAGAAACACCATCTGTGAGTCAGCAACTGATTTCAGTACAAACGGATCTGTATCATCTTTGGATCAATCCTAAAGGTGGTGATATCGTTCGTATTGAATTGTTAAGCCATGATGAAAGCAAAGACAGCGATAAACCGTTTGTCATGCTGGAAAGTGATGCGAAACGTACTTACGTCGCTCAATCTGGTTTGATCGGTTTGAATGGACCAGATAGCAGCCGTGGCGGACGTCCAATGTATGATGTTGAAAAAACAGCATATACCTTGGCGGATGCGAAGAGCGTTGCCTCAAAAGATGGTAAGACACATCAAGTGTTGACTGTGCCATTGGTATTTAAAACACCTGAAGGTGTGGAAGTGATCAAGTCGTTCACCTTCACCCAAGGTGATTATCCAATTACAGTGAAACATCAGGTTGTTAACCGTAGTCAGCAAAACTGGCAAGGCCAGATGTTTGGTCAGTTAAAGCGTGACAATTCTGATGATCCGGGTAAATCTTCTCAAGGTATCTTTACCCTTGGAACTTATCTGGGTGGCGCATGGGGTACACCAGACGCGCATTATAACAAGTTGAAATTCAGCAATTTTAATGATGAAAAATTGAGTGTTGAAGCCAAGGGCGGCTGGGTTGCCATGGTTCAGCATTATTTCGTCAGTGCCTGGATTCCGGGTAATCTGAAACTGACGCAAGCGGATGGCCAGCCTTATGTGGCTAAGCTTGAATCGCGTCAGTCTGCTGATCACATGAATATCATGGGCTTCACTTCTCCAGTGATCAATGTACCGGCCGGTACCTCAATGGAAGTGGATGCGCAACTTTATTCTGGTCCAAAAATTCAGTCTGAACTCAAAGATTTAGCTGCTGGTTTAAACCAGACTGTAGATTACGGCTGGTTATGGCCGATTGCCAAACTCTTGTTCTTGGGCTTACAGTTCTTCCATAACATCATTGGTAACTGGGGTTGGTCAATTATCTTATTGACGATCTTGGTGAAATTGATTTTATGGCCACTTTCTTCAAAAAGTTATCGCTCAATGGCGAAAATGCGTGTGATTGCACCAGAAATGCAACGCATGAAAGAAGAATTTGGTGAAGACCGTATGCGTTTCTCTCAAGAAATGATGGCGTTATACAAGCGTGAACAAGTCAACCCATTGTCTGGTTGCTTGCCGTTATTGTTACAAATGCCGATTTTCTTGGCCTTGTACTGGGTATTGATGGAATCGGTTGAACTTCGTCATGCGCCATGGTTAGGCTGGATTCAAGACTTATCAGCAATGGATCCATGGTTTATCTTGCCGTTGATCATGGGTGTGACCATGTTCGTTCAGCAAATGTTGAATCCACAACCGACTGATCCTATGCAAGCAAAAGTGTTCCGTATCATGCCAATCATGTTTACGGTATTCATGTTGTTCTTCCCTGCCGGTTTGGTGCTTTACTGGATCGTCAACAACAGTATTACCATTTTGCAACAATGGTTTATTAACAAAGGTGTCGAAAAAGACCGTCTCAACAAGGTTGAATCGAGTTCTTAAGTTCGAACTTTTACTGAATAAATCCGCTTAAGATGGTAATCTTAAGCGGATTTTTCTTTGTCTGTATTTAGGGTTCCTGTTTCATAACCCTCGTGTTTTTTAGGTGAATTTAACATGCAACATCAAACCACAATTGCTGCGATTGCTACCCCATTAGGTCGTGGTGGTGTGGGCGTGATTCGACTTTCTGGTCCTAAAGCTTATGCCATTGCTGAACAGTTGACCCAGAAAACTCTTCCTGCTGCCCGCATGGCAGGCTTCCGTCAGTTCTGTGATGCGGATGGTTCAGTGATGGATGAAGGCATTGTACTGTGTTTTCCAAACCCGCATTCATTTACCGGTGAGGATGTGGTGGAATTACAGGGGCATGGGGGACCAGTCATTCAGAATGCGTTATTAGCGCGTTTACTGGATCTGGGTGCGACGGCTGCCAAGGCGGGTGAGTTTTCCATGCGTGCCTTTGAAAATGGCAAGATGGATCTGGTGCAAGCCGAAGCGATCGCCGATTTGATTGATGCCACCTCACAGGCCGCCGCACGTTCAGCGGTTCGTTCCTTACAGGGTGCCTTTTCAACCAAAATTAATACCGTTTTAGAAAAGCTGATTCACTTGCGTTTGCATGTGGAAGCGGCCATTGATTTTCCAGAAGAAGAAATTGATTTCCTTGCTGATGGCAAGATTTTAGCTTTGCTGGATGATGTGCAGGACTCGGTCAAGGCTGTACAGCAATCTGCACGCCAAGGACAGCTGTTACGTGAAGGTTTGCAGGTGGTGATCGCAGGTAAGCCGAACGCGGGCAAATCCAGCCTGTTAAACGCGCTGGCGGGCCATGAACGGGCCATTGTGACCGATATTGCGGGAACCACCCGCGATGTATTGCATGAAAAGATCAGTTTGAACGGTTTGCCAATTACCTTAACCGATACTGCCGGTTTACGTGAAACAGGTGATATCGTCGAGCAGGAAGGGATTCGTCGTGCGATTAAAGAAATTGAACAGGCCGATTTATTACTGCTGGTCTACGATTTAAACCAGGGCGATGAACCGTTGCAGCTGGCGCGCGAATATTTTGCCGATCATCTTGAACCGAAACGTTTACTGTTGATCGGTAACAAATGTGATTTAACCGGTCAGGAGGCGACTTTAAGTGATTATCAGGGCTTCCGTCATATCAGTGTGTCTGCCAAACAGGATATGGGTGTTCAGGCGCTCATAGAGGCGATTACAGCGCATGCAGGCTTCCAGCCTGAGGAAGACACCTTTATTGCCCGAACACGTCATTTAGACGCAATGAAGCGCACTCAGCGCTATCTTGCCGAGGCACGTGAGCAACTTGTTGTGTTTAACGCAGGTGAACTGGTGGCTGAATCATTGCGCCTGGCACAAAATGCATTGGGTGAAATCACCGGTGACTTTAGTGCCGATGATCTTCTCGGGAAGATTTTTGGTTCGTTTTGTATTGGTAAATAATCAATTAAATCAAAAAACTCATGGCTTGAATTGTGTTGCAATCCAAGCCATTTTTTATTCCTTCTCTTCAGCGGTCTGTTCTTGCTCTGCTTTTTGTTCTGGTACCACATTTAACGCCGTCATCATGGCAACCGGTGCGCCGTCCTGACGTGTGGCTTTGAGTTTGATCTGCAAACGCAATTCATTGACTGAATCGGCATTACGCAAGGCCTCATCATAGCTAATCGCGCCTTCGTTATACAGATCGAATAAAGCCTGATCGAAGGTTTGCATCCCCAGCTCACGTGATTTACTCATAATCTCTTTCAGTGCGTGGAACTGGCCTTTTAAAATATTATCTGCAATCAAGGGCGTATTCAGCAGAATTTCAATTGCTGCGCGACGCCCTTTGCCATCCTGGGTGCGTACCAGACGTTGAGAAATAATGCCTTTTATATTGGATGAAAGATCCATCAGTAACTGGTTACGACGTTCTTCCGGGAAGAAATTAATAATCCGGTCTAGTGCCTGATTGGCATTGTTGGCGTGTAAAGTCCCTAGGCAAAGATGCCCTGTTTCGGCAAAGGCAATCGCATGTTCCATGGTTTCCGTATCACGGATCTCCCCAATCAGGATCACATCGGGTGCCTGACGTAAGGTATTTTTCAGGGCATGCTGCCATGAATGACAATCAACACCGACTTCACGATGGGTAATCATGGATTTTTTGTGTTTATGTACGTACTCAACCGGATCTTCAACGGTAATGATATGTCCCGCTGAGTTTTCATTGCGGTGATCAATCATGGCGGCCAAAGAGGTTGATTTGCCTGAGCCGGTACCGCCTACCACCAAGACCAGACCACGTTTTTCCATGATGACTTGTTTAAGCGATTCAGGCAGCTTCAGCTTCTGAAAGGTTGGAATTTCCGAGGTAATGGTACGAATCACCATGCCGATCTGTAGCTGCTGTTTAAACACATTGACACGAAAACGTGAAACATGGGGAACATTGATGGCAAAATTACATTCCCATTCTTTTTCAAACTCTTGACGTTGCTTTTCATTCATTAAGCTATAGGCAAACAGTTTGGTTTTATCGGCCGTCAGTTCCTGTTGCCCGAGTGGACGCATCAGTCCCTGTAATTTAATGCTGGGCGGAAAATCTGCAGTAATAAATAAATCTGAACCCCCATATTCCACTACTTTGGTCAGCATATGAAACATAAATGTTTTGGCTTCTTCGAGTAATTCTGCGCTATACATCAATCTACCTAGATCTGAATAATAAGATGGTTTGTTGCCATTCGATTTAAAAATTTAAATGAAAAGAATGACCTATATGGTTTTTAAATATGTGTTAAAACTATTCAGCCTCGAAAACACCCCAAATATTTGCTGAATCATTTCCACAGCTCATCGTTTCCTGGGGAATTATTCCAAACATGGTCCGATTGATCTAGTTCTTTTCAAATTAACGCGGATATTTCAATGTGATGTGAAAATAATTGTCATTTTCTAACTAAAAATAGCTCATGAAAAGCAATCTAAAACCAAGCTTGGATTGAAGCAGATGTTCCACGTGAAACATCACAGTCGTCGGTTGAATTTTGGTTGTTACTGCGTAAGCTGAGCTGTTTGGCCGTCCGATAATCATTACAATAGCGGCTGATTTTTGTATAGAGTGTCACTCATGTTAAAAAAAATTGGGATTTTCTCATTATTAAGTTGTGTTTCTGCACTGGGCTTTGCCAATGTCGAGACCTTAAAAAGTAATTTGAGTAAACAATATCCCAATATTCAGGTGACCAACATCCAACCGACTGCAATGAACGGTTTATACAGTGCCAGTCTGGACAACCAGATCATCTATCTGGATGAAAGTGCTCAACACATGTTTATCGGGTCAATGGTGCGTTTAAAAGACCAGAAAAATTTGACCAAGGATCTGGTGATCCAGCAAAACACGGTGGACTGGAAACAGCTTCCGTTCAAAGATGCGATTAAAACCGTCAAAGGCAATGGTAAGCGTGAGTTGGCGGTTTTCTCCGATCCGAACTGTCCATATTGCAAGAAACTGGAAGCCGAGCTGGACAAGCTGAATGATGTGACCATCTATACCTTTATCTATCCCTTAAAAGCACAATCGGTTGCTGTGTCTCAATCAGTCTGGTGTGATGCTAACCCGGCCTATGCATGGAAAAACCTGCTGCAGAAGAATGTACAGCCGCAACAAAAAACCTGTGCGAATCCGTTAGAGCGTAATTTGCAGCTCGGTCGAAAATTAGCTGTAGATGGCACCCCGACCCTGATTTTTAGCAATGGATTTAAAATGGTCGGTGCACGAAGTGCTGCAGAGATTCAGACGATCTGGAAAGAACTCGGCCTATAAATAAAAACGCCCAATCTATTACATGAATGAATTGGGCGTATTAATCTAGACCGTTCTAGCTTTTTTTGGTGACCAGATTGTAGATAAACAAAATAATGATCGCACCCACCACAGAGGCAATGAAACCAGCTGCCGAATTTTCACCATATAGACCGAGCAAGCGACCACCATAGGTTGCCAAGAGTGAACCTGCAATACCCAATAAGGTGGTTACAATAAAGCCTGCTTTATCTTCACCTGGATGTAAAGCACGTGCAATTAAACCAGCAAAAAAACCAACGACGATTGCCACAATTAGAGACCACATTGTCTTTCTCCTTGTTTTAACAGTGATATTTATTACTATCCTGCTTGATACCGACAAACTTTGTCTGTAGTGGATTACTGAGTTATGTCGTATTTTTGTGCTGGATTTAGCGGGTTTTGATTAAAGCATGGCTGAAAAAGCAGTTTTAGACGCATCACTCAGACCAAAGCATTCGACAGTTGATCTGAGCGCAAGACAAGGTGGGAACGAGACCGTTAACCGCAGGATTGGATTAAATCCCGATTTCACCAATAAATGGCAAGTGACGATATTTTTGATCAAAGTCGAGGCCATAGCCGACAATAAAGCGGTCTTCGACTTCAAAGCCCAAGAATTTTACGTCTAAAGGAATTTCACGGCGTGAAGGCTTGCTGACTAAAGTACATAATTCAATTGAGTTTGGATTACGGGTTTTCAGCATTTCAACCACTTTGCTGAGAGTATTACCTGAGTCGATAATATCTTCGACCACAAGCACATCTTTACCGTGAATTTCGCCATCAAGATCTTTTAAAATTTTGACATCACGAGAGGAAACGGTTCCACCACCATAACTAGACACGGTCATAAAATCGAGTTCATGTGGTTTGTCGATGGCACGGCATAAATCTGCCATAAAAATGACTGAACCACGTAATAAGCCGATCAGTACCAGTTCTTTATCACTTTGAGCATAGTGTGCATTGATTTTGTCGCCCAGTTCTTTCACTTTGGCTTGAATCTCTTCACTTGAAATCATAATGCGCATTGCAATGGTCATCGGTAGATTCCTAAAACTTAAAAACGGGAAAATAAAAAAGGTGTTGACCTGCAACACCTCGAAATCTTGAGCTAATCTGGCAATTTTAAAACAAAATCACTTTTCATGCACCTTTTGATGATGAAGAATGTGTTTCATTTTGAGCAGACGAGCTGTCCCGTTTCAGTAGAACAGCACATCCAATCACAATACAGAGTAAGCCAAGTCTCTGTTTATTTAAAAATTTAGTTTTGGCTATAGGCTTTTTGTCCATAGATATAGGTTGCCTCAATATTTCGGTCATCGCCCATGGTGAATAAAGCAAACAGGCTATCTTCAACCGATTTTGAACGTGACTGACGCAGTTGTTGTAACGCGGTTGGCTGGGTATTCAAGACCACGAAATCAGCTTCTTTACCGATATTAAAGTTACCCAGTTTCTCATCCAGATCCAGCGCTTTCGCCCCACCCAGTGTGGCGTGATACAGCGATTCAAAAGCCGAGAGTTTATCGCCTTGTAACTGTTGAACTTTGTACGCTTCATTCACGGTCTGCAACAGACTAAATGAAGTCCCTGCCCCAACATCCGTGCCTAAACCGACTTTTACTTGCTGTTCCCAGGTCTTTTGCAACGGGAATAAACCACTGCCCAAGAACAGGTTTGAAGTTGGACAGAAGGCAATCGCAGAGTCGGTTTCATGCATGCATTTCCATTCTGCATCTTCCAAATGGACGCAATGCGCAAATACAGAACGTTGACCGGTTAAGCCATAATGATGATAGACATCCAGATAGCCGTCCTGCTCAGGGAACAGCTCTTTTACCCATGCGATTTCATCTTTGTTTTCACTTAAATGGGTATGTACATAAACATCCGGATATTGTGCTTTGAGCTGGCCTGCTTGTTCCAGTTGTTCCGGTGTAGACGTTGGCGCGAAACGTGGTGTAATCGCGTATAAAGCACGGCCCTGTCCATGCCACTTCTCAATCAGGGCCTTAGAATCATCATAGGCGCTCTGTGCGTTATCACACAACGCTTCTGGTGCATGACGGTCCATCATCACTTTACCGGCGATTAAACGCATCTGGTGCTGTGCTGCGGCTTCAAATAAAGCATCCACAGATTCAGGATGTACCGTACAGAACACCAACGCGGTGGTGGTTCCGTTTTTAAGCAATTCATTGACAAAAAACTGGGCTATCTCTTGGGCATAAGCTTTGTCTTTAAACTGAATTTCAGTCGGGAAGGTATAGGTGTTGAGCCAGCTTAATAATTGTTCGCCGTAAGCACCGACCATTTCCGTTTGTGGGAAATGGATATGGGTATCAATCATGCCCGGGATGATCAATTGTTCGGGATAATGCTGGATTTCAACGTTTGCAGGAAGATGGGCTTGAGCGTCGTTCCACGGGCCAAACCAGCGAATTTTACCTTGTTCAGTGATCATTACGCCGTCTTCAATATAACGGACTTGATCGGCAATTTCAGTGGCTTGAGAAACGGTCTTTTGAATATCTAAGAAGCGACCACGAATCACCGTGGTTGGAGTAGCCAAAGTCATAACAACCTACAATTTTACTTTTTTCGGTTGATTGTACCTGATTTTGCCAAATTTACTGGATTATTCGGCTAATTAATGCGCTTAAAAGGTACATAAATGTGAGCAGTAGTTTGAGTCATTTGATTGTGTCTTCAGCGACGCTGTATCTATATTTTCAATAAAAAGAAGTGCGTTTGAGAACAGTAGATGAATATTTGAAGACCTGGATGTGTTCTGAATCATATTATTTCATTCGCCCGGCAGTGCTTATGAAAGCTATAATCAAGTGCACATTCACACTCACTTTGCTGTCATTTAGAGTTTAGAAATCAAGAGAAAATTTATGAAAAAAACAGGGTTATTTATTTTATTGGCATGCACAATTTCGGCATGCAGTTCTCACAACGAAACCTATCAAAGCACGTTTAAGCATACTCCTGAATGCCAAGCTCAGTTAATAGACATTAGCAAAGGCAATTTTAAGCTGGATGATATTGCAAAGGAGCGTTTGAGCTTTGATTTTCAAGCGACAGATAACAGTGAAGAAATTATCCAAATTAACATCACTGAAAAACAGCCAGATGCCACCCGATCAGCTGGACGGCTTAAGGTGAATAAAGCTCGAAATGAAATTTTCAACTCAACCTTTGATGATATGAATATGATTCCTATCAAGCTGGATTCACATCCCTCTTTTATTAAAGACTGCTTTTAAAAAGTAGGTCATGATAAAAAAGGCCTGCAATGCAGGCCCTTTCTATATCCAACGGGTTATTGCGCTTGTCGATTATTGTGTCGTAATGACAGATAAGCGGTGATGCCTAATACCAGAACGATAAAGCCTAACGAAATCCAGATTGGCATGTGAAACACATCCAGCAATAACATTTTTGCACCAATGAATAGTAAGATGATGCCCAAACCATACGGTAAGTAATGCATTTTCGACGCCGCACCTGCCAACAAGAAGAACATCGCACGTAAACCCAAAATCGCCATTAAGTTTGCGGTTAAAACAATGAACGGGTCACTGGTCACGGCGAAAATTGCAGGAATGGAATCCACCGCAAAGATCACGTCAGATGCTTCAACCAAAATCAAAACTAAAAATAAAGGCGTTGCCCATAACACGCCATTCTGGCGAACGAAGAAATTATTGCCTTCAAGCTGTGGTGTGATACGCATGTGTTTGCGTAACCATTTCAGTAACTTGATATCTTCAATATTGGTATCTTCTTCATCCTGACCTTTCAGAAATTTAAAGCCGGTGTAGACCAGGAAGGCACCGAAGATATATAACACCCAAGAGAACTCTTGCACAAACCACGCACCAATAAAGATAAAAATGGTTCGCAGAATGATTGCACCAAGTACGCCATAAAGCAGGATTTTACGTTGATATGCAGGGGGGATCGCAAAAGCCGCGAAAATCATTAACCAGACAAAGACGTTATCAATTGCCAGCGATTTTTCCAGTAGATAACCTGCGAAGTATTCCATGGTTTTCTGGTTGGCAATGGTTGCACCTACGGTTTGCTGTAGATAAAACCATAATCCGCCACCAAAAATCACTGCAACACTGACCCAGGCAATACTCCAGTAGGCTGCCTGTCTGATCGGCACGTCCTGATTTTGTTTTTGCTTAAAGCCTAAAAAGTCGACCAGTAGCATCACGGTAACGAGACCGAAGAATGCGACATAGAGCCATAAATTACCGATAGTTTCCATCACAACTCCCTATCTGGCAAATGGACATAAAAAAACCTCGACCAGTTGCCAGATGAATTAATACATCTGTTTCAACATGATCAAGGTCTTGCCTACACCACGATGGATTGTGATGCTCAGAGTCCGACTTTTTGCAAAGTGTAATGACGAAGCTCTGACACCTAAGGCATTCAGCGCTTAGGTCTGGAGGAGGCTACTCCCCTTGTCAACTTATTCTGTATGGATATTCATATCCAAATATGCGTATAGAATTACATATTTTTAGACAATGTGCAAATATTCATCAGCAATGAAGGTCTAAAAAATTTTCAGGATTTCCGTGCGTAAAAATTGATGACGTGGATGATGTTTCACGTTTTCATGCCAATACATGCCCATATTGATTTGAGGCAGCTCGATTGGCAAAGGATGGATATGTAAGGCTTTGGAATAATGCAAATGCTTGAGGATGCTTTGCGGAATGGTCAGAATGGCATCGGGATAATGATTCAATATCTGTAATGCCGTTGCATAGTGCTGACAACGCAGGAAAATCTGGCGGGATAATTGCTGCCGATTGAGATAGATATCCTCGAGCAGAATTCCGGTACGCCGTGAAGACACGCCAATATGCGGTGAAGACAAATACAGCGATAAATCCATATTGGCCTGCTGGGTGCACACCACAAAATGATCTTCAATCAGATTCTCAAACTGTAAACTGGCTTGATACGGTTGCACCAGATCAATGACAAAATCAATCTGTTGGGCAGAAAGATCCGCCAGCATGTTTTTACGATCCAGTTTGGAGCTCAGGAATTGGATGTCCAGATTCAGTTGCGCAAAATGATGTACCAGTTGCGGAAAAATAATCGGCTCAATTTCGTCATGAATGGCGATTTTCAAGCTGTGCAACATATCAGGCACAAAGTCCTGTTGCGGTAAGGCAATACTCTGAATCGTCAATAACGCGGTTTGAATGGGCTGGTAAATTTGCTCGGCATACGGAGTAGGCAGCATTTTTTGGCCGCTGCGCACGAATAACTCATCGCCAAGCTGGCTACGCAAGCGTTGCAAGGCATGACTCACCGCAGACTGGCTGATACACAGCAATTGTGCCGCTTTAGAAATGCTCTTCTGTTCAAAAATCGCAATAAAAAGCGGATATAAATTAATATCGATACGATGAAAGTGCCCGACTTCCAGTAGGTTACCATTATGAATCTGATTCATAGTTTTGAATAAAATAAAATCATTTCATTCATAATAAATTTTCGCTTATGGTGATGTAAAGCAGCGAATCAGCTTTCGCCAAATTTTAGATTGAGGGAGAACAGGATGTTTGCATTATCAGCGCGTGCGCAGGATTTTATTGCACGAACGCAAGCGTTTATCCAACAAGAAATTGAACCCGTTGAAAAAGCATTCTGGGATGAGGTACATCGTCTTAATGTCGATGGTGACTGGACCCAATGGCAATGGCCTGAACAATTACAACAATTGAAAGACAAAGCCAAGGCGGAAGGCTTATGGAACATGTTCTTACCTGATGCCGAGCTTGGTGCAGGCTTATCGGTTCAGGAATATGCACATATTGCCGAACTGACGGGACGTAGCCTGCTTGCGCCGACGGTATTTAACTGTAATGCACCCGATAGCGGCAATATGGAAGTATTGTGGCGCTATGGTAGCGATGCGCAAAAACAGCAATGGCTACAACCGCTACTCAAGGGTGAAATTCGTTCCGTGTTCTGTATGACCGAGCCTGCGGTGGCATCCAGCGATGCGACCAATATGCAGGCCACTGCGGTGGTAGAGGGTGATGAAATCGTCTTGAATGGACGCAAATGGTGGTCATCCGGTTTAGGTGATCCCAATGCCAAAATCATTATTTTTATGGCCTATACGCCTGACCCAGGCAAAGACCGTCATCATCAGCATTCTATGGTGCTGGTACCGGTCAATACCGCAGGTGTAACCATTGAACGTATGTTGCCTGTGTTTGGCGATTACGATGCACCGCATGGGCATGGACAGGTCAGCTTCGACAATGTGCGCGTGCCTGTTAGCAACTTCATTGGTGGTGCAGGCCAAGGCTTTGAAATTGCGCAAGGCCGTTTAGGCCCTGGGCGTATTCATCATTGTATGCGCTGTGTTGGCGCGGCAGAGAAAGCGCTTGAACTGATGATTGACCGTGGCATGTCGCGCAAGGCATTTGGCAAAGAACTGCTCAAGCTGGGTGGCAATCTGGAACGCGTTGCAGATGCACGTGTGCAGATCGATCAGGCGCGTTTATTGACTTTATATGCTGCCTATAAGATGGATACGCAAGGCAATATGGCGGCATTAACTGAAATTTCGGCCATTAAAGTGGTCGCGCCAACGGTCTTGCAAAATGTGGTGGATATGGCGATTCAGATCCACGGTGGCGAAGGTGTTTCCCGTGATACACCGTTAACGGCTTTCTTTACTCAGGCGCGAAGTTTACGTTTGGCCGATGGACCTGACGAAGTCCATAAAGGCATGATTGCCAAATTAGAACTCAAAAAACGTGGCTATGGTCGTGGATAAGGATAAAAGCAAATGACAGTAATTGATATGGGCGGTCAGGTTCGTCATGGTGAGGAACTGGATATTGCAGCAGTTGAAACATGGTTAAAAAATCAGGGTGTGAATTTGCAAGGACAGGCAAAAGTCACCCAATATTCAGGTGGCGCATCTAACTGGACTTACCGTTTAGAGTATGACAATGCTGATCTGATCCTACGCCGCCCACCGAAAGGCACCAAGGCCAAATCAGCGCATGATATGGCCCGTGAATACAATGTGCAGAAGTATCTGGCACCCTTCTACCCTGTGCTGCCTGAAATGATCGCGCTGTGTCAGGATGAGAGCGTGATCGGTTGTGATTTCTATGTGATGAAGCGGATTGAAGGCATTATTCCACGTGCCAATTTACCCAAAGAATTACAGCTGGATGAACCGCAAGTCCAGCAACTGTGCCTGAATGTGCTGGATAAATTGATTGAACTGCATCAAGTGCCTTATCAAGGTACAGCGCTGGAAAGACTGGGCAAAGGTGAAGGCTATTGCCGCCGTCAGGTTGAAGGTTGGGATGCGCGCTATAGCAAGGCCCTGACACCGAATGTACCTGATTTCGCGTTTGTGCGGGAATGGTTGCAACAACATATTCCGGCCGATTCCAAAACCTGTGTGATTCATAATGACTGGCGTTTTGATAATGTCATTTTAGATCCACAGCAACCGACTCAGGTGATTGGGGTACTGGACTGGGAAATGGCGACCTTGGGTGATCCGTTAATGGATTTGGGCAGCGCCCTCGCCTACTGGATTCAGGACAATGACGATGCCTTGATGAAGTCCAGCCGTCGTCAGCCGACCAATCTGAAAGGGATGCTGACGCGTCAGCAAGTGGTCGATTACTATCTGGAAAAAACAGGGTTGAAGCCTGATAACTGGGCATTTTATGAAGTGTTTGGTCTGTTCCGCCTAGCCGTGATCGCGCAGCAGATCTATTACCGTTATTACCATCAGCAAACCGATAATCCAGCCTTTAAAGACTTCTGGATCCTGATTCATGCCCTGCATATTCGTGCCCTAAAATTGATTGCACAGAACAATACACAAGCCCAGCAATTAATTCCTGAATATGGCACAAAACTGAAGGAAATTTTAACAGCATGAGCACCATATATCTGGTACGACATGGGCAGGCCTCCTTTGGGGCGGCCAGTTATGACCTGCTCTCTGCCAAAGGTGAACAACAGGCACAGGCAGCGGGTGAGTTTCTCAGCAAGACTTTAAAATCCTCTCCTTTGGTGGTGGCCGGATCAATGCAGCGTCATCAACAAACGGCGCAACTTGCTTTAGCGCAAGGTTTTGCAGAGGTACCGATTCACACTGAATCCAGCTGGAATGAGTTTGATCATCAACATGTGTTTTCTCGGTACGAACCCCGCTTTAATCAGCCTGAATTACTCAAACAGGATGTCGCACAGGTTGCGAACCCACGTGCCTATCTGGCGAAAATCTTTGATGGAGCGATTGAACGCTGGATTGGAGAGCAATATGACCATGAATATCATGAGACCTGGTTAGGTTTCCAAAGCCGTGTAGAAAGCGCGTTGGATGGCCTGTGTCAGCAGCTTGATGCCACACAGCAACGTCAGGCGGTAGTGTTCAGCTCTGGTGGTGTCATTTCAGTGGCGGTGGGTCAGGTACTGGGCTTGGATGCGAAACAGATCTTTGCGCTGAACTGGTCGATTGCCAATGCCAGTATTACGACGCTGCGTTGGGTGAATGGTCGCTTGCAATTACTGAGTTTTAATGAACATCATTATTTAAAAACACATGATGCAGAACTTCTTACATGGATTTAAACAAGAATAGGTGGCAGAAATGGCAAAGACAATTTTAATTACAGGTGCAAGTTCGGGTTTAGGCGCAGGTATGGCGCGTGAATTTGCTGCCAAAGGCTACAATCTGGCGCTTTGCGCACGACGTTTAGAGCGTCTGGAAGCCCTACAACAGGAGTTGCAAAGCCAGTTTTCCGTTCAGGTCAAGATCAAGACCCTAGATGTGACTCATTACGATGATGTGTTTACGGTGTTTAAAGCCTTTCAGCAAGAATTTGGCAGCATTGACCGCATTATTGTCAATGCAGGTGTGGGTAATGGCCGCCGTATTGGTAAAGGGCATTTTGAGGTGAATCGGGCGACGGCGGAGACCAATTTTATTTCTGCCTTGGCACAATGCGAAGCGGCAGTTGAGATTTTTCGAGCACAAAACAAAGGTCATTTGGTGGTGATTTCCTCCATGAGTGCCATGCGTGGTTTACCGAAGCATTTATCGACCTATGCAGCCAGTAAAGCGGCGGTGGCGCATTTGGCAGAGGGCATCCGTGCGGAATTGCTGGGTACACCCATTAAAGTGTCGACGATTTTCCCAGGTTATATTCGTACTGAATTGAATGAAGGCGCCAAGAAACTGCCGTTTGAAGTGGATGAGAAGACAGGAAGCAAGGCTTTGGTGAAAGCCATTGAGAAGGAACCAGTGAAGGCTTATGTGCCACAGTGGCCGTGGTTGCCAATGGGCATAGCAATGAAGATTTTGCCCTTAAAATTGGTGAATAAACTGAGTTGATGGCAATTTAAAATGCATGGACACAGATGTTTATTCGGCAATATTTTCACAGCCTCATATAGGCTGAATAGTCGAGTTGTTTGGGGATAGGTGTTTCCTTACTTTTCAGGGATGAAAAGTAACAAACATCCTTTGTTGAGCAGAGGGTACATCCATGTTACCCCTGCTCAACTGGCGACATCCATGCCGCCTGTCACGATAGTAAATATCAGCAAGAAATTAATTTAATCTGAGTTCGACAAGAAAGATGATACGCGTAAACGTCATCCACAACCTGAGCTAACTAAAGCATTTAAAGCTTTGAGTTAGCGCAAGACAAACAAAGTGCGTAGTTTGTTGCTCAAGCATAGCTTTCACCTTACGGTACGGCAAAGATTATTAATCTTTGCTATTCGTCCCTCAGGTTTTGCCTACTTTTCCCGAAAGAAAAGTAGGGCGAGCCGCAGGCTGATCCAGAAATTAGATAAGAACCTGCAAGACTCCGTCAAGACAATAGTTTTTCAATAAGTTAGAGAAAGTATTGAGGTTAATTACGACAAAGCCGTAATTAACTTTTGGTGTAAACCACCAAAACCGCCATTGGACATGATCACCACAGCATCCCCCTCACCTGCTTCATTCACCACACGGGCAATGATCTCATCCAATGAACGGCTGACTTCTGCCTTATTCGATGATGCTGCAATCACAGGTTGCAAATCCCAATCCAGACCTTCAGGTTGATACCAGATCACTTCATCCGCTAAACGGGCTGAATGTGCCAAACCATCTTTATGGCTGCCCATACGCATGGTATTTGAACGTGGTTCAATGATTGCCCAAAGTTTACGTTCACCTAAGCGTTTACGTGCGCCGTCCAGTGTGGTTTCAATGGCAGTTGGGTGATGGGCAAAGTCATCATAGACTTCGATGCCACGCACCGTACCTAACAGCTCCATACGGCGTTTTACCCCACCGAAGTTAGAGAGTGCTTCACAGGCCTGTTCAAGGCTAACCCCCACGTGTTGTGCAGCAGCAATGGTCGCTAAGGCATTGGCAACGCTGTGTTGCCCGGTCATGTTCCACTTCACTTCACCGACCACGTTGCCGTGTTCAAGCACTTTAAAGTGGCTACCATCCGCACTGATCAATTCGGCAGATAACGCGGCTTGTGCATTTGGCTCTAGACTGGTACGAATCACTGGTGTCCAGCAACCCTGCTCTAACACTTCATCAATATTGGTTTCAGTAATGGGCGCAATAATACGGCCTTCACTTGGAATGGTACGGACTAAATGATGGAACTGTTTTTGAATCGCAGCAAGATCATCGAAAATGTCGGCGTGGTCAAATTCAAGGTTGTTTAAAATCGCGGTTTTAGGATGATAGTGAACGAACTTAGAACGCTTGTCGAAGAATGCAGAATCATATTCATCCGCTTCGACACAGAAATATTGACCACCACCTAAACGTGCACTTTCACTAAAACCAAGTGGTACGCCGCCGATCAAGAAACCTGGATTCAAGCCTGCCTGATCCAGCACCCAGGCCAGCATAGTCGTGGTAGTGGTTTTACCATGTGTACCCGCGACACCGAGTACATGTTTGCCTTGTAGCACATGATCTGCCAGAAATTGTGGGCCAGAAATATAAGCCAGACCTTCATTCAGCATATATTCAATCGCATCAATGCCGCGTTTCATGGCATTACCGACAATCACCAGATCAGGATGCGGCTGTAAATGGCTACGGTCGTAGCCCTGCATCAGTTCAATACCCGCATTTTCGAGTTGAGTTGACATAGGTGGATAAACATTGGCATCTGAACCTGTGACTTTATGTCCTAAATCTCGTGCGAGTAGAGCCAAAGACCCCATAAATGTGCCACAAATACCCAAAATATGCAGATGCATAACGCGCCTTCTCCACTGCTCTTCATACAGCACTGATATCGTATGTATGATTGTCGTTATCAATAAAAATCAAACGCAACGATAGCAAGGCTTGCATGGAAAAGATAGTCAAAATTCGTTGTTGTTGTTTAGTTCTAATTATGCAGATGAATGCTAAAATTTCAGGGTTTTTACAAGCATATCTTCTCTGCGATTCCCCCTTGATCTGGATACCAGCACATTATGTTGAGCCCTACTCTTTTAGCGTTATGTTTGTTGATTATTTCCAACTGTTTTATGACTTTGGCATGGTATGGACATCTCAAAATCCTGCATGATGCGCCGATCTGGCAAGCGATCCTGTTTAGCTGGTGTATTGCCCTGCTGGAATACAGTTTTATGATTCCTGCCACCAAGTTGCTTAACCAGCATGGCTGGAGTCTGGGGGAAATGAAGATTACCCAAGAGGTGGTGACATTAATAGTGTTTGTGCCCTTTATGATTTTTGTCTTTAAACAGCCGTTTAAGCTGGACTATATCTGGGCAATGTTGTGTTTAATGGGTTGTGTCTATTTTGTATTTCGAAACCAGAGCTAATTTTCGTGAAGTAGTTCACGCGTTCTTTTGTTGGGGATGCTTGAAAAAACCGCTATAATATTTGCCAATTTATTCCTTCGTGCTTGGCGTAAGTCGAGATACTTCTCTATTTTTATCATGTTTTGGAAAAGCCAATGAATGCGGTCGCAACAGATAGCCAACCTTTAGTCGGAATTATCATGGGTTCTCAATCAGATTGGGCAACCCTTGAACATACCGCTAACATGCTCAAACAGTTGGGTGTTCCTTTTGAAGCTGAAGTGGTTTCTGCGCACCGTACCCCGGATCGTTTATTTGAATATGCTGAAACAGCTCGTGATCGTGGTATTCAGGTGATTATTGCAGGCGCTGGTGGTGCGGCACATTTACCGGGGATGTGTGCGGCTAAAACTGATTTACCTGTACTGGGCGTACCGGTTAAATCATCGATTTTAAATGGTGTCGATTCATTGCTTTCAATCGTGCAAATGCCAGCAGGTATTGCGGTAGGTACTTTGGCGATTGGTCAGGCTGGCGCAACCAATGCAGCGATTATGGCAGCGCAGATTTTAGGCTTAACCCGTCCAGACATCGCTCAAAATGTAGCGGATTTCCGTACGGCACAAACAGAAAAAGTATCGAGCAATAACATTCCTGGTCATGAGTGAGGATAAGCAAAGCAACGCTTTGCCCGAATGCAAGACAAGGACTTTGTCCGAGTAAGAGGATAAGCAAACTTAAAGCATCGCTTTAAGGCTTTGCCCGAGCAAAAGAGTTATAGATATGAATAAAACCATCGGTATTTTTGGTGGCGGACAGCTTGGACGTATGATGGCGCAAGCGGCATTGCCACTGAATATTCAATGCACCTTCTTTGAGACAGAAACGGATTGCCCTGCTGCAATTTTAGGTCCGGTATTTTCTAGCCAAAATCCGCAAGGCTTGCAAGATTTCATTGCCAGTGCGGATGTATTTAGTCTTGAATTTGAAAATACGCCTGTAGCGGATGTGGATGTTTTAACTCAAAGCAAAACCCTGCACCCGCCTCGCCTTGCCTTAGCGACTGCACAAAACCGCTTGGCCGAGAAAAGTTTGTTTGATGAGCTCAACATTCCTGTTGCGCCGTATCGTGCTGTGGATAGCTTAGAGAGTTTAAAACAGGCGGTTGCTGATCTTGGCTTACCGATAGTCTTAAAAACCGTGACAGGTGGCTATGATGGTAAAGGCCAGTTCGTATTACGTACTGAAGATCAGATCAACACGGCTTGGGCTGAACTTGGCCCTGCAAAAAGCCTGATCGCTGAAAGCTTTGTTAAATTCAGCCGTGAAGTCTCGATTATTGCGGTGCGTGGACAAAACGGCGATGTGAAAACCTGGGCGCTGGCAGAAAACCATCATCATAACGGCATCTTGTCCCATTCGATTGTACCTGCGCCAAATAGCGGCGATTTACAGCCCGTGGCACAAGATTATATTACCCGTTTGTTAAACCACTTGAATTATGTCGGCGTGCTTACACTTGAATTGTTTGTAACCGAGCAAGGTCTCTATGCCAATGAAATGGCATGTCGTGTACATAATTCAGGTCACTGGTCGATTGAAGGTGCGATTTGCTCGCAATTTGAGAACCATATTCGTGCGGTTGCCGGTTTACCTTTGGGCTCAACGGAAGTGATTCGTCCAACGGTGATGATCAATATTATTGGCCAGCATCCAAAATCTGAAGATGTTTTGGCGCTGAGCGGTGCACATTTACATCTCTATAATAAGTCTGAGCGTACAGGTCGTAAGCTGGGACATATTACCTTGATGCCGAATAATTCGGATGATTTAACCGCTTTATGCCGCCAATTGGCACGAATTTTACCTGTACCATTGGCATTAACCGCAGATATGACCCTCTAAACTTATCCACAATAGCTCAAAAAAAGCGATCTTCGGATCGCTTTTTTCATTCTGCGCTGTTTTTAAATTTAAAATAATAAAGTTGAGCTATTGTGGATAACTTGTTTTCGGTATTTTGAATTTAAAATTATGGGGTGATTTGAATTTAAATATAAGTGGATAAGTTGTTCTGTATTTTAAATTCAAAAAATAGCGCCTGTTTTAAATTTAAAAGTTAAGACCATAGTGGGTTTTTAAATTTAAATCATGGGCTGTGGATATCTATTTTACCTGGAATAACAAGCTGAAAAATATAAGCTTAGCGTCTTCTGGGTGTTTTGTTCGCATCATGTACTGTTTAAATCGAAGAAATGAATTTAAAAGTGGATAAGTTTTTTAAATTTAAATGCTCAAGTTATCCATTATGGTGTTTTTGAATTTAAATTGGACTTGTTGATAACTTTTAAATTTAAAATAAAGCCTGAATTATGAATTTAAAAGCAGGATTTTAAATTTAAAAATCGAGAAATGAATTCAAAGTTACGTTTCCAAACTATACATCTTCATATAGCGTGTTAAGGTGGAGAGGAAATTTAAATTCAAAAGTTTTGGTTCAGTCATGAAACGTCATTTTTCTTTTTTTCTAGGCACTGCCTTATTTACTTTTTTCAATCAGGCGCATGCCGAGCTGGTGATTAATGGTGCAGCCGTTTCTACACCAGCCACGACCGCAGCGGTCGCCAGCAATTATACGCCCAATTCTAATTTTCAGGGCTGTATTGCCAATTTGCGTTCGCAGGCCATCGCATCAGGTGTTTCTGGTTCGACCTATGATCGCTATACCCAAAATTTAACCCCGGATTATTCCGTGATTGATAAATTAAATTATCAGCCTGAATTTTCGACACCGATCTGGGATTATTTGTCTGGCCTTGTGGATAACGAGCGCGTTCAGGCAGGGCAGCAAAAATTAAATCAACACCGTGCAGTATTGAACCGTGTCGAGCAGGCCTATGGTGTCCCTGCGGAAACGGTTGTGGCCGTGTGGGGAGTGGAAAGTAATTATGGTGATATTTCCGGTAAATATCCTTTATTACAGGCTTTAGGAACATTAAGTTGTGAAGGTCGCCGTCAAAGTTATTTCCGTGGCGAGTTTTTTGCCACCATGCGTATTTTACAGCGCGGTGATTTAACTCAGGATCAGCTGTACGGTTCATGGGCTGGGGCTTTTGGTCATACCCAGTTTATGCCATCGACTTATGAACGTTTAGCGGTTGATTTTGATGGTGATGGCCGTCGTGATCTGGTTTCTAGTACCACGGATGCTCTGGCTTCAACAGCAAACTTCTTAAAACGGGCAGGGTGGCAAACCGGTATGCCATGGGGCTTTGAAGTCAAAATCCCGCAAGGCATGTCGATTTCAGGTGAAAGTCGCCGTAATAAAAAGCCATTAAATAGCTGGATAGCCCAAGGCGTGACCCGGGCTGATGGTACCGCTTTGATTCAAGGTAATTTATCCGGCAGCACCCTGGCAGGACTGATTTCTCCAGCCGGTGCCAATGGTCCCGTGTTCTTGGTATTTAAGAACTTTGACGCGATTTACAGCTATAACGCGGCTGAAAGCTATGGTTTAGCCATTGCACATTTATCGGATCGTTTACGTGGTGGTACACCATTCTTAACTTCATGGCCAACCGATGATCCGGGTACTTCGCGTGCGGAACGTCGTGAAATTCAACAGTTTTTAGTACAACGCGGTTATGATATTGGGACTGTGGATGGACTGATTGGTGATAAAAGCCGTCAGGCTATTCGCCAGGAGCAAACCCGTTTAGGCTTAAATCCAAGCGGACGTGCAGGGCAGCAGATTTTACGCGCTTTCCGTCAGGAACAAGCCAAACAAATGATGCAATAATTGATGCATTAAAAAAAGGTCTGCTATACGCAGACCTTTTTTATATTAAGGGGCAGGATCGAGTTTAACGGCTTCTAAAATATCAAAAATCACTGCAGTTACATCCTGACTTAAATCACGGTCATTAAAAATTTCATAAGCAGTAATGGTCACATCCGTATCACTCGGGAGTTGCTTCTGTTCTTCTTCAACCAGATGTTCGATGGGTAATAAGGTCTGTTTGACTTCCAGATGTAAAATCTCCTCATAGGCGACATTTTCATCTTCCAGCTCAACTTCTTGCTCGTTGAAATAGGGAATCAAAATGGAATGGAGAAAGGGGCTAATATCTTCAATATTCAAGAATTCGATATCACGAGTCTGCTCAATCGTACTGATGTGGTCGTTCACTTCAATTAAGATATGATAATAACTCATGCCGATCTCCATTAAGATAAATAGGATGTTTTCACCCACAATAACATGAATAAATCCAAAGAATCGACCCATTCTTGTTACTAAACAAGCGATAATGGATGAAACACCTATATTTTATAGGGATTAAGGCGCTCGAGAAAAACCCAATAATTCCAGATCGGTATCCGTCAGCTGAAAATCTTTTGCATTCTGCTCTTTAATGCGTGGATACATTAAGGATTTCGGATCTTGAGTATGCTTTAGGCCTAAAGCATGCCCAAATTCATGCGCGAGTGTTAGGCGTAAGTCGTCCATGGATGAAAATTCATAAATAAAAATCTGTTGACCGTGAAACTGACCTTTATGCAGGACCTGAGGCTTAAAGGTCTGGTTAAATGCCGCTACGGATTCAGTCAATTGTTGGTAAAGCTGTTTCGACTGCTCTGTTTGCGCATTGAATTGTTGGACCAGCTGATTATGTTCAGCAATTTTGGTCTGTAAATCGCTCGCTTGCTGTTGCAGGGTGTGTTGTTGTTGCAGTCGTGCAACTTGCTTTTGATTTTGAGCGGAGGCTTTCAGATTTTGCAGGGCCTGCTGATACTTTTGCTGATTATTTTGATATTCAATCTTTTGTAATTCGAGTTGATTCCTGGAGTCAGCGACGCTTTGTTTTAGACGCTGTAATTGCTGATTTTGCGCTAACCAATGCTGTTGTTCCTGCTCAAGCTGGTTCAGATTTTCCGAGCGTTTCATGCTGCGTACTTGACGCTGATCAAATACCAAATGAATGACAAACTCGGCTTCGGGATCATAGACAAAATATTGTTGTCCGGTATCTTTTGCCCAGATGGCAGCCGCCTGTTGGCTTAACTCAATCATTTGTGGTTGCGTGATATTGAGACGTGGATCCAGATCGGCAATCCGGTAGCGTAGAGGATGCTCGCTGCTATAACGGATTTGTGTTTGAGGGGTGTTTGACGAAATTTGGGCAAAAGCTGGCGCTGAGACCAGCATGAACACACATGTAGCCAATAAATGAGAAAAACAACGCATAAAGGGAGATAAAGCTTGAAAAAGGTCGCATTTTAATCAGTTTAAACCGGGAGTCAAATGAATCAACTCAGTGGGAGGTGTGAATTTGGGGAGATATTTCTAGAAAATGAATAAAAATACAGATGTAGAAAAAAGTAAGTAAAATATAGCGGAATAGAGCAAGTTTGCAGCTAAAGTGAATAAAAAATAAAATCAGAACAGGTGTTTAATTTTTATTCTTTTTTCATGTATGCGAGTCTAAAAAGCGTTTCTAAACTTGGCAAGACATAAAATAAAGGATGAAAAATTATTTTATTTTTCACATAAAAGCCAAAATTTAACTGATTGAAAAGTAGACAATAAGTCTAGTGGTTCCTCAATCTTTCTTAAATTGGGTGAATCATTAATACATGGCTTTCACCAGGTCTTTATCAGAATCGGTTAATGCGAACTTTTGCAGGTTCTGTTGTTGAATAATCGGGTACATCAAAGAGCTTGGATCATCGGTATGGGCAAAACCTAAGGCATGCCCAAACTCATGCGCCAGTGTTAAGCGTAGGTCATGTGTGGATGAAAATTCATAAATCATGATGTGTTTGCCATCAAAATGGCCTTTGTGGAACAGACGGGGCTGAAAGATCTGATTAAACTGATTGGCAGAAGCCACCAGTTGCTGATTGCCTTGATTTAAAGCCTGAATGTCCTGATTAAGTTGTCGGCTACGTTGATTATGTCGCTGAATGTCCTGTTGCAAAGCTAAAGCTTGCTGCTGTAAGGCAGTTTGTCGTTGAGCCAGTTGATCTGCCAGAACTTTTGAAGAAGAGCGCTGCTGGTTAAAGCGCTGCACATCATGATTATATTGCTGAAATTGTGCGTTGAGTTGTGCCTGTTTATCGGCAATCAAGGCTGAATTTTGCTGAATATCCGCCTTGACCTGCTGTAATTGTTGATTCTGTTTATGCAATTGTTGCTGGTCTTGCTGCAGTTGTTGCAGGCTCTGCACGCGATCTGTACTGCGTTGTTGGCGTTCATCAAAAACCAGATTGATACTAAATTCCGCCTCTGGATCATAGATAAAATTTTGCTGGCCTGTTTCATGTTCCCAGATTTTGGCTGCTTGCTGCGTCAGTTCAAGCACTTGTTGCTGACTTAAATGAAAGCGTGGATCAATATCGGCAATACGATAATGCAGGGTTTTTTTGATGGTTTGATGCTGATGCGGATTAACCGGATTGATATTGGTCTGGGCATAGCTAAGGTGAGGGGAGAGCGTACAGAAATATACTGCAAGCATCACCATATTCGTAATACGCATAAGCCAAACTCCCCTAAATAAGGCTTATTTTTGAGCAGTATTGGATTCAGGTCAAAACGCTATCTATTTAATAAATAAAACTAAAAAGTGTGATTTTTTTCTAATAAATAAAAAAATAAATCGAATAATTTACACAATCGTAAAATCAGCAGCTTGTCTGTTTTTTGTTCATAATACCAAGAGAATCAAAAGATTAAATTTATTAAGCATGGAACAGCTGTATAAATAGCGATAAAAGACTTGATTGTTAACTTTTGTAAAATATTGATAAATTGGCAATTTTTTCTAATTTTTGATAAAAAATTGCTGCTTTGTGACATTTAATGTCGAGGCGTATTTTGAGCAAAATGTGAATGATCGCTCATTCTGGAAGGTTTTTATTTTCTCTACTTATCTGGTCTTTAACAGGTTTAAATCTGCTTCAGTCAGGCGAAAATGCGCCCTATCCTGATCTTTCATAATCGGATGCATCAATGCATGTGGATCATCAGTATGTTGTAGACCTAAGGCATGGCCGAATTCATGCGCCAGGGTTAAACGTAGATCATCCTCAGATTCAAATTCATAAATCAGAATCTGTTTGCCATTAAATAGGCCTTTATGGAATAAATGTGGCTTAAAACGTTGTTTATATTGGTCAACGGATGCATTCAATTGCTGGTCCAGTGCATTAAGCTCATCTATTTGCTGATTGAGCTGCTGAATCTTCTGATTGTACTGGTCAATTTCCTGTTTAAGCGACTGTACATTTTGCTGCAAAGCCTGTTGTCGCTGTTGAAGATCAGCTGGATTGGCGAATACCGCCGGATTCTGCCGAACCTGTTGCTGTGCTTGCTGATAGGTCTGGATTTGCTGATTTAATTGCTGCTGTTTTAAGTCTAAAAATTGCCGGCTTTGAAGAATTTCCTGTTCAATCTGATCTAAGGATTTCTTTTTCTCTCGCCAGCGTTGCTGATTGGATTCAAGCTGGCTTAAATGTTCCCGACGTTGTTCACTCTCGATTTGACGCTCATCATAAATGAGATGTATTGCCAGCTGGGCCTTTGGATCATAAACCAGATAATCCTGTCCTGTACCGTCTTTCCAGATCTGGACGGCTTGCTCACTGATCACCTGCACTTGCTCAAGGCTGAGCTTAAAACGTGGATCCACCTCAGCAATACGATAGCGAAGCCGTGTATCAAAGGGTTTGCTGATACGATCGGTCAGTGCGTTAAATTTAAGCTGCGGGTGTTGGTAGGTTTGATAACCCGACCAGAACAGAAACATTGCCAATGTAACAACCAGGAGATGCTTCATTGCTTAGGTGTGCAGAATAAAGACTGATACAGGCTCGGGAGCAGGAGAATTCCCCAGATCAGTGTCGCGAAAATATTGCCCATTTCATAAAAAATAGCACCCAGACCGGATATGAATGTCCAGGAAAAACCGGGCAAAAGATAAAGTAGTAACAAGGGGAAATAGCTATACAGATATAAGGTTCTTGCCCATGGTTTAAAGAAAAATAAACCCGCTAACATGATCACGGCAATAATAGCGGCTAGGCTTGAAAGCAGAATTTCCCAGTTTTGGGGTTCGGTTGCCAGCAATTCCGCTACGGCAATAGAGCGTTGATCATAGGCATCCAGGATTGTGCCTAAACAAATACAAAGCAGTGAAGCACTTAATAACAGTCTAAATTTGGATTTGCTAAGGATAGGATCATTTTTCATTTTTAGCGCTGAAGGATTTTTTAATTGCCTGAATTATACATAAAAAGAATTCAGTTCCTTAACTTGTTGCAAGCGTTTGTGGAAGTGGGAAATAAGCGGTTGATAGCACGTGCATGCCTATGATTTGGCTCAAACAGCAGATATTTAAAATAAAAAAACCGCGCTTACGCGCGGTTTTTTTTAAAGAGACAAATTATTTTTTGTCATCTTTTACTTCTGTGAACTCAGCATCTACAACGCCATCGTCCGCTTTTTGTTGTTGACCCGCATCGCCACCTTGGAATGCATTTGGATCAAAACCTTCTGCACCGCCAGCTGCACCTTGTGCTTGTTCATAAGCACGTTGTGTAATTGGCATCAAGATGTTTTGCAAAGCTTCAGTTTTCGCTTTGATGTCTTCAACATCATTTTCTTTAGTTGCTGCTTCAAGTTCAGAAACGGCAGTGCTTACAGCTGTTTTTTCATCTTCAGTGACTTTATCACCAAGATCTTTCACGGCTTTGTTCGAGCTTGAAATTAATGCATCAGCTTCGTTACGCGCTTTTGCAAGTTCTTCAAACTTACGGTCTTCTTCTGCATTTGCTTCAGCATCTTTGATCATTGCTTCGATTTCAGCATCAGACAAACCTGAGTTTGCTTTAATCTGGATCGATTGCTCTTTACCTGTGCTCTTATCTTTTGCTGATACTTTTAAGATACCGTCAGCGTTGATGTCGAACGATACTTCAATTTGCGGTACGCCACGTGGAGCAGGTGGGATATCGCCTAACTGGAAGTTACCCAACAATTTGTTTTGTTGAGCCATTTTACGTTCACCCTGGTAAACCGAAATGTCTACTGCAGGCTGGTTGTCAGCAGCGGTAGAGAACACTTGTGATTTCTTCGCAGGAATCGTGGTGTTTTTCTCAATGATCGGAGTCAATACGCCGCCCATTGTTTCGATACCTAAAGTTAACGGTGTTACGTCTAATAAAAGCACGTCAGTTTTGTCACCAGACAATACCGCACCTTGAATCGCTGCACCAATCGCAACTGCTTCGTCAGGGTTCACGTCTTTACGTGGCTCTTTACCAAAGAATTCTTGTACT
>PJTY01000162.1_pt1 | contig 47399 bp, 44 predicted proteins | sample 1512121 | NCBI WGS metagenome assembly PJTY01 (sample SAMN08177680, study PRJNA422409) | Soil metagenome, whole genome shotgun sequencing project. | isolation source: Soil enriched (2) on filter paper: alkali lignin treatment | place: USA: Madison | collected 2015-01-15 | reverse complement strand
GGCTTCGTGTTTGCTTCTTCTCGCAATCGGCAATGAAAATGCTCTTTTGCGCATCTTCCAACCCCGCGCTAGAAGCGTGTCCATGTCCACCACCTTCCAGCTCGACACCGCGACCAGTCGCGCCAATCCCACCCCCGCGCCGATGAAGCGCCTGACGGTTCCGTCCATCCAGCGCCGCAAGGTCGAGGGCAAGACGACCGAGCCGCTGGTCATGCTGACGGCCTATACCGCGCGGCAGGCCCAGCTTCTCGACGAACATTGCGATATGCTGTTGGTCGGGGATTCGCTGGCCCAGGTGATCTACGGCCTGCCCTCCACCCTGCCCGTCACGCTCGACATGATGATCGCCCACGGCGCCGCCGTCGTGCGCGGCAGCTATCACTCGCTCGTCGTCGTCGACATGCCTTTCGGTTCCTATGAAGGCAGCCCGCAGCAGGCCTTCGCCTCGGCCTCTCGCCTGATGGCCGAAACCGGCTGCGCCGCCGTGAAGCTCGAAGGCGGCGAAGCCATGGCCGAGACGATCGCCTTCCTCACCCAGCGCGGCATTCCCGTCATGGCCCATATCGGCCTGACCCCGCAGGCGGTGAACGCACTCGGCGGCTACGGCGCGCGCGGCCGCAGCCAGGAAGAACACGCCAAGATCATCTCGGACGGCAAGGCCGTCGCCGGTGCAGGCGCCTTCTCGGTCGTCGTCGAGGGCGTGCTCGAACCGATCGCGATTTCGCTCACCCATAGCCTCGACATTCCGGTCATCGGCATCGGCGCTTCGGCCGAGTGCGACGGCCAGGTGCTCGTCGCCGAGGACATGTTGGGCATGTTCGACCGCGTTCCGCGCTTCGTGAAGCGCTATGCCGACATGGCCGGACTGGTCTCGGAAGCCGCCGCGAAATATGCCGAGGAAGTGCGCGCCCGCAGTTTCCCCGGATCGGAACAGACCTACCAGCCCAAGTAAGGCACCAAGGTTGCGAGAGCCTCCGGACAGCGAGGCTCTCGCCCGCTTCAGTTCTGCAGATCGTACTGCTTGAGCAGGTCGTAGAGCGTCGGCCTGCTGATCCCCAGCATCTTGGCGGTGCTGGAGATATTGCCCTCGCTACGGGCCAGGGCGTGGCGGATGACCTTGCGGTCTGCCTGCTCGCGCGCGGTCTTCAGATTGAGCGCGTTCGCGACCTGCTCGTCCGGATCGGCGAGATCGAGATCGGCGGCACCGACGAGCTTTTCGTCCGCCATGATGACGGCGCGCTTCACCCGGTTTTCCAGTTCGCGCACATTGCCCGGCCAGCCCCAGGCGTCGATCGCCGCGAGCGCATCGGCCGCGAAGCCGCGCACGCCGGGATTCATTTCCTTGGCATAGCGATGCAGGAAGGCCTTCGCCAACAAGGTCGCGTCGCCGGGTCGTTCTGCAAGGCCGGGAATGCGCACGACGATTTCGGCCAGGCGATAGAACAGGTCCTCCCGGAAGCGCCCCTCGGCGATCATCGTTTCGAGATCCTGGTGAGTGGCGCAGACGATGCGGGTATCGACCGGAATGGATTCGCGCGATCCGACCCGCTCGATCACCCGTTCCTGAAGGAAGCGCAGCAGCTTGACCTGAAGCTGAAGCGGAATGTCCCCGACTTCGTCGAGGAACAGGGTGCCGCCGGCGGCCTGCTCGATTTTGCCGGGGGTGGTCTTGACCGCGCCGGTGAAAGCGCCCTTCTCGTGGCCGAAAAGCTCGCTTTCCAGGAGGTTTTCCGGGATCGCCGCGCAATTGATCGCCACGAACTGCCCCTTGGCGCGTCCGCTCGCCTCATGCAGGCCCCGCGCGAGCAGTTCCTTGCCCGTGCCGCTGGCGCCGAGCAACATGACCGAGACATTGGTATTGGCCACGCGCTCAATCGTGCGCGCGACGCGAACCATCTCCGGCGCCGCGGTGATCAGGCGCCCGAGCACTTTCTCGTCCTTTTCCACCCGCGAGGCGAGACGGCGGTTCTCATCCTCAAGCCGGTGAAGCTGCAGGGCGCGGCGCACGATATGCCCGAGCGCATCGATGTCGACAGGCTTCTGGTAGAAATCGTAAGCCCCGCGCGCGATCGCCTGCAAGGCCGATTCCCGCGCGCCATGGCCAGAGGCGACGATCACCTTGGTATCGGGCTTGAGTGCCATGATCTCGTCGAGCACGGCGAAACCCTCGGTGGTGCCGTCGGGGTCAGGCGGCAGGCCCAGGTCCAGCGTCACCACGTCCGGCATTTCCGAACGCAGCAGGGCCAGCGCCGTCGGGCGATCTCCCGCCACGACCACCTCGAAGTCCTCGTAGGCCCATTTGAGCTGCGCCTGGAGACCGGCATCGTCCTCCACGATAAGCAACTTCGGAAGAAGCTTGGGTCGGGCCTCGGTCATTCTCAGGCTACCTTCTGGTCCTTGCGGACGCTGTCTTGCTGGATGTCGTTCGAAAGGGCGAGCGGGATCCGGACGATGAAGCGCGAGCCCAGTCCTTCGCGCGATTCCACGTCGAGCCGCCCTTTCATGCCCCGCACCAGTTCGCGCGCCTCGAAGGCGCCGATGCCGAAGCCACCGCTCTTGGTGGAGACGAAAGGCTTGAACAGGCGGTGGCGCACGAATTCGGCGGACATGCCGCAGCCGGAATCGACGACCTCGAACCGGGCATGGAGGCCCTCGGCAGCCAGCGTAAGAAAGACCGGCCTGTCCGGCTTGCTGGCATCGACGGCGTTCTGGACGAGATGGACCAGGACCTGCTCCAGCGAATGGGCATTCGCCGTCGCGATCAATTCCTGCGCTTCGGTCAGGACGACCTGCCCGCCAAAACGCCGGACGACGCCGCGTGCGACGTCAGCGGCGCGGACCGGTTCGAGACGGTCCACCGCGCCGCTGCCGTAGCGCGAAAGCCGGGTCAGCAGCGCGTTCAGCTTGTCCGATGAATTGCGCAAGGTGACGAGCATGTCGGCACGGAATTCCGGCTTCTCGGCATGAAGCTCGGCGTTGCGGGCGAGCAGGCTGAACTGGCTGGCGAGGTTCTTGATATCGTGCATCACGAAGGCGATGCGGCGGTGGAAATCCTCGAAGCGGCTGGATTCCGCCAGCGCCTCCTGGCTGGCATTCTCGGCGAGGTAGCTGGCAAGCTGCTGGCCGATCACGCGCAGGAGGTCGAAATCCTCCCAGTCGAACTTGCGCGCCATCGACGGTCGCGCCAGGACGACCATGCCGACCAGACGGTCGTAATGGACCAACGGCACCAGCGCCCAGGCGCGGCGCTCACCGCCGAGCCACTCCGGCACCTCGACATCGAGACCGCGCGGGGTCCGGCCTTCGCGCAAGTCGTCGAGATCGGCGATATGGCCGGACTGCTCGAACGGTGCGAGCGCCGACAGCGGATAGGCGGTCGCGGGCACGTCAACGTCCGGCCAGTTCCAACGCGCGGCTAGCGTGAGATCGCCCTGCTCGTCAGGCGTCAGCAGCAATCCGGCGGGACTGTCCGTGATATCGGCCACCGACTGGACCACGCGCTCTTCCAACGGCAGCCCGCGGTCGTCGTTGCTGCCGATGGTGCGGGTGAAGCGCAGCCACTCCTCGCGGTAGTCGTAGCGGTGCTGGAAGAAGTGCTTGGCCAGGATCACCTTGAGCCAGCTTCTCACCCGGCGCGAAGGCAGCACGACGAGGGCAAAGGCGCTGGCAAGCGTCAGGAAGGCCATCTCGATCAGCCGCGCGAAGTCGCCGCCAGCATAGGACAGCCACTGCGCCACCGCCACCATCGCCACCAGATAGACGCCGATAACAAGCAGCGAGAAGGTCTGGAAAGTCACCGCCCGCGAAGGCTTGAGCCGCAGTTCATCGCGGTTTCGCGAGGCGGCGATGGCGAAGCAGGCGGCCAGTGCCAGCGCGGCTGCGCCCCGCAGCGCGCCTATCTCGCCCGGCCAACTACGCGCGAGATAGGCGACCGTGTAGAGATTGAGATCGAACGACCAGAGCACCGCCAGGCCGACTGCGGGCCAGCGCAGGCCGGCACGCATCTCGCGCGGGGCTCCGGCATAGAGATTGTGCACGAGCACCAGTCCGCCGACCGTCACCAGCAGACGCAGCATGACTTCGATATCGAAGCCGAGGCTGACCAGCCCCCGCTCCATCGCCACCGAGGACAAGGCCAGTATCATCCCGAGATGCAGCAGTTCGACGAAAGCCAGCGCGAAAATCACCGGACGGATCGGCGCGAGACTGGAATGGCGCCCGTCGCCTGCAAAGAAGCGATGGATCACCACCAGCCAGGCCAGATTACGCAGACTTTCCGCCACCGAGGCGAAGATCGGGACTTCCGCCGTCACCGCCGCAGCGGCGGCGATGCACCAACCCGCGGTGAAGAACAGCGCGGCGACGGTGGCGATCCCCGCCTCCGCCAGACGCGCGCGCCGGGGCCAGAGCCACAGGCCGACACTGGCAGCGCCGATAGCGCCGGTCAGGTCGAGAATGACGCCCACCGTGCCCCACAGGCCGAAACCGTCGGAGAGGCTCATCGCGCCCCTTCGCTCCACAGCACGACGCGCAGGGTCTGGAGAATGATGATGAGATCGAGAAACGGCGTGTAGTTCTTGGCGTAATAGAGGTCGTATTCCAGCTTGTGCCGGGAATCCTCGATCGAGGCGCCGTAGGGGTAGTTGATCTGCGCCCAGCCGGTGATGCCGGGCTTCACCATGTGGCGCTCGGCGTAATAGGGTAGCTGCTCTTCGAGTTCCGACACGAACTGCGGGCGTTCCGGGCGAGGGCCGACGAAGCTCATCTCGCCCTTGAGCACGCTCCAGGACTGGGGCAGTTCGTCGATGCGGGCCTTGCGGATGAAGCGGCCGATGCGGGTCACACGCGGGTCGTCCTTTGATGCCCACTGCGCGCCCGCGACTTCGGCATCGGTGCGCATCGAGCGCAGCTTGATGACGTCGAACGGCTCGCCGAACAGGCCGACGCGTTGCTGGCGGTAGAAGGCCGGACCGCGACTGTCGATCTTCACCAGCAGCGCAAAGAGCAGGATGACCGGCGCGGTCAAGCAGAGCGCCACGCCGCTGACGACAATGTCGAACAGGCGCTTGGCCACGCTGGAAATTGCGCGGCCCGAAGAAAACCCGTCGGAAAAGATCAGCCAGCTCGGATTGACGGTATCCAGATCGACCCGGCCCGTCTCGCGTTCGAGGAAGCTTGAGAACTCGTTGACGTGGACGCCCGTCGTCTTGATCCGCAAGAGGTCCTTGAGCGGCAGGGCGTTGCGCCGCTCCTCCAGTGCGAGGACGACTTCGGTGACGCCGAGATTGTCGACGAAGCGGGTCAGGTTGTTGATCGCCGCGCGCGAGATTGCTTCCTCGACCACCGCCGTGCCGTCGCTCATGGCCACGTAACCGACAATCACGAAGCCGCTTTCGCGCCGCTCCGCCAGATCGCGCAGGCGCTGGGCGCGATGCCCGGCGCCGAGCACCAGAACCCGCCGCCGGAAGGCCGATGTGCCGAGGAAACCGCCCAGAACGAGGCGATTAGCCACCAGCAGCACGATCGCGAAGGCCATCGCGTAAGCCAGTGTCGAGCGCCAGAAATTCTGCGCGGCAAAGATGAAATCGACGAAAGCCAGTGCGATAACGCCAAGCGAAACCGCTACTAGCAGGCGCGCGGCGGCAAACCGCATCGAGCGCAGGGCATCGGCGCCATAGACCCCCACCGCGACCATCGACAGCGAGATGACCAGCGCAAAGCCCCCGTGCAACGCCAGGCGCGTACCGAGATCGCCGGGATCGATGCCGATCTGATCGGCCCTGAGCCGCCAGGACAGCTCGTTCGCCCCGACCAGCAGGAGCATGTCCACCAGCCACAGCAGCGCCACCGCATGGGGGATGTAGTGTTTGAACAGGCGAATCATCGTCGCTTGGCGCCACTCTCCGTGCCGAAAACCGGCAATGCCGTCAGCCTAAGCCCAAGGCGTAAACTGTCGGTGAATCTGACAGCCGCGGCAGCCCCGGAATATCAGGATATGCGCCAAAGCCGTTGATATAACTTGGAAGTTTCTGATTTTCCTACAGTTTCCAGCCCGTCACTTCTTCGGCATGAGGCGCAGGGTCGTTAACGTCAGCGCCTCGCTGCCCGAGGCGATCACCTTGTCGGCCTGGGGCGCCCAGAACGGGCTGTGGAGCGAGGGCAGCGCCGGACCGCCCGCCTTCGCCGCCGCGATCTTCTGCGGATCGGCACCGCCGACCCAGAAGATAATCGACTTGATGTGCTCCTCGTCCGCGCGACGAAACTCGCCGAAGTCCTCACCGCCCATGACCGAAGGGGTGACGACGACATTGCCGTCTCCCATCTTGGTCTTGAGGTCAGCCACGGCTTCCTGCGTGAACTCGGGCGAGTTCCAGGTCGCGCGGGTGTAAGGCTCCTTCACCGAGACTTCGGGCATCAGCGTGTCGGGCAGGCCGGAGGCGATCGCCTCACCGCGCGCGATCCGCCTGATCCCATCGAGCAGGTGCGCGCGGGTCTCGTCGGAATAACTGCGGACCGTCAGCTCCAGTTTGGCCTGATCGGAAATGATGTTGTGCTTGGCTCCGGCGTGGAACGATCCCACGGTCACCACGGCCGGGTCGAGCGGACTTGTCTCGCGGCTGACAAGTGTCTGCAATTTCATGACGATCGAGCTGGCCAGGACGATCGGGTCCTTGGTCGCCTGCGGATAGGCGCCGTGGCCGCCCAGGCCCTTCACGAGGATGTCGACGCTGTCGACATTGGCGAGCGCCCAGCCCACCGCGGCGCCGACCTGCCCGGCGGGAAGATCGGCCGAATCGTGAAAAGCCAGCGTGTAGTCCGGCTTGGGAAAGCGCGTGTAGAGGCCGTCCTTCAGCATTCCCACCGCGCCGCTGCCGACTTCCTCGGCAGGCTGGCCGATCATGACGAGTGTGCCCGACCATTCCGCCTTGCGCTTGGCCATGAGCCGCGCAGTCTCGATCCAAGCGGTCATGTGGGTGTCGTGACCGCAGGCGTGCATGATGCCGCTCTCGACCCCGGCGGTGGACACGCCGCGCTTCTTCGAGGCGAAAGCGAGGCCGGTCTGCTCGACCACCGGCAGTCCGTCCATATCGGCACGGATCAGGACCGTCGGCCCCTCGCCGTTCTTCAGCACCGCGACGATGCCGGTCTGGCCGACTTTCTCGGTTACGGTAAACCCGGCCTCCCGCGCTGCCTTGGCCATGATCGCGGCGCTGCGGACTTCCTGATAGCTCAGTTCCGGATTGGCGTGGAGATCGCGATAGATCGTCATCAGCCCCGGCAGGTCGCGCGCGATGCTGTCCGCCACCGGTTCGGCCTCTGCTGCCAGGGGAGAAAGGGCTATGGCGAGGCCGGAAACGGTGAGAAGTGCCTTCATGGCGCGCAGACTATGGAGGCGTGCCACTGCGGGCAACAGATTTCGTGAAATCTCAATACCCAAGCAGCGCCTGCGCTTCGAGCGGAACCAAGCCGGCCCATGCGAAAGGCTGCCTGTGCATCGCCGCGATCAAGCGCGTCGTCCCCCTCCGGACCGGAAATGGTCCGGAGGGGGAGATTTGGCAAACGCGCTTCCAGTAGCGACCCGAAGCGGCCATCCAAACACCTTGATGTCGATTCGCGCCCGCCTCGTCCTGCGAGAACTCCAGCGGGAGCGGAACTGCCGAAAGCGAGCCGATGGTCCTTGTGGCCATCGGTGTCCCGCAGCCTCGTTTCCTCGGTTCGGAACGCGCTTCCGGCAGACCTCGACGTCTATCGCAGCCCCGAGGGAACGAAGGACATGCCACCGCAAACCGGCGGCGGGATTTCAAGGTTGTTACCAATGTAGAAAAATTGGCGCGGGAAGCATCCGTTTTAACTGTTAAATTCCGTCCATTTCCGCGAGATAGGGACGTTCCACGCGATGTTTCACGGCATCGCGTTCACTATTGCACACAAATAGATCGATCCGGCCTCCGGGCACCAGACGCGAAAAAGCCGCGAAACCCGATCGGGTTCGCGGCTTTTCGTTTTTGGTGCCCCTGGCCCGACTCGAACGGGCACGCCTTGCGACAAACGATTTTGAGTCGTTCGCGTCTACCATTCCGCCACAGGGGCATCCCTGCTGCCGTTATCCTTGCGGATATCGGCACCGGCGCGGCTGACTTAGCCGCGCCTTGGCTTCGGCTCAAGTCACTTGAGCGCGTTTGCCAACAACTTGTGGAGACGCGAGTGCAGCGCGTCGTTGCCGGCGAGGATCTGCGTGTCGTGGATGGGCAGCGAACGGCCCTTCCAGTCGGACACGAAACCACCGGCCTCGCGCACGAGCAGGCAGCCTGCCGCCGTGTCCCAGGGCTTGAGGTCGGCTTCCCAGAAACCTTCGTAGCGACCGGCGGCCACCCAGGCGAGATCCAGCGCGGCCGAGCCGAAGCGGCGGATGCCCGCAACCTGCGGTGCCAGCGCGTGATAGATCTTGGTCCACTCGCCCGCATCGCCGTGACCGGCGAAGGGAATGCCGGTGGCGATCACGCTCTCGTCGAGGTGACGGCGCGACGAGACGCGCAGGCGCTTGTCCTGGAGCCAGGCGCCGCGGCTCTTCTCGGCCCAGTAGGACTCGTCCGTTACCGGGTTGTAGATCAGGCCCGCGGTGACTTCGCCCCAGCCCTTTCCGTCCAGGCGCGGTTCCTGCACGGCGATCGAGATCGCGAAGTGCGGGATGCCGTGGAGGAAGTTGGTCGTGCCGTCGAGCGGGTCGACGATGAAGCGCGGCTTGTCGGGATCGCCCTCGATCTCGCCCGCTTCCTCGAAGAGGTAACCCCATTCGGGACGCGCCGCACGCAGTTCGTCCCAGATGGTGCGTTCCGAGGCCTGGTCGGCCTTGGAGACGAAATCCGCCGGTCCCTTGCGCGAGACCTGGAGGTGCTCGATTTCGCCGAAGTCGCGGCGCAGGCGGCTGCCCGCCTTGCGGGCCGCCTTTTCCATGACGCGAATGAGACCGGAGATGGCCATAAAACTTACCTTGTCCTTCGAGGTCCGGCCGTAGCCGGTCTGATTATCGGCCCTGCGGCGCGGGTTGTTGCGGAGTGGCGGGGGCGCCGGGAGCAGCGGGGGCACCGGTGGCAGGTGCCGTCGGCTTGTAGCCGCAGATCGCCACCATGGCGCTCAGCAGTTCGGTGGGGTTGTCGCGGCTGATCTTGCCGGGATTCTCGGCGATCACCTTGTCCATCGATTCGCTGATCTTCTGGAGCGAGTTGTTGTAGATGCAGCCGACGAGCGCCCCCTTGGCCGGGGCCTCCACCTTTTCGGACTGGAGGCCGCTGATCAGCACTTTCAGGTAGAGCATCGCGGTCTCCACTTCCGGAGAAGCGGCGTGCGCCCCCGCAGCCGGAGCTGCGGCGGGCTTGGTCGAAGCTGCCTTGGCAGGCGCCTTCTTCGGCGCAGCCTGAGCCGGAACGGCCAGGCCCAACGCCAGGGGGCCTGCCGCCAGGGCAGCCGCAGCGATGATCGACGCCAGCCCGCGCATCAGTCGGCCTTCTTCACGTACGACTTCTCGTAGACGTCCACGACGATGCGCGTGCCGCTTTCGATGTGCGGCGGCACCATCACGCGCACGCCGTTGTCGAGCACGGCAGGCTTGTAGCTGGACGAGGCGGTCTGGCCCTTCACCACGGCATCGGCTTCGACGATGACGGCTTCGACCTGTTCCGGCAGCTGCACCGAGATCGGGCGCTCTTCCCAGAGTTCGAGCAGGACCTGCATGCCGTCCTGAAGGAAGGCCGCGGCATCGCCCAGAAGGTCGGCGGGGAGCTGGATCTGCTCGTAGGTTTCGATGTCCATGAACACCAGCTGGTCGCCCTCGACATAGAGGAACTGGAAGTCCTTGGTGTCGAGACGGACCTTTTCGACGGTGTCGGCGCTGCGGAAGCGAACGTTGGTCTTGCGGCCGTCGATGAGGTTCTTCATCTCGACCTGCATGAAGGCGCCGCCCTTGCCCGGCTGGGTGTGCTGCGTCTTGGCAACCTTCCAGATGCCCTTTTCGTATTCGAGAATGTTGCCGGGACGAATGTCGACGCCACTGATCTTCATGGGATGAACCTTAAGATGGGAAAGAGCCGGTATTACCGAAAGCATGCGCCCTTAGCCGAGGAGACTGCCTGTGGCAATTGCTTCGCGCCGATGCTAGCGGTTCGTCATGATGCGCGCCCTTCGTAACGCTCCGTTCGCCGCCCTCCTCCTCGCCGCCGCTGCGGCGAGCGCCAGCCCGGCACCGCCGCCCGTTCCCGGCGGCCCGATCGGGACGATGGAACTCGGCCAGTACAATTGCGAGCGCGACGGGACCGCCGGCGGTCCGGTCGGCCTTCGGCTGCCGCAATACGACTTCCGCGCCGTGACCGGCTCCAACTACAAGACGCCGGACGGCGTGCGCGGCAGCTATCTGATGACCGGCAGCCAGATCCTGATGACCGGCGGCGAACTCAAGGGCACCCTTCTGCATCGCACTTCGAAGGGCTTTCTGCGCCATGTCGGCTCCGACGGCGCCGATACCGATGTGCGCTGCATCCTGACCAGAAGCGGCCGCGGTCCGCTCGATCCGTCCGGAAACGTCAACGAACCGGATAGCTGATCGCCTCGGCGGTTTGCCCCTCTCCCGATCCGCCCCAGCCGGAGCGAGTCCGTTGCGCCGATGGATGATTCTGAGGGGCTGTGGGGCTGAACGCCTCCGCTCCCTAGAACTCACATCGAAGGGGCATAACCGCCGTTGAGCGGATAAGTCTGCCCGGTGATCCATTCAGCCGCGCCCGAGCACAGGAAGGTGACCAGGCCCGCAACGTCTTGCGACTTTCCGAAGCGGCGGATCGAATAGCGTGCCATGACCGCCTTCATATGGTCGCTCTGGGTGATCTCGGCGCGCTGTTCGTCAGGCATGTCGGGAAGCAGGGCGGAGAGCGACACGCAATTGGCAGTGACGTTGTAGCGTCCCAGTTCCTTGGCGATAGACCGCATGAAACCCTGCACGCCGGACTTCGACGAGGCGTAGACCGCCAGCCTGGGCTCACCCACGCGCCCCGAATCCGAAACGATGGTGACGATCCGCCCGCGCGCCGCCTCGACCATGTTGGGAATGAAGGCGAAGCAGCAGTTGTAGACGCCATAGAGATTGGTGCCGAGATAGCGCGGCCAGTTGGCGGGATCTTCCTCCCAGAAGTTCTGTGCCGGGCGGATCGAGGCGCCGGGACCGGCCATGCCCGCATTGTTCACCAGCACGGTTGCCGGACCGAGCTGCTCCGTGATCGCCGCATTGGCCGCCTGCACGGCGTCGAGATCGGTCACGTCGAACGGCACCGCCAGTGCAGGCACGCCCATGGCGCGTACTTCCGCTGCGACAGCCTCGGCGCGCTCCGGCACGAAATCGTTGACGGCAATGCCGCCCGCATTGTGCCGCGCGAGTTCCAGTGCCGTCGCCCTGCCCGCATTCTGACCGGCGCCGGTAACCACAGCCACCTGCCCGCCCAGATCGATCAGATCTTTTCCCTGCATCCTTGTTGCCCTTTCTCCGCATGCCCCCAGAGCGCCTCCGCCGCCGCCAGCCCCTGCGCTCCGCGTCCGCCCAGTTCGGCCGTCAGCAGCTTGAGCCGATAGGTCCACAAGTGCAGCGGATGTTCCAGCGTCATGCCCATGCCGCCGAGGAACTGGTGATAGTCGTAACAGACCCGCTTTGCCGCCTCCTGCGCATGAAGCAGCGCCATCGTCGCGTCGGCCGGGTCCTCGCTCGCGGCCGCGCGCATGGCGAGCCAGTAGGCCGTGTTCGTCACCACTTGCGCTTCGGCAAGGCGGTGTCGCATCGCCTGGAAGGTCGCCAGCGGGCGGCCGAACTGCTTGCGCTCGGACACATAGGTAACCACGCTCGCCAGCGCCGCGCCCAGCAGGCCCGCCGCTTCCGCCGCCATCGCGACACGCCATGCCCTGGTGATTTCGGCCGGATCGGCATCGTGCGCGGTCATCGTCTCGGGCAGGCCGGAAAGAAATGCCACCGGATAGGCATAGAGCGTATCCTCCTGCGCCGATGCGATAAGGTCCTCGCTCGCCGTAAAGCTGCGCACGCCGGAGGGGCCGACGACAACCACGGTCGCACCGGGACGCAGGAAGCGCAGCGGCCCCGAAGTGCGCCCTTCCTCCACCAGGCAAAGCGGACGCGGCAGTTCAGGATCGATCAGTGGACGCACCAAAGCGGACGCCGCCGCCTCCACCGCAAACGGCAAACGTGCCAGCTTCTCGACCACCAGCGCCGCGGTGACGGGACCGAGTTCCTCCACCGCCATGACATCGAGGAAACCGTTCTCCACCAAGGCGGCGTCGAGTTCTTCGCTCTCCAGCGCCAGCCCGGCATCATGCAGCGGCGCGTTGGCGAAGGGCCGGGCAAGCGCTTCGACGAAATCGAGGATCTGGGTCTGATCTTCATTGAGGGCAAGCTGCATCAGCGCGGCTCCCGAGGCAGTTCCAGCACGTCGCTGGCGATGATGTTGAGCTGGATCTCCGCCGAACCGGCAGCCACACCCGCAACGATGCCGCGCTGGTGGTGCATCTTGAGATAGGGCGACTTGCCCGCGAGCGCTTCGGGCAGGAACTCCACCACGAATTCGCAGACCGCCCGCTCGGCCATGACGGTTGCGTAGCGCGCGGAACTGGACTCCGCGCCGATCGCCAGCCCGTCCACACGCTTCTGGACCACGGCATAGTTCGCCGTACCCGCTGCCTCGCAAAGCGCCGCGCAGCGCGCTGCCTCGATACGGACATACTCGCGGGTGAAATCGCCGCGCTCCTGTAGCATCGTGACGGCCCGGTCGAGCGCGGCACGGGCCAGCGTGAAGCGGGGGATGCCCAGCCGCTCGTTGCGGAGCGAATAGGCGACAATCTCCCACGCCTGTCCTTCCGCGCCGAAGCGCGCGGTTTCGGGCACGGTCACATCGTCGAAGAAAACCTCGTGAATGTCGCCCTCACCGATCAGCGAGGGGATCTGGCGTACGGTGATACCCGGCGTGTCCATCGGCACGAGGACGATGGTGATGCCCTTCTTGCGGTCGTCGCTGGTGCGGGTCAGCAGGAAGCAGGTGTCCGCAAGGCCCGCATAGGAGGTCCAGATCTTCTGGCCGTTGATGACGTAGTTGCCGTCCTTCAGCACCGCGCGGGTGCGCAGGCTGGCAAGATCCGATCCGGCATCCGGCTCCGAGAAGCCCTGGCACCACAGCGATTCCCCGCGCGTGATCGGCTCCAGATAACGCGCCTTCTGCTCGGCGGAGCCGTACTTCTCCAGCGTCGGGCCGATCCAGTTGACGTTCATGTACTGCCCGCCGCGCGGCTCACCGGCGATCCACATCTCTTCGGACAGGATCTGCTGCTCCCACGGGCCGAGCCCCTCGCCGCCCATCTCTTGCGGCCAGTGCGGGAACAGCAGGCCGACTTCGGCCAGCTTCACGCAAAAGCCGCGCGCGAAAGCCGTCAGCGCGGGCGAGGCGGGGCCGTGTTCGGAGAACTTTTCCCAATCTTCCGGCAGGTTCGCATGCAGGAAATCCCGGATCTTGTGCCGGAACGCGTGCTGTTCCTCGGTCCATTCGAACTGCATGACATCCTTCGCCCTGGTTTTCCCACGGCGTTACCCAGCAGGCCATGCGCTCACAAGCAAAGGGCCAACGCCCCGGCGAAATCCAACGCGTCGCCCCCCGAACACCGCAAGCCTCATCGCGTCGGCGCTTGCCTGCGGGCCATCGGAAAGGGCAACGTGCGGACAGCCGAAAAGAGCAACCGGGAAGATGATGACCGACAAGACTTTCTTTGCCGCAGCCAGACTGGAAGACCTCCCTCCCGGTGCCAAGATCGTCGTGGAAGTGGGCGGGATCAGCGTGCTTCTCTGCAACACGAATGATCGCATCTTCGCCGTGCGCAACTTGTGCAGCCACGCCTACGAGACGCTGGAATGCGGGCGGATTCGGAACGGCTGGATATCCTGCCCGGTCCACGGCGCCCGCTTCGATCTGGAAACCGGCGCGCCGATCAATCCGCCGGCGACGATGCCGATCGAGACTTATGTCGTGCGGGTGGTCGGAGATTTCATTGAAGTGGAAGTGTGAAAGCAGGGGAGCATAGCCCCCCTGCACCCCCAAGACCGTCTTCGTAGCGCGCGACTACTCGTTGTGCGCTCCTTGCTGCCGAAGGCCTCAATGTCTCCCGGCTCACCGTGGGCGCAAAACGGTTAGGTCAAGAACAACGTAGACATTCCGCGGGTCTGGGGGATCATCCCCCAGAATTCCTCTCTTACCGTCTTCCCCGATATCGCCGCAGCGACCCGCCCCCGTCTGGACGCCCCGACGCCCCCTCGGCACAGACAGGGACATGACCAACGACCTAGAAGCCCTGCGCCGCGAAGTCCGCAGCTTCCTCGCCGCCGAAGCGCCCACCGGCTGGCGCGATGCCAGCCGCACGCAGGACGATTTCGTCCGCACCCAGCGGGACTGGTTCGCCAAGCTCGTCCGCGCCGGCTATGCCATTCCGCACTGGCCCGCTGAGTACCCCGGCGGCGGTCGTAGCCTGGCCGAACAGAAAGTGATTTACGAGGAACTCGCCGGTGCCGATTGCCCGCGCCTGCTGCTCTCGTTCGTGTCCACTTACCACGCCTTCGCCACGCTGCACGAATGCGGCAATGCGGAGCAGAAAGCCCGCTATCTGCCGAAAATCCTTGAGGGCGAAACGTGGTGCCAGGGCTTTTCGGAGCCAGGCGCCGGATCGGACCTAGCCGCGATCAAGACGCGCGCCGAACGGAAAGGCGACGTCTACGTCATCAACGGCCAGAAGGTCTGGTCGACGATGGCGCAGTTCGCGGACAAGTGCCTGCTGCTGGCCCGCACGTCGTCGAACGGCGTAAAGCAGGCGGGCATTACCTACCTGCTGATGGACATGAAGGCACCCGGCGTCACCGTCCGTCCGATCCACCAGATCCAGGGCGACGAGGAGTTCGCCGAGATCTTCCTCGACAACGTAGAAATTCCCGTCTCCGAACGTGTGGGTGAGGAAGGAAAAGGCTGGGCCGTGGCGCAGGCGACGCTCGCCTCCGAACGCGGGCTGACGCTGATGGAGCTGTCCTACCGCATGCGCGGCGCGCTCGGCCGGGTCGCCACTCTGATCCGGGAGCATGGGCATGAGGACGATCGCGGCGTGCTGCGCGATTTCGGTGCGCTGGTCACGCAAGTGGACTCGGTCTGCGCGATTGCCGACCAGTTTCTCGACAACCGCATCAACGGGATCGAGCGCATGGGCGACGCCTCCATCGTCAAGAACGCCTATAGCCGCGCGCTGCGGGCTTATTCCGCGCTGGGCCTTCGGCTGGGCGGCATGGACGAACAATACGTGGCGCCGATCACTTTCGGCGATCTCAATACCGGCAACTGGATGGCCGATTTCATGAATTCCTATGCCTGGACCATCGCCGGCGGCAGCGAGGAAGTGCAGCGCAACATCATCGCCGAACGCATGCTGGACATGCCGCGCGAGCCAAAGGGGTGGGTGCTGTGATCGAACTGAACGAACTCACCGACGCCGCGCAGAAGGCATTCCCGGCCGAGAAGCTCTCGCCCTCGCGCGATGAAAGCTGGCAACTCGCCGCAGAAATGGGCTGGCTGATGGTGCGCCTGCCCGAAGAGGACGGCGGCCTTGGCTTCTCGCGAGAGGCTTCGACCGCACTGCACCTTGAGATGGGGCGCGTGCTCTCCTCCATGCCGCTGATCCCGGCGCAGCTTGGCCTTCAGGCAATTGCCGTCAGCCACGGCTTCGCCGAACGCGCGGACTGGCTGGAGCGACTGGCCGGAGGCGAATATGCGCCGCTGCCGATGCTCTCCGCCAAGCTGACCGAGGGATCGGACGGCACCGTTTCCGGCACGATTTCCGGTGTATTCGAGGCGGACATGGCCGTCGCCGTGGTCGCGCAACTGCCCGGTGGCTATGCGCTGGTCCCGCTCGACGCGCCCGGTGTCTCGCTGGTCGAGCGGCCGATCTGGGATCCCAGTCGCCGCCTGTTCGACGTGGTTCTGGATGGATACGCCCCTGCCCTGACGCTCACTGATGCAGACGGCGCGAAGACGCTGCACGACCGGCTTTCCGGCGAAGCGCAACTCGCGATAGCCGCCGACTGTATCGGCGCGGCAGGCGCAGCGCTGGACATGACGATCGAATATATGAAAGTCCGTCGCCAGTTCGACCGGCCGATCGCGCTGTTCCAGGCCCTGAAGCACCGCGCCGCGGACATGAAGACCCGCATCGTCGTCGCCGAGGCACTGCTGTGGAAGCGCGTGCGGGACGGGAGCGCCAGCGTCACCGAACTCGCTGCCGCCAAGGTTCTGGCCGCCGAAGCCTTCCGCTTCGTGACCGAGGAAATGGTGCAGCTTCACGGCGGCATCGGCCTCACCGACGAGCATCCCTGCCACCTGTTCCTCAAGCGCGCACTGCTCAACCTGCAACTCTGCGGCAATGCCGACCTATGGAACGAGCGCGTAGGACGTCAGGCGCTGGCTTAAATCGGCGGGGCTTGCGCAACCTCGTGCGTGCAGTGACAGTTGGGACTCTTCGAATTCCCGAGGAACCACCCCGCCGATGGACCAACCCGACAGCGTCGCCGCGCACTTCAAGGCCAATATCGTGCTCTACGGCGCGCTGGCGGCCAACCTCGGCATTGCCGTCGCCAAGTTCGTGGCGGCCGGGATAAGCGGTTCCTCCTCGATGCTGACCGAGGGCGTGCACTCGCTGGTGGACAGCGGCAATCAGGTGCTGCTGCTCTACGGCCAGAAACGCGCCAGTCGGAAGCCGGACCCGACGCACCCGTTCGGCTATGGCCGCGAACTCTATTTCTGGGCCTTCGTCGTCGCCATCCTGATCTTCGCGGTGGGCGCGGGCGTGTCGATCTACGAAGGGATCGTCCATATAGCGGACCCGCACCCTATCGAGGACCCGACGCTCAACTATGTCGTCCTTGGCATCGCCGCGCTGATGGAAGGCGCATCATGGTCGCTCGCCGTGCGCGAGTTCAATCGCGGGCGCGGCGAACAGACCTGGTGGCAGGCGATCCGGCGCAGCAAAGACCCGACGGGCTTCATCGTGCTGTTCGAGGATAGCGCGGCGCTGATCGGCCTCGTCATAGCGGCAGTGGGTGTCTGGGCCTCGATCCACTTCGCCGACCCGCGTATCGACGGCATTGCCTCGGTCCTGATCGGCTGCGTGCTGGCAGGCGTAGCCATGCTGCTCGCCCGCGAATCCAAGGAGCTGCTGATCGGCGAGGCGGCCGATCCGGTGCTGATCGCGCAAATTCGCGAAGTGCTGGACGGACACCCCCGCATCGACGCGGTGAACCACATCCGCACCATCCATACGAGCCCGCAGGCCATCTTCGTCGCCATCAGCGCCGACTTCGCCGACGATCTCAGGATGGGCGATGCCGAAACGCTGATCGAGGAACTGGAGCGGCGGATGAAAGCCCTCTCCCCCTGGATCACATCCATCTACATCCGCCCGGAAAAGCGGGCCGATGCGATGGTCTGGTGACCCGCCTCCGCGCTGCGTGACGGGTCATTGGAGATAACGTCGTTCTATGAACGGCCAGAACGCAGGCGCAGGGCACACGCGCTCGATAATGCCAAGCGAAAGCACCGAGAGCGCCGCATCGCGCGGCGACACGAAAAGGCCCCCGCATCGCTGCGGAGGCCCTTCCGTTTCAGCAACGGCAGTACCGTATCAGCCCATGGCGACGAGGCGCTGGGCCTCGGCGATGATCTCGGGCGGCTGCACGAGGAAGGCGTCTTCCAGCTTCTTGGCGAACGGCACCGAGCAGTACGGCGCGCCAAGGCGGCCGACCGGGGCCTTCAGCTTGCCGAACAGCGTTTCCTGCACGGTCGCGGCGATCTCCGCGCCGGGGCCGAAGTTGCGACCCGCTTCGTGAACGACCAGCAGGCGCCCGGTCTTCTCGGCCGAAGCCAGCACCGTTTCCTTGTCCCACGGCGAGATCGTGCGCAGATCGATCACTTCGACCGAGACGCCCGCCCTGGTAAGTTCTTCATGGGCCTGCATGACGGTGAACATCATCTGCCCGTAGGAAACGATGGTGATGTCGCTGCCCGGCGCGACGACGTTCGCCTTGCCCAGCGGGATCGGCCCCTGGTTCACCGGCACGTCCATCGGCACGAACAGCGTCTTGCCGCTTTCGACGATGATGACCGGATCGGGATCCTGAATGGCCGAGAGGTAGAGCCCCTTGAAGTCGGCCGGGGTCCAGGGGATCACCACCTTGATGCCGGCGGTATGGCAGAACCACGCTTCATAGAAGTCGGCGTGCTGGCCGGCGGTCTGGTTGCCCGCGCCGGTGAGGGTGCGGATCACCATCGGCACCTGGCTCTGCCCGCCCGACATGAAGCGCAGCTTGGCCGCGTGGTTCACGATCATGTCCATGGCCACGGCCGTGAAGTTCATCAGCATGATCTCGGCCACGGGCTTGTAGCCGCCCATGGCCGCGCCGATGGCCGCGCCGATGATCGCCTGTTCGGAGATCGGTGTGGAGCGCACGCGCATGGTGCCGAACTTGGTGGAAAGCCCACGCGTGACGCCGACGACGCCGCCGCCTTCGTTATCGGCGATGTCTTCACCCAGCACGAGGACCTTGGGATCGGCCTCCATCGCTTCGAACAGCGCGGCATTGATCGCCTGAAGGCCGTTCATCTTCACGGTCTCGACGACCGGTGCTTCCAGAGTTTCAGTGCTCATGCCGGAATCTCCTCGGCAAAGACGTCGCGGCGCAGTTCGTCGTCGGACGGATATTCGCAGGCCATCGCGAATTCGATGGCGTCGTTCACTTCGGCCTCAACCTTCGCGGTCAACGCGTCGAGTTCTCCGGCCGTTGCCACGCCGTCGTCGATCAGCTTCTGGCGGAACTTGGGCAGCGGATCGTCCGCCATCGCCGCCGCCTTCTCTTCCTTGGTCATGTAGGCGTCGTTGTCGCCGAAGACGTGGCCCATGAAGCGGAAGGTCTTGCACTCAAGAAGCGTCGGCCCCTCGCCCGCACGCGCCCGCTCGATCGCCGCGTGGGCATGGGCGTAGACGTCGACCGGGTCGTTGCCGTCCACGGTATAGCCCGGCATGCCGTAGCCGATCGCGCGCTTCGAGATCTGGTCCACCGAAGTGCCGTTCTCGTAGCGGGTATGCTCGGCAAAACCGTTGTTCTGGCAGACGAAGATCACCGGCAGCTTCCAGACCGAAGCCAGGTTCAGCGCTTCGTGGAACGCGCCGATGTTGCTGGCGCCGTCACCGAAATAGGCGACGGTTACCTGCTTGGTGCCGTCCAGCAGCGCCGCCCAGCCGAAGCCGTTGGCGATCGGCATCGAGGAACCGACGATGCCCGTCGTCACCATCACGCCGGTTTCCGGGTGAGTGAGGTGCATCGGGCCGCCCTTGCCCTTGCAGGTGCCGTCGACACGGCCGCAGATCTCGGCCCAGAGCGGGCGGAGCGGCATGTCCTTGGCGACCATGTCGTGGATGCCGCGATAGATCGTGCAGATCTTGTCGTCGTTGTTCAGCAGCACCGAGATGGCCGAGGGAATGCACTCCTGCCCGCGCGCCGAGTAATAGGGCGCGGTAATGCGGCCGCGACGGATCTGGGTGCGGGTGGCGTCGTCGTTGCGCTCGATCCGGATCATCCGGCGATAGATGTCGAGCTGGGTCTTGGCGTCCGGGGTTGCCCGGTTCTCCAGTGTCTGGCTCATGATTCCTCTCTCGATCAACCCGATCGTTTCGGGCTGGCTGAACCCTAGTTCAGTACGCCACCCGGCAGCGCGCACAAGAGGAGGCCGGACCGCCCCGGCGTTATCGGCCTGCGGGCGCCGCAAGATCGCCGCGAGACAGGCTGGAACCGAACGCCGTTACGTAACTTATTGCACATGGCAGACCGGGCTTCCGTTCACCTTTGCAGAAGCACGGCCGGCCAGAATCGCATTGTTCACGCTTTCCCGCTCGGCTTGGAGCATTGCGGGGCTGTTAAACAACATAGACAACAAGGAGTGAATGCGATGTCGCCTTATCTGACGAAACTTGCCCCTGTCGCCGTGATCCTCGTCGGATCGATCGGCCTGGGTGGCTGTGCCACCAAGGGTTTTGTACGAGACCAGATCGCCACCGTGAACCAGCGGATCGACGGTCTCGATTCCCGTCTCCAGCAGACGGACGCCACCACGAAGCAGGCCCTCGCCGAGGGACAGGCCGCTTCGGGTCAGGCGCAGCAGAACGGCCAGCGCATCGACCAGCTCAATTCGCGCGTCGACGGCGTGGAGCAGCAGTTGGCTGCCAGCCAGCGCAAGCGGGCGCGCAACTGAGCGCCCTTTCGCGCAGGTTGCCGAAAAGACTGTGATACCATGGTCGGCGCTCATTCGAGGTGCCGACCATTTTCCGTGCCAAATTCCGTGAGTCCATTCCGACGATGATGAGCGTTCCTCTGGCTTTTGCCGCACTCGCGCTGGCAGGTGCCGCACCCATTCCTCTGCCCGAGACCCAGGCCGCTGCGACGCATCTGGCCAAGGCGCCTGCGGCCAAAGCCAAAAAGCCGGGTACGAAAAAAGCGGCAGGCAAGCGCCCATCGAAAACGCAGACCGCAGCGGAAGCGCAACCCCAGCCGGAACGCGAACTCTCGTCTGGAGCCATGCAAGTCGCTCGCTGGGTGGCCGGTTCCGGCGACAACCAGGCTCTTCCCTATATCATCATCGACAAGACCGCCGCTCGCGCCTTCCTGTTCGATGCCGAGGGCAAGCGGCTTGCCGACGCCCCGGTACTGATCGGCAAGGCCTTGGGCGACGAAGCCACGCCCGGCATCGGCGCCAAGTCGCTGTCCGAAATCGGCCCCGCCGAAAAGACCACGCCCGCAGGCCGATTCCTGGCGAAATTCGGCTGGGCTGCGGGCAGGCAGCGCGTGCTCTGGGTGGACTACGCGACGTCCGTGGCGCTCCACACGATTCCGCCCGGCAACAAGGAAAACCGCCGCGCGCGGATGCTGTCCGAAACCATCGACGACAACCGCATCACGTTCGGCTGCATCAATGTGCCGATGGCGTTCTACAACAAGGGCGTCAGCCCGCTGTTCCAGAAGGAGGGCGGCTATGTCTACGTTCTGCCCGACGTGAAGCCGCTGGAAGAAGTCTTCCCGCGCCTGCGGGTAGAAGCCGTGCTGCAAGCGAACGCCTCGACGCGCGGGCAGCAATAGGTCCGCAGGTTCAGACCTGATTTCCTAGCCCCGCCGCATGTTTCGCGGCGATCCAGCCGAAGGTCATCGACGGCCCCACGCTTGCCCCCGCGCCGGGATAGACGCGCCCCATCGGTGAAGCCGTGCTGACGCCGCAGGCGTAAAGCCCCTCGATCGGCGTTCCGTCGGACCGGAGCACGCGGGAATCGCTGTCGCAGACGACGCCGCCATAAGTGCCGACATCGCCCGGCACGATGGGGATCGCATAGAAGGGTCCCTCCTCGATCGTCCCCATGCAGGCGTTGGGACCGTCCTTGAAGAACGGGTCTCCCAGCCAGTTGTCGTAGGCCCGCTCCCCGCGATGAAAGTCCTCGTCGCGGCCGCCGCGCACGAACCCGTTCCATCGCTCCACCGTTGCCGCGAGCGCCGCTTCGGGCACTGCAATCTGCCGCGCCAGCGCTTCCAGGCTTTCCGCCTCGCGCATCCAGCCCGAGGCCAGCCACTTGGCCATGTTCTTCTTCGCCTTGCCTTTTCCGGCCACGGCATATTCGTCCATGTACCGCCGGTCCATGATCGCCCAGCTCGGAATGGCCGGATGGGTGCGGTTGCGCACCAGCATGTTCTCGCAGAATTCCTCGTAGGAGCCGCCCTCGTTCATGTAGCGGACGCCAGTCTGATCGACCTGGATCGCATGCGGCTTGCCGGTCGTGCCCTGGGTGCCGGGCTTGACGTAATCGGTGTCCCAGCCGGGTGCTTCCGACATCTGGAAGCCGACCATCTGGTCCATCTGCGCCAGAACCGCACCGTGGCGTTCGAGTTCGAGATGCATGTCGCCGGTATCGCTCTCGATCCCGTTCGACCACGCCGCGCGCGTTCCGGGCATGTACCTGTCGCGCATGGCCTGGTTCTGCGAAAAACCGCCTGCGTTCATCAGCACGCCCAGCCGCGCGCCGACGCGCCAGGGCTTGCCGTCGCGGACGGTAACCACGCCGACGGCCCGTCCGTCCTCGACGATCGTTTCGCTGACCGGGCTATCCGTGCGGATTTCCGCCGCGTTCCTGTCGAGAACGGCCTTGAGCATGCGGCCCTGCAAGGCGGCCCCCGCCGTGACCCAGTGCTTGCCTGTCAGCTTCCCCGCCACGATCTTCACGGCGGTCTTGAGCAGGATCTTCTTGATGGCCCACGAATGCTTGGCAAAGGGCAGCTTCATGCCGTCATCCAGCCTGACCGGCACTTCCGCGAAGCCCTGCCGCAGCTTCCCGGCCCAATCCTTGCCCAACTGGTTCTTGTCGAAAGGAACGGCGGTAACGGTACGGCTGGTCTTCACGCCGCCCGGGCGCTCGTCATAATAGTCCGGCCAGAAGCGCGAGCCCCGCTCCATCGCGACGCCCTGCGAAACGATGAAATCGAGCATCTTCGGCGCTTCGCGCGCGTAAGTCCGGCGGCGTTCGGGGCTGGTTCCGGGGCTGTCTTCTCCATCGGGAACAACCGCGTCGAGATATTGGCAGGCCTGCTCGAAGCTATCCTCGCCGGGGTCCATGAAGCGGTTGCCGGGGATCCACATGACACCCCCCGACTTGGCCGTGGTCCCGCCGATCCAAGGCGCCTTTTCCAAGATGAGCACCGACTTGCCCGCTTGCTTCATCAGCAAGGCCGAAGCCATCGACCCCGCCCCGCTGCCGACGACCACCCAGTCGAAGCTCTCGTCGAACTGCGCCATTTTCCGCTTCCTCTTCCCTGACCTGCGATATCGGCTCGCAGCTGGTGCCGTTCAGGCGTTCAGCAAGATAGAACGGACTTGCCCGGGCTTGGCAAGGCGCCGGCCCCGAACAAGCCTTGCAAGGCCAAAGGTTTCGCCCCGGCGAAAGGTGAGCGCCCTGTGCAATTCGCCCTGCCCTGCGGGCCGCGCCGCGCCTATGACCGGAGGAAACACCGGGAGACTTGCCGAAAATGAGCGAAATTCCGCCTCTGCCAAACCTGGCCACGATCGCCATGACATGCGAGGGTCGCCTGCTGCGGATCACGCTGAACCGCCCCGATGCGATGAACGCGGTCAATCTCCAGCTTCACGACGACCTTGCCGAAGCCCTGTGGTTCGCCCAGAACGACGCCGCGTCGGACGTGATCGTGCTGACCGGGGCCGGCCGCGCCTTCTCCGCAGGAGGCGATCTCGACCACATCGAGCACAATGCCCGGAACCCCCACCTCTTCGACCACGAGGCCCGCGTCGCTAAGCGCATCGTCTCGACCCTGCTCGATATCGACAAGCCGGTGGTCTGCCGGATGAACGGCCATGCCGTGGGTCTCGGTGCGACACTGGCCCTGCTCTGCGACGTGATCTTCGCGGCGGAAGGGGCGAAGATCGGCGATCCCCATGTTGCGCTCGGTCTCGTGGCCGGGGATGGTGGCGCGGTGATCTGGGCGCAGCGCATCGGCCTCACCCGCGCCAAGGAATACCTCCTGACCGGCGAACTGCTGACAGCGAGCAAGGCGGCGGAGATCGGTCTCATCAACCATTGCGTGCCGGTCGAGGAACTCGATGCGCGGGTCGATGCCTTCTGCGCCAGACTGCTGGCGGGCGCGACAATCGCGATCCGCGCGACCAAGGTGCTTACCAACCTTGAACTCAAGCGCCTGGCAACGGCGCTCATGGATGCCGGGATCGCCTATGAAAGCGTCTCCGTCCGCAGTGCCGACCATCTCGAAGGCATCGCAGCCCTGCGGGAAAAGCGCTCGCCGCGCTTCAATGGAATCTAAAGATCCCGCTCTCCCTGGCCGGGAGAGCGGGAGATCGGCTCATGCCTCCGGAACGACCCGCTCGCCCCGCTCGGTGAACAACGCGGTATAGCAAGTGGCCATGTCCTGGGCATCGCTCTGCGTGAGTTCACCGGCTGCCGTCGCCTGGCCGATCCTGCCGAGCAGCGCCATCGGGTCGTCGGTCTCGATATCGTAGATGGCGAGATAGGGATTGCTGTCGTTGCCGATGAGCTTTGCCACCAGTTCAAAACGCTGAGCGCCGGTCATGCCGAACTTGTTCACGAGTTCGGGCAGATGATGGTTGTCATACCAGCGATGATAATCCTCCTCGCGCCCCGATTGCGGGGTCGTGAGGGCGATAAGCTTGTACTTCGGCATGGTTTTCCTCTCCGGACGCCATTCGCGGTTCCGGAGGATTGTCGGTCGCCGCCCAGCCGCCAGCAAGGACATGGAGTGCTTGCCCGCGAAAGTATCGCCCCGGCGAGCCCGAGACATCACCGATCGGGACATGACGCTATCGCGCCTGCGATTGCGTGAGGCAGCCGATTGAACGGCCGGGCGAGGTATGATGAGGAACAGGGAAACGTCACAAGAAAAGCCCCGGGGAAAGCCTGAAACATGAACTTCGACCTCACCGACGAGCAGTCCATGATGCGCGACACTTTCGCGCGCTTCCTCGATGAACATTCGAGCATGGAACGCGTGCGCTCAGCTCAGGAAACCGGCGGTTTCGACCCTGCCCTGTGGACCGGCCTCGCCGAACTGGGCGCCTTTGCCATGCGTGTTCCCGAGGAGGCGGACGGCATGGGCCTTGGCCTGTTCGACGCCGGCGTGCTGATGGAGGAAGCCGGTCGCACGCTCGCCTCCGGACCGCTTGCCGAAACGCTGGTGGCGACGCGCCTGCTGGGGCTGCTGGGCGGTCAGCAAGACCTGCTGGCCAATGCCATCGGCGGCGAGGCGGTGGTTACGATCGCCATGCAGGATCTGGCGGAGTTCCCCAGCCAGTGGGTCGCGGGCGGATCGGTTGCCGAGGCCGTGGTCGCGCGCAAGGGCGGCGATGTGGTGCTGATCCCGGTTCCCGCCGAAGCGCGGATCGCCGAACCGACCCTCGCCGCCACGGCGATCGCGCAGCTCGATCTCGCCGCGCTGCCCGCGATTGTGCTGGGCAGCGGCGACGATGCGCTTGCGACTTTCGCCGCCGGGCTTGAGGAATGGAAGATCCTGATGGCACTGGCGCTGTCCGGCCTCAGCCGTGCCGCGCTGACGATGGCCGCGGAATATGCCGGCGAACGCAAGGCCTTCGGGGTGTTCATCGGGACGTTCCAGGCGCTGTCGCATCCGATGGCGGACCTGATCTGCGAGATCGATTCCGCAAAGTTCCTCGCTTGGCAGGCCATGCGCTCGATCGCCGATGGCGATGCCGCCGCCGGTGCGCAGGTCTCGCTTTCGGCATGGTATGCCGCCGGTGCCGCCGGACGCACAGTTCGCCACGCCGTGCAGACCTTCGGCGGCATCGGCCTTACCACCGAGCATGACGTCCACCTCTACAATCTGCGCGCCAAGGCATGGCCGTTGGTGGCGGGCGATCCGGAAGACTGGCTGGCCGAGGCGGGCCGCCGCCTTTACGCGGGAGAGAAGGCCGCACTTCCCGATGTCGGCGAAGTGCCGGTCGAGTTCGACCTCGGCGAGGATGCCCGTGCGATCCAGCAGGAAATTCACGCGTTCTTCGCCAGCAACGTCACCGACGAGCAGCGCGAGAAGTTCCACTTCTCCTGGGAAGGCCACAATCCGGTCATCCACAAGCAACTGGTCGAGGCGAACCTTGCCTATCTCCAGCTTCCGAAGGATGTCGGCGGGCGTGGTCTCAGTCCTTATGCCGTCACCGGCGCCCGCTCCGCCTTCGAGGAGGAAGGCTGGAGCAACCCGGTCGCGAACGTCGCCCAGATGGTGGCCCTCATCATGTATCGCTTCGGCACCGAGGACCTGAAGCGCGACGTGCTCTCCAGGGTCATGGCGGGCGAGGCGATCTGCTCGCTCGGCTATTCGGAGCCGGGCTGCGGATCGGACGTCTTCGCCGCGCAGTGCAAGGCCACCCGGCTTGAGGACGGTTCGTGGCGGATCGACGGCACCAAGATGTGGACCAGCGGCGCCAACCTCACCGACTATGTCCTCATGCTCTGCCGCACCGATCCGGACGCGCCCAAGCACAAGGGCCTGACGATGTTCATCGTGCCGCTGAAGGCCGAGGGCGTCACCGTGCAGGGCGTCCACACTTTCATGGACGAGCGCACCAACATCACCTTCTACGACAACGTCCGCATTCCAGACACTTGGCGCCTGGGCGAGATCAATGCGGGCGGCCGGACCATGGCGGCCAGCCTCGAACTCGAACACGGCGGCGGCTTTGCCAAAGTGCAGCGCGCGATGCTGGAGAACGCGGTCGAACTTTGCGAGGAAATTCCCGTGACCGGCGGCGGCAGGCTGATCGATACCGCGAAAGCCCAGACACGACTGGCGCGTACTTACGCCAATGTGCTCGCCTCCGAACTCATCGCCTATCGCGCCAACTGGACACAGGTTCATGGCAAGGGCAACGGTGCCTATGGTCCGATGGCGAAGATGTTCTCGTCCGAACTGTTCATTACCGATTCGCGCGACCTGCTGGACCTGACGGCGCCCTATTCGCTGTCCAAGCGCAAGGGCGCGGCCAATGCACTCAACCTCGCCTATCGCCACGCTCACGGGACGACCATTTACGGCGGGACCAGTCAGGTGCACCGTTCGATGATCGCCGAAAAGGGCCTCGGCCTGCCGCGGTCTCGCAATTGAAGGGGCGAACACGATGACCGAAGAAGCACCGCACCTGCTCACCGAGGACGTGGACGGCATCCTGATCGCCACGCTCAATCGGCCCGACAAGCTCAACGCCATCAGTCGCCAGATGATGGACCTGCTGACGGACGCCGTCCTGCGGTTTCGCGAGACGCCGGAACTGAAGGTCATGCTGATCCGCTCCGCCGGGCGCTATTTCAGCTCCGGCGCGGACTTGCGGGGCGGCAATCAGAATATCGTCTCGCCCGCCTCCACCGGCGGCAGCGCGCGCGGCATTCGGGAGAACCACCGGCTCAATCTCAACAACATGCAGCAGCTCTGGGACGAGATCGAGCATATCGAAAAGCCCTTCGTCGTCGCGCACCACGCCATGTGCGTGGGCGGCGGGCTGGAGATGAGCCTCTCGTGCGATTTCCGCCTTGCCGCCAGAAGCGCGGCCTATGCCTTCCCGGAGGGCCTGTTCGGCGTGCTGCCGGCCTCCGGCGGGGTCTCGCGCCTTACCCGCATCTGCGGCCCGCACTGGGCGCGCTGGCTGATCATGGCGAACAAACCCGCTCCGGCCGACATGGCCCTGACCATGGGGCTGGTTCATCAGGTCTATGAGGACGAGACGTTCGAGGCGGACGTCATGGAATTCTGCCGCCATCTGACCAAGCAGAACCCGGAGCAGATGGGCGCAGCGAAAGTCGCCATCGAACTCTGCGCCGAAGTCGGCCGCGACAGTGCCCGCCACGTCGAGCGCATGGCCAACAGCGCGCTGATGCTCAACCCCGACTATATCCGGGGTATGGAAGCCTATCTGAAGGGCGTCGGCAGCAAGGCGAAAGCCTGACGCCGGAGGACGGCGGCGCAGCGGCACCGCCGTCCCATGACGGGTTTCAGGCCCCGACCAGCCCGCGAATGGCGCTTTCGAACAGCGCGCGGCCGTCGGTGCCGCCGTGGGTATTCTCGATGGCGCGCTCGGGGTGCGGCATCATGCCCAGCACATTGCCCGCCGCATTCAGCACGCCCGCGATCTGGCGCGCCGAGCCGTTGACGTCCTCGGCATAGCGGAAGGCCACGCGGCCCTCGCCTTCGAGGCGGTCCAGCGTTTCCTCGTCGGCGTGGTAATTGCCGTCATGGTGCGCCACCGGGATGCGGATATGCTGCCCGCTCTCGTAGCCCGAGGTGAACAGCGACTGGGCGTTCTCCACCTTCAGCGAAACCTCGCGGCAGACGAAGCGGATGCCGGAATTGCGCAGCAGGGCGCCCGGCAGCAGGCCGCTTTCGGTGAGCACCTGGAAGCCGTTGCAGACGCCGAACACCGGCACGCCGCGGTTTGCCGCCTCGATCACCGCCTGCATGACCGGCGAGCGCGATGCGATCGCGCCGCAGCGCAAGTAGTCGCCATAGGAGAACCCGCCGGGCAGGCCGATGAAGTCGAGGTTGTCCGGCAGTTCGGCATCGCCGTGCCAGACGCGGATGCACTCGGTGCCCGAGACCTTTTCCAGCGCCACCGCCAGATCGCGGTCGCAGTTGGAGCCCGGGAACGTGACGACAGCGGAGCGGAAAGCCATCAGGCGACCTTCTCGATGCGGTAGTTCTCGATCACCATGTTGGCGAGCAGCTTCTTGCACATGTCGTCGATCGCTTCGTCGCTGACCGTTTCGGCGACGTCGAGTTCGAAGAGACGGCCGGCACGCACGTCGTTGACGCCCGAGAAGCCCAGGCCTTCGAGCGAGTGATGGATCGCCCGGCCCTGCGGGTCGAGGACACCAGGCTTGAGGCTGACGTGGACGCGGACTTTCATCTCAGGGCCTTTCGCTAAGGGCGCAGATTCGTTTCGCCGCCTATGGCCCCGGAGGCGCGCGGGGGCAAGGTTTGAGAATCACAGGAAGCGCGCCGCCCCACGAACTCGTGATTGAAGCGCCCGCCGCAACCTGCCATTTCCTTGCCCATGCAGGAAAAGATCTCATTCGCCGGACAAGTCGCCGTCGTTACCGGCGCCGGACACGGCCTCGGCCGCGCCTATGCGCTGGAACTGGCGCGCCGCGGCGCGAAAGTGGTGGTCAACGATATCGGTGCCGCACGGGACGGCAGCGGACACTCCGACACCGCGCTGGCCGTCGTGGAAGAAATCCGCGCCGCCGGGGGCGAGGCCATGGCGGACAGCGGCGACGTTTCCGATTTCGCACAGATGGAAGCGATGGCAGCCCGGGCCTGCGAGGCCTGGGGCGGCATCCATGTCCTCATCAACAACGCCGGTATCCTGCGTGACCGGACCTTCGCGAAGATGGACATGGCCGATTTCGAGCGGGTGGTGCGCGTCAACCTGCTCGGCAGCGCCTATGCGACCAAGGCCGTGTGGGAGATCATGCGCGAGCAGAACTACGGCCGCGTGCTGATGACGACGAGTTCCAGCGGCCTCGGCGGCAATTTCGGCCAGGCCAACTACGGCGCGGCAAAACTCGGCGTGCTCGGCCTCGCCCGCACCTTGCGCATGGAAGGCGCCAAATACGACATCCGCGTCAATTCGCTGGCGCCCACGGCGGGAACGCGGATGACGGCAGACATCTTCCCCGACGATGCCTACAACGCCTTCCGCCCCGAAGCCGTCGTTCCGGCGGCGCTGTTCCTCGTCTCACGGGATGCCCCCAACGACGCGATAGTCGGCGCCGGCGGCGGCGTGTGCCAGAGCGCCTTCATCACCATGAACGACGGCGTGTTGCTGGAAAATAACGACCTGACCGTGGAAGGCTTCGCCGCAGCCTGGCCGCAGATCCGCGACCGGGCGGGAGATGTCGTGCTGGAAACCGGCATGGAGCAGGCCCACCACGCCCTGTCTTTGCTTATGAAATCGCCTGATTAAGCTTCAGGAAGCCGATTGACCTCCTCCCGATGGCCGATACAGCATCGATCCTCAGACTGAGCGGGGGGAAATTCCATGAACGGTGGCGATTTAGAGCGGGGACTTGCCTCGCTGCGCAAGAGGGAAACGGGCTTACGCATCATGCTCGGACTCTACCTCGCCTGTACGACAGCGGCACTATTCCTTTGGGGAACAGTGATCGGACAGGGGCTGGACCAGAACGGAAACCAACCGTTGGTGCTGGCAGCAGGCGTGTCTGGAGGCCTCTATGCCATACTCTTTGTAGCCAGTATCGTTGCCGTCTGTTTATGGGTGCATCGCGCTCACGCCAACCTGTTCGCAGCAGGCGTCCAAAACCTGACGTTCAAGCCCAACTTGGCCGTTGGGTGGTATTTCGTGCCCTTCGCATTCTGGTTCAAACCGTTCCAAGCCATGCAGGAACTCTGGAAAGCGAGCCATCAAGGCGAGGAAGACTCTTCGAAGCGAGGCGGTCGGAAGCTGATTTTGTGGTGGGCATGCTGGATCATCGGCAACATGATCGCGAACGTCAGCCTGAAACGCGGTGACTGGGTCAGTCCGATAACGACACTGGACTTGGCCGGATACGCTTTTCATATCGTTGCGGCAGCAGCCCTGCTCTTGATTACGCGCGCAATCACGCAGGCCCAGTCGTCCGAAATGAGCGTTCGTCACGCTTTCGCGTGACAGGAGTGCGTCAGTCGTCAACGACTTTCAGCAGCTTGCGCTCCAGCGGGCTCAGCACGCCGGCGAGTTCGTGGCCGCGCTTGAGAACTTGCCCCACTTCGCCGAACAGGGTCCACATGCCCTGCTTGCTGCGCAAGGAAGGGCGCTTCTCGATGCGGGCCTGAGGGCGCTCCGCCGCGCGGCGGAAGGCGGAGAAGTTGGCCGCCTCCTTGCCGAAGTCCATCGCATAGTCGCGCCAGATTCCCGCCGCCACCATGCGTCCGTAGAGGTCGAGAATACGCTGGAGTTCGATCCGGTCGAAACCGATCTGAAGCGGCGACCGCCCCGGAAATGCGACGACGGTTCCGGGAAGAGGATGGCTGCCTGCCGACATCCGCCGGTCAGACGCCCTTTACGACCGGCTCGGCCTGCTTTTCTTCTTCGAGCTTGCGCATCAGCGTATCGACCTGGGCGCGCAGGGCTGCGACCTGTTCTTCCAGTTCGTCCACCCGCTGGCTGCCCACCGGCTCGCACGGCTCCTTGCAAGGCGTACCGTAGGGCATGAATTCCTTGGCGTACGTCTCCGCCTTGACCAACGTGGAGCGGGCCTTGACGCCGATCATCGTCGCGCCTTCGGGCACGTCCTCGGTCACGACCGCACTGGCGCCGACGCGGGCGCGCTTGCCCACGGTGACGGGGCCGATGATCTGCGCGCCGGAACCGACGATCACGTTGTCCAGCAGGGTCGGGTGACGCTTGCCGCCCTTGCCGTTGGTGGGATTCGAACCGCCGAGCGTGACGCACTGGTAGATCGTGACATTGTCGCCGATATGCGCGGTCTCGCCGATCACGGTGAAACCGTGGTCGATGAAGAAGTTGCGGCCGATCGTGGCGCCGGGGTGAATGTCGATCGCGGTCAGGAAGCGCGAGAGGTGGTTCACCACGCGGGCCAGGAGGAACAGGTCGGCACGGAACAGCCGGTGCGCGATCTTGTGGAAGAACAGCGCCCAGACGCCCGGATAAAGCAGGACTTCCCATCGCGAACGCGGCGCAGGATCGCGTGCGACGACGGAATCCAGATAACGAACCAGATCACCCAACATCGCACGAATCTCCCATCAATCGGCCCACATGGCAAGCCATGAGGTCAAGAGGCTTCCGGATCGCCGCCGATATCGCCATCGGCAGCCTCGCCCATATCGCCATCCACCGGACCGGCCTGCCCTTCCGAACCGTAAAGTTCGACCAGCGCCTCGCGCCAGATCGCCAGGGTCGGCGGCTGCTTGCGCTCCAGGCTGAGGCGGTCGATCGTGGCGACCAGCATTTCGACGCCCAGATGGCTACGCTCGCAGCGAGGTACAAGGTACTCCCTGGCAGAAGGATCGAGCGAGAGCCCCCGCATCTGGGCGTGGACGTCGATAAGCTCGCCCAGCATCTCCTCGTCGGGCTCGTCGACTTCCAGCTCCAGCGCGGCGCCGAGGCGCGAGCCGAGGTCGGGCAGCTTGACCTGCCAACGCCCTTCGGTCTCTCCTCCGCCGGCAGCGCGTCTGCGGCTGGAGATGATCAGCAGCGGACGGCGGCTTTCCTGCGCGCGGTTCCAGCTATGGAACACGGCGTCCTCGTCCATCCGGTCGGCATCGTCGAGGACATCGCCATGGCCGGATTCGACGAACCAGCGCGCCAGCAGCGACTTGCCCGAGCGCGGCGGTCCCGAAAGAATCGCGCTGTGGAACGGCCAGGACGCAGATTCCAGCAGCCCGTCCACCGCGTGGGCGTTGGCATTGCCGACGACAATGCGCGGCGGGCTGTCGCTCGCGGCCGACAGCGGAAGTGGGATCTGCTTCATCACCGGGAGGACCTAGCGGGTGATCCTCAGGGCGCCGCCGCCGCTCGTCACCTTCCAGCCCTGCCCGCGCAAGGCGGAGGCAAGGCGCTCGCTGCCGCCTTCGACGGTCACGCGCATCACCGAAGTCCCGCCGACGGCAAGGCTCATGGTGGCGGCACCGCGCACGCCCGGAACGCCGCGCACGGCAGCGAGTGCCGCGTCGACAGCCGCCGCATCGGGCGAGGCGAACTGGACGGAAACGGTCTCGACCGGCGCGGTGGACGTCGGCGAGGGAGTCGAACTCGGCACGATGACCTGCTGCGGCAGTGCCTCGATCGGCGCGCCGCCCTTGGGCATGAGCTTGGTGCGCAGTTCGGCAAAGGCGCGGTCGAGCACCTGGCCGCTGGTGGTCAGCGTGGGATCGGGCCGCAACTGGCCGCCCGAAAGCGCGTCGCGATAGAGCCCGTCCATGCGCTGCACGGCCTTCTCGAGCATGCCCGGAAGTTCCTGCTCGCTGCCCGCGTCCATCTCAAACGTGCCGAGGAACGTATTGTCCGGGCCGTAGCGCGCGGTGAACGTGGCGTGGATCGGACCGCCCGGCCATTGCCGTTCAAGGCGGGCATAGGGGATCAATACGTCGGCGGCATCGAACTGGTTGAGCACGTTGCGCCACCACAGGCGGCTGCGGCGCGAAGCCTGGCCTGCCGTGAGGATCAGCGATTCGCCGCCCGCGCCCACCGGACGCACATAGTCGATCGGGCTTTGCGAGGCCTGGAATTCCGCCCAGGCGCGCTGCCACGGGCCGCGCACTTCGAAGACCTGCTGCACGCCGCCCGAATAGAGCACGGGCAGGACCAGCATCGGCGCCGAACGGATCGTCGCTCCACCGGCGCCGACATATTGCCCGGCGCGGGCCTTGTTGAAGATGACACCCAGCGTGGCGATATAGCGGCGCGGGCCGACCTGTTCCTGGCCGATCACCACGGACGAAACCATCGCATCGATCGCCTCGACCGGCATGTCGGGGCCGCCGAGCTTCTTCCAGGCTTCCTTCTCGGCCTGTTTCCAGCCTTCCAGACGCGCATCGGCGCCGGTCTTGGCCGTCACGTCGACCTTGATGCCGTTGACCTGGATATCTTCGGAATTGGCTAGCGGGGCGATGCCGCGATCACCCTCCACTTGCGCCACGAGGCGATAGCCGCCTGCCGCGCCGAGCGCGAGAATCGCCGCGCCACCGGCGACGAGCGCCATGCGCCGCGCAGAAGCCGGAGCACTGCCGGCCACACGCCGGATTTTGGGGGAAAATGTCAGAGCCATCATCAAACCGTGTGGCCTTTTGCCCAAACCGATCCGGAAAACCAAGCCGTAATCCAAGTCCCCGCGCTCAGTTGACAAAGAACACACAGGCGAAATCGGCGGAACAGCGTGGACACGGCGATCCGCGATAAATTTTTCCGCCCGAATTGCCGGAAATATCCCTGCCGAAAGCCATGCTCGGGCGTGACAGCGGCGCGTTTGCACACTATGCGCGCGCAATGTCCGACGATAACACCCCGCAGAGCTATTCCTACGAGCAGGCCGGCGTCTCCATCGCCGCCGGCAACGCGCTGGTGAAGGCCATCGCCCCGCTCGCCAAATCGACCGCGCGCCCCGGCGCCGATGCGGAACTGGGAGGCTTCGGCGGCTTCTTCGATCCGCGCGCGGCGGGCTACAAGGACCCGCTGCTGGTGGCCGCCAACGACGGCGTCGGCACCAAGGTCAAGCTGGCCATCGATCATGACCGCCACGACAAGATCGGTATCGATCTCGTCGCCATGTGCGTGAACGACCTTATCGTCCAGGGCGCGGAGCCCCTCTTCTTCCTCGACTACTTCGCCACCGGAAAGCTTGAAAACGGCGTCGCCGAGCGCGTCGTCGCCGGCATCGCCGAGGGTTGCCGGATCTCCGGCTGCGCGCTGATCGGCGGCGAAACCGCCGAGATGCCGGGCATGTATGCCGCGGGCGACTACGATCTCGCGGGCTTCTGCGTCGGCGCCGTGGAGCGCGGCGAGCAGCTGACCGGCGACAAGGTTGCCGATGGCGACGTGCTGCTGGGTCTCGCCTCCTCGGGCGTGCACTCGAACGGCTACTCGCTGGTCCGCCGCCTCGCCGAGGACAAGGGCTGGAAGCTCGACCGTCCCGCGCTGTTCGATTCGGACACGCTGCTGATCGACGCGCTGATCGCGCCCACGCGCATCTACGTGAAGAGCCTGCTGCCGTTCATCCGGTCCGGCCGCATCAACGCCCTCGCCCACATCACCGGCGGCGGGCTGCTGGAAAACATCCCGCGCGTCCTGCCCAAGGGCCTCCATGCCCGCATCGATGCCGGTGCCTGGGAGCAGCCGCGCCTGATGGCCTTCCTCCAGGCCCAGGGCAACATCGAACCGGCAGAGATGGCCCGCACCTTCAACTGCGGCATCGGCATGGTGCTCGCGGTCCCAGCCGACGACGTGACCGCGCTCAAGGCCGAACTGGAAGCCGCCGGAGAGACCGTCTTCGTGATCGGCATCGTCGAAGAAGGCGACAAGGGTTGCACCGTGCAGGGTAGCGCCGAAGTCTGGTCTGCCCGCGAGGACTGGGAAGCGGTGCATCTTGCCTGACAAGGCTTCCGGGAAGGCCAAAGTCGCCGTCCTGATCTCGGGCAGCGGCACCAATATGGCCGCCCTGCTCTATGCCAGCCGGGACGAGGACTGTCCCTATGAGATCGTCCTCGTCGCCAGCAACCGTCCGGATGCGGGCGGCCTCGCCCTTGCCGCCGCCGAAGGCGTGGCGACGTTCGCGCTGAGCCACAAGGGCTTCTCCCGCGAAGACCACGATGCGGCAATGGATGCGGCGATCCGCGAATCCGGCGCGCAATGGGTCGCACTCGCGGGCTACATGCGCATCCTGACCGAAGGCTTCGTGCGGGGCTGGGAAGGCCGGATGGTCAACATCCACCCTTCGCTTCTGCCGAAGTACACCGGCCTCCATACCCACCAGCGCGCGATCGACGCAGGCGACAGCCACGGCGGTGTCAGCGTTCACCTCGTCATTCCCGAACTCGACGAAGGTCCGATCCTCGGTCAGGTTCCGGTCGCCATCGTGCCCGGCGATACCGCCGAAGCGCTTGCCGCGCGGGTGCTGATCGCCGAGCATCAGCTCTATTCCCGCTGCCTTGCCGCGCTCGTCGTGCGCGAATCGAGTCCGGAGTGGCTGCTGGAACGCGTGCGCGAACGCGCCATGGCCTTGCCCGAGGCCGACGAGGTCGAAAGCCACGGCATGCCTTGCTTCGGCGTGATCAAGGGCAAGAAGTTCGCCTATTTCACTTCGAACCACCATGCCGACGGCCGCACCGCCCTGCTCGTGAAGATCAGCGGCGCGGATGAGCAGGCCATGCTGATCGAACAGGACGAGGAGCGCTACTTCCGCCCCGCCTATTTCGGCGACGGCTGGATCGGCATCCGCCTGGATCTCGGCGAAAACGACTGGGACGCGATCGGAGCATGGCTGGCCCGTTCGTGGCGCGCGATCGCGCCGAAGAAGCTGACCTCGCTCATGGATGCCGCCGACCAGTTCTGAGGGCGCACAGCCTCCCATCTCTTCGTCATTGCGAGCGCAGCGATGCCATGACGAAGCGTGAGACTACCCTCCCCGATCAGGCGCCTACCGCCCCCGCATCGCGGATCATTCGGCCGAGCTGGTCGAGCAGGCAGAGCCGCTCCTTCTTGAGATCCTCCAGCCGCGCATCCGATGCGGCTTCCAGCGCCGCCTCGATGCGGTGGATCGCGCCGTTCACCTCGTCATAGCGGTCTGCCAGCACTGCGAAATGGCCGCGTGTGGCCTTGAGGTGATGCAGGACTTCCAGATCGTCCGGAAATTCCGCAGCGAGTTCGTGGACTTTATGGGACATCGGCTCTCCTCTTCGCTCGAAACGCATCGACGGGATGATCCGCGGGCTATCCTGCCCTTCCCGCATCCACCTTGCGCGAAATCAATCGTCAGACCTCGGAATAGTCGACTTGCGGCCGGCTTTCGCGGGTGCCGCGATAACGCTTCTCGGGCTCCTGGGGATCCCCGGCGATCACGACATGGTCGTCATGCACTTCGACAAGCGTACCGACGAAAGGAAAGCCTTCGAGACTGCCGTTCACCCGGTAGCTGACGATATCGCCGACCTTGAAGCTCTTCTCGTCGAAATTGAACGCGAACGGACAGGTTTCGTCCGAGGTGCCCATGCCTTGCATCTTCGCTCTCCGAATTTTTCGAAAGCCTAACGCAAAACCGGCTTGCCCCAAAAACAAAAAGGCCGCCCCGAAGGACGGCCTTTTTGTTGTTCGTTCCGGCTAACGCCGGATAGCGGCACCGGCCCTCTCCCCCACCCGACCTCCCATCAGGATACACTCGTGGGAGGTCGGGTGGGGGAGAGGGCCGGTGCCGCTCAACGAATGCGCTTTCGCGCATTCGTCAAACAAACGTTTGCCTCAGCCGACGATTTCTTCGGGCTTGAAGAAGTAGGCGATTTCGATCGCCGCGTTCTCTTCCGAGTCCGAACCGTGGACCGAGTTGGCTTCGATCGATTCGGCGAAGGTCTTGCGGATGGTGCCTTCAGCGGCGTCGGCCGGGTTGGTGGCGCCCATCACGTCGCGGTTGGTCTTCACGGCGTCTTCGCCTTCGAGAACCTGCACGACCACCGGGCCGGAGATCATGAAGGAAACGAGGTCGTTGAAGAAGGGACGCTCCTTGTGGACGGCGTAGAAGCCTTCAGCCTGTTCCTGCGAGAGCTGGATGCGCTTCGAAGCGACGACGCGCAGGCCGGCTTCTTCGAGCAGCTTGGTGACGCCGCCGGTCAGGTTGCGGCGGGTCGCGTCGGGCTTGATGATCGAGAAGGTGCGGGTAACCGCCATGGTAGGTTCCTTAAAAAAGGGTTGGAATCTTGCGCGCGCCAGTAGCGGGGAACGGGCCGGATCGCAAGGCGGGCGCGGATTAACTTCGAGTAGCAGGGGCCGGCGCGGAGAGCCGGCCTAGGCCGCCTGTATCCAGCGGCCGCCTTCCTGCTTCCAGTAATAATGCTCCACGCCCTCCCGGCCGCGCAGCATGCGCCAAGTGTCGCGGGCGTGCTGGAGCGTGGCCTCGTCGAACAGGAAGAAGGTGCGCTCGAACGGCGTCTCGCCCTCGCGCCACTGCCCGTCGGCGATCGCCATGAACTTTGCGCCGTTGGTCGGCGCGGGCGCCTCGGAAAGCAGGATCGGCTGGCGATCCTCGTTTCCATCGCCCGCAAAGCCGTTGGCCAGGAAGCTCTCCGGTCCCACGGACCACAGGGCCTGGCAGATGCGCTGGCGCTGGCCGAGATCGCCGGAGACGACGAGCAGACGCCCGCCGTTCCCCGCGACCTTTCCGGCGATCAGCGCCAGGGCACTTTCGGCAGGATCGCGACTGAGCTGATAGAAATCGACGCGCATGTCGCGGCCCTGCCCTCTTTCACTCAGGCTTCGAGCGTGTCGCGCACGAAGCGGTCGAGCAGGCGCACGCCGAAGCCCGAAGCGCCCTTGTCCCAGGTCGCGCCCGGCTTGTCGGTCCAGACGGTGCCGGCAATGTCGAGATGCGCCCAGGGGGTGTCGTTCTCGATGAAGCGCAGCAGGAACTGCGCCGCGGTGATCGAGCCGCCGAAGCGCGGGCCGACGTTCTTGATGTCGGCGATCGGGCTGTCGATCATCTTGTCGTAGTTCGGGCCCATCGGCATGCGCCACAGGCGGTCGCCCGAGGCATCGCCAGCGGCCGAAAGCTGCGCGGCAAGGTCGTCATTGTTCGAGAACAGGCCTGCGTATTCATGCGCCAGCGACAGGATGATCGCGCCGGTCAGCGTGGCAAGGTCGACGACCTTGGCGGGCTTGTACTCGCGCTGCACCCAGGTGAGTGCGTCGCAGAGCACCAGGCGGCCTTCGGCGTCGGTGTTGATGACTTCGATGGTCTGACCCGACATCGAGGTCACCACGTCACCCGGACGCTGGGCATTGCCGTCGGGCATGTTTTCCACAAGTCCGCAGACGCCGATCACGTTGGCCTTCGCCTTGCGCAGTGCGAGCGCGAGCATGGTACCGGCCACCGCACCGGCGCCGCCCATGTCCCACTTCATGTCTTCCATGCCCGCGGCAGGCTTGATCGAGATGCCGCCGGTGTCGAAGGTCACGCCCTTGCCGACGAAGGCGACTGGCGCTTCGCCCGCCGTGCCGCCCAGCCATTCCATGACCAGCAGGCGGGCCGGACGAACCGAACCCTGCGCCACGCCAAGCAGCGAGCCCATGCCGAGTGCGGCCATTTCCTTGTCGTCGAGCACGCGGACCTTGAGGCCGCTGCCCGCCACTTTCGCCTCGACGCGGGCGACGAAGGATTCCGGATAGATCACGTTGGCCGGTTCGGTCACGAGTTCGCGGGTGAACGACACGCCGGCGACGATCGCCTGCTCGACCTCCCAGACCGCTTCGGTGCCTTCCGGCGCGCCGACCACGGCGATATCCACGAGGCTCGGCTTGGCGTCCTCGGCCAGCTTGGTGCGATAGGTATCGAGACGCCAGGCGCGCAGCACTGCGCCGAGCAGAGCGCCCGCGGCTTCGTCGGCCGAGAGGTCCGCGCCGGTCAGGTCCAGCGTCACCGCGGTCTCGCCCGAGGTCAGGTACTTGGCGACGACGGCCGCACCCGCGCGCTCGACAGCGCCCTTGCGGTCCTTGGCGTCGGCCGCGCCGATCCCGGCCAGCGCCACGCGCACGGCCTTGCCGTCACGCTCGACGAAGCCCTCGAAGACCTGCCCGGCCTTGCCGGTGAAGCGCGAGGCCTTGGCGCCTTCGACCAGAACCTGCTCGATATCGGCGGGAATCGAATCCTGGTTCACGAAGCGGGCGACGAGACGCGCCGGGGCGGCGACAGCAGCGTCAAGGAACTGGATATTCATGGGATCTCCTGAATCACGGGGGCGAGCGCCGATCTTGTGCGCTTCGCCGCAACAGCGGATTGCAGTTAGGCACAGGCGGTGCGATAGGCAAGGGATGCTCCCTGCCGCGCCGACCCTGCTGCAAGCCCCCCTTCGCCGCTTGCGACCCGTATCGCTGAGCGTGCTGGCCCTTGGAATCGCCGCATTCGGCCTGCCTTCGCATGCGTTTGCGCAGGACGTGTCGCGTCCCGTCGATACCGGCCCGATCGAGGGTGCGCCCCCAGCTCCGCCCGCTTCCACCGAAGACAACGTGCCGATCGCCTTCGAGGCGGACACCGTCGAATACGACCAGAACGACGAATTCGTGACCGCCACCGGCAATGTCGTGCTGCGCAAGGACAAGCAGTCCGTCCGCGCCGACAAGGTGACGTGGAACCGCAAGACCGGGCAGATCCTGGGCAGCGGCAATGTCCGCATGGTCGATCAGGACGGCAACCAGCTCTATACCGAAAGCGTCGAGCTGACCGACGAGCTGAAGACCGGCATGATGGAAAACCTGCTGCTGGTCATGCGCCAGGGCGGTCGTCTTGCCGCCACCAAGGGCGAGCGAATCGCCAATGGCGACGTCGTGCTCCAGCGCGCCGCCTATACCGGCTGCGCCGTGGAAAACGACGAAGGCTGCCCGAAGAAGCCGACCTGGCGGGTCGTCGCCAAGACGGTGGTCTATAGCGAGGAGCAGAATCGCGTACGCTTCAGCGACGCGCGGCTCGAACTCTTCGGCGTCGTCCAGCTGCCGCTGTTCGGTCTTTCGGTCAGCACCAACGGCGGCGCGGTTTCCGGCTTCCTGGTGCCGGACCTGCGATCGAGCCCGTCCAACGGCATCGAGGTTGCGCAGTCCTATTACTGGCGCATTGCCGACAACCGCGATCTCACCGGCTCGCTCCACGCCTATACCAAGGCGGCACCGATGGCCTCGTTCCAGTACCGCGCGCTGACCGATATCGGCGCCTACCAGATCACCGGCTATGCGACGTCAAGCAACCGCATTCCGATCAACAGCAGCAATCCGGACCCGAACCGCCAGCGCGCGTTCCGCGGCTACGTCTTCGCCAACGGCAAGTTCCAGCTCGACGAGAACTGGAGCGTGACCGCCTCGATCCGCCGCGCCACCGACCGCACGTTCGTCCGCCGCTACGACATCTCGCGCGACGATCGCCTGCGTTCGTCTGTCGAAGTCGAGCGGATCGACCAGGACAGCTATTTCTCCTTCGCGGGCTATGCCACGCAGACCCTGCAATCGAGCCGCGACCAGGGCCAGATCCCTGTCGCCTTCCCGGTGCTCGACTATCGTCACCGCTTCAACGAATCGCTGCTGGGCGGCAAGATCGAGACGCAGGTCAACACCATGGGCGTCACCCGCGTCGATGGACAGGACACCCAGCGCGCCTTCGCCAGCACCCAGTGGTCGCTGCGCAAGCTGACCGGCATGGGCCAGGAAGTGACGCTGACCGGCCTCGTGCGCGGAGACGTCTATCACTCCGACGAGAACGACCTGACCACGACCGCGCTCTATCGCGGACAGCCGGGCTGGCAGACCCGCGGCATCGCACTGGCCGCCGTGGACGTGAAGTGGCCGCTGGTCGGCCAGGTTTTCGGCGGCAGCCAGATCCTGACCCCGCGCGTCCAGTTCGTCGCCACGCCGAAGGTCAAGAATCTCGCGATCCCCAACGAGGATTCGCGCGCGATCGAACTGGAGGATTCCAACCTCTTCGCGCTCAACCGCTTCCCCGGCTACGACCGGTTCGAGGACGGCGTGCGCTTCACCTACGGCGTGGACTGGATGTTCGAACGCTCGCGCTGGCGCATCAAGTCGACCGTCGGGCAATCGATCCGCCTCAGCAACAAGCCCTCGATCCTGCCCGACGGCACCGGTCTTGCGAGCAAGACCTCGGACATCGTCGGCCGCACCGAACTGCGCTACCGCAACTTCTTCAACATCATCCACCGCTTCCGCGTCGACAAGGACACGCTGGCGGTGCGTCGCAACGAGTTCGACATCTCGCTGGGCAACAACCAGACCTATCTCGAACTCGGCTATACCAAGCTCAACCGCGACATCTCGATGGATATCGAGGACTTGAAGGACCGCGAGGAAGTGCGCGCCGCCGGCCGCGTCGCCTTCGCCAACTACTGGTCGCTGTTCGGTTCGGCCGTCGTCAACCTGACCGATCGCAAGGAAGACCCGACTTATGGCTCGGACGGCTTCCAGCCCCTGCGCTCGCGCGTCGGCATGGCTTACGAGGACGACTGCCTCCAGGTCTCCTTCACCTGGCGGCGGGACTACGTGACCTTCGGCGATGCCCGCAAGGGCAACTCGTTCCAGCTGGGCTTCGCGCTCAAGAACATCGGGGCATGGTGATCGGGCACGACTTGCCAAAGCGGCTATCGGACGTGCTCAGTTTCGGTTAAGCCGCGAGCCGACATAGGGCCGGTAATGCGTCCCTCGGCGAAATTCTCCATCGAGCGGCAGCGGCCGTGCGGGTCGAATACGGGATATAGGTCAAGGTGAAAGCTATCCAACGCAACACGTTCTTCAAGCGCGCGGCCTTTGTCTGCACTGCCGTCGCCACTTGCGGCACGCTGGCCGCAGCGCTCTCGTCCGGTACTGCCCTCGCCCAGTCACAGCAGGGCGAGATCGTCATTCCCGATGACGTGAAGATCTTCGGCAACGACAACCCCAACTTGCGCCGCGCCACTGCCGTGGTGAACGGCTCGGTCATCACCGGCACCGACGTCGACCAGCGCCTCGCCCTGATCCTCGCCGCCAACCAGGGCAAGATCAGCGAAGACGAACAGAAGCGCCTGCGCCTCCAGGTGCTGCGCAACCTGATCGACGAAACGCTCCAGATCCAGGAAGCCAAGGCCGCCGACGTTTCCGTGGACAATGCCGAGGTCGATCAGTCCTACGCCCGCGTCGCCTCGCAGAACTTCAACCAGAACACCCAGGCGATGGACGCCTACCTGAAGCGCGTCGGCTCCTCGCCGGACTCGCTCAAGCGCCAGATTCGCGGCGAACTCTCGTGGCAGCGCCTGCTCCAGCGCAACGTCCAGCCCTTCATCAACGTCTCCGACGATGAAGTGAACGAGTATATCGAACGCCTCAAGGCCTCGAAGGGCACCGAGGAATACCGTCTGGGCGAGATCTATCTTGCCGCCACCGCCGAATCCCAGCAGCAGGTCGAGGCGAACGCCAACCAGATCATGCAGCAGCTCCGCCAGGGCGGCAGCTTCGTCGCCTATGCCCGCCAGTATTCGCAGGCCTCGACCGCGCCGGTCGGCGGCGATCTCGGCTGGGTGCGCCTTGGCCAGCTTCCCGGCGAAGTCGGCGAAGCCGTGCGCGACATGCAGCCCGGCCAGCTTGCCGGCCCGATTGCCATCCCCGGCGGCTACGACATCGTCTACCTGATCGACAAGCGCCAGGTCCTGACCGCCGATCCGCGCGATGCCGTGCTGGCACTCAAGCAGATCTCGATCGAGTTCCCCAAGGGCGCCAGCGAAGCCCAGGCCAACGCCAAGGCCGAGAACTTCGCCAAGACGATCAAGACCGCCAAGGGCTGCGGCGACGTCGACAAGATCGCTGCGACCATCGGCGCCCAGGTCGTCGCCAACGACCAGGTCAAGGCCCGCGACCTGCCCGCGCAGATCCAGTCCTCGATCCTCAACCTGTCGCCCGGCGAGACCCTGCCGCCCTTCGGTTCGCTGACCGAAGGCGTGCGCATCCTGATGCTCTGCGGCCGCGACGACCCGCAAGTCGATTCCGGTCCGAACTTCGAGCAGGTCATGTCCCAGCTTGAGGACGACCGCATCAACAAGCGCGCGCAGATGTACCTGCGCGACCTTCGCCGCGACGCGGTGATCGAGTACAACTGACGATAACGGGGGCAGCGCAAATGGCGGCCAATACCGACGGCGCGCCGCCCCCAGCGGTTTCGCCCCTCCCAACTGCACCTTTGGCCGTCTCGCTGGGCGATCCGGCGGGTGTAGGCCCGGAGCTTTTCGCGCAGGCCTGGGCCGTGCGACATGAAGAGGGGCTTGCGCCCTTCTTCACCGTCGGCGGGGCAGAAGTGCTCAAGGCCGCTGCCCGCAGCCGGGGTATCGATCTCCCGATCGTCCGCATCTCCGCTCCCCACGAAGCCGCCGAAGTCTTCGCCAAGGCCTTGCCGGTGCTGGGCGACGAGGATGCCGACGCCCAGTTCGGCCAGCCCGACCTCAGCGGTGCCACCCTCGCTCTCCATTCGCTGACGCGCGCCACGCAGCTCGCGCTCTCCGGGGAAGCGAGCGGCGTCGTCACCGGCCCGATCGCCAAGTCGAAGCTCGCGGAAGTGGGCTTCATCCAGCCGGGCCAGACCGAGTTCCTCGCCGATGCCTGCGGCGTCGCCCACGGCGATGCCGTGATGATGCTGGCTGGACCCAACTTGCGCACGGTGCCGCTGACCGTCCATGTCGCGCTCTCGCAAGTCCCGGCCCTCGTCACTCGTGACCTGATCGAAGGCAAGGCGCGGATCGTCGCGCGCGCGCTCGCCCGCGACTTCGGCCTCTCCCCGGCGCGTATCGCCATTACCGGGCTCAATCCCCATGCCGGGGAAGACGGACGCATGGGCCGCGAGGAAATCGAGACCATCGCCCCCGCCATCGCCGCCCTCGCTGCCGAGGGTCTGGCCGTGACTGGCCCGCACCCGGCCGACGCGCTGTTTGCGGCACATGAGCGCGACAGGTTCGACGTCGCGCTCTGCATGTACCACGATCAGGCGCTTGTCCCGATCAAGACGCTCGATTTCGACGCCGGCGTCAACGTCACGCTCGGCCTGCCGATCGTGCGGACCTCACCCGACCACGGTACCGCCTTCGGCATCGCCGGAAAGAACGTGGCAAGCGCGGGCGCGACGATCGCCGCCATCCGCATGGCCGGCCAGTGCGCCGCGCGCAGGCTTTCGCCGGAGACCTTTGCATGACTACCCTTCCGCCGCTGCGCGAAGTGATCGCCCGCCACGGCCTCTCGGCCTCGAAGGCGCTCGGCCAGAACTTCCTGTTTGACGAGCAGTTGCTCGACCGCATCGCCGCCATTCCGGGCGGTCTCGAAGGACGGCAGGTGCTGGAAGTCGGCCCCGGCCCCGGCGGCCTCACCCGCGCCCTGCTGCGTGCGGGCGCCACCGTCACTGCGATCGAAATGGACCGCCGCTGCCTTCCGGCGCTGGCGGAAGTCGAGGCGGCTTTCCCCGGCAAGCTCAAGGTCATCGAAGGCGATGCGATGAAGATCGCGCCCGCCGACTTGTTCGACGGCCCTTACGCCGTCGTCGCCAACCTGCCCTACAATGTCGGCACCGCGCTGTTCACCGGCTGGCTTTCGGGCGAGGCATGGCCGCCGCAGTGGTCGTCGCTGACGCTGATGTTCCAGGAGGAAGTGGCCCGCCGCATCGTCGCCGAGCCGGATACCTCCGCCTACGGCCGCCTGGCCGTGCTGGCACAGTGGCGCTCGAAGGCGAAGCTGGCGATGAAAGTCCACCGCAGCGCCTTCACGCCGCCGCCCAAGGTCATGTCGGCGATCATCCACGTCGAGCCGGGCGAGGCGCCTGAAGGCGTGTCGATGCGGGTGCTGGAGCGCGTGACGGAAGCCGCCTTCGGCCAGCGCCGCAAGATGCTGCGCCAGAGCCTCAAGGGCGTGCCCGGCGCGCTGGATGCCTTGGAGAGCTTGGGCATCGATTCCCAGCGCCGCGCGGAAACGCTGTCGGTCGCGGAATTCGTCAGTGTGGCGAAGGTACTGACCCGGTCCTGACCGGACCGAGCGGATCTTATTGCGCCGCTTCGGCGGGAATGGGCTGCTTGACGGCGCCCAGATCAGGCTTCGTCAATTGCGCGGCCACCCAGACCGCCACCGCAAGGCCAAGCCCCATCAGCGCGAACTGGGCGAGTCGCCCCACCAGCGGCCCATCGGACGCCAGGAAACCGGCGACACCGCGTTCCTTCGGAAAACGCAGCGCTTCCGCCGCCAAAGCGACCGGCAGCACTTCGCCGCCGCTAGCACCCGGCAGATTCGCACGATCCCGCTCGGCGCGAACCGAGTCGAGACGCACGACCCGCGCGCCTTCTTCCGAATTGATACCGTCGGCCGGAACGCCGACAGACGGCGTACCGGGAATGGCGTGCCCATCGGCACGATCAGCACTGGACTTCTTCAACGCCGGGCCCCCCTAGCGAACACCACGTTGAATAGTGCCTTGCACGCGATAGATCAAATCAAAGTTAACGCGCGGGTGAGGCTTTGCGGTCAGGCCTCCGCCAGCGAAGGCACGGCAGTCTCAGCCTTTTTCCGGCGGCGCCAGGCATGGAGCAATGGCTCGGTATAACCGCTCGGCTGTTCCACGCCCTTGAAGACGAGATCGCAGGCCGCGCGGAAGGCGAACGAGGTCTCCCAGTTGCCCGCCATCGGCTCGTAGAGCGGATCGCCGGCGTTCTGCGCATCGACCTTGGCCGCCATGCGATGCAGCGAATCCAGCACCTGTTCCCGCGAGCAAACCCCGTGGAGCAGCCAGTTCGCCATGTGCTGGCTGGAGATACGCAGGGTCGCGCGGTCCTCCATCAGGCCGACATCGTCGATGTCCGGAACCTTCGAGCAACCGACGCCCTGGTCGATCCAGCGCACGACATAGCCGAGCAGGCCCTGGGCATTGTTGTCCAGTTCCTCACGCACTTCGGCCTCGGACCAGTTGGTGCCCTCGGCCAGAGGGACTTGCAGCAGCAGATCGAGACCCGGAATTTCCGCGCCTTGCATGTCGCAGCGCAGGCCGAAAACGTCGACCTCGTGATAGTGCATGGCATGAAGCGTCGCGGCCGTGGGCGACGGCACCCATGCGGTGTTCGCCCCGGTCCGCGGATGGGCGATCTTCTGTTCGAGCATGTCGCGCATCCGGTCCGGCGCGGCCCACATGCCCTTGCCGATCTGCGCCAAGCCCGAAAGCCCGAGCCGCAGCCCGATCGCGACATTGCGCTTCTCATAGGCCGCGATCCAGCCCGAACCCTTGATCGCGTTCTTGCGGATCATCGGCCCGGCGCGCATCGAAGTGTGGATCTCGTCACCCGTCCGGTCGAGGAAGCCGGTATTGATGAAGACGATCCGGTCCTTCACCGCCTGGATGCAGGCCGCGAGATTCGCCGAAGTGCGCCGCTCCTCGTCCATGACTCCGACCTTGATGGTATGGCGCGGCAGGCCCAGCAGGTCCTCGACGGCATCGAACAGGTCGTTGGTGAAGGCGCATTCCTCCGGCCCGTGCATCTTCGGCTTGACGATGTAGATCGCGCCTTCGCGGCTGTTGCCGAAGCGGGTCAGGCCCTTCACGTCCTGCGCCGAAATTGCGCTCGTCAGCACGGCGTCGAGAATGCCCTCGGGAATTTCCGAACCGTCGGCGAGCAGGATCGCCGGATTGGTCATGAGATGGCCGACATTGCGGACGAACAGCAGGCTGCGCCCCGGCAGTTCGAGCACTTCGCCGTCAGGCGTCTCAACCGCCTTGTCGGGCACCAGCGCGCGGGTATGGGTGCGACCGCCCTTCTCGAAACTCTCGGTGAGGTCGCCCCGGATCACGCCGAGCCAGTTGGCATAGCCCGCCAGCTTGTCCTCGGCATCGACCGCGGCGACGGAATCCTCCAGATCGACGATCGTGGTGAGCGCGGCCTCCAGCACGATATCGGCAATGCCCGCGCGGTCGGACCGGCCGACTTCGCTGCCCGCATCGACGACGATCTCGATCCCCAGACCGTTCGAGCGATAGAACCGCCCGGCCTGCGTCGTGCCCAGATACTGCTCCGGATCGGCCAGCGCCACGTCGAGGCTTTCGACATCGGCCCAGCTCCCGGATACCAGCGGCAGCGCCTTGTCGAGGAACCGGCGCCCTTCCGCGATCACCGCCGCGCCGCGGGCCGGATCGTAGCCCCGCCCCTGCGCAGGCGCCGCATCGAGTGCATCGGTGCCGTAGAGGGCGTCATAGAGGCTGCCCCAGCGCGCATTGGCGGCGTTCAGCAGGAAACGGGCATTGAGCACGGGAACGACGAGTTGCGGCCCAGCCATCGCCGCGATCTCGGGATCGACGCCCGTAGTGCCGATGGAGAAATCGCCGGGCTCGGGCACGAGATAGCCGATCTCGCGGAGGAAAGCCTGATACTCCGCCTGATCGATGGGCTTGCCGGGGCGTTCAAGATGCCAGGCATCGATCGCCGATTGCAGCGC
>PJTY01000161.1_pt1 | contig 47439 bp, 44 predicted proteins | sample 1512121 | NCBI WGS metagenome assembly PJTY01 (sample SAMN08177680, study PRJNA422409) | Soil metagenome, whole genome shotgun sequencing project. | isolation source: Soil enriched (2) on filter paper: alkali lignin treatment | place: USA: Madison | collected 2015-01-15 | reverse complement strand
CAGCTCGGCCTTAAAACCGGCATTCAGCGCATGCTGGCCATCTATGCGTTGCAGGAAAACTTGGGTATTTAAATTTTGATTCGAAAACTGAATATGAATGGCACGTTTTTGTGCTGTAAGGCCTAAACTTTCCAGAGCCTGAAAAATATTGTTCAGCATTTTTTATAGAACATTTCATTAAATTTGCCATATTTTACTCAAAAAAACGATTTAATGTCTATACAGTTCTGTCTATAGATGACCATAATTGTCACATTCTATTTATTTTTTTAAACTTCCCTGTTAAGTACTGCACACGCTGCTGCTCAAAAAGATGTTTACCTTTCTTCAGCTGCTGCGAATTTATTTGTTCAAGCAGATGGCTTTACCATAATGTGTTGGGTTGAGCCTGATCACCAATATGGCCACCACCACGACCATGGCAAAGTGCCAGATCCAGCCGAGCGTATAATGACCTGTAACGCCATGAAATACTGCAAGCAGCCAAGGCGCGAGCGCTGCAAGCAAAAATCCGCCGCCCTGCATCAAGGCGGAAAGCTGTCCGGCATGGGCAGGATCAGCCAGATGATCGAGTACCACAATCATCAGCAAGGCAAAACAGCCACCCAAGCCTGCGCCTAAATTCACCACCCAAAAATAAGGCAAAGATTCGGGCATAAAAGCCAGACCTGCAAATCCAAGCAATTGCATGATCAGGGTTAAGGCAATCCAGAGACGGCGATCCTGATTGCTTCGGGACAAATAAGGCAACAGCAGCGCTGCCGCAGCCTGACTCAGTGTCAGTAGCGCCATCAGATTACCGCTCGCGGTCGCACTCCAGCCCAGTTCCTGATAGGCAGGCGCCAGCCAGGCCACGATCGAACTATAGCCGCCATTAATCAGTCCAAAACAGCAAATCAATAACCAGGTACGTGGCTGTCTCAACAACACCCCAACCGATGGCAGGGTGTATTGAGCTTTTGCAGGTCGAGCTAAAAAACAATTAGCCAGTACAAATGCAGCCATTGCAGGCACGCTAAACACAGATAAACCAATTTTCCAGTTTCCGGTCATGCCGGTTATCAGAGGTGCAATCAAGGCGCCCAAAGCGCCACCGCCCATCAACATGGCAGAATAAAGCCCCATCATCGGCCCCAGATGATCCGCAAACTCTCTTTTGATCATGCTCGGAAAACTGGCCTGCACAATCGCCACACCAAAGCCAATAATGGCCGCGGTCACAATCAGGAATCCGCCATTCGGACTGATAAAACGTAATGCACAGCCGAGACAGATAATTGCTAAAGCCGTCAGAATGGCCTTACGTTCATCCAAGGCACTTTGTATCGCCGGTCCAACGAAGGCAATGATGCCCATCAGCAGCATCGGCACCAAGGTGAGTAAGGCGATGCCTTGCAAACTCAGGCCAGTTCCCGTTCTTATCGAATTCGTGACCGGCCCGATACTGGTCATAAAAGGTCGCAGATTTAGCCCGACCAGTGCCACGGTTGCGATGAGTAACGGACGATGTTGAGGAGATGTCAGCATGATTCAGACCAGCGATTTCCAGTATGCATACAAATCGGGCTTGTGCTCCAGCCTTACAGGAGCATAGCGAATCTGCATCGACTGCTCGGCAAAAGGCTTGGCCAGGTCGGCATAAATTGCAGCGCTAGATAAGCCAAAGGGTTCACCCGCTTCATTTGAGTAGGCATAAGTCACGGCTTGTATACCTGCCATACGCATGGCAGCCATACACATCGGACAGGGATGTCCACTGGCAAACACCGAACATCCCTCCAGATTGGCCGAGTTCAGCTGTTTGCTGGCTGCACGGATGGCCTGTAACTCTGCATGCGCAGTGGGATCATTGCTGCTTAGAATCTGATTCACACCAGTCGCAATGACCACTCCATCCTTGACGATCACCGCCCCGAATGGACGGCCACCCGCCTCACTATTTTGATAGGCAAGTTCAATGGCCTGACGAAGAAAATCTGTATCGTTATTCATGTTCATACTCTCAGCCTTATTTTGCGCCTGCAGCCAATAATGCATTTTCAATCGTCTTGTAACCGCGTGCCTGAGCGTGTGCCAATGGCGTTACGCCATCACGATCAGCCAGATTGACATTGGCACCCGCCTTGATCAGCAGCCCGACGATTTGCTGATATCGCGTGTCGCCATTGCCCAGCATGATGGCTTCCAGTAATGCCGTCCAGCCCAAATGATTGACATGATCAACATTCACGCCAGCCGCAATCAGGGTTTTTACCGTGTCGACATGTCCCCGCTCAGCCGCAGGAATCAAGGCTGTACCGCCATAACGATTGGTACTTTTCAGGTCTGCACCATGTTGCAAGGTCATGTTCAAGATCTCTAAATGCCCTCTTGCACCTGCATAGAGATAAGGACTGTCCTGAATATCGTCTTTGGCATTGACATCAGCTCCCGCCTTGATCAATGCCTGTGCCGCCTGAATATGGTTGGCGCGTGTAGCAATCATTAACGCGGTTGCACCTGATGAGTCACGCACATCAATGTCTGGACTTTTAGACAAGAGTTGCTCGATTCGGACCACATCATTTTGTGCTGCCGCCTGATGTAAAGCATTATTTTGCATTGGATCTCCTGAGCTGGCATTACCACAGGCGGATAATGTCATCACCAAAGCAGTCACGATTAAGGACTTGTTCATCGACTTCCTCCAAAGCAACAACAGAAATACAGCAAAGATCGATACACTCCTGTTAATTGCATCATTGCTATCCTTCCACTCAACCTACCTCTGAGTTGAGCATAGCGAGATTCATGACTATTTAAAAATTAAATTATTGAATCAAATGTATTAAAATAATGAATACCCAGGTAATGTTTACATCATAAAAAATCCCCATCAATGAGTGACGGCCATGTTCGATCCACGTTTACTCCGTGCTTTTGTCACGATTATTGACGCAGGTAGCTTTACTCTCGCGGCAGAACGCCTGCACATGACGCAGTCGACGGTCAGCCAGCAACTGGCAAGGCTGGAACAAGCTACAGGAAAGCAGCTGATTGATCGTCATGCCCGGCCAATGCAACTGACCAGCGCAGGTGAATACCTGATTAGTTATGCCCGGCGTATTCTGGCACTGCAGCAAGAGGCTCAGAACGTGCTCGGTGATCCAACAGGCACCATCCCCATTCATATCGGCTTGCCGGAAGATATTATGAATACCGACATGGCGCTGGCATTAAGTGCATTTAGCAAACAGCATCGTAGTATTCGGCTGGATGTAACAGCTGGACTGAGTCGTGATCTGATGGAAGGCTATCGAAATGGACAATTTGATCTGGTGATTGTGAAAGAAGCCATTGCCAGTGCGGATCGTCACGCGACTTTTCCAGAGCAAATGGCTTGGTTTGAAAGTATTGATCATGGCGGAAACTGGTCTGATCCCCTGCCACTGGTGACCTTTCCACAAGGCGGGCTGTATCGCGAAGACATGTTTGAGCAGATCGAACGTGAACGGCGTCACTGGTATATCGCCTTTACCAGTAACAGCTTAGCCAGCGTACTGGTGGGCGTTGAAACTGGACTGGGCCTGTCACTGCTTCCGGTGGCAACCACCCGAGGCTATCGGGTACGTGAATATCTTGCGCTGGGCAAGGCCAGCCCGATGACGGTTTCACTCTATGCCTGGGATAAAGAAGGACCTGTGGCTCAGCTGGTGGAGCAAATGGCTGCGGTGCTGCAACATCGTTTTGATCAGAGCAAGGCCGGATGATACATCTGAAATAACCGCTTCTATCCATCCATCTACCGTCTTTAAGTGCCAAGTCTTAGGCTAAATGTGCCAAAAATAATAGCCATGGCACAGGAAGTTAAATCCCTTCATTTACTGTCAAGACAGCCTCCACAACGCTGACTACTATCCAGAGCAATAGACAGCTTTGATGAGTAAGTCAGTATGGTCAAACAGACACAGAAAAGATATAGCCAGTATAGCCGTAATAATCTGATTTTTAATGTGATTGATTCAGGCCCAATCGATGGCAAACCGGTTATCCTATTACACGGTTTTCCCGAAACGGCACACAGTTGGCAAGCCACCAGCGCGCTACTGAATCAGCAAAACTTCCGCACCTTTGCCATTGAGCAGCGCGGCTATAGTCAGGCGGCCTCACCCAAAGGCCGTTTTCAGTATGCCATTGCCGAGCTGGCTGCCGATGTCAAAAGCTTTATTGATCTGCTGGGCCAACCGGTCTATGTGATTGGTCATGACTGGGGGTCCATCGTGGCCTGTGAGTTGGCCCGGCAACATCCCGAGCTGGTCAAGCATCTGACCTTGATCTCGGTGCCACATACTGGCGCATTTCTAAAGGCAATGCTCACTAGCACACAGTTCTTTAGTTCTTACTATATTGGCTTTTTCCAACTGCCCTTTATTCCTGAACTGTTTTTTAAAAGGGCCACCACACTCAGCCATTTGTTACTGAAAAACTCAGGCATGAATGCAGAACAAATTAAAAATTTCCAGCAATATCTCATTCAAGAAAACCGGATCGGTACAGCGATTCACTGGTATCGCAGTATGCCACTGACACCGATTCTCTCGACTTTTCAAAAAGTAAAAGTGCCGACTCTGTTTATCTGGGGGGATAAGGATATTGCCGTGGGCAGGAAAAGTGCCCAACTCAATAAAAAGTTTTTTACCGGCTCATATCAAGAGATCTATCTGGATGCCACGCATTGGATTCCTTCCCAAAATGCCGAGCAATTGAGCCATCATTTTATCAATGCCGTGAATGGAGGAGAAGCTCATGCATCCTAAACAACGACTGGAAAATCATTATCTTGAACAGCGCCGTGTTCAATTTGATTTTAGTCTTACCCCTGAACACTGGATTTATGACAATCCATTTGCCACCCACTTAATCAATGCGGTTCACTTGATTTTACCGGTTGGCGAGTTATGGATGTGCCGGACCTTTAATCAGGCACTGCCTTATGTGACAGATGAGAAGCTTCGCGCCGATGTCAAAGGCTTTATTCATCAAGAAGCCCACCATGCTGCTGCACATAAAGTGGCACAAGACTATTTAAGACATTATGGCTATGAAATTGATGAGTTTATTGCCTCATTAGATACGATTGCCAAACAGATCAACACTGCTCCTTTAGGTTTGGGATTTTCCAAAAATCTGGAACATCGCTGGCTGATTATACGCGTGGGCATCTCCGCCGCGGTGGAACATTTTACCACCATGCTAGGCACCTGGTGCCTGAATGACCAGCCATGGCAAAATAAAACTGCGGACGAGATGATGTCTGATCTGATGACCTGGCATCTGGCGGAAGAAGTTGAACACCGCAGTGTTGCTTTTGATTTATATATGCACTTATGCGGTGAGGAAAATAAAGTCTTTGCCTACTTGCAACGTCAAATCATCATGACGGCGGTGGCCCCTGGCTTCACCTTGGCCATTTATCAATGCTTCAAAAAATTGGCACAGCAAGATGCTCAAGCTAAAAGCTTTCATCGCTATGGCCTGCTGCGCTCATTAGCGCAAACTGTCATTGAAAATGGCCGTAGCAAACAGGTGCCAAGCTTTTTTTCGATGATGTTGAGCCTAAGACATTGGCTAAAACCGAGCTATCATCCATTTTATGAGGGCGATACTTTTAAAGCCTTACAGGTTATCGATAACTCGCCTGCAGTCAAAGCCTTAACCCAGCAGTTGCGGGTGTGTTAAGCAATTCGATAGTACTTTCCCCCTTTTAGGCACGTCCCCGTGCCTTTTTTTATTTCTTCTGTTTAGCGCATAAATAAAAAGCCTTATTTTAAACAAGGCTTTTCAAAACGGGTTTATTATCGGTAAAAGATATAACTATAATGATCAAACTGCTTTAAATCATTTGTCATATATTGAGTGGTCCAGGGATAATTCACCACATTGGTTTTATGCTCATCAAGATAATAACTGGCACATCCACCCTGATTAAACACAGTGCCGGCAAGTTTATGCTGTAGCTTCTGGTTATACTGCTTATCGGCATGGCTATTCAACTCAAAACCTTTCAGCTGATTATCCAGAATAAAGCGAATGGCTTTAACCGCATAATTGACCTGATTTTCAGCAGCGCTAATCAGAGAATTATAACTGATACTATTTGGACCCAGCAGCATAAAGGCATTTGGCAAATCTTTAACTACACAACCTTTATAAGCTTGAACGGTCTGATCTTGCCAGACCTCATCCAGTATCACGCCATTTTTAGTCATGATCCGCTTGGCAATCGGTGGTTTTGCCACCTCAAATCCGGTACTCCACACAATAATATCCAGTGGAATTTCTTTGCCGTCCACAAGCACGCCGTTTTCTGTTACTTGGCTAAGACCTTGATCAAACAACTGTACATTGTTGGCCGCTAATGCCGGATAATAGGTATTGGAAAATAAAATCCGCTTACATCCCAAGGTAAACTTCGGTCGGACCTTTTCTCGTAATACCGGGTCCTGAATCTGGTAATACATCCAGTTAATCAAGCCTTTACCGACCAGATCCAAGGCCTTGGGTTGATTGACGCTAGCACTGAACATATCCATGGAAATACTGGTCACTTTACGTAGAGAATGCATGGTAAAAGGCACTTTTTGCTGAACATTCTTAGAGGCATCATGAAGCACCAGATTCGGTTTTGGAATCACCCACGGTGCGGTGCGCTGAAATACATACAGCTGATCAACAATCGGCTGGATTGCAGGAATAATCTGTATCGCAGATGCCCCTGTACCTACCACCGCAACGCGTTTATGGCTTAAATCGACCGAATGATCCCATTGTGCCGAATGAAAGACTTTACCGTTAAAGCGATCCAGTCCCTCAACTGCCGGGGTCGTAGGTTCACTTAAAGGCCCGGTAGCAAAAAATACAAATCTGGCGGTATAGTTGCCCTGACTGGTTTCGACCGACCAGACATGATCTTCAGTTGACCAGTGTGCCGTATACAGTTCGGTATTAAATAAAAGATGTTGATCCATATTAAAGCGCTTGCTGACATCTTTAATATATTGCTGGATCTCCTTCTGTTTTGCGAAAATATGACTCCAGTTGGGATTCGGTGCGAATGAGTAGGAATAAAGCGATGAGGGAACATCACATTCACAACCGGGATAGGTATTTTCTCGCCAGACCCCACCGACCTCGCTTGATTTTTCAATCACAATAAAATTATTGATGTTTTGCTGTTGCAGCCTGATGCCTGCTGCAAGTCCAGAAAAACCGGCACCGATAATGATCACATCAAATTGATGTTTATTTACCACAGGCTTTTGCTTTAAATCTGGCATTTTCCACTCCAAAATATAAAAATCTTGTTAGCTCAATCAGTTAATAAATTCACTAAATTATTAACAGACCTAGCTATGGAAAATAATTCGGTTGTCTGATAAAGACTTGACCTTGAATGCCAAGTTAAAATAAGCAAAGTCAAATAAAGAAATGAGAAAAACATTATATTTTATTAAGTTTAAATTTATCCTATCATGTACTTTGGGTATTAAATTCTGTCCTATGATGATAAATATCTCGAGCACTATATCGGTTAAAATAATAGATTGATTTAATCATGATAATCGACTGACGGATCGAGACAGAGTTAAAATATTTAACTTTAAAATGAGCTGAGTAATTATGACTGAAATTCCAAGCATTCCCTCAGTTCTTCTGGAACTGATTGAAAAATATCTCCAGCAAAAAAAAATATCAAATTTACAGCTCAGTGAATTGAGCAAGCAATATGCGCATCAACAGCGAATGCCCTTGTATAAATGGAGCAACCTGCTTGAAGAAATCTACCAGCAGCATCCTGTGCCAGTGATGGGATATTATATCGGTGAGTTGGTCGAACCGCATCATATCCATATCATGGGCTATCTGGCACTTTCAAGTCCTGATTTATATGGTTTTCTAAACAGCTTCAAGAACTTTCAACTGATCCTGCAAAATTCCGCCGCTTTTTCAATTACACACACAGCAGATCAGTTTTGCATGTGCTGGACTCCGGTCACAGAGAAGAATTCACAACTGACCAATGAGGTTCTCATCTCAGGTATACTCAATACCATCCGCAAAATCCTGCACCGTTCAGATATCAACGCTTCGAAAATCGAATTTTCTGCTGTTGCGCCAGCAGATACCACGGCATATCCGGAAGTTTATGGTTGTCCTGTGAGCTTTGATGCCGATGCATTAAGACTGTGGCTACCGATTGAAATTCTACAGTTACCGATTCCGAGCAGCGATCCTCATCTCAAAAAGATTCTTGACCAGCAAGCCGAAGCCTTGCTCAAGAGTATTCCCAATCCGGATACGTTTTTAAAAGACTTGCAACTGCTCATCGTGCATATGCTAAAAGCAGGTGAACCTTCAGCAGAACATATTGCCAGACAGCTCAATCTGTCCTTAAGAAGTTTTTATCGCAAACTGAGTGGCTACCAATTACAGTACAGTGATCTGGTCAAAAGCATTCGTCTGGAACTGGCAAAAACCTATCTCAGCAGCTCAGAACTCTCGCTCACAGAAATTGCCTTTTTACTGGGTTATGCAGAACAAAGCGCGTTTAGCCGTGCCTTTAAACAGTGGGAAAATATGTCTCCGTCTGATTATCGAAAAAATCATCTTGCCTAGCCCACGCTTAAAAAGCAAAAGGAGTGAATCATCGACATGATCCACCCCTCTCAAGAATTTATAGATGAGGATTTAGAAACTAAAGCCTATATTGAGATTGATGCGGTATAACCATTGGTCACTATAGGGTGAAACCGTTGAGGTATAACCTGTGGCATTAGAAGCCCCGCCGATAATATTGGAGTTTTTACCCCAGGTATAATCAGCCCAGACCATAAACGGCGAAGCAATAAACATCATCCCGGTGGTATTCATTTGTGAAGCCGACCAGTCATCACGTTTCTTGTCCATATAACTATAGTCATTATAGAAACGGATGGCCTTGAGTTTGCCCATATTTTGCACAGGCAAGGTATAAGCCAGATTTAAACTGGCCACCGTGGCTTCTGACGCAATGAAATAGGCAGGCGTAAAGCCGTTATTACCCATCAAAGTCACATCATTACTCACCCCATCCGGATTTTTGGCATCATATTGATAATGAATCACCGAGCTTTGTAGATTAAAGCGCTTGTAATTATTGTCGCTATGCAAACCGACCGCATAATATTGGCCATTCTTATCGGTGCTCTTGTTATGCAATTGCGCAATCGCACCCGACACACCAAATTCTTGCTTACCAAAATCAGTTTCCAGTTTGCGTACAATACGGGTATTAAACTGATGGCGTTTTTCATTCTGGTAGGCTTTTTGCGTCGGGAAAGCATTTTCAGCCAAATCATCATAAGTGGCACTTTCAGGCGAATAGCGCAGGCTGGTATCCAGCATCTGCGGATAATAGCCCAGCTTGATATCCCAGTCCTTGTTATTAAAATTCCAGTTCAATCCGGGTGCGATATTATTGCCATAGCCCAGGAAAAACGGAATATGGTAAGTCCAGCCATTTTGTGGATAAGGATAAATCGCAAAAGGTTTGTACACCAAACCGGCTTCAATACTGTTGTTCTGGTCAAGATTATAGCCGACATAGGCTTTCTCGACCGAACGCTTTTCCTGATCCTGAAACAGGTAACTGGCATTAAAATAGGCATCGTCAAACTTGCCTTTCAGGTCAACCCTGAAAATATCAAAATAAAGCTTACCGAATCCGCCATTCGGTCCTTCCCAGGCTTCATAACGCTGATTCAGTCGCACCACCCCGCCGAGTTTAACTGAATCGGTTCCATCTTCACTTTTCCATTCTAGGGCTGAGCTTTGTGCAAACACCTGGGATGGTGTACCCAAATAACATGCAGCAAGCATCGCGACCATCACTGTCTTTTTCATCGGTTGTTCCTTCGCTTTCGTCCCAACGATCCTGTTGGTCTTGTTGTTGTTTTACCTATAAAACATAGTTTTTATTGCGTTATGGGCAAAAAATTTTGCCCATAACGCGGTCTTCACATCAGCACGAACTGCCAATGCTCAGTGGGATTAGTACAGTTTTTTCTGTGGCGGACCTGCGAAGTTCAATGGCCCAATTGAATGCATATCCAGCTCAATTACGCTTGGGCCCTGAAAATCAACCGCTTGCTGAATCACAGTCTTGAATTCATCCGCACTGCCTACTTTCCAGCTCTTCACGCCCATGGCTTCGCCTAAGACTTTATAGTCCGGGGTATGCAATTCATTAAAATACTGGCGACCACCGAAGTAGTTATTTTGAATGCCACGCATTACGCCATAACCGCCATCATTCATGATCATCAGCACCATATTGGTATTTTCTTGCGCCATGGTGGCGATTTCGCCGATGCCTAACATCAAACCGCCATCACCGACCAAGCCAATGACTTTCTTGTCAGGATTGGCAATTGAGGCACCAATTGCAGTCGCCAAACCCAAACCAATGGCACCTGCTAAAGAGTGAATATTCTGGTTCGGTGCCTGTACTGGGAATAAACGACTGCCCCAGGTACTGCCTGACATAGTAATGTCACGTACAAAAATACCGTCTTGTGGTAATGCAGCACGTAAGTGATCACAGATCAAAGCGTACTGATCTAACTGTGTACGTAAAGCATCAATCGCGGCCTGTTTGGCCTGCACCACAGCTGCATCATAATCTGCGTCAACTTTAGATACGCCTTCTAAGCCCGTCAATACACGTTGCAGCACATCTTTGGCATCACCACAAATGAAATTACGAACTTTGTAATTACGCTGTTGTGCCACAGGATTGGCATCAATCTGGATAATATTGTCAGGGAATTGCACTGAATAGGTTTTGGTTTCATTACTACGTAACCGAGAACCCACGACCACCAAAAGATCAGCCTCCTTGAGCAACTGCTCAACCCCAGCTGAGTTATGGAATGCACCCAGGCTACGCGGATGATCATCGGCCAATACGCCACGCGCATGGGTCGATGACACCACAGGAATACCAAGATCGGCAATCGCCTTGACTTCTGCAACACTGTTCAGCGTACCACCACCAATCCAGAACACTGGACGTTTGGCTTTTTTCAGTTCTTCAACGATTAAGTCGACTTCAATCTGTTCAGCCTGTGGCAATTCCAGTGCTTTCACTGGGCCTAAGTTCAGCGGCAAATCGATTTCTGCTGCTTGTACATCAATCGGCAACTCGACACTGACTGGTCCCATCGGTACCGTAGTAGCGACACGAATCGCTTCACGAATCACACCCACTGCATTGTCAGGGCTGGTGATACGAAATGCCGCTTTGCTTGATGCACGTAAGAAAGTCAGCTGATCTTTGGTTTCATGAATAAAGCTGGCATCACGATCCAGATATTCACGCTCAACTTGCCCAGTTAAATGCAATACAGGACTGCCTGCATTCATTGCTTCAATCAGTGAACCGACGGCATTACCTGCACCCGCGCCGGTACTGGTGAGCGCCACACCGAGTCCTTCAAAGCGTGAGTGACCATCTGCCATCGTGACTGCACCGGCTTCACCGCGTGCCGCCACAAAACGGATTTTTTCACGACGACCCACTGCATCGGCAATCGGTAAGTTATGGATCGAGATTACCCCGTAAATACTGTCTACTTGATGTGCTTCTAAAACACGGGCGATGGCTTCGCCGACATTTACACGTTCTGTCATTTGTATATTCCTCAAAAACGGTTCATTCCATGAATGTATTAATTCGCCCAAGGATTTGGCTGCTCGCTTAATCCCATATAGATACTTTTTTGTTGCATATAAGACAAAATACCCAATCGGCCTTTTTCCCGACCAATGCCACTTTCTTTAAAGCCACCAAATGGCGCTGAAATCGAGAATTTCTTATAGGTATTGATCCAGACCGTACCGACTTCTAAGGCACGGGCAATTTGCCATGCCTTACGATAGTTTTCCGTCCAGATGCCTGCAGCAAGGCCAAAACAGCTGTCATTGGCTTGGGCAAGCAAATCTTGTTCATTGTCATATTTCATCACCACCAGCACAGGACCAAAAATCTCTTCCTGACAGGTTTGTGCTGAATTGCTTAAGCCCGTGATAATGGTTGGCAAGTAATAGCTACCTTTGGCAAACTCACCTTCGGTTAAGGCATGACCACCCACAAGGACTTGTCCACCTTCCTGCTTAGCCAGTTGGACATAAGCATCGACAGAGTCCAAATGTTTCGGGTTAATCAAAGAGCCAAGGTGTACGCCTGCAGTTTCCGGATGTCCAACCCGTAAGCCTTTGGTAATCTCAACCAGACGATTGAGGAACTGATCATAGATGCTGCTGTGTACAAATAAACGTGAACCTGCAATACAGGCTTGTCCTGCCGAACTAAAGATGCCATAAGCCACACCTTTGGCTGCCAGCTCAATATCTGCATCTGGCAATACAATCGTTGGAGACTTTCCACCCAGTTCCAACGAGGTGGTGATCAGTTTATCCGCTGCCAAATGTGCCAGATGACGCCCCGTAGTCGTTCCACCGGTAAATGAAATTTTACGTACCAGAGGATGCTTCACGATTGCATCACCAATCACCGAACCACGTCCGACCAGTACACTGAGTAAACCTTTTGGTAGTCCTGCTTCTTCAAAGATTTTGGCGAGTTCCAATGCAATCAAAGAAGTCACTTCCGCAGGTTTTAGAATCACGGCATTCCCGCCGGCAAGCGCAGGTGCCAGTTTCTGTACTTCACTGGCGATCGGCGAGTTCCACGGAGTAATTGCAGCGACCACGCCCACAGGTTCATGCACACTCATGGTCATGAAATCTGCAGCACGTTGCGTGGTCAGCTCATCATTTAAGGTTTCGCAGGCTGCTGCTACATAACGCGCTGTTGCTGCCGCACTTAGGGTCAAGGCACGGGTTTCAGCCAGCGGCTTACCATTATCGCGGGTTTGCAGCTTTGAAAGTTCATCGACACGCGCTTCAATAAGGTCGGCCACTTTATATAAAATACGGGCACGTTCATGCGGCATGCTGTTGCGCCATTCCGCCTTACGCCAAGCCGCATCTGCCTTTTCAATGGCTTCATTGACATCATCCAGACTCGCCGTTGATATTTCAGCATTCACCGATTGATCTGCTGGAAATAAACTTTGAATCGTAGCGCCTTTACCTAATCGCCATTCACCTGCGATATAAATTTCCTTTACCATGATCAAATCCTTTTAAATCTGAATTGCTTCAACGCTATTGCGACAAGCGCGAATCACACTTAATGCAGCCAAGGTTGAGGTTTTGGGATTACTCGCCAATGGCACCCCCACCAGTTCAATGATCATTTCACCAAACACGCCTTCCGCCACAATGGTGTGTTTGTTTTTGTTGATATTTGGATCAACCGTCAGCTCCACCAGGGTCTCATCCATACCCAGTCCAGCCAGTGCAATCGTGGCGGCTACATTGGCATTGGCTGGAAACTTCAAGGCAGCTTCTCTGGCTGTACCACGGAAAAAAACCGTTGCTTCGCTGACCTGATCAAGGTCGACCAGTTGTTCTGCATAACTGCCACGCCAGCTTTTCGGACTCTTACAGCCCTTGTAAGTGACCTTTTCCAGACCGCCTTCTTTGGCCGCAGAGATGCCATCAATCCCGGCAATTGCACCCGCTAATAAATGCAGATGCGCATCATGTTGTTCAGCAGTGGTTTTCAGTTGAATTAAAAATTCGTTATCTGCCAGAGTGCCCACGGAAATCAGGCCAATGGTCCAGCCTTTTTCCAGCACTTTTTGCGCATGTTCTTTCACCGCTGCCTGACCAGCCACTTCAATCACATAGTCCGGTGTACCCTGACATTGATCAATTGAAGAAATAACCTGTACATCAGCCGCAACCTGCGCCCGTACTTTTTCGATACTACGTGCAGGGACCACAATCCATTTAAGTTGCAGGTCTTGAGGCATATGCGCATACACTTCTGCTGCCATGGCGCCAAAACCGATCATCATCAACTGTTTCATGGGAACACCTTATAAATGTTTGTTAAATCCACCAGAGACATCCAGTGCCGAACCTGTGGTATAGGATGCTAAAGGTGATGCCAAGAATACCAAGGCACGTGCCGGTTCTTCCGGCTTGCCTAGACGTTGCATCGGAATGCCACGGTTTTTGGCAATGTTGCCGGTCCATTGTTCCCAAGTAGCATTGGGATCAGAACGGGTTTCAAAACGGCGTTTCCACTGGGCTGATTCCACCATGCCCAACAGGATTGAGTTGACCCGAATGCTATACTGGGTAAATTCATGCGCCAGTGAATGGGTCAGATTCAACAATGCTGCACGTGCAGATGAAGTCGCAATCATGTGCGGTTCAGGTTGCAGTGCCAGCAAAGAATTGACATTGGTAATCGATCCACAAGCCGACTGTTTTAAATCATCCAAAAATGCACGTACTGGATGTAATACACTGAAATACTTCAGTTCAATTTCTTTCATCCAGTCTTCGTCCTGGGTATCTTCAAAATTAGACACACGGCCCTGACCTGCGTTATTGATCAGCATATCGACATTGCCCAGATGCTGATTGACCTGTTGGGCAAAGCGTTTCACGTCTTGTTTATCCAAGACATTGCATGCGCTGGTGAAGATGTCGGCATGCGGATATTTTTCTAAAATATAGTATTTTGATGCTGCCAAACGCTGCTCATCACGACCGCACCACGCCACCTTGGCGCCTTCTGCAACTAAAATTTCGACTGCAGCCAAACCAATGCCTGACGAGCCACCTGTGACAACTGCTACTTTTCCTTCAACTTGGAAGCTCATATCCATATCTCTCGTTTAAGTCTTAATGTGCCGATAAAACAATGTCGTTAAACTGTTCAGGTTGATCGACATAACTCAGATGACCTGCATCTGTAATGAGATGACATCGGCTCAAATGCATTTCTACAGCCAGTTCCTTGATCGCTTGCGCAGGTGTAATTCCATCCTTGTCAGCCGCAATCACCACACAAGGAACTGTCAGTTGTGTTAAATAATTTCGAATTTCGTCATACGCCAGCAAATAAGATGCTCGGGTAAAACCATCTAAGGTCAGTTGCCCCATCACTTCACTGACCAATGCCAGTGCCTGAGGGTCCTGTTTGTAAATCAAATGCGGTCCACGACTGGCTGCCATGCCTGTATTGCCCAAGCTTTTCAACATATTCGGTCGTTTTTGATAGACCTGTGCTTTGGTATCTTCATCGGAACGTTGATAGCCTTGTGCCGCATTGGCAAGCACTAAAGTCTGTACCCGTTCAGGATAAAGATGGGCAAATGCACTGGCTTGCAATGCACCCAATGAATGACCAATCAGCATGGCTTTTGCAATGTTCAACGCATCCATCAAGCCCAATACTCGCTCCGCATAATCGGCTGCATTGGGTTGATCTGTGCTTAAGCCATCGGATAAGCCATAACCCGGTGCATCCCAGGCAATGACATGAAAATGCTGACTGAGTGTTTCCAACTGCTTGATCCAGGATGCTGAACCCGAGCTAATCCCGTGTAGCAAAATCAGCGGCTGGCCTTGACCTGCTTCGCGATAAGCCTGCACAGTGCCATTGACGACAACGGTTTTAACGGGATAGTGAGTTAAGCGCTCAGTCAGGGTCATCATGTCATTCCTTCAACAGTTATGAGATCAATCGGATTAACGTTTGATTTGAGACAATGGATGCTCAGGTGGATAATTCGGAATAGTCGGCTTACCCGCACCCAACATCACACACATCAAGGCATCTTCCTGACCCGGATTGAACAAGCCACGATAAATACCCGGTGGAATTGAAATCAGGTCACGCTCTTTCAGTCGGGTTTCGAATTTTTCGCCGTTATGTTCAATGAACAGGTCAATTTCGCCACGTAACATGAAAAACACTTCTTCCACATCGTGGTGAATGTGCAAAGGCCCTTCGCACTGTGCTGGAAGTACCATGGTTGAAAAGGTGAAGTTTTCAGCTGGAACCGTATTGCCATCATTGACCACACCGGTTGCACCAGTACCCATATAACGCATTTGTGCACGGCGATATTTCGGGTCGTAATCCGCCTGAAACTTCAAGGCATCAAAATCATATTTACGTGTTTCAAAGCGTGCGATACGGGTGTTTAACCAGTCTTGTAAGCTTGTACCTTCAGGTTGTGTCCATGATTCAAATTGTTGAGTAGTCATGTTTTAACTCCTAGGTTTTTGTTCAATAGTTTGATTAATAACGTTTCAATAAAGGAACCAAGAAAAACGATCCGATCACGGCGACGGCTGCCAGGAAAGTAATTCCTAAATTAAAACTGTGGGTTTGCATCACGATGTAACCGATCAGAACAGGTGCAATTGCACTGGCAAAGTTGCCCATTCCGTTGAAAATTCCACCCGCAGTTGCCCCCACATCGGCAGTGGTGACACGGGCAAGTAAGGCGAATACAGCTGCGACACCAAAGCCCCACGCCATTGCACTTAAAGACATGGCCGCGATGACGAGAATCGGGTCAGTCATAATGACCATGACATACATAAAGATGCCCGCCACCAACAGCCCACTAAAGACCTGAACAGCACGGCGGCCTAACTTGTCAGAAAGGAAAGCACCAATCACTTCACCAATCAGCATGGCAATAAATGGCAAGCTGGAATAAATACCAAACTCTTTGAGGTTAAAGCCTTTGTCCTGAATCAGATAAGAAGGCACCCAGCTGTTTAAGCCCCACAGATAAGTCATCAAGGCAATATTGAAAATACATACCAGCCAGAAAGCACGGTTTTGCAATAACAGCTTGGTATTGTGAATATGACCTTTGAAATTCAAACGTTTGCTGCTCGATTCCAGTTCGATGGTTTTCTTGAGTTGTAAATTACGCAAACCAAATGCAATGGCCAGCAGTGCAATCACCGTTAAACCTGCCATTACAAAGAAGGTGGTGTGCCAGTCATGCTTCGCAAGCACCGCTGCGGTAATGGGAAAACCCAGAAATGCACCAATCGGTGTTCCTAACAGGAACATGGTGGAAGCACGTGCCTGCTGGCGGTCGGTATAAGTCTGTTTGACGATGGCATACGCCAGTGCAAATAAGGGTCCCTCAGCCAAACCCAGCAAAACCCGCAGGATCAGCATGCCGGTATAGTTGGTGGTAAAGCCCATGCAGAACATCAGGATGCCCCACGAAGCGACGCTCCAGAACAGCATTTTCTTCGGATTAAAAATATCGCCGAGGAAACTCAGGAATACCGAGGAAAAACCATAGGCTAAGAGAAAGCTGGTCATCAGCCATCCCAACTTGGCCTTATCTTGTGCAATTCCCATGGCACCTTGAAAGTGCGGGTCGGCAAATAATACGGCAATACTGATTTTGTCGAAGAATGCCAGTACGACACATACCATCAGGACAAAAGCAGGAACCCAATGCTTTAATCCACTTTTCTCTTCATTACTCATACTTCATCCCTTTGATTGAGTCATGAACCGGATCTAGGGTCTGTTGACATCTCACAGATGCTTGCGACAGCAGACATTTTTTAGACGGTACAAGGCAGGTTTTGTGCAACTTAGCCACTCTAAGTAAACAAGACCTAACGCCGTAGCGGCAAAAAATGTCTCTGTCCCGTAGGGGTATGGCTAAAACTTCCTTAAACTGCGTTATGAAACTTGACAAGGGGATCGCCATTGTCTGCATTTCATGCCTTGTTTATGTCGTTTTAGCCGATAACGCAACGCATGGTTGAAATGTCAATAGACCCTAAGGTTTATGGTTTTAATTTCATTACATTAAATTCAGGGTCTGCTAATAAGTTTGGGTCTAACACGGTATTCGACTGCATCCAGCGCTTTGCCAGTTTGACCAGTTTTGAATCATTAATGGCGATCATGTTGAGTAAACGGTTTTGATCATCCAGATACAGATAGCTGCATTGATCATCTGCGCTTTTACGAACCACAATCTGCCCGGTTTTTTCAGGTTGATAAGTACCTAAGATCTGAATATTGAAGTGATACTGATCAGACCATAACCACGGAATATCGCTATATTCGGTTTCAATACCCAGCATTGATTTTGCAGCGGCAATCGCCTGATTCTGTGCATTGGCCCAAGACTGGATGCAATACCCAAGCCCCGGATGAATCGCTACATCACCTGCGGCATAAATATCCTGGTCAGACGTCTGCCCAAAACCATTCACCACAATGCCATCTTTCACGTCCAGACCTGCATTGACACCCAGCTCTTTGGCAATATCCGCACCAGCGCCAACCACCACACAATCGAACAGTTCACTTGCATTCGGATGATTCACCACTTCAACTTTTTGCTGACCGGCTTCAATCAAATGCAGGTTTTTACTGTCTAAATGAATCTGGGTGCCCTGCTGCTCATGCATGTTTTTCAGAAACTCAGAGACATCGGGGCTGACACTACGTGCACACAGACGATCGCCATATTCAAAAATATGTACTTCCTTCCCCTGTTTACGTGCGGTCGCTGCAATTTCCAGTCCAATCCAGCCGCCACCAATCACGGCCAGCTTTTGTGAATGCTGCAAGATTTCAGCCAAGCGCTCACAATCCTGAACATTGCGTAACGTCACCACATTCGGAATAAACTGCCACGTGTTTACCGGCACACGCGCACGACTGCCTGTGGCGATCAACAATTTGTCATAGGGTAAAACCTGACCATTTTCCAGAACCACCTGCTTCAGCTGACGATCGACCTGTGTGGCAAGTGCTGGCTTGTGCCATTGAATATTGAAATCCTGTACCTGCTCCGGAGAAAACAGATGCAAGCTTTCATAAGTGGCTTCTTTTGAAAGTACCTGTTTTGACAATGGCGGGCGTTCATAGAACACACGGTCTTCATTTGAGACCACATGAATTTCACCTGCATAACCATTTTGGCGCAAGGTACTGACGGCCCAACCTGCGGCTTGTCCTGCACCCACAATTACAATTCTTTCCATCGCTTGCACTCCCTGCTCAACCGGACTTAGACAGGTTTGATCTGACGGCGGGTCTGATCATCCAGACCGCCTTCAATCGCCCATTCTGTAAAGAGTTCCAGACGATGTTCTTCAACACGTGGCTGCCACTCTTCAGTCAGGTAGTCATCATTGGTGTAATACTCAAATGCGCCACCCAGCGGTGAATTGACATACCAGAAGTAAGCTGAAGAAATCGGATGACGTCCCGGGCCAATAAAGGTTGACCAGTCAGAACGGTTCATGTGCAATCCACCACCAATCACCTCATGAATATCCCGTACCACAAATGCCACGTGATTGAGTCCTGCCGGTTTATTTGGAATCGAAAGCAAGAACAGGTCATGATGGAAACCCTTACCGCGACAGCGTAAGAATGCACCACGATTGCGATAAGCATCCGACAAGAAGAAACCTAGCTTTTCGATATAGAACTGTTCCGTCTTTGCTAAATCAGGGGTAAAAAACACCACATGACCAATTGCGACCGGTTGACCCTTGTCATAAACAGGGCTGGCTGCATTGACACGCTGCACGTTGCCGTACTGGTTAATACCTTCTGTTTTTAAGGCAGGTAGATCCTGGGTAAAGCTTTTCTGAAAGCGAATGGTCATGCCATTCGGGTCCAGACACTGCACCATGTCCGCAGTCGATTGAAAACCGTCTACATCATTTAGACGAAGTGCTAAATTTGCCAAATCCTGTGCCGCATCATCTAGCCCCCAGGTCACTTCACGTAACGTTGAACCTGACTCAATGGCTTTTGGTAAACGCTGGTCATCACAATCAAATAAGTAAATCTTGCTGCCATTTTGGGTTTGGTAAAGATCAGTCCCTTCAATATCTGACGGGCTTTGCTTGAGACCGAAATCTGCCAAAAATTTATTCGAAGCAGCTCTGTCTTCAACGCCAAACTTTAAAATCTCAATCCCTGTAATCATGAGATGACTCCTTAATTAAAGACAAAACCGCCATTTACCGGAATATTCTGTCCCGTCACAAACGAGGACAAATCTGATAGCAAATAAAGGGCTGTTCCGTTCAAATCCTGTGGTAACTGCTGACGTTGAATCGCACGGCCATTCACATAGAGATCATGGCGTTCTTGCGGCACATAGGCTGTAGCTTCAACCAAAGTCAGTCCCGGTGAAAGCGTATTGATACAGATATTGAACGATCCAAGTTCTCTCGCCATGGAACGGGTCATGGCGGTTAATGCACCTTTGCTCGCCACATAGGCCATCAGATTCGGTGCGCCCCATAAAGCGGTATCCGAAGCCACATTAATGATCTTGCCTGCACTAGATTGCTGGAGATAAGGCACCGCAGCCTTGGTTACCAACCAGGTACCTTTGACATTGATGTTCATGACACGATCCCAGAGATCAGGGTCATAATCCATCATGCTTTTACCGCCGACATTGGTTGCCAGTGCGGCACAATTCACCAGACCATCTATTCCGCCCATGCGTTCAGCTGCTTGCTGAACTGCTTGCTTGATCGAGCCGGCATTGGCCAGATCAATGCTGACCGCATCAACCTTTAAGCCTTGTGCTTGCAAAGCAGCAGCCTCTTGTTGCACCAGATCAGTCAAGATATCCGCCATGACGACTTGCGCACCGGCTTCCGCGATGGCTTGTGCAAAGTCTCGCCCCAAGCCTCTTGCCGCGCCTGTGACAAGGACTTTTTTGTCCTGCAACAACGCGACATTAACCATGAACTTCTTCCTGCATTTCAATACGGTTCGACGTATTCAATGCTGCAATTTTCTTTAACTGTTTTTCCGCTTCTTTTTTCATTAAGCGACGTAAACGGGACAAACCGACATCATGTTGATACAGGAATTCGTGTTGACGAGCATTCGGTGCAAGATTTTCTAAAATAATGCGATCCTGTTCCAATACATCCCAGTGCAATTTTTCTAAGTGATTGCGGTAAAGGAAGCGCCAGACATTGCGTTGCCAGCCACTGACTTTACGGCAACGCCAGAAGAATACCCGGGTATTTTTTTCATCAATCGGTGTGGCATAACCCACAATCCAGAACTCGCCGCCTGGACCAAAGTCTTTACGATACGGGATTGAAAGACGTAACCAGCTTGCACCAGTATTGGCATATTCAACCCAGTCAAAATTCACACCAACCTGGCCTTCTTTTTCAAAAATAAAGCCATTTGGGGTTGAACGGTGTTTCATTTCCGCAGTACGGTCACCCTCTGCCATTGAGTGTGAGGTGCAATGCAAATAACTGCCGTGCATCGGGTCCATGACATTATCAATCGCGTATTGATGATTCACTTTCCAGTCGGCCTGGCATAAGAATGAACTCCATTCTTCACTTGCCAGTTGTTCAGGAAAATCCAGCGGCTTAGGTTCTTCATTGGCATCGATACCGAACCACATGAAAATTGCACCATGCTGTTCAATCACAGGATAGCTTTTGACACATGAGGTACCTTTCATTGGACAGTCATGTACCGCAGGCACATCTTCCACAACGCCATCATGGCGGACTTCTACACCGTGATACCAGCAAGCAACACGATTGCCAAGATTCCAGCCCAAAGAAAGACGTGCGCCACGATGCGGACAACGGTCTTCCAAGGCATGCACCTGACCTTCCGCGTCACGCCAAACCACGATATTTTCACCTAAACGGGTAATACCGACCGGATTTGCAGCCACTTCCCAGCTTGCTAAAACCGGATGCCACTGATCACGTAAACCTAAATCTAAATACTCTTCTACACTTGGAGTCACTGATACTGCTGCGTTCATCACTATTCTTCCTTGAATTAATAACCTAAACGTTGCATTTCTTCTGAGAACTTTTCAGAAGTCCAAAGCTCACCCGACTCACAACGGAAACTTTGCTGGTTTAAAGACTGGACTAAATCAGTAAGTTCTGTCACACCAGCGGAAAAGGCTTTGATAAGATGTTGCACAAAATCCTGTTCATAGACCGTTGGCTCTTTATAACGCGTTTGCCAAACCAGCAACTCTGCCTGTCCTGGTATCTGAATATTGTTAATCCCTGCTTCGGTTGCTGGCGTGGCATGAATCCAGTTCGCTAGCTTCTCATTAAAAGTTTTCATGAGATTCCATCCTTAAAAATAAACTTATAGTTGAATTTGAACGTCCTGCCCTTCAACCCGTACCGGATAGGTGCACAAATCACGGCATCCCGGCCCACTCTTCAACTCACCTGTCTGGATATCAAAGATTGCCTCATGCAACGGGCATTCCACGGTCTGATCTTCGATAAAGCCTTCGGTTAACAAAGCATAGGCATGGGGGCAAACATTCTCGATAGCAAAATAATTGTCATCGATGAAAAATACGCCAATTTTCTTACCGTCGACTTCAATGGCTTTCGGCTCGTCTTCGGTGATGTCGTCTTGCTGACAAACTGAGATCCAACTCATCCTTGCATCCTCATTTGTTTTATATATAAAACATTATTTGATATAACAAACTTTAGATAAGAATACTCCCATGATGTTTTTTCTGTCAAATTAAATATATTTATAAAATTCAATATCTTGACTTTTAAAACACATTCTTTTACGTTTTACTAAAAAAATTTTGTTTTATATATAAAAAAATATTCTATAAATCTATTTGCAGTTACAATACAAATCGAAGAAAACGAAATGTACAGCAGTGTGCTTTTTTGATAGGAAAATTGAACAGATGAATTCAAGCATTGAAACAGACTCCCAAGAATCTGATGCAATAAAAAATGAAGAACGCTATTTAGTCCCTGGCTTAGTGCGTGGTTTGGCAATCTTGCAAGCGTTTAACCAGCAAACCCAAGAAATGACCATTACAGAAATTGCCGAAATTCTGGATGTTAACCGTTCCAGCGCTTTTCGCCTGATTTATACGCTGGAGTCTTGTGGCTTTTTACGCAAAGCCTCACAGAAAACCTATGCTTTGGACTCTAAGGTCATGGAGCTTGGCTTTAACAGCTTAGCCAGACAGTCCTTACTGGATTTAGCCACACCATTAATGAAAGAATTACGTGACCAAACCCAGCTTGCAGTGCATCTTTCAATTCTGGAAGGTACACATATTGTTTTTATCAACAATATTCAGTCCAATGGCACATTCACCAGTAATATTGGCCTAGGCACACGCTGGCCTGCACATGCAACCGTGATTGGGCAAATGCTATTGGCAGATTTAACTGAAGCCGAAATTAAAGAGCGTTATAAAGGTTTTAATCAATGGGACACTTTTTCTGAACTTACCCCGAAAAATCTCAAAGAGCTGTTACAGCGTCTCCATTTTGTAAAAACACAACGTTCTATGGTGAGTTGGGGCCACTATAACCATGATATGGCTGCTTGCGCTGCGCCGATTTATAAACAATCCACCAGTAAAATGGCCGCAGTTTTATCCGTGAGTTGTCCGCTTGGCAGTTATGATGAACAGTATTTTAGAAATGAAGTTGCCGAAGCGGTTATTCAGACTGCAGACAAGATTTCTAAATTTATTTACTAATATAAAAAGCAGCTTTCGCTGCTTTTCTTTTAACTCTGAATTGCCAAGTTCCGGTTTTGGCTTAAAGATCTGCTTCCAATTTATTTTTTAAACGTTTATCCATGCGCTGAAACAGTGGTCTGGACAGGTTCATCATCCAGGTCGGTACAGTATTTAATAGTGCATTGGCCACCAACCCTGTCTTGCTGCTAATACGATAGGATTTTTCAGTAATCGCTTTCAAAATCCATCCTGCTGCCGTTGCTGTATCCAGCATTTTCATATGTTTATAAATTGCTGTTTTAGAAGACATCGGTGTTCTAACCATCGGAAAATACACAATGCTGACATCAATTCCCTTGTCCTTAAGCTCCATTGACAAAGAGCGGGAAAAAGATTCTAGCGCGGATTTACTGGCCAGATAGGCCGAAAACAAAGGAATGGGAACTTGCGTTGACATAGTCGAAATATTGACAATATGCCCTGCACCATTTTCCAGAAAATGCGGCAATATATGCAGGGTCATATTCACCGCAGCAAAATAATTAATCTGCATGGTGCGTTCATAATCATGTAAACGATCAAGTGACTCGAGTATAGGACGTCGGATTGATCGCGCTGCATTATTGACCAGCACATCAATCTTTTGATGCTCGGCTAAAATCAAGGTGACGCAGGTTTTTAACTGCGCTGGATCGGTAATATCGGCCGGATAAATAAAGACCTGCCCCGATTGCGCCTGAATCGCCTTTTGAATACGTTGTAACTCTTCAGCACGGCGTGCAATAAGGCAAACTTTTGCACCTGCTTGTGCCAGTTGAATTGCCGCTTCTTCACCAATTCCACTGGAAGAACCGGTAATTATAATTGTCTTATTGCTGAGATCCATTATTTTCCCTTTCTATTGGATATTGAACGGCTGATGGCGGGCTGTGCATTCTGCGGCGTAGAACTTGAATTGGCTTTTGCCACAGAATGCGATTATTCCAATAGAGAATATACCTAAATATCACCGCTACTTACGATAATCATTGAGGCTTGTATTGATCAATTTTTGTTGCAATTTGTTTTAGTCCACGTGTGGCTGACCACTTGAGTTGGGCCAAAACCAGTGTTGCCATTAAAGGGATTTTGCTTTGTAACCAGATGCTATAGTTCAGATAGGTAATACCTTCTTTCTCTTCAAACTCCAGACGACCCAAATGAAAAGAAAACATAGGATTTTTTAACATTTGATATTCAATCAACTGATTAGGAATAATTTTAGTAGTTTCTTCCTGCATAAACCGAACAGGCCCTAGACCCATTCTTCTTCTTGAACCCACCCCATCTTTATTCTCTGAATCTTCAGCAATTTTTACCACCACGGAATCGAGTGGCCATAGAATCGTATCAAATATTCTATGTCTGCAAAAAATTGGAAAAACCAGATCTAAAGGTGCATTTATCTGTTGCTTCATCTCAATATATTTCGGCATCGTTGTTCTCTGCAATCGCACATAAAAATTCTAGAAATAGCTCATTCTTTTGTTAAAGCCCGACGAGGCATAAAACAGCATGTCAAACCAGATCGATCTTTTTCATCAAGTTCGACCTGCAACATGGTTATTTACATCTGTAAAACCTGTATAAGAACAAAGCTAAGTGCTCAACCATAGAGAAGCGATAAAAAGATATCTTGACCCTGATTTTATAATTTAACGATGTGTGCCATTCTCTTTTAAAATAGTTGATTTTAAATAAAAATTAACACTCACATGTACCAAACATATTATAGACAAAATATACGGGTGCATCTTCCGGGTAGACATCGGTATCATTAACGACAAATAAGAGATTATTACTCAAAATAACTAAAGCATGATCATTTCGGCTCAAAACCACGCCTCTATCTATTTCTTTCTTATTCAACCTATGCACATCATTACTAAGCTTAATAAAATGAACCTTTCTGCCAACTTTTATCTCATTTGCATTAATTTTTTTATAGAGTCCACATTTTTTACAAACCCACTTTCTCATTATCAACTCAATAAAAATAAAATTATAATAATAAAAATTTCAGGGTTAAATTAAACACAATAAACACTAATATTTAACATTATCTACTTTTAAAGATCTCAAATAAAATTTAAAACAAATTAGTCAATAAAAATAACCATAAAAGGCCAAGTATGGAAATAAGCAGAAAATTACAGTATACAAAGAAACTATCTTTAAAAAATCTACTAACCTAGATATAAATAAATGATGAAAAAAGTAAATACATTAGAGCCAATCAGAGCATTCGTAGAAAAGTTAATGCATTTAAAAAGAACCGGCTATGTTGCAGCAGAAGATTTTTTCGCCGATGATTTTAACTATCTCACCAAGACTGTACCGCAAAGTAAAAATATGATTTTTAACTTTCTAGATGATTTGAACAATGATCAGTATCAATATGAGATCGAAAAAATAAAAACCGTACAGCAAACAGTGTATTTGGTTTATTTAAAGTGTACGAATCGAAGTCGGAATAATATGGAAATAAATCCCCTGTTTGGCACAGATCGAATTCTGCTGATTATTAAACAGCTTGAGACAGGATGTTATCTCACGGAAGCTATTGATTTTAAAAATAATGAAACGAATCCAATTTATGCGGTTCTGGAAAAATTTAGCCAAGGCTAGATGTCGACTTGAGCATGTGTACTAGCAACAAGGAGCCTTCGAAAAGGCACCTTGTTATCAGAAATTAGTGCGCGCTGGCTGTTGTTTTGGCTTTCAAATTTGCATTTACACCAACTTTGGCATTCGCACCAGAATGATTCTGACCATGTGCCGAAGCCTTCAATTGGCTATTCATTTGTGATTTTAAGCGCGCCTGACTATTCGTTTTGAGTTTTTTGATCTTGTTCTGTTGAGTGCTGACTTTTTTATTCAGATTTGCTTGTGTATCTGAACTCACTTTTCCAGCAGCTTTAACTGTACCAGCGCCATATTCTTTGGCGTTGCTGATGGCATTTTTACTATGATTAATCGCATTTGAACCTGCCTGAGTGGCTGCATTCACAGTCTGTTGAGCATGCTGTGAGCCAGCTTGCACTGTGGTGTGCGCTGCATTTTGTACCGTCTGAGCGGCGTTAACTGCACCGTTAGCCGAACCATTGGCATTAACATTCACTTGGGCTGAACCATTGACTGCCCCTTGTGCATTTTTTACGGTTTCGCCAGTTTGACGGGCAATACCGGTTCCGTGATTGATCGCAGTACCCAACGTTTTTTGAGCCACACCCACACCAGCATTCACTGTATTTTGACCGGTATTTTTTACTGCACCAGCAACACCATTTACCAAATGACCAGTATCAACATTTGCCTGAGCTGAACCATTCACATGTGCGCCGACATGAGCAAAAGCCGAGACAGAAACAATCATGCTGCTTGTTACGATAGCGGTTTTGATCAATTTTTTCATTCCAGTTTCCTTCAAATTTAGACCATAAGAGAGACTTATGGAAACTGCATCATAGCGACTCAAAAAAGGGAAAATGGATATTTCATTAAAACTTTACAGCTTAATCACAAGGCGTAAAACACTGGGGAGAAATGATGGATTATACAATCCAAATTTGAAAGTGATTCAATTTCAGGGCATATTATCAACTTAGAATAGCAAAATTAGAATAAAAACAATTTTTTTAAATTATTTGCCCTTGTTGGCTAATATGACCCGCTATGAAAGAACAGACATTGATGATTCACAGTAACTATCTAAATATCCTGCTTGATACTGCTGCGGAATTTCGTATTTCAAAACAGGATTTTATAAAGAAAAGCCAACTTCCTTTATCCTTTTTTCATGAACAGCATCTACCTGAGAAAATTAAATTTAGTGACTGGATCAAGATCATTTCTTCAATACTCGAGCTGGTCCCAGATACAGGTATTGGCTACAGGTTTGGCCTAAATTGTCGTGTTACCTCACATGAAACATTAGGCTTTGCCATGCTTTCGAATGATACATTGGGTAATGTGATTCTTGATCTAAAAAAATATTTTAATATCCGTCTGCATAAGATGGAACTGAACATCCATAATCAAAATGATAAGGTCATCCTATCCATCCAACCACTTTATCAACTTGCCAAAGAAATGGAGTTAGAACAACAACAAGCCGTTAGCCAGTTCTTAACAGAAGCAGCGATGGTAAACATAATCACCAATCTTAAAGAAATTACGGACTATGAAATTTCCGGCTTGCAGATACAGGTCAAGTGGGGAAAAAATCATTATCATTCTGGATTTGAAAAACGGCTCCCTCCATTTAAATTCAATCAGGAAAAAAACCAGATTATTTTTGATCTTAAATGTATGGATTTACCGCTTAAATTCAGTTGTAAATCAGCTTATAGTTTTGCCATTCATCATGTCAAAGAAGAGTATTTAATTTCTCAAGATCAGGAAAATCAAATTGTGTCCCTGGTCAACAAAAATATCAGACTGGTGCCACATGAGGGCTTTCCGACACTCACCGATACAGCCAGAAAACTGCGGGTTTCTGAAAGAGTGCTCAAGAGAGAACTGATGCTTGCCAATACCAGCTTTTCTTCGTTGATTCAGACCAAAAAATTTGCGCTAACCAAGCAACTGATTTCTTCCAATAAAAGTATTCAGGAAATCTCGGATATTCTTGGCTATAGCCATATCAATGCTTTTTCCAGAGCATTCAGGGGCTGGACCGGTAAAAATCCCAGAGATTATATCCGCGAGCAAAAAAGTAGCCTAGGATATGCACGTCCATTACATTAATCTATATCAACTTTTAGGCTGGGGAAGCTGATTTAAAATATTAGGGGCCAATACTTCAAACTTTTTAATCAGGAAATCCAGAAAGAAGCGGATTCTTGGTGCGATATATTTATTCTTATGCATAACCGCATAGATTCCGGCTTCCTGTACAATACCTTGGGTCAAAATCGCTTGTAGATTTCCTTTTTTCAGATCTGAAGCGACATCCCAGATAATTTTCCGTGTAATACCATGCCCCGCCAGTGCCCACATTCTGGCCTGAACACTGTCATTGGTTTCCCAGGCGGTCTCCATATGTACAGTATATTTTAAGTTTTGCTGATCAAAATTAAAATAATATTCATTCAAGGGGCCATTTTCTGTGGTCAGCACAATGAATTTATGTTTGACCAGATCCGAAGGACGTTCAGGGATTCCATATTTTTCCAGATAGGCAGGTGACGCGCACAGTACCCGCCAGTTGGGTGCCAGATAACGTGCCACCAGCAAGTCATTGTCGGGTAAGCCAAATCTGATCGCAATATCGATATCGTCATGGATCAGATTCGAATTTGAATCGGTCAAAGTCAAGGCAATACTTAGATCCGGATAAATTGCACTAAACTCTTCAATCCAGTGACTAATTAAATTACGCCCTAAATCGACTGAGGCCGAAATCCGGATCTTTCCTTTGACAGCAGATTGTTTATCCTGCAAGGCCATCTCGGCATCATCAATGGCTTGTAAGGCAATTTTACAATATCTTAAAAAAACCTGCCCTTCATCGGTTAGCCTTAAGCTACGGGTTGTCCGATCAAATAACTTGGCCTCAAGTGACGATTCTAGCTTGATCAGTCTGGCACTGGCAGCAGCTGGAGAAATTCCCATCTTACGCCCGGCCGCAGACAGACTTTTTAATTCGGTTGCCTCTACAAAGAGCCGCATATCACCTAAACGATCAGTTGCCATTTTAAACTTAGATTAGAAAGTTACTCAATGAATAGAGACATTATCAAATCGAACTGAATCAATCAAACTAATATCAACCAATATTTGTATTTGATTTATGAAACAACAAACCGAATTCCTCATGCCTACTGCCGATACAATAGCAAGCCCGGAACGGCTTCCTTTACTACAATTATTGGCATTGACCTTAGCCAGTTTTCTGGCCACAGCCAATGAAACTATTCCCGCAGGTTTACTGGACCAGATTGCCACGGGTTTCGTGACCAGTGAAGCCTGGGCTGGCCAAACCGTAACCCTTTGCGCATTAGGTGCAGGAATCGCAGCGATTCCGTTAACGGTACTGACCAAAAAATACCCGCAGCGTAATTTATTACTGATCAGCTTGATCACCTTTTCAGTGTGTAATCTGCTCACTGCATTATCTACTCATTTTATTTTTGTTTTGTGCTTACGCTTTATTATCGGACTGGCAACAGGACTGGCATGGAGTATTCTGGCAACCTATGCACGCAGTATGGCACCTCCTCATTTACAGGGCCGCGCCTTGGCCATTGCCATGTTGGGGATTCCTTTGGCTTTAGCCTTAGGCGTCCCGCTTAGTGCCTGGTTAAGTGCTTTTATTGGTTGGCGTAATATCTTTATTATTTTATCCATGACTGCACTGTTGTTGACAGTGTGGGTATTTATTAAAGTTCCGAATTATCACAAAAACACCAGTCAGCGTTCTGTCGCATTAAAAACCGTATTTACCATGCCCGGCGTACGTCCGATTTTATTTCTGGTCATGGCCTGGATTCTTTCGCATTATCTGCTCTATACCTATATCACGCCACTACTCACAGATATTGGCTTAAAGACGCAGATTGATTTTATCCTACTGGTGTTTGGGCTATCGACCTTACTCGGAATCTGGCTGATTGGTCTGCTGGTTGATCAACATTTAAAAAAGCTGATCTTTATTAGTCTCACTACATTCTTAATCATTTCAGTTTTACTCAGTCTCAGTTTCAACCATCTTGGTTTAATGCTTTTTACTGTATTTACTGTAATTTGGGGACTAAGTTTTAGTGGTGCACCTACCCTCTTACAAACTGTTTTAGCCAATGCTGCTCAGGAAAATGCAGATATCGCCCAGGCATTATTGGTCACGGTATTTAACCTCTCATTTGCCTGTAGTGGAATTATTGGCGGGATTTTATTAGAAACGCTAGGCACACATTACTTTCCTTTTTTAATTACATTTATCCTTGCAGTCGCACTTGAAGTCTTATTTATTTATAAGAAAATAATTTTTTAATTCGTTGGGGGGTTCAATCCCCCTTAGTTTTTTCAGCTTATTTTCAATGTTAGCTTAAAGTTAATATTTGCGCAGTATCGTTTATTGATTCGTCTGTTCTAAAAAAATATCTTAAAAGAATGAATTAAGTACAGGAGATTTATTTAAGCATCACTCTATTGCATTCAATATATTATAAAAATGTATAGAGTTTTAAATCTTATAAAACCTAGATCAATATTTAAAAGCTATGGAAATGCCGTATAAATTTACGCAAGGAATAAAAATATGAAGTTAATGAAGACCGGAATTATTTTAGGAACATTATTTATGACAAGTCATACTTTTGCTCAATATGATTGTAAAAGTCTGGGTTTAAAAGACTGTCCATCGCCTGTAGATGCACAATTACCTCCCGCACATGATATGCTCTCCTGGACAGCAGCAGACAGAATCATTGGTTTCAGAAATACCTATCGTTTATATGATGGCAGTGTTTTTCGCCCTGATCCTAAGCATATTCTTGCTCTTCCGAAAAGCGATTTGTATATTAAAGAAAATACGATCAGCTATAGCGTAAATAATAAAAAATACAACCTCGATGCTTATCTGAAAAATCAGAATGTAACCGGTCTGATTATTTTAAAAGACGGCAAAATTGCCTTGGAATATTATGGTCATGGCAACACCCCGACCACCTTATGGACGTCGCGCTCAATTGGTAAGTCTGTGGTTTCAACTTTAATCGGTATCGCCATCAAACAGGGTAAAATTCATTCCATTGATGATCCGATTATCAAATATCTTCCTGATTTACAAGGAACCGCATGGCAACATGTGACCTTAAAGCAACTCCTGCAACATGCCTCCGGAGTAGAATGGAATGAAGACTATACCGACCCAGACTCCGATTTTGCACATATGACTTATTGTGAAGCTCAGGCACAGCCTGATCCATGTGTCTATCAGCTAGTCAAACATGTAAAAGCAAAACATAAGCCTGGCGAAGTCTGGTCTTATAATACCGGCGGTGCATGGCTGGTCGGTAAAGTACTGGAAGCTGCGTCAGGGCAAAATATTGCTGCCTATTTACAGGACAATCTATGGAAAAAAGCAGGCATGGAACGTGAAGGTGTATGGCACTCCTACCAACGTAATGTGACGGACATGGGAGGCCATGGTTTCAATGCCACCTTAAGGGATTACGCAAGATTTGCACTTTTTGTTTCCAAGGAAGGACGCTTGTCTAATGGAGAAAAACTGCTTCCGGATCAATGGCTCACAGATTTAAGCCACTGGACTCAAGCCCGTAATTCGGTCACGCCTGAATATCCTGAAGGTCAATACGGCTATCAATGGTGGAATTATCATCCAACCTCAGGTATGCCCTTAAGCTCGAAAAATATGGATGCGACCTTCTGGGGACGCGGTATATTCGGGCAACGCATGGCGATTAATCCTAAAAATAATATTGTGATGGTGCAATGGAGTGCCTGGGATTCCGCCCGTCCATCGGCAGAGATTGAAAATGAAAATGCCCTATTCTTTAATGCCGTAACGAATTACCTGAATCAGTAGAGTCTCAGGACAATACTGGCACTTCAGGTCAGTATTGTTCCCGCTTTAAAGCATAGTCCCTTAAAATTCAGTTGAGCGATCGGGTTATATTTCTAAAACAGGTTTTGTGCGCAAGCTGTATCCGCTTTTCAATAAGAAACAATCCAGCTACCCGAGCCTGTCATTAAGTCTATACAATTGTTTTCATTATTTTAATCTAGATGTGCGCATGAAAATAGAAGAAGAACTGACTCTGAAAAAAATCCAGATTTTTTTAGCGTTTATGCGCCATGGCAACTTGTCAAAAACTGCTGATGAAATGCAAATCAGTAATGTCAGTGTGCATAAGGCCCTGCATTCACTGGAAAGTTCTCTGGGTTGTCCTTTATTTAAAAATGAAGGACGAAACCTGATCCCGCTGAAAAGTGCCTACGTGTTACAGGAGCATTCGCAACAACTGGTCCAGGATCTGCTCAATGCTGTCAATAAAACCCGTGAAGCGGCAGGCTTTGCTGCAAAAATTTTAAAACTGGGTTCACTCTATTCCTTGACGGTCAATACCATTCCCAATGTCATTAGCGGGTTGAAATTAAGGCGAGGCGAACTGGACATCCAGTTGCTGCTCAGCTCAAATCTGGATCTGGTCAAGAAACTGAAATCGACCGAACTGGATGCCATCATTGTGGCGCTAAATGACACCACCTGCGATGCTGATTTTGAAAAACTGCCGATGTTTCAGGACAATATTTATTTGGCAGTCAATAAAAACTCTGCACTGGCGACCTTGGACAATATCGACCTGAGCAGCTTGAAAGACGAAAAATTTTTAACCCTTTCACAAGGCTTTGCAACGCGCAATGATTCGGACATTTTGTTTGAAAAGGCTGGCATCGATCCCAAAGTGTTTTTACAAGTCAGTGATATTTTTACCTTGATCAGTATGGTCAGCACGGGTGTAGGCTTGGCCCTGTTGCCGGGTCGCATCTCAACAATTTATGAAAGCTCGGTCAAACTTATTCCACTACAGGCCCCTTATCAGATCAAACAGGAAATTGGTCTGGTGTTTCTTAAAAGTAAAGAGCGCGATCCAAATCTGCTGGCCCTGATCGCCGAGTGCCGTATGTTTGCAAGACAATATTTCTAATCATTCAGCCGCTTAATATTATTATTCCCTGCCCCCAGTTAATTCATTTTTATATAAAAATAGAACCTTAGCCGTTCAAGACAAGGTTCTATTTTGCTTCTATTGCTATCAATCCAGATGCATCACCACAGTTCTAGCGGTTTTCTTCTTTCGGGTCACAATCAGTCCACAAATCACCACACCTATGGTGACACTCAAGGATAAGGTGGTTTCATAACTATACTGCGGTGAAAAAAACATATAAGCCAATACACTCAGGATAATGAGGATCACGAACCAGGTTAGCCACGGAAATAACCACATTTTAAATGGCACTTCCACGCCAGCTTTCTCCAGTTTTGTTCTTAGGCGTAGTTGTGAAAATGCAATCACCAGATAGACCAGTAAGGCAATTGAACCGGTACTGGAGAGTAACAACCCGAACACCTTGCCTGGAAATGCATAATTGATGACACAACAAATAAGGCCAATAAATGTTGAGGAGAACACCGCAACTGCAGGTACACCCGCGTAATTGATATGGGTAACTTTGCTCGGTGCTTCATGACGGGTACCTAAACGGAATAACATACGCGAGGAGGTATAGATCGCCGCATTCATACAGCTTGCGACTGCAATAAATACGACTGCATCAATAATAAGTTTAGTTCCGGGAACATTCAGGCTCATCAGGACATACTGGAAAGTGCCATACTTTTGCAAATCTGGTGAGCGCCAGTCGACCAAGGCAACCGCAATAAACATCGAGACCACAAAGAACAGGATAATACGGTACAGCACCAGATTGGTGGCCCGTCTTATTTTCTGTTGCGGATTAGATGATTCTGCTGCTGCAATCGACACAATCTCCACACCAAAAAATGAAAATGCCGTAATCAGGATTGCGGCTAAAATGCCGCCAACGCCATGTGGCATGAATCCCGAATTGTTGTATAAATTGGCAACACCGCTGACATTTTGCGCTAAAGGCCAGAACCCGGAAATCGCCAATATACCAATGATAATAAATCCAATAATGGCAATCACTTTGATTAAAGAGAACCAGAATTCAAATTCACCAAAACTTTTGGTACTGAAAAAGTTGGCCAGACTCAAAAAAACGATAAAACAGAAGGCATAAGTGGAAACCGAAAAATAAGGAAACCATGAATATAAAATTTGCGCACCCGCAATCGCTTCGACAGGAATCGCCAATACCCAGAACCACCAATATAACCAGCCAATCGTAAATCCTGCCCAGGGACCTATCGCCTTGCGTGCATAAGTTGAGAATGAACCGGTATCGGGTTCCAATACCGCCATTTCTCCGAGCATACGCATCACCAGAAACACCATGATGCTGGTGGTCAGGTAGGCCAGAATCACTGCAGGGCCTGCCTTGGCAATCGCCGCCGATGAACCGACAAATAAACCTGCACCAATCACACCGCCGATACTAATCATTGTAATGTGGCGATTTGAAAGTCCTTCGCCTAATTTTTTTGTTTTAACGCTATCCATATTTTATTCCTTAAAATAATTTGGGTTAGTTCACGACATGTTTTAATTCCTATCCAAAGAAAAAGGGAAAACTCAGGTTTTCCCTTGATGCAAAAATTAATTTAAAGTTGGCATCGCGAACTGTTTGGCTTCACGGACTTGCGCAGAAGGCCAGCGTTGGGTAATGGTTTTGCGACGGGTATAGAAACGCACGCCATCCGGGCCATAGGCATGCAGATCACCAAATAATGAACGCTTCCAGCCACCAAAGCTATGATAGGCCACCGGCACGGGTAAAGGCACATTGATCCCGACCATACCGACCTGGATATGACTGCTAAAATAACGGGCGGCTTCACCATCACGGGTATAGATGCAGGTCCCGTTACCATATTCATGCTCATTGATCAGTTGCATGGCTTGCTGCATGGTATCTACCCGCATCACTTGCAATACTGGCCCAAAAATTTCCTGTTGATAGCTGGTCATCTTCGGGGTGACCTGATCAATCAAGGTCGGCCCGACAAAGAAACCATTTTCATAACCGGCAGGTTTGGCATCACGACCATCGACCACAATTTTGGCACCTTGCTGTTCTGCACTCTGAATATAGGCTTGCACCTTATCTTTATGGGCTTGCGTGATCAAGGGGCCAAAATCATTATTGCTATCGGCATAATGCCCGAATTTCAATTTGTGCATTTCCTGGGTCAGCTTCTCAATCACAATATCTGCGACTTCATCACCAATCGCCACGGCGACTGAAAGCGCCATACAACGCTCACCAGAAGAACCAAAGGCAGCACCTAATAATGAAGTTACCACATTATCAATATCTGCATCGGGCATAATAATGGCATGGTTTTTTGCACCGCCCAAGGCCTGACAACGCTTGCCTGCTGCGGTAGCTGTACGATAGATATATTCAGCAATAGGGGTTGAACCGACAAAACTGACCGCCTGAATTTTTGGATGGTGCAATAACGCATCGACCGCTTCTTTATCGCCATTGACGACATTAAAAACTCCATCCGGTAACCCGGCCTGTTTTAATAATTCAGCCAGGAATAATACGACTGACGGTGCTTTTTCTGAAGGCTTTAATACAAAACAGTTACCACAGACCAGTGCCATCGGGAACATCCACAACGCCACCATTGCGGGGAAATTAAACGGGGTAATGCCTGCAACTACCCCTAAAGGCTGAAATTCACTCCACGAGTCAATATCTGGTCCGACATTTTTTGAATATTCACCTTTGAGTAACTCTGGCGCACCACAGGCGTATTCCACATTTTCAATGCCGCGTTGCAGTTCCCCTTTCGCGTCATGGGAAATCTTGCCATGCTCTTGTCCAATCAATTCACAGATTTTTTCAGCATTTTCTTCCAGTAACTGTTTGAACTTAAACATCACGCGCGCACGCTTGATCACCGGTGTGTCACGCCATGCCGGAAAAGCCTGCTCTGCCAAGTGAACCACGTCATTCACCGTTTGAGAATCTGCAATTTCAACCACTTTACTGATTTCACCTGTTGCCGGATTATAAACAGGCTGTCTTTTAGCAGACTTGGACACCACCTTTCCATTAATAAAATGTCCAAGCACCTGCGTTGCCTGTGCTGCTTGACCGTCATGGCTTTGCGTCGTTTCACTTGAAAAATGTTCTAAGTTATTCATCTCTTATTCCTTGTATGGGATCATGTCTTCCGATTGATTTGCTTTTGAGTTAAAAATTGAATTTATTTCACCTGATAAAGGGCATCGCCAACCGCATTCATCAATCTTGATAATTGCGCCTCGGTGCTATTAAACATTGGGCCAAACTGCAAGGTATCCCCACCAAAACGGACAAAGAAACCGGCTTTCCAAAGCTTCATTCCAAGTTCAAAACCTCGGATCGTGGCATCACCATCGCGTGGCGCCAGTTGTACAGCACCAATCAGTCCACAATTACGGATATCCAGAATATGTGGTGCACCTTTTAATTGGTGTAGTAGCGTTTCAAAGCTTGGTGCCAGTGCCGCAGATTGCGCCAATAAATTCTGTTTTTCCAATACATCCAGTGTGGCTAAAGCTGCTGCACAGGCGACTGGATGTGCGGAATAGGTATAACCATGGGTGAACTCAACCGCATGCTCAGGTAAATCTTGCTGCATGAAAGCGTCATAGATGTCATGACTTGCCACAACGCCACCGAGTGGAATTGCACCATTGGTAATCTGTTTGGCAAAATTTAAAATATCGGGGGCGACACCAAAATACTCGGCTGCGGTCCATTTCCCCATACGACCAAAGCCGGTGATGACCTCATCAAAAATCAACAAGATATCGTGCTGGTCACAGATTTCCCGAAGTCGTTTTAAATAACCTGTGGGTGGCACAATACAGCCTGCAGATCCTGATACAGGTTCAATAATCACAGCCGCAATATTGGACGCATCATGTAACTCGATCAGCTTGAGCATTTCATCTGCCAGCTCAATCCCGCCTGTTTCTGCACAGCCTTTGGTAAAACTCAAGTCGGGTTGCAAGGTATGAGGCAAATGATCCACATCCATCAACTGACCAAACATTTTACGGTTGCCGCCGATTCCGCCAAGGCTAGTTCCTGCGACATTGACGCCGTGGTAACCACGCGCACGGCCGATCAGTTTGGTCTTGCTGGGATTCCCCTTAATCCGCCAATAGGCACGCGCCATCTTGATTGCAGTGTCAGCTGATTCCGATCCAGAATCCGTAAAAAACACATGTTGTAATTTTTCAGGCATGTGCTGAATAATTTTTTCTGCCAGTTGAAACGACAAGGGATGCCCAAACTGGAAGCCAGGAGAATAATCCAGTTTTGATAACTGCTGGTTCACCGCCTGCTGGATTTCCGGCAAAGTATGCCCTGCACCACAAGTCCATAATCCAGACAAGGAGTCATAGACTTCACGGCCTGTGCTATCCACTAAATAGGCACCTTTTGCTCCCACAATGATACGTGGGTCTTTATGGAAGTTACGGTTGGCAGAAAATGGCATCCAGTGTGCTTGATAATTGAGGTTCATCTGGGCGCTTGGCGATGTTGCTTCCAATGCTTCATCACGGTCATTTGCGGTATCGATATCAAACATAATCACTCTTCTTGTTTTGTGGTTATCTCTGGAGTGTACAGAGCCAAATAGTTTTGATAAATTCAAATTGTCTTGAGTTTAGATATAAAAAAGCAAAACTAAATGAAACCGAAAAAATTAAATCAAGTGACTGATTTTGATATAAAACTTCTTAAGATATTTAAAACGGTTTGTGACTGCCATAGTTTTAGTTCCGCTGAAAGTATTCTTGGGATTAGTCGCTCAGCCATCAGTCTGCACATGAGTGATCTGGAAAATCGCCTAGGCATCCGGCTATGTCAGCGTGGCCGTGCGGGCTTTGCCCTCACCGACGAAGGACGGGAAATTTTGGAATATATCGAAGTTCTAACGGCTTCGATTGAAGACTTCCGTGCCAAAATCAACCAGATGCACAACCAGCTCAAGGGAGAATTTAATATCGGGATTATTAATAATCTGGTGACCATGCCCAGTCTGTATATCACCAATACGCTGGCCCAACTTGCGGAAGAAAATGCAGAAGTGGTAATTAATATCAGTATGAGCACCCTTTCCGATATCGAATGCCGGGTACTGGACAACCGTTTACACGCGGGCGTAATTCCTCTGGTGACGCCCTTGTCTGGACTGGATTATTTGCATTTATATGAAGAAAAGTCATTTCTGTATTGCGGCAGAAATCATCCTTTGTTTAATCATCTGGATGAAATCAAATCGAAGGATCTGAATAACTGGCAAGCGGTGCTGCCGAATTATGCGATAACCGCAGAAGCATCGAAACTACATCAACTTCTGGACTGTTCAGCCACCGCCAGTGACCGTGAAGGCATTGCTTTTATGATCCTGACCGGGAAATTTCTTGGCTTCCTGCCCGATCACTATGCTAAGAAATGGGTCGATGATGGTTTTATGCAACCGGTTCTGCAACAGGTCATCCATCATAGCACCCCGATTTGCCTGATTACCCATAAAGGCAAAAATTACAATATGGTGTTAAAAGCATTTATGGACATCCTGAAGCAAAAAATTATGCCCGTAGCGCCATCAGTTTCCTGACCAAACTTGCAACCTTCATCGATACTCAACAACAGCTTGGTTGAAGAATATCAATGAAGGATCAACCCTTAACAATCATTTCTCAGATGTATTAAAAATCATAAGTTGCCATCATGTTGACACGATTATCGATCCCGTTACGGCCGTCAAAGGTTTCACGCTCGCCATAGACATATTCCACGCCTAAGGTGATGGGCTTGTACGGGTTGTACATCGCATTGATCCAGCCCTGCCATAATTCTTTATTCTGGGTGAGATTGCTTTTCTGGATTTCAGCAAAGCGATTGTCATCCTTGGCCTTCATATAGCCATAACCTAAAGTGGAGCGCAGCTGGGAATTAAACTGATGGGTGATGCCCGCAGAAATCGTATCGAACTCGTTGCTCTGAATATTATTTTGATCATCAATCACATAACTATTATTGGCCCAGAGCAGAAAGCGACCATCTCCTTTGACATGGTAATAATCAGCCTTTAAGAAAGTTTGCGGACTCAATTGATATTTGCCCCCTAGCCCGACACCCCATGCCCATTCCTTGTCCGTACTGGTTTTTTTCTCAGCCATAAACGTTCGGCCTGATAATAGCGAGCCATTGTCAAATTTATGATTCAGGCGTCCCACTAAGGCAGGCATACGCATTTCATTGTCCGGATCTGAAGTTGCAGTATATTTTGGATCTTCAATCGCGACCGCAAAACTGGTGTTTGCAGAGAGCTTATCGCTATAGCGCAGCATCGGCGAACGTTGCAAGGCACCGCCCACAAAAGTTCCGGCATCCACCGTTTCCGGATAGTATTCAGGTGCAATAAACGTCGACCAGGTCTGACCGATCAGCCACTGATCCAAAGTGATATACGCATGACGGATACGGAATTGATCCCGCGTTGCACCCCCAAAGAAATCCATTTCCAGCTTACCGCCCACTTCGCCAGCGACACTCGGTGTTTTAAAGTTTAGCCCCAGACGCGTGACATTGACGGTTGAATGTAAACGGTCTTTTTGCTGCGCTTCCTCTGCCGTGTGTTCCAGTGGCACAGCACTGATATTGTTATACATGGTCGATGCACCTTTGGCCTGATAAGAGGCATCGGCACGGATATAACCATATAAATTGACCTCTGCACCGCCTTTATTCAGGTTCAGCTTAGGGGCTGTTGTCTCGGTTGCTTGGGGTGAAGCCGTCACAGCCACTGGAGTGGCAGGTTGTACGGGTACTTTTTGCTGCACATATTGCTGCAACATCGCCCTTAATTGTTGTACTTCCTGTCGGAGTTGCGCAATTTCAGCCTGATCCGTTGCTGCATAAACAGGTGACATCACCGTTATAACCGACAGTGCCAACAGGCTTTTTTGTACCGTTAAAATAAACTTATCCATTTAAATCAATTTCCTTGTTCGCAGATCTTCCCGACCTTTTAAGATCATTGTTTATTTGTGTTTTTCCTTTGCCTGAAAGGCAATTTCACAGCACATTTTTTATTTTAAAAATCAACACTATTTGATTTATTTGGTTTCACCTCCTCTGTTTTAATCCTTGCGAGGTCTTTCTATTCTTAAATGGCAACAGCAAGCCAAAGCCGAATTGTCCAAACATGATAATCGCCACTGATCAGCTTAATTCTTCTGTGCAATCAGCCCCTGATAGGCCAAGGTCTGGCTAAAAACATGGACATTGCCCAAACCGGCATGACTAAGCAGGTGCTGATAATCCGTGAAAGACAGCGTGTAAAAATCCTGTCCTAAACGTTCCATCATCGCCTGACTCTGCGCTGCACTCAATCCATTGGCCTGACATAACAACGGTAAGGCTTTCATTTGCACTGTGTCTTCACAATGCATCAGATCGTAGATCAATAAAATGCCACTGTTTTTTAAGCGTTTTGCGATTTCGGAAAAGAAAGCGGGCTTGATCGCATGCGGAATAAAATGAGCAACGAGAATACAAAGTGCGGCATCAAAGGTTTGCAGTTCAGATAAACAAGTTGTCTCTCCATGTACAAAGTTAACGCGAGCTTGCTGCCCGATTGCCTGAATTTGCGCTTGAGCCTTTTGCAGCATGGCGAGAGAAGGATCAACAGCGGTAAAAGACCAGCTCGGATGCTTATTCAGTAGATATTCAAGCTCATAGCCTGTGCCGCAACCCACCACCAGAATATGCGCATCCCGTCTCAAACTGGCCTGTAAAATGGCATCGACTTGCTGATGCATCAGCTCGTAGCCCGGAATCAGACAACGAATATGCTGGTCATAACGCTCCACCACTTTCTGGCTATTAAAATCTTTGGCCATTTCATCCCCTGTTTTTTTAGTCACGTGGCACTCAGCAATCGCTAAAATCCTGAGTGATCCCAGCGTGCTTAATTTTAATCAAAGACTTCTGCTGTCAGGTTTAACTCGGCACGCATGATTTCCTGCAATTTAAATTTCTGTGCTTTGCCTGAGGCCGTCATAGGGAATTCAGCAAAGAATTTGACATAGCGTGGCACTTTATTATGTGAAATATGTTCTTTGCAGAAGTGTCTAATACTGTCTTCATCACATTGATGATGTTCATGCAAAATAATGCAGGCGCAGAGTTCCTCGCCATAACGGCTGTCTGGCAGACCAATCACCTGAACATCCGAAATATCGGGATGGGTATATAAGAAATCTTCGATTTCCTTCGGAAACAGGTTTTCCCCGCCACGGATCACCACATCCTTGATGCGGCCTTTGATTTTGATAAAACCGTCTTGATCCATTTCTGCGATATCACCGGTATGCATCCAGCCTGCCGCATCAATGACCTCTTTGGTTTTTTCAGGCTCATCCCAATAACCTGCCATGACTGAATAACCACGGACACAAAGCTCACCCAGCACACCTTGCGGAACAATCTCGCCTTCCAGATCGACAATTTTGACTTCCAGATGCGGATGTACATGTCCAACTGTACTGACCCGTTTATCAATGGAATCATCAATATAACTTTGTACACTGACCGGTGACGTCTCGGTCATGCCATAACAAATGGTAATGTCAGACATGTGCATGCGGTCTATGACCCGCTGCATGATTTCTCGTGGACATGGACTACCTGCCATGATGCCTGTACGCAAACTGGATAAATCGAATTCGGTAAATTGCTCATGCTCTAACATGGCAATAAACATGGTCGGCACACCATAGGCTGCGGTGCATTTTTCCCGGTGGATGGTTTTTAAAGACTCTAGTGGATTAAAAACGGCGGCTGGATACACCATGGTTGAACCATGGGTGATACAGGCCAGATTACCCATGACCATGCCAAAACAATGGAATAAAGGCACCGAAATACAGACCCGATCCTGCGGGGTTAGCCCGATGCCTTCACCGACAAAATATCCATTATTGAGAATATTGTGATGAGTCAGCATGGTTCCTTTCGGATTGCCGGTAGTGCCGGAAGTAAATTGGATATTAATGGTTTCATCAAACTGCAAATGCTGGGCTAAAGCACTGAGCTGCTCAAGTTGCTGTGGTGTCGGCTGTCCGACCAGATCGCTAAAACGGTGAATACCGCTATACTGTTGTTCATCAATTTTAATGACATATTTTAAATGCGGTAAACGTGCTGAATGAAGAACCTTATCTGTACTGAATGCCAATTCAGGTGCAATCTTGCTTAGTAATTCCTGATAATCTGTGGTCTTGAATTGAGCTGCAATGACCAGCCCTTTACAGGCCACCTTATTCAGTACGTATTCCAGTTCATGGCTTTTATAAGCCGTGTTCAGATTGACCAGAATAATGCCGGCTTTTGCGGCTGCAAACTGCGTCACGGTCCATTCCACACAGTTCGGAGACCAAATCGCTAAACGATCACCCTTTTTTAATCCCAGTTTTAACAGACTACAGGCAAAGGCATTGACTTCATCCTGCAATGCCCTATAGCTCAATCGTCTGTTCTGATGAGCACTGACAATGGCCTCCTGCTCCGCATATTGCGCACAGGCCTGATCAAATTTTTCTCCAATCGTCACCCCCAACAGGGGCTGAGAACTGGTGCCAGAGACATAGCTTAACCGTTGTTGTTGCATTGAATCACTCTCCTTGATTCTTTGTAATTCTGTTTTCAGTCATCTAATTATTTTGAGTACAGCTACTTTTCCAACATCCTGTTGTGTCATTCTAATGATGCTGTTGGCCTTACTTTTTCTGCACCGCATCCACACAAAAGTCAGCAATCTGTTTGGAAAAATAGTTTTTATACTGCTGATCAAACTTGATATTTTGTGCTGGATCTAAAGGTTCAACCACCACATAGGTCATGGCACCCACCACGCACAGTGCTGCGGTATTAAGATCCTCCAGCACAAACTCACCACTTGCATTTCCATCTGCAAGGATTTTTTTAATACTCTGTTTAATCAACTGTTTCACACGGAAACGCTCATGTTCAACTGTAGAATCCACAGGTTCAAACATGAGTGAATAGGCCAGCTGAGGACTATTCAGTGCCCGTTTTACAAAGCTGGTAACAGCCTTATGTAATTTCTGCTGTGCGCTTAAATTACTTTCGGTAATCGAATCAATCACCAACAGTTCGGTATTAATCGCCTCGGATAAAACTTCAATCAGCACCTGACTTTTATTATCAAAATAACGATACACCAGCCCACTTGAAACGCCTGCTTGCTCTGCAATGGTTTGTATCTGTGCGTCTTTAAACCCTCCCTCCGAGATCAATTTTCTGGCTGAACTCAAAATCGCTTTGCGATTTTGTTCCATCCGCTCCTGCATCAAAGATGATCGTTTATAGCTCATGAATTTTATTCTCTACCAAATAAAATGAATTGTAAATCATTTTATGAATCACTATTCACTTTTTCAAAAAATCATTGTATGGTACTTCTTAAGCACATACAACAACGCTTTTTGGAACAACAAATATAACCAATGGGATGACGATACAATGAACTTACGTAGCTTGAATTTTGGTCTGGATGAAACATTAATTGCGCTACAAGATTCAGTAGCTGCATTTTGTGCAAAGGAAATTGCACCCATTGCCCAGCAAGTTGATCAGGACAATCTATTCCCGGCCCAGCTCTGGAAAAAATTTGGTGATATGGGCCTGCTCGGTCTTACCGTTTCTGAAGAATACGGCGGCACCAATTTAGGCTATCTGGCACACATTATTGTGCTACAGGAAATTTCACGCGCATCTGCCTCCATCGGGCTTTCTTATGGCGCGCATTCCAACTTGTGTATCAACCAGATTAACCGGAACGGTAGTGAACAACAGAAACAGAAATATTTACCAAAACTGATTTCAGGTGACTTTGTCGGTGCTTTGGCAATGTCAGAACCGAATGCAGGTTCCGATGTGGTCAGCATGAAACTGCGTGCCGAGCAAAAAGGTGATCATTTTGTTCTCAATGGTTCAAAAATGTGGATCACCAACGGCGGTGATGCCGATGTGCTGGTGGTGTATGCCAAAACTGATCCACAGGCTGGTGCCAAGGGCATGACTGCCTTCCTGATTGAAAAAGACATGAAAGGCTTTAGTCATGGCAGTCATTTAGACAAACTGGGTATGCGTGGCTCTAACACTTACCCGCTATTTTTTGACAATGTCGAAGTGCCTGCCGAAAACGTGTTGGGCGGTGTCGGTAATGGCGCCAAAGTACTGATGAGTGGTCTGGACTATGAACGTGCCGTATTAAGTGCCGGCCCGCTTGGCATTATGGATGCCTGTCTGGATGTGGTGATTCCTTACCTACATGAACGTGAACAGTTTGGTCAGGCTTTAGGTGAATTCCAGCTTATGCAAGGCAAACTGGCCGACATGTATTCCACCTGGCTAGCGTGTAAAGCTTTGGTTTACGCGGTTGGTGCAGCCTGTGACAAAGCTGATCATGACCGTAGCTTACGTAAAGATGCAGCCAGTGCGATTTTATATGCAGCAGAAAAAGCCACATGGATGGCAGGCGAAACCATTCAGACTTTAGGCGGCAATGGTTATATCAATGAATACGCTGCAGGTCGTTTATGGCGTGATGCCAAACTTTATGAAATCGGTGCAGGCACCTCTGAAATTCGCCGTATGCTGATTGGCCGCGAACTGTTCAATGAAACCAAATAATAATAAACAATAAGGACGCAGCGTATGAACCAATTACACAGCAAGATCAATGTTCGAAGTGAAGACTTCAAAACCAACCAGCAAGCCATGCAGATCTTGGTTGCAGACCTTCAACAGGTTGCTCAAAAAGTGGCGCTTGGTGGCGGTGATAATGCCCGTCAAAAGCATCTCGCCAGAGGTAAACTGCTGCCACGAGACCGTATTGATCAACTGATTGATGTGGGTACCGCGTTTTTAGAAATTGGTCAGTTGGCTGCTTACAAAGTTTATGAAGATGATATTCCTGCTGCGGGCGTGATTGCCGGGATTGGACAAGTCAACGGTGTGACCTGCATGATCGTCGCCAATGATGCAACGGTTAAAGGTGGCACCTATTATCCCCTGACTGTGAAAAAGCATTTACGTGCCCAAGAAATTGCCGAACAAAATCATTTGCCTTGTATTTATCTGGTCGATTCAGGTGGTGCGTTCTTACCGATGCAGGATGAGGTCTTCCCTGACCGCGATCACTTCGGACGAATTTTCTATAATCAGGCCCGTATGTCGAGTCTGGGTATTGCCCAGATTGCTGTAGTAATGGGCAGTTGTACCGCAGGTGGCGCCTATGTACCGGCCATGTCAGATGAAACCATTATTGTCCGCAATCAAGGCACCATTTTCTTAGGCGGCCCGCCTCTGGTCAAAGCTGCGACTGGCGAAGTGGTCAGTAGCGAAGATTTAGGCGGTGGTGATGTGCATACACGTCTTTCAGGTGTGGCGGATCATTTAGCTGAAAACGATGAACATGCGCTTGCGATTGCACGGAACATAGTTGCGAACCTGAATAAAAAGCCAAATGCCTTAAATAAACAAGTTGATGAACCGTTGTTTGATGCATCGGAACTTTATGGCGTAGTCCCAAGTGATGCACGTAAACCGTTTGATGTCCGTGAAGTAATTGCCCGTATTGTAGACGGCTCACGTTTTGATGAGTTTAAGGCGCGCTTTGGTTCTACATTGATTACTGGTTTCGCTTCACTCTACGGCATGCCAGTCGGGATTATTGCCAATAACGGTATTTTATTCTCTGAGTCTGCACAAAAAGGTGCGCACTTTATTGAGCTATGCACACAGCGCAATATTCCATTGTTATTCCTGCAAAACATTACCGGTTTTATGGTGGGTCGCCAGTATGAAAATGAAGGGATTGCCAAAAATGGCGCCAAACTGGTGATGGCAGTTGCCACTGCAAATGTACCAAAACTCACCTTGATTATTGGTGGTTCGTTTGGTGCAGGTAACTACGGTATGTGCGGCCGTGCTTATTCACCCCGCTTTTTATGGACTTGGCCGAACTCTCGTATTTCAGTGATGGGCGGCGAACAAGCAGCAAGCGTGCTCTCGACTTTAAAACGTGATCAGATTGAGCAAAAAGGTGCCGAGTGGTCTGCGCAACAAGAAGATGAATTTAAACAACCCATTCGTGAACAATACGAGCGCCAAGGTCACCCATACTATGCTTCTGCCCGCCTTTGGGATGACGGTGTCATTGACCCTGCGCAAACTCGTCAGGTACTGGGTTTAAGTCTTGCTGCTGCGATGAATGCGCCGATCCAGCCAACCAAATTTGGCGTGTTCCGCATGTAAGAGGTGTCTATGAGCTATCAATTTTTACAACTCGACCAACATGATCAGGTGGCCTATGTGTGGCTGAACCGCCCTGAATTGCACAATGCCTTTAATACAATCGTCATTGAAGAATTACATGCCTGCTTTAAACAAATTAATACACGTGATGATATCCGTGTGGTGGTTCTGGCGGGTCGCGGTAAAAGCTTTTCGGCAGGTGCCGACCTGAACTGGATGAAACAGGCAGGTCAGGTATCTTCAGCTGAAAATGAAGCCGATGCCTTAAAACTGGCGCAAATGTTGGATGCACTTGCAACGCTTAAACAACCGACTATAGCCCGTGTACATGGTATTGCCTTTGGTGGTGGTATGGGCTTGGCATCAGCCTGTGATATTTGCATTGCCAGCACGGATGCCAAGTTTGCAACATCTGAGGTTCGTTTAGGGCTTGCTCCATCTACCATTAGTCCCTATGTGATTCGGGCAATTGGGCCAAGACAAGCCTCTCGGTACTTCTTAACTGCCGAGCGAATTTCAGCACGTGAAGCCAAACAAATTGGTTTGGCACACGAAGTTGCAGATGCTGAAGACTTGGATAAAAAAGTTCAAGAAATTGTTGATGCGCTGTTACTCGGTGGCCCGCACGCTCAAGGGGCATCCAAACAACTGATTCAAATGGTGAGCAACCAGACCATGAGCAATGATTTGCTGCAACAGACAGCCCATCATATTGCTCAAGTTCGTCAAGGTAGCGAGGCAAAAGAAGGTCTGGGTGCCTTTTTAAATAAACAGCAGCCTGCTTGGGTTTCTAATTCGAATAACAATAATTAAGGACGATCATCATGTTTGAAAAGATTTTAATTGCGAACCGTGGCGAGAT
>PJTY01000158.1_pt1 | contig 47746 bp, 43 predicted proteins | sample 1512121 | NCBI WGS metagenome assembly PJTY01 (sample SAMN08177680, study PRJNA422409) | Soil metagenome, whole genome shotgun sequencing project. | isolation source: Soil enriched (2) on filter paper: alkali lignin treatment | place: USA: Madison | collected 2015-01-15 | reverse complement strand
CCGGTGTGACCCCGCGTAAAGGAGTGGCGCCATGAGCGACGATATCATTCTCTCGGTCGACAACCTGATGATGCAGTTCGGTGGCATCAAGGCGCTCAGCGATGTCAGCCTGAAGGTCCGGCGTAACCAGATCTTCGCCCTCATCGGCCCCAACGGCGCCGGCAAGACCACTGTATTCAACTGCCTGACCGGCTTCTACAAAGCCAGTGGCGGGCGCATCGAACTGAACGTGCGCGGCAGCCATACCAATGTCATCCAGCTGCTCGGCGAGCGCTTCCAGGCGGCCGATTTCGTGTCGCCGGCGCGCTTTGCCAACCGCATGTACTACAAGATGTTCGGCGGTACCCACCTGGTCAACCGTGCCGGCCTGGCACGCACCTTCCAGAACATTCGCCTGTTCAAGGAAATGTCGGTGGTGGAGAACCTGCTGGTGGCCCAGCACATGTGGGTCAACCGCAACTTGCTGGCCGGGGTGCTCAACACCAAGGCCTACCGCAAGGCCGAGAGCGACGCACTGGACCATGCGTTCTACTGGCTGGAAGTGGTCGATCTGGTCGATTGCGCCAACCGCCTGGCCGGTGAGCTGTCGTACGGCCAGCAGCGCCGTCTGGAGATTGCCCGGGCCATGTGCACGCGGCCGAAGATCATCTGCCTGGACGAACCGGCGGCTGGCCTGAACCCACAGGAAACCGAGGCCCTAAGCCGCATGATCCGCGTGCTGCGTGACGAGCACGACATCACCGTGGTGCTGATCGAACATGACATGGGCATGGTCATGAGCATTTCCGACCATATCGTGGTGCTCGACCACGGCAACGTGATTGCCGAAGGTGCGCCGCAGGATATCCGCCACAACCCGACGGTGATCGCCGCCTACCTGGGTGCCGATGAAGAGGAGCTGGTATGAGTGCACCCATTCTCGAACTGAAGGACCTGGACGTGTTCTACGGCCCGATCCAGGCGCTGAAAAAGGTCTCGATGCACATCAACGAGGGCGAGACGGTCAGCCTGATCGGCGCCAACGGTGCCGGCAAGTCGACCCTGCTGATGTCGATCTTCGGCCAGCCGCGCGCGGCGTCAGGGCATATCGTGTACCGCGGCACCGACATCACTCGCAAGTCGTCGCACTACATCGCCTCCAACGGTATTGCCCAGTCGCCTGAAGGGCGTCGGGTATTCCCCGACATGACCGTTGAGGAGAACCTGATGATGGGTACCATCCCCATCGGCGACAAGCATGCCGACGAAGACATGCAGCGCATGTACGAGCTGTTCCCACGTTTGAAGGAGCGGCGTAACCAAAGGGCCATGACCATGTCCGGAGGCGAGCAGCAGATGCTGGCCATTGCCCGCGCGCTGATGAGCCGGCCAAAGTTGTTGCTGCTGGATGAGCCATCGCTGGGGCTGGCACCGATCGTGGTCAAGCAGATCTTCTCGACCTTGCGCGAACTGGCCAAGACCGGGATGACCATCTTCCTGGTGGAGCAGAACGCCAACCATGCGCTTAAACTGTCGGACCGGGCTTATGTGATGGTCAACGGGCAGATTCGCATGAGCGGCACGGGGCAGGAGCTGCTGGTCAACGAGGAAGTGCGCAACGCCTATCTCGGCGGGCATTGAGTTGCATTCGGGGGCCGCTTTGCGGCCCATCGCGATACAAGGCCGCTCCTACAGGCGATCTGCGATTCCATGTGCCATCGCGGCCCCTTGTAGGAGCGGCCTTGTGTCGCGATGGGCTGCAAAGCAGTCCCGATTCCAAATGTGGACAACTTGTCGCGGGCCTGCCTCCATGCACTCCAGCATCCCATCTCAAGCCCTTGTTTCCACAGGCCCGATCTTTTCCACGGATAATGTGGAACCGCCTGTGGAAAACATGGTGGCATCTCGCTCAAGCCCTTTGATACCAACCCCTGCAGCTTCATGATCATTTTTTGATCACAGGTACCTTGTGGATGAATTTCCCAGGTTTTTCAAAGCCATGCATTCACTCCAGGCTTTGCGCAAAGCCTGTGGATAACCCTGTGAAAAAACCTTGGACAGACCGCTGCAGGCAGCATGCTTGGAAGCCCTGCGCCATCACCGAAAAGATATCCACCGACCGCAAGTCGCTGAAAGGGTTCCGCAGCGTGGGCAAGTTGCCCCCAATCCGTGGGGAAAGCCTTGTGGATAACGTGCGCATAGCTGCTGCCGAGCCCTCTGCTGCAAGGCTTTGCCGCATGTGATCAAAAAATGAACAGTGGCGCGGGCGGGTTGCTGCAAGCGCCCGGCGCGGGCATGCTGCAACACTGCCGATGACAACCCACCGTGAGGAACAGAGCATGACGTCCACCGTATTCATCACTGGCGCGACTTCCGGTTTCGGCGAGGCCACAGCCCGCCGCTTCGCCGAAGCCGGCTGGAAGCTGGTGCTCACTGGCCGCCGCAAGGAGCGCCTGGATGCCCTGTGCGCCGAACTGTCGGCCAAGACCGAAGTGCACGGCCTGGTGCTCGACGTCCGTGACCGCAAGGCCATGGAGCAGGCCATCGCCAACCTGCCGGCCGGCTTCGACAAGTTGCGCGGCCTGGTCAACAACGCAGGCCTGGCGCTGGGTGTGGACGCGGCGCAGAACTGCAGCCTGGACGACTGGGAAACCATGGTCGACACCAACATCAAGGGCCTGATGTACACCACCCGCCTGCTGCTGCCACGGCTGATCGCCCATGGCCGTGGGGCGTCTATCCTCAACGTGGGTTCGGTGGCAGGCAACTACCCGTACCCGGGCAGCAACGTGTACGGCGGCACCAAGGCCTTCGTCGGCCAGTTCTCGTTGAGCCTGCGCTGCGATCTGCGGGGTACGGGCGTGCGTGTGAGCAACATCGAGCCGGGCCTGTGCGAGAGCGAGTTCTCGCTGGTGCGCTTCGGCGGTGACCAGGCCAAATATGACGCCACCTATGCCGGTGCCGAGCCGATCCAGCCGCAGGACATTGCCGAGACCATCTTCTGGATCCTCAACCAGCCGGCACATATCAACATCAACAGCCTCGAGCTGATGCCGGTGAGCCAGGACTGGGCAGGGTTTTCGATCGACCGGTCGGTCAAGGGCTGATCCGAGGGCCTCTTCGCGGGTAAACCCGCTCCCACAGGTACTGCACCGGTTTCAGAGCAGGCGCTATCCCTGTGGGAGCGGGTTCACCCGCGAATGCGTCAGCCCAGGCGCTGCAGCCCTTCCAGGCAAGTCGCCAAATGGTAGGGCGTAGTCGAAGGCATGTCATGCCGGCTGACACTGCCTTGCCCATCCCGGCACTCATACCAGCCCGCTTCACGCAGGAACCGTATTTCCAGCGCCTGCAGCTGCCCGGCCAGCTTCGCCTCGCCTCCTGTCCGCAAGACCAACGCACGCAGATACTCCGCCTGTGCCCAGATCCGCTGGGTGGCGTCGAGCACCTTGCCGTCTGCATCCAGCATGGCCAGCACCGCCGCATCCTTCACCCCGTACTGCTCGGCAAAGCCAAAGGCCCGGTCGATGGACGCATGCAGCGGCGTATCACGCAGCAATGGCGAGGTATGCAGCAGATAGAACCACTCGAACTGGTGCCCCGGCTCGAACCAGTTATCCACAGCGCCGCGTGGCTTTTCCAGCATCAGGCCGTGGGCCGGTTCGATGAAGTGCGCCTGCAGCGCCTCGCACAGTTGCAGCAGCGATTGCCGAGCGTGCTCGTCCTCACGCACCGCCAGCACTTGCAGGAAGGCTTCGGCCAGGTGCATCTGCGGGTTTTGCAGCGGGCCGCTGCCAAGGTCTGCCCAGTCTGCAGCGAGGCTGGCTTCGTACAGGCCATCGTCGCGGGCGAACTGCTGGTCGATGATGTCCAGCGCGGCGTTCAGCGTGGACTCCACCAGGTTTTCACGCACCTTGCCCCAGTAATGCGCACAGGCGAAGACGATGAAGGCGTGGGTGTAGAGGTCCTTGCGCCGATCCAGCGGTTTGCCCTGGGCGTCGATGCTGTAGAACCAGCCGCCGTGTTCGGCGTCATGGAAGTGCTTTTGCAGCGAGCGGAACAGGGCGGCCGCACGCTCGGCTGCGCCCGGTTGCCCGATGCGGCTGCTGAACAGGTACAGCTGGCGCGCGCAGGCCATGGCCCGGTAGCGCTGCACCGGCAATGGCTGGTGCTGGGCGTCCAGGGCTTCGTAGGGCAGGGCCATGTCGGCGTTCCAGCCCGGGCCTTGCCACAACGGCACGATGCGTTCGGCGAAGTGCTGGTTGAAGCGGGCCAGTTCGGGCAGGGTGGGGCGGGGGTCGGACATTTCGGCGCTCGTCGCTGTCGGGCAGGGCGCCATGGTAGCAGAACTGGGTTGTGGGTAGCCTGTGCCGGCCTCTTCGCGGGCACGCCCGCTCCCACAGGATCACCACAAGGTTCGAGCAATGCGGGGTACCTGTGGGAGCGGGTTCACCCGCGAAGAGGCCGGCACAGGCTACCGATCAGCCCGGGTTGCCAAGCCCCTGCCAATGCCGCGCCCCCACGAAGATGAAGCGCAACTGCTGGGTGATCTTTTCCTGCGGTGTCAGCGCCTGTGGGTAACCCGCTTCGGGGCTGTCGATAAGCTCGGGCAGGGTGGCGAACACGGTCTTCACCACCAGGTCGGCCATCACCGCCAGCGCGGCGCTGTCCAGGTGCTGCCAGCGCTTCATCCGCGCAAGGTCGGTGGCCAGGTCGTCGCTGATGTCCTGGCGCAGGCGGGCAATGGCCTGGCGTACGGCATGCGAACCGCCGTACTGCTCACGGGCGAGGAACAGAAACTGCGCACGGTGGGCGGCGACTACGTCGAGGAAGATGCGCACCGATGCGTCAGTGATACCGCCCAGTTCGAATTCGTTCTGGCGCACCAGGCGGATGGTCTGGCGGAAGGTAGTGTCGACCTCGGCAACCAGGGCCAGGCCAAGGGCGTCCATGTCGGAAAAATGCCGGTAAAAGCCGGTAGGTACGATGCCGGCCGTCTTCGCCACTTCGCGCAGGCTGATACTGCCGAAACCACGGCCACTCTCCATGAGCTGGCAGGCAGCATCGAGCAGGGCCTGGCGGGTCTGTAGCTTCTGTTCGGCGCGCGGCAGCATGGTGCGGGCTTCTGTGGCGGTAAGGCTGGGCACTCTAGTTAAAAAAACAAAGCCCGGTCAATGGACCGGGCTTGGAGGGGAGCAGGCGTTGTGACAGAAGTTGTTGTTTTCGGCCATGGTGATCAGCTCACACGGCTGAGTTCAACCAGGCGATCGGAGCCACCTTCGGCAACGCGGCCACTACGTTCGATCAGGCGATCGGAGCCACCTTCGGCAACGCGGCCACTACGTTCGATCAGGCGATCGGAGCCACCTTCGGCAACGCGGCCACTACGTTCGATCAGGCGATCGGCGCCACCTTCGGCAACGCGGCCACTACGTTCGATCAGGCGATCGGAGCCACCTTCGGCAACGCGACCATTACGTTCGATCAGGCGATCGGAGCCACCTTCTGCAACGCGGCCAGTACGTTCGATCAGGCGATCGGAGCCACCTTCGGCAACGCGGCCACTACGTTCGATCAGGCGATCAGCACCGCCTTCGGCAACAGTTTTCAGCGGCTGGGCAATTTCAGCTGCGCTGGAGCGCGATTCGGCGCTCAAATGTTGCTCGTCGGCTGGCAGGGCAAAAGCGTTGGCAGCCAGGATGGACAGGGTCAGGGTCAACAGATGGCGTTTCATGATTCGGTGCTCCTCTCGGGGGCTGGAAAGTGGGTACGGAGCCAATGCTACGCCGGGTAACGCCAGAGAGAAGTTCATACGGGTAATGGTAACAATCGACCGTATTGATAGAGGTCAGAAGCTGCTCTAGATGGTGCTTTTCAGGTCATTTGATGGCAATTTGATAGACTCCTTTCCGAGTAACACGCCTGCTCTGGCGCGACGAATTGCTGAGCAAAAGGCCAGGAAAAACTTCGCTATCATGGCGCCATTGATAAAACCCCACGGGTTTTCATCAGTCCGAGATATTGAGCGCCACCGCTGCGCCTGTTCTGTGCCATACCGCAAGGAGAATCACGCAATGACGCGTCCCGCCAGAATCCTCGTCTGGACCTTCACCAGCCTGCTGACCCTGCTGGCGATCCTGGTGGTGGTGATCGCCACCTTCGACTGGAACCGCGTCAAGCCCCTGCTCAACGAGAAAGTCTCCGAGGCCCTGCAGCGGCCTTTCGCGATCAATGGTAACCTTGCCGTGGACTGGCGCACCGAACCAGAAGAAGGGGGCTGGCGTGCCTGGGTGCCTTGGCCGCACTTCATTGCCGAAGACCTGACCCTGGGCAACCCCGATTGGCTCAAGGAACCGAAGATGGTCGGCCTGGAGCGCGTGGCGTTCCGCCTGGCGCCGCTGCCCCTGCTGTTCCAGCAGATCAGCATCCCGCGCATCGACCTGACCAAGCCCACAGCCAGCCTCACCCGCCTGGCCGACGGCCGCGCCAACTGGACTTTCGACTTCGGTCCCAAGGATGAAAATGCGGAGCCTTCCAAATGGCAGCTGGATATTGGTGCCATCGGCTTCGACCAGGGCAATGTCAGCTTCGATGACCAAACCCTGAAAACCAGCATGAAGGTGCAGATCGACCCGCTGGGCAAGCCTGTCCCATTCAGCGACATCGTCGGCAAGGCCAGCGCCGAGAAGACTGGTGCTGCGCAGGACTATGCCTTCGGGCTCAAGGCCCAGGGCCGCTACAAAGGCCAGCCGGTGTCCGGCACTGGCAAGATCGGCGGCCTGCTGGCCCTGCAGGACGCCAGCCAGCCGTTCCCGCTGCAGGCTGACGTGCGTATCGCCGACACTCATGTGGTACTCGCCGGTACCCTGACCGACCCGCGCAACCTCGGCGCCCTCGACCTGCGCCTGCGCCTGTCCGGGGCCAGCCTGGGCAACCTCTACCCGTTGACCGGCGTAACCTTGCCCGATACCCCGGCCTATTCCACCGACGGCCACCTCAGCGCCAACCTGCACGCGGCGCAAGGGGCCACCTTTAACTACCAGGGTTTCAACGGCAAGATCGGTGACAGCGATATCCATGGCGACCTGGCCTTCGTTGCCAGCCAGCCACGGCCCAAGCTGTCCGGTAACCTGGTATCCAACCAGTTGCTGTTCAAGGACCTGGCGCCGCTGATCGGCGCCGACTCCAACGCCGAGCAGAAGGCCCGTGGTGGTGCCAGCAAGCAGCCGACGGGCAAGGTGCTGCCGGTGGAAGAGTTCCGCACCGAGCGCTGGCGCGCGATGGACGCTGACGTCACCTTCGCCGGCAAGCGCATCGTGCACAGCGCACAACTGCCGTTCAACGACCTTTCGGCCCACGTGATTCTGGAAGACGGCCTGCTGCGCCTGGAGCCCCTGCGTTTTGGCGTCGCTGGCGGCAACCTGGCTTCCAGGATCCGCCTGGATGGCCGCAACGTACCGCTACAGGGTCGTGCCCGGCTGACGGCGCGGGGCTTCAAGCTCAAGCAGTTGTTCCCCTCCTTTGCGCCAATGCAGACCAGCTTCGGTGAGTTGAACGGCGATGCCGATATCACCGGCCGGGGCAACTCGGTGGCCGCCTTGCTGGGCACCGCCAATGGCGACCTGCGCATGCTCATCAACGATGGCGCCATCAGCCGCAGCCTGATGGAGATTGCCGGGTTGAACGTGGGCAACTATGTGGTCGGCAAGCTGTTTGGCGATGAGGATGTGAAGATCAATTGCGCGGCGGCTGATGTTGGTATCAAGGATGGCCTGGCGACAACGCGCCTGTTCATCTTCGATACCGAGAACGCGATCATCTACATCAACGGCACGGCCAATTTCGCCACTGAGCAGCTGGACCTGAAAATTACCCCTGAATCGAAAGGGTTGCGGCTGTTCTCGCTGCGCTCGCCGCTGTATGTGCGCGGGCCGTTCGCCAAACCCAGTGCCGGGGTGCAGGCGGTGCCGTTGGCCTTGCGCGGCGCGGGGATGGTGGCGTTGGGCGTGGTGGCCGGGCCGGCTGCGGGGTTGCTGGCGCTGATTGCGCCTAGCAGCGGGGATGATCCCAACCAGTGCACGCCGCTGTTGCAGCAGATGAAAGCCGGCAAGGCGCCAGCGGTGGTGAAAGAGCGGAAATAGCAGGGGGGCCGCTTCGCGGCCCATCGCGACACAAGGCCGCTCCTACAGGTATTTCACAGCCCTCAAGACTTGTGGAGTACCTGTGGGAGCGGCCTTGTGTCGCGAAAGGGGCGCAAAGCGCCCCCAAGAATCACAAGCCTTGCAACAGGTCGGACATATCGTCCGCGTGCTCTTCTTCCTGCGCCAGGATGTCTTCAAAAATCCGCCGCGTAGTCGGATCTTTATCCCCAATGTACCGAATGATTTCACGATAGCTATCGATGGCGATCCGCTCCGCCACCAGGTCTTCCAGCACCATCTCTTTCAATGAAGTGCCCGCCACATACTGGGCATGAGACCGTTTGCTGAGGTTGTCCGGGTTGAAATCCGGCTCTCCACCTAACTGCACGATCCGTTCGGCAAGCTTGTCGGCGTGCTCGGCTTCCTGGTTGGCATGCTCGAGGAACTCATCGGCAGCCACGCTGGCCTTGATGCCGCTGGCCATGAAGTAGTGGCGTTTGTAGCGCAATGTGCAGACCAGCTCGGTGGCCAGGGCTTCGTTGAGCAGGCTGATGATTTGCTCGCGGTCAGCCTGGTAACCCTCGGTCACGGCCCCGTTCTCGACATGCTGGCGAGCTCGTTCGCGAAGCGTTTGCACATCAGTCAGTTCAGTCGCATTCATGTTCATCTCCGAAAGCATCAGGGTGGTCATGGCAGGTCCTGTGAAAGTTATGCGCCGTGGGCAGCGTCGCTGTCTTCCTGGCGTTGCTTGCAGGTCTTGAAGCCTTTGGCATCGACATGGCCAGTGGCGTCGAAGCGCACGTAGTAGGGCTGCTGGTGGCCGTCATGGTTGAGGATGTAGTCGTTGCAGGTGCCGCCATGGGGAAGGTCGATGACGTTGGACGGGCTGCCGCCGATGGCGATGACTTTCTGCATGGTCATGCCGTTTTCCACCTGCTTGACCAGCGGCTCGTCGCGGTAGGTGACGTAGTCCACCGGGTTTTCCGGGCGGCTGCCGCAGGCGGCGAGGGTGGCGCTTGCCAAAAGGATTGCCAGGGTCTGCTTGTACATGGTCCCGCTCCTTGCAAAGGGTATGTGTGGTTTGGAACCGCAGCGCGCGCCGGGAGTTCGATTGCGATGGTCATCAAGGTCGCTGTAGTGTTGGCCGATCGTCCACGGAAAGGGGCTGGGGCAATGCAGCAGGAATTGGCCACGCGATACCCATTGGTTCTGGTGCCGGGCATGCTCGGTTTTGTCCGCGTCGTGCTCTACCCCTACTGGTTCGGCATCGTGCCGGCCCTGCGCAAGGGTGGGGCGCAGGTGTTCCCGGTGCAGGTTTCGCCGCTGCATTCCAGCGAGGTGCGCGGCGAGCAGTTGCTGGCGATCATCGAAGACATCTGCCAGCGCACCGGTGCGCAAAGGGTCAACCTCATAGGCCACAGTCAGGGCGCCTTGAGCGCGCGCTACGCGGCCGCCAGGCGGCCCGGGCGGGTGGCTTCGGTCACTTCGGTGGCGGGGCCCAACCATGGCTCGGAACTGGCCGACTACCTGGAGCGCACGGCACCGGGCGATTCCCCGCAGGGGCGTATCCTGAAGGCTGTGCTGCATGGCTTGGCCGTGCTGCTGGTGTGGCTGGAAACCGGCTGGCGCCGCGACCCGCTGCCGGTGGATGTACACGCCTCGCACCAGTCGTTGACCAGCGCCGGGGTGGCGCTGTTCAACCAGGCTTATCCACAGGGCTTGCCAGACACCTGGGGCGGGGAAGGGGCCTATGAGGTCGATGGCGTGCGCTATTACTCCTGGTCCGGCACCTTGCAGCCCGGCCTGACCGACCAGCGACGCAACCGTTTTGACGGCAGCAGCCACTTCTGCCGCCTGTTCGCGCGCAGTTTCGTCAAGGAAAAGGGCCATTGCGACGGTATGGTCGGGCGCTTCAGTTCGCACCTGGGGCAGGTGATCGGCGACGATTACCCGCTCGACCACCTGGATATCGTCAACCAGTCGCTTGGTGCGGTGGGCAAGGGTGCCGAACCGGTGCGGCTGTTCATCGAACATGCCGCCCGGCTCAAGGCGGCAGGGCTCTAGCGACGGATCGGCGTTGTCCAGCGCTCGGCCAGCACTACGCCCACCAGGGTCAGCAGGCCACCCACGAGGTGATAGCGGGCCAATTGCTCGTCGAGCACCACGGCGGCGATCAGTGCCGTGACCAGCGGCAGCAGGTTGAAGAACAGCGTGGTGCGGCTGGGCCCCAGGCGTTGCACGGCCTGCATCCACACCAGGGGCGCGATCATCGAGGCCAGCACGCAGGCGTACAGCACCAGGCCGATGTTGCGGCTGTTCAGGCCGGTCTTGTCCGACAGCAGGAACAGCGGCAGCAGCACGACGATGGCTACCAGCACCTGCAGGTACAGCAACTGCATCGGCGGCAGGCGTAGCTGCCATTTCTTCAGCAGGAAGCTGTACAGCGCGTAGGCCAGTGTGGCCACGAGCATCAGCAGGTCGCCGCTGTTCAGGCCTTGTTGCAGCAGGCTGGCGGGGTGGCCGGCGCTTACCACTTCAAGCACACCGAGAAATGACACCAGCGCGCCCAGCAGAGCGCCGTAGCTCAGGCGCTGCCCCAGCCAGGCGATGGACAGTGCCAGTGACATCAGTGGCATCAGCGAGAGGATGATGCCCATGTTGGTGGCGCTGGTGATGCCGGCGGCGAAGTAGGCCAGGCTCTGGTACAGCGCCATGCCCAGCACGCCCAGCACGAAGACCTTGCCCAGGTGCGGGCGGATGGCCGCGCGATTGCGCCACACGGCGGGCAGCAGGAACGGGGTGAACAGGAACGCGGCCAGCAGCCAGCGGTAGAAGCCGATCTCGGCGGGGTGGATGGCACCGGCGGACATCTTGGTGACCACGGTGTTGCCGGCCCAGATCAGGATGGCGGTCAGGGGGAACAGGTAGTTCATGTAGCGGTTTACTCGTTTTGGACTGATTGGGGCTGCTTTGCAGCCCATCGCGACACAAGGCCGCTCCTACAGGTATCGCACTGGCCCGGAAGGCAACGCGGGTCCCTGTAGGCGCGGCCTTGTGTCGCGATGGCCTGCGCAGCAGGCCCCGATGCCAGCCATTATCAACTGTCTGTCAACAAGCCTATACTTCTATCCAGACAACTCACCCCGCAAAGCAGACAGCATGCCGCGCAAATACCTCGACATTCCCCAGTTCAGCCAACTCCCGGCCCCGGTGTACTTCCGCCACGACGAGTTCGGTGCCGACACCCGCAGCGCCCTGCATCGCCACGCCTGGGGCCAGCTCAACTACACCGCCCACGGCGTGATGCACCTGGAGGTCGCCGGCCAGCACTTCCTGTCGCCACCGCAATACGCCGTGTGGGTGCCGCCCGACACCGAGCATGGCTGCTACAACCCACAGGCCATCGTCTACCGCTCGGTCTACCTGGAACGCAGCCTGTGCGCCGCACTGCCGCAGCAACCATGCAGCCTGATGATCAGCGACATCCTCAAGGCTATCCTCGCCGACTTCGCCCGACGCGACCTGCGGGTGGCCGAGGGCGAGCGCGACCAGCGCCTGGTGCAGGTGCTGGTCGACCAGCTGCTGCTGGCGCCCACCCAGGCCTGCTACCTGCCGTTTGCCCACAGCGAAGGCTTGCGCCAGGTGCTCGATGCCCTCGGTGCCGAGCCGGGCGACAACCGCCCGCTGGCCGGCTGGGCTGCCCAGGTGCATGTCAGCGAACGTACCTTGGCCCGCCAGTTTCTGCGCGAACTGGGTATCGGTTTTGGCGAATGGCGCCTGCGCCTGCGCTTTTTGCGCGCCATCGAAGCGCTTGAGGCCGGCCAGCCGATCCAGGCCATCGCCTTCGACCTGGGCTACAGCAGCGCCTCGGCGTTCATCGCCATGTTCCAGCGCCAGGCCCGGTGCACACCCGAGCATTACCGTCGCCAGGCACGGGCAGGGCGTTGAGAATCTTGGCTACACTCAGCTCGACCCCCGTGCATAGGGCGCGGAGCCAAGGAGACTACTCCATGAAAGTGCTGCAAATCCCCTTACTGGTATTGGCGGTGTTGTTCAGCGCCCAAGGCTTCGCCGCCAATACCGCGCAGCAGGAAAAGATGAAAACCTGCAACGCCGACGCCACCGCCAAGGCCCTCAAGGGCGATGAGCGCAAAGCCTTCATGAGCACCTGCCTGAAGAAGGATGTGCCACAAACCCAGCAAGAGAAGATGAAAACCTGCAACGCTGACGCCACCACCAAGGCACTGAAGGGTGACGAGCGCAAAGCGTTCATGAGCGACTGCCTGAAGAAGAAATGACCTGCGCCTATGCCTGCAGGCGTAAGGCTGGCAGACTGCGGGTCTTTCCCGTTGTCTGCCGTTGAGGCTGTATGACCTTCACCCCCCGCCAGGTCACCCTGGCCAGCTGGATCATCGTGTTTGCCGGCCTGTTGCTGGCGTTGCCCCTGAAGTTGCTGCCAAGCCTGCTGGCCGGCTTGCTGGTGTTCGAGCTGGTCAACATGCTTACGCCGCGGCTGCAGCCGCTGATCGCCGGGCAGCGTGCGCGGTGGCTGGCAGTGGCGCTGCTCGGCACGCTTGTGGTCAGTACCCTGACCCTGCTGTTTGCCGGTGCTTTCAGCTTCCTGCTGCACGAGGCGGAAAACCCCGGTGCCTCGCTGGACAAGTTCATGGCCCTGGTGGAACGTGCCCGCGGGCAGCTGCCGCCGTCCATCGAAAGCTACCTGCCGGCCAGTGCGGCGGAGTTCAAGGTGGCCATCGGTGACTGGATCAAGAGCCACCTGAGCGACCTGCAGCTGGTCGGCAAGGGCATGGCGCACATGTTCGTCACCCTGCTGATCGGCATGATCCTCGGCGCCATCGTCGCCTTGCAGCGCATCCCCGACATCTCCCGACGCAAGCCGCTGGCGGCGGCGCTGTTCGAGCGCCTGAGCCTGCTGGTGCAGGCGTTTCGCAACATCGTCTTCGCGCAGATCAAGATTTCGTTGCTCAACACTACGTTCACCGGCATCTTCCTCGCCGTGGTGCTGCCGATGTTCGATGTGCACCTGCCGCTGACCAAGACGCTGATCGTGCTGACCTTCCTGCTGGGCCTGCTGCCGGTGATCGGCAACCTGATGTCCAATACCCTGATCACCATCGTCGGCCTGTCGCTGTCGATCTGGGTGGCGGCGGCGGCGCTGGGTTACCTGATCGTCATCCACAAGGTCGAGTATTTCCTCAACGCGCGGATCGTCGGCGGGCAGATCAGTGCCAAGTCGTGGGAATTGCTGCTGGCGATGCTGGTGTTCGAGGCGGCGTTCGGGCTGCCTGGGGTGGTGGCAGGGCCGATCTACTATGCCTACCTGAAGAGTGAGCTGAAGCGGGCCGAACTGGTCTGATTGTTTGTTGGCCTGTGCTGGCCCTTTCGCGGGTAAACCCGCTCCCACAGCGATCGCACAAACCTCAAGACTTGTGCAGTACCTGTGGGAGCGGGTTTACCCGCGAAAGGGCCGGCACAGGTTAGACAGTCGGCTCAGGCCAAGCCGTAACGCTTGCGCGCCTCGATGGCCAGCCCGCTACCAATGCTGCCAAAGATGTTGCCTTCCACATGCCGCGCATTCGGCAGCATCGCCGACACACTGTTGCGCAGCGCCGGAATCCCGCTGGAACCGCCGGTGAAGAACACCGTATCGACCTGGGCCTCGCTCACTCCCGCCTTGGCCAGCAGATCGGTCACGCTACCACGCACCCGCTCCAGCAACCCTTCGATCGCCTCTTCGAACAGCGCGCGGGTCAGTTCCGCAGTCAGCTCGGGCTCGACTCGCCCCAGGTCGATACGGCGGCTGTCCTGCTCGGTCAGCTCGATCTTGCTGGCTTCCACTTCCATCGCCAGCCAGTGCCCGGCGCGCTGCTCGATCAGCTTGAACAGGCGGTCGATACCGAAGCTGTCCTCGATGTCATAGCGCATGCTGCCCAGCGCCAGCTGCGACTTCTGCGAATACAGGGCGTTGATGGTGTGCCAGGTGGCGAGGTTGAGGTGATAGCTGGTCGGCATCAGCGCGCCGCTCTTCATGCGGCTGCCGTAGCCGAACAGTGGCATCACACCCTGCAGGCTCAACTGCTTGTCGAAGTCGGTACCGCCAATGTGCACGCCGCCGGTGGCGAGGATGTCGCTCTGGCGCTCGGCGACCAGGTGGCGCTCGGGCGACAGGCGGATCAGGGTGAAGTCCGAGGTACCACCGCCGATGTCGACGATCAGCACCAGTTCTTCGCGGCTGATGCTTGACTCGTAGTCGAAGGCCGCGGCAATCGGCTCGTACTGGAACGACACATCCTTGAAGCCGATCTTGCGCGCCACTTCGGCCAGGGTGTCCTCGGCCTCCTGGTCGGCGGCCGGGTCTTCGTCGACGAAGAACACCGGGCGGCCAAGCACTACCTGCTCGAACTCACGCCCCGCAGCGGCCTCGGCGCGTTTTTTCAGCTCGCCGATGAACATGCCCAGCAGGTCCTTGAACGGCAGGGCGCTGCCCAGCACGCTGGTATCGTGCTTGATCAGCTTGGAACCCAGCAGGCTTTTCAGCGAACGCATCAGGCGGCCTTCGTAGCCTTCCAGGTACTCATGCAGTGCCAGGCGGCCATAGACCGGGCGACGCTCCTCGATGTTGAAGAACACCACCGAGGGCAAGGTGATCTTGCCGTCTTCCAGGGCAATCAGCGACTCGGCGCCGGGGCGGTGCCAGCCGACCGTCGAGTTGGAGGTGCCAAAGTCGATGCCCAGGGCGCGGGCCGGGGATACGTCAGACATGGGAAATGAGCTTCCGGAGGCAAAACGGCCGCGCAGTGTATGCCAGTTGGCTACAGAATCAAGACCGGTCGTCTGCCATGGAGCAAACCCAAGGCGGTCTTGAAAGGCTATGCTTGACCCCTATCTTCTCTTGCAACACGCACATTCACATTGGTGATCCATAGATGGACTTCAAAGACTATTACAAGATACTCGGCGTAGAGCCCACGGCGGACGACAAGGCGATCAAGGCCGCGTACCGCAAGCTGGCGCGCAAGTATCACCCCGATGTCAGCAAGGAGCGCGACGCCGAGGAGAAATTCAAGGAGGCCAACGAGGCCTACGAAGTGCTGGGCGACGCGCAGAAACGTGCCGAATTCGACGAAATCCGCAAGTATGGCGGCCAGCATGGCCGGCCGTTCCAGGCACCACCGGGCTGGGAAAGCCGCGGCGGTGGCGGTGGTTTCGAAGGCGGTGATTTTTCCGACTTCTTCAGTTCGATCTTTGGTAGCCGGGGGGGCAACCCGTTCGGTGGTGCCCGGCAGCAGCAACGCAGCGCCGGCAGGCGGGGGCAGGACGTGGAGCTAGAACTGGCGGTATTCCTTGAAGAGACCCTGAGCAAGGAGTCCAAGCAGATCAGTTTCCAGGTGCCGCAGACCAATGCCATGGGCCAGCGCACCGGCTTCACTACCAAGACCCTGAACGTGAAGATCCCGGCCGGGGTGACCGACGGCGAGCGCATCCGCCTCAAAGGCCAGGGCGCGCCGGGCATTGGCGGCGGGGCCAATGGCGACCTGTTCCTGACCATTCGCATGGCACCGCATCCGCTGTTCGATGTCGAAGGTCATGACCTGATCATCACCGTGCCGCTGGCACCGTGGGAGGCAGCACTGGGCGCCAAGGTGGCCGTGCCGACCCTGGACGGCAAGATCAACCTCACCATCCGCCCCGACAGCCAGAGTGGCCAGCGCCTGCGCGTACCGGGCAAGGGCCTGGCCAACAAGAGTGGCGAGCGCGGCAACCTTTACGCGCAACTGAAAGTGGTCATGCCGCCTGCATCCGACGAGTCTGCCCGCGAACTGTGGACCAAGCTTTCCGAGAAGGCTGCGTTCAACCCGAGGACACAATGGAGTAAGTGATCATGAGCAGCACCCTGATCGTTCAACTGGACATGCGTACCTTGTGTCAGGAGGCCGATATCACGGCTGACTGCGTGATCGAAATCGTCGAGCACGGCATTGTCGAACCTTCCGGCCGAACGCCGGAAGACTGGTTGTTCGACGATCAGGCGCCGTTGCTGGCCAAACGTGCGGCGAAGCTGCATCAGGAGCTGGAACTGGAGTGGGAAGGGGTGGCTTTGGCGCTGGAGCTGCTGCAGGAAGTGCAGCAGTTGCGCAGCGAGAACAACATGCTGAGGCAGCGGTTGGGCAGGTTTACCCAGATGTGAGGTTTGCAGGCCCGGCCTCTTCGCGGGTGAACCCGCTCCCACAGGAATCGCACGATTCCTGAGATGTGTGCAGTACCTGTGGGAGCGGGTTTACCCGCGAAGAGGCCAGTACAGGCAAAATCAAATTCAGCTTGGTTCTGCCCCCGGATTCAGCACCAGCTGCATGAAGGTCAGATCCAGCCACTGGCCAAACTTCACCCCCACCTGCGGCATCTGCCCGGTCACCACGAAGCCCAGGCGTTCGTGCAGGCGCACCGACGCTGCATTGCCGCTCTCGATAGCCGCCACCATCACATGCTTGCCACACTCGCGCGCGCGCTCGACCAGCGCCGCCATAAGCACCGGCCCCAGCCCCTTGCCACGCTGGTCGCCACGGATATACACCGAATGCTCGACGGTAAGGCGAAAGCCCTCGAATGGCCGCCAGTCGCCAAACGACGCATAGCCCAGCACCCCACTCTCATCCACCGCCACCAGGATCGGGTAGCCCTGCTGTGCCCTTGCATCGAACCAGGCCTTGCGGTTGGCCAGGTCCACCGGTGTTTCGTTCCAGATCGCCGTGGTGTTGCGCACCGCGTCGTTGTAGATGTCGAGGATGCCCGGCACATCGGAAAGCAGGGCGTCGCGGATTTCATGACTCATGACAGCGTCTCGCAGGGTCGTTGCTTGCAGATTAAATGGTTACCAGCCCGCGCACACCTTCGGCCTGCATGTTTTCACCGCGCCCCCGCTGGATGATCTCGCCACGGGCCATCACCAGGTACTGGTCGGCCAGCTCCTCGGCGAAGTCGTAGAACTGCTCCACCAGCAAGATGGCCATGTCGCCGCGCTCGGCCAGGCGACGGATGACTGCGCCGATCTCCTTGATCACCGAAGGCTGGATGCCCTCGGTGGGCTCGTCGAGGATAAGCAGGCGCGGGCGGCTGGCCAGGGCGCGGCCGATGGCCAGCTGTTGCTGCTGGCCGCCGGACAGGTCACCGCCACGGCGTTGTTTCATCTGTTCCAGCACGGGGAACAGTTCGTAGATGAAGGGCGGTACCTCCCGCGCTTCACGGGCGGGGAAGCGCGAAAGGCCCATCAGCAGGTTTTCCTCGACAGTGAGGCGCGGGAAGATCTCGCGGCCCTGGGGGACGTAGGCGATGCCTGCGTGGACCCGTTGCTGGGGCTTGAGGCTGGTGATCGGCTTGCCTTCCCATTCGATGTTGCCGTCGCGCGCCGGGACCAGGCCCATCAGGCAGCGCAGCAGGGTGGTCTTGCCCACGCCGTTGCGGCCCAGCAGGCAGGTGACTTCGCCGACCTTGGCTTCGAAGGACAGGCCCCGGAGGATGTGGCTACCGCCGTAGTACTGGTGCAGGGTGTCGATCTTGAGCATGTGTGTATTCCTGAAATTGTTGCTGTGCCTGTGCCGGCTCTTTCGCGGGTAAACCCGCTCCCACAAGGACCACGCAGCTCTTCAGGCCTGTGTGGGAGCGGGTTTACCCGCGAAGAGGCCGACACAGGTTTCAATGTCTACCGGCCCAGATACACCTCGACCACCCGCTCATCCGCCTGCACCTGCTCCAGCGACCCTTCCGCCAGCACGCTGCCCTGGTGCAGCACGGTCACATGGTCGGCAATGCTGCCGACAAACCCCATGTCATGCTCCACCACCATCAGCGAATGCTTGCCAGCCAACCCCTTGAACAGTTCGGCGGTGAACTCGGTCTCGGCATCGGTCATGCCCGCCACTGGCTCGTCCAGCAACAGCAATTGCGGCTCCTGCACCAGCAGCATGCCGATCTCCAGAAACTGCTTCTGCCCATGCGACAGCAAGCCTGCCTGGCGCTGGGCCAGCGGCAGCAGGCGCAAGGTGCCCAGCACCTCCTCGATGCGCTGGCGCTGCTCACCACCCAGGCGCGCTGCCAGGGTGGCCCACACCGACTTGTCGGTCTTCAGTGCCAGTTCCAGGTTTTCGAACACCGTCAGCGCCTCGAACACCGTGGGCTTCTGGAACTTGCGGCCTATGCCGGCCTGGGCGATTTGGTATTCGCTCATGCGGGTCAGGTCGAGAGTGTCACCGAAATAGGCCGTGCCACTGTCGGGCCGGGTCTTGCCGGTGATCACATCCATCATCGTGGTCTTGCCGGCACCGTTGGGGCCGATGATGCAACGCAGCTCGCCCACGCCGATGTACAGGTTCAGCGCGTTCAGCGCCTTGAAGCCATCAAAGCTGACGCTGATGTCTTCCAGGCTCAGCACCGTACCGTGGCGGGTGTCGAGGCCGGCCTTGCGGCTTTGGCCCAGGCCGATGGCGTCGCGGCCGGCACCGAGGTTGTCGAACACCGGTTCGAGCATGAATTCCGGGTGTACCGGGGGCACGCCTCTCATGGCTGGCTCCTTTTTTTCAACAGGCCGACCACGCCCTGGGGCAGGTACAAAGTGACGAGAATGAACAATGCGCCGAGGAAGAACAGCCAGAACTCCGGGAAGGCCACGGTGAACCAGCTTTTCATGCCATTGACCAGGCCGGCGCCGAGCAGGGGGCCGATCAAGGTGCCGCGCCCACCCAGGGCCACCCACACGGCGGCTTCGATGGAGTTGGTCGGTGACATCTCGCCGGGGTTGATGATGCCCACTTGCGGCACATACAGCGCACCGGCCAGGCCGCACAGCACGGCACTGAGCACCCACACCAGCAACTTGAAGCCGCGCGGGTCGTAGCCGCAGAACATCAGGCGGTTCTCGGCGTCGCGCACGGCGGTGAGCAAACGGCCGAACTTGCTGCGGGTCAGGCACCAGCACAGGTACAGGCTGGCCAGGAGCAGGCCGACGGTGAGCAGGAACAGCACCGCGCGGGTGCCTTGGGCGGCAATGTCGAAGCCGAGGATGGTGCGGAAGCTGGTGAAGCCGTTGTTGCCGCCAAAACCGGTTTCGTTGCGGAAGAACAGCAGCATGCCGGCGAAGGTCAGGGCCTGAGTCATGATCGAGAAGTACACGCCCTTGATCCGCGAGCGGAAGGCGAACCAGCCGAACACCAGCGCCAGCAGCCCGGGCGCCAGCACCACCAGGCACAGGGCCCAGGCGAAATGCTGGGTACCAGCCCAATACCAGGGCAGCTCGCTCCACGACAGGAAGGTCATGAACCCTGGCAGGCCGTCACCGGCGGCCTGGCGCATCAGGTACATGCCCATGGCGTAGCCACCGAGGGCGAAGAACAGCCCGTGGCCCAGCGACAACAGCCCGGCGTAGCCCCAGACCAGGTCCAGGGCCAGGGCGACGATGGCGTAGCAAAGGATTTTGCCGACCAGGGTCAGGGTGTAGGCCGACACTTGCAGGGCATGGCCCGCCGGCAGCAGCGACAGCAGTGGCAGGGCCACCAGCAGCAGGACGACGACGGCGCCGATGGCCAGGGTCAGGCGTGGCCCGGCCTTTTGCGTAGCGGTGACAAGCAGTGGCTGGTTCATCAGTCGATTACCCGTCCCTTGAGGGCGAACAGGCCTTGCGGGCGTTTCTGGATGAACAGAATGATCAACGCAAGGATGAGGATCTTGCCGAGCACGGCGCCGATCTGCGGCTCCAGCAGCTTGTTGGCGATGCCAAGGCCAAAGGCTGCCCAGAGGCTGCCGGCCAACTGGCCGACGCCGCCGAGCACCACCACCAGGAACGAGTCGATGATGTAGCTCTGGCCCAGGTCCGGGCCAACGTTGCCGACCTGGCTCAGGGCCACGCCGCCGAGCCCGGCGATGCCCGAGCCGAGGCCGAAGGCGAGCATGTCGACACGCCCGGTAGACACGCCGCAGCAGGCGGCCATGTTGCGGTTCTGGGTGACCGCGCGCACGTTCAGGCCCAGCCGTGTGCGGTTGAGCAGCAGCCAGGTGAGCAGAACCACGGCCAGGGCGAAGCCGATGATCACCAGGCGGTTGTACGGCAGCACCAGGTTGGGCAGCAGCTGTATGCCCCCCGAAAGCCAGGCCGGGTTGCTGACTTCGACGTTCTGCGCGCCGAACAGCAGGCGGATGGCCTGGATCAGGATCAGGCTGATGCCCCAGGTCGCCAGCAGGGTTTCCAGTGGGCGGCCATACAGGTGGCGGATTACCGTGCGCTCCAGCGCCATGCCGACCCCGGCACTGACGGTGAAAGCCACCGGCAGGGCGATCAGCGGGTAGAACTCGATGGCGCCGGGGGCGTAGCGCTGCAGCAGTATCTGGACCATGTAGGTGCTGTAGGCGCCGAGCATCAGCATTTCGCCGTGGGCCATGTTGATCACCCCGAGCAGGCCGAAGGTGATGGCCAGGCCAAGGGCTGCCAGCAGCAGGATCGAACCTAGCGACAGGCCGCTGAAGGCCTGGCCGAGCAGTTCGCCCACCAGCAGCTTGCGCTGCACCTGGGCCAGGCTGGTTTCGGCAGCGGTGCGCACGCCCGGGTCGGTTTCCGCGTTGGGTTGCAGCAATGCCTCGAGGCGGGTGCGGGCCAGCGGATCACCGGTTTCGCCAAGCAGGCGAACGGCAGCCAAACGTACTGCCGGTTCGCTGGCATCCAGTTGCAGGTTGGCCAGGGCCAGGCCGATGGCGGCGTGCACGGCGGGGTCCACTTCGAGGGCAAAGCGCCGGTCGAGGAAGGCCATCTGCGCCGGTTGCGCGCTCTTTTGCAGTTGCTGGGCGGCGGCCAGGCGGGTGGCGCTGTTGTCGCTGAGCAACTGGTGGCTGGCCAGGGCGTTGTCGATCAGGCCGCGCAGGCGGTTGTTCAGGCGCACCTTGCGGGTGTCATTGGCGGCGATGCGGCCTTGGCGCAGATTGTCCAGCAGCGGCAGGCGTGCGGTATCGGGTTGCGCCGCCCAGCTTTCGAGCAGGCGGGCTTGCTCGGCGGGCTTGGCGGTGAGGAAGAATTCGCCCTCGCTGGCCTGGGTTGCCAGGGGGATCAGCAGGAGCAGGGTGAGCAGCAGTCTGAGCATGCGAGTAATCCTGAAAATCGGCGGTGGATTCTTCGCGGGTGAACCCGCTCCCACAGGGACCGCGCCGGTTTCAGACCTTGCACCGTACCTGTGGGAGCGGGTTTACCCGCGAATGGGCCGCATAGCGGCCCCATGCACTCAGTTACCTTTCACTGCGTAATCGGGGCGCTTGTCGTTGCCGGGAATGAACGGGCTCCACGGCTGCGCCCGTAGCGGTTGCTCGGTTTCCCACACTACGCTGAACTGCCCGTCATCCTGGATCTCGCCGATCATCACTGGCTTGTGCAGGTGGTGGTTGGTCTTGTCCATGGTCAGGGTGAACCCGGACGGCGCCTCGAAGCTTTGCCCGGCCAGTGCTTCACGCACCTTGTCGACATCGGTGGACTTGGCTTTCTCCACCGCCTGCGCCCACATGTGGATGCCTACGTAGGTAGCCTCCATCGGGTCGTTGGTCACCGCCTTGTCGGCGCCTGGCAGGCCCTTGGCCTTGGCATAGGCCTTCCAGTCGGCAACGAACTTCTGGTTGACCGGGTTATCCACCGACTCGAAGTAGTTCCACGCCGCCAGGTGGCCCACCAGCGGCTTCGTGTCGATGCCGCGCAGTTCTTCTTCGCCCACCGAGAACGCCACCACCGGCACGTCGGTGGCCTTCAGGCCCTGGTTGGCCAGCTCCTTGTAGAACGGCACGTTGGAGTCGCCGTTGACCGTGGAGATCACTGCAGTCTTGCCGCCGGCGGAGAACTTCTTGATGTTGGCGACGATGGTCTGGTAATCGCTGTGGCCGAACGGCGTATACACCTCTTCGATGTCCTTGTCGGCCACGCCCTTGCTGTGCAGGAAGGCACGCAGGATCTTGTTGGTGGTGCGCGGGTAGACGTAGTCGGTGCCCAGCAGGAAGAAGCGCCTGGCGCTGCCGCCGTCCTCGCTCATCAGGTACTCCACGGCCGGGATCGCCTGTTGGTTGGGCGCGGCGCCGGTGTAGAACACGTTCGGCGACATCTCCTCACCCTCGTACTGCACCGGGTAGAACAGCAGGCCGTTGAGCTCTTCGAACACCGGCAGTACCGACTTGCGCGACACCGAGGTCCAGCAGCCGAACACTACTGCCACCTTGTCCTGGGTCAGCAGCTGGCGGCTCTTTTCAGCGAACAGCGGCCAGTTGGAGGCCGGGTCGACCACCACCGGTTCGAGCAGCTTGCCGTTCACGCCGCCCTTGGCGTTGATCTGCTCGATGGTCATCAGCGCCATGTCCTTGAGCGAAGTCTCGGAAATGGCCATGGTCCCCGACAGCGAATGCAGGATGCCGACCTTGATGGTTTCGGCGGCCTGGATGCTCCAGCTCAGGCCCATTGCGGCAATCGATGCGCTAAGGGTGAAGGCCTTGATCAGACTGCGTCGCTTCATGTGCTCTCTCCGCTGAGTTGTTATGTGTTGGGCAAGCGGGGAGGGGTGTTGCAAGGGGTGTGCCTAACGGCGGAAGGTGCGCAATAGAGGGGTTGTGCGAGGTGTTGGGGCGTTGGTTGGATCCAGGTTGGTGCCTGATGGATTTGTGTGCACAGGATTGGGGCCGCTGTGCGGCCCATCGCGACACAAGGCCGCTACTACAGGGAAACGCGTACTCCTGTAGGAGCGGCCTTGTGTCGCGATGGGCTGCAAAGCAGCCCCCGAGGCCATTAGCCGTTACGCACAGCCGTGCGCGGATGACGCTTGCTGCGCACCCCCTGATAAGTCACCGCCAGCAGCACGAACCAGATCGGCGTCACCAGCAACGCCGCACGGGTATCGTCCTCCAGGCTCAGCAACACCAGGATGAAGGCAAAGAACACCAGGCACACGTAGCACATGAAGCGCCCGCCCGGCATCTTGTACTTCGAAGCCTGGTGCAGCGCCGAGCGGTGCTTGCGGTAGTTCAGGTACGACAGCAGGATCAGCGTCCAGACGAACATGAACAACACCGCCGATACCGTGGTGACCAGGGTGAACGCCTCGACCACGTTCGGCACCAGGTAGATCAGCACTGCGCCCAGCAGCAGGCAGATGCAGGAGAAGTACAGGCCGTTGGCCGGCACCGAGCGGCTCGACAGTTTCTCGAATGCCTTGGGTGCGTCACCTTCCTGCGACAGGCCGTACAGCATGCGGCTGGTGGAGAACACGCCGCTGTTGGCCGACGAGGCCGCCGAGGTCAGCACCACGAAGTTGATGATGCTCGCCGCCGCCGGCAGGCCGGCCAGCACGAACAGCTCCACGAACGGGCTCTTGCCCGGTACCACGTCGCGCCATGGGGTCACGGCCATGATCGCGATCAGTGCCAGCACGTAGAACACGATGATCCGCACCGGGATCGAATTGATCGCCCGTGGCAGGGTGCGTTCCGGGTTCTTCGCTTCGGCGGCGGTGGTGCCTACCAACTCGATGCCGACGAAGGCGAACACGGCGATCTGGAAGCCGGCGAAGAAGCCCATCAGGCCGTTGGGGAACATGCCGCCGTCATTCCACAGGTTGGCCAGTTGCGCGGTACGCCCGCTGGGCGAGGTGAAGCCGGTGATGACCATGTACAGACCGGTCGCGACCAGGCCCAGGATGGCGACGATCTTGATCAGGGCGAACCAGAACTCCATTTCACCGAACATCTTCACCGTCACCAGGTTCAGCGACAGCAGCAGCCCTACGCAGGTTAGCGCGGGTATCCACTGCGGCAGTTCGGGGAACCAGAACTGCGTATATGCCGCGATGGCGACCACGTCGGCGATGCCGGTGACCACCCAGCAGAACCAGTAGGTCCAACCGGTGAAGTAGCCCGCCCAGGGGCCGAGCAGGTCTGCGGAAAAATCGATGAACGACTTGTAGTTGAGGTTCGACAGCAACAGTTCGCCCATGGCGCGCATGACGAAAAACAGCATGAAGCCGATGATCATGTAGACGAAGATGATCGACGGCCCAGCCAGGCTGATGGTCTTGCCCGAGCCCATGAACAGGCCGGTACCTATCGCGCCGCCAATGGCGATCAGCTGGATGTGGCGGTTGGTCAGGTTGCGCTGCAGATGCTGTTCATCTGGCGCTGCGGGTGAGGTTTGCGTCATAGGCTGCATTCCCTTGGAAGGTCGGTCGTCTTGTCAGAGGTAGCCGGGTAGGCTAACACGCGCGTTCCAGTTCGGGGCGCGACAGATCGACTCGACTTTTGGGGAGCAGTGTTGTGCCTGTGCCGGCCTCTTCGCGGGTGAACCCGCTCCCACAGGATTCAACACAGATTTCGAAAACTGTGATGTACCTGTGGGAGCGGGTTTACCCGCGAAAGGGCCGGCACAGACGAAGCAATGCTCAAGCGCTGGCCAGCACCCGGCCGCGCCTTACGACCAGGCTATCCACCAGCCACATCACCACCATCGACACCCCCACCAGTGGGAACATCAACCCCAGCACCAACATCACCCCCACCGCCGCCTTCCAGCGCGGCAGGTCATGGCGCAGCGGCGGCACACCCAGCCCGCCGGCCGGCCTGCGCTTCCACCACATCACCAGCCCGCTCACCGAGCCCAGCAAGATCATCAGGCAAACCAGCAGGATGATGATCTGGTTAAACAACCCGAACATCTTGCCTTCATGCAGCATCACGCCCAACTCGGTGGCACGGGCGACCGGGCTGTAGTCCTGCCAGCGCACATCGGCCAAGACCTTGCCGGTGTACTGGTCGACATGCAGGGTGGCGTCGTTGCGCGGGTCGTCGGCGAATACGGCGATGGTGAACACGCCATCGGCCGTGGTCGGCGCGGTGATGCTGTAACCCGGTTCGACCTGGCGCGCGGTAGCGATGTCTTCGACCTGCTGCAGGCTTATCCGTGGCGCTGCCGGCGCGCTCGACATCGTGTGATGCCCTGCATGTTCGGCGTGTGCGCCGGACTGCGGCATTGGCGTGTTTTCCAGCGCCCAGGGCACGGTCTGGCGGTGCGCGCTGTTGAGTTCACCCGCCTGCTGGTCCGACTTGGGCACGTCGTTCCACATGGCCGCCGGAAAGCGGTTCCACAAGTCGGCGTACTGCTTGCCCCACAGGCCGGTCCAGGTCATGCCGCTGACCAGCATCAGCAACAACAAGGCCGAGCCCCAGAAGCCGGTCACCGCATGCAGGTCGCGCCAGAGCAGTCGGCCGCGGGCAGACAGCCGTGGCCACAGCACGCCAGCGCCATTGCGCCCGCGTGGCCACCACAAGTACAGGCCCGACACCACCAGTACGATGCCCCAGCCCGCAGCCAGTTCCACCAGGCGGTCGCCGACCGTGCCAACCATCAGTTCGCCATGCAGGGCGCGGGCGATGGCCTGCAGGTTCTGCTTGCCATCCTGTTCGCCAAGAACCTTGCCGCTGTAGGGGTCGACGAACACGTTCAGTTCGCGCCCGGCGTCATGCACCACGAACTGCGCGCTGCGTTCGGCATCCAGCGGTGGCAGGTACTGGCCAACGTGGCCCTCGGGATAGGCCTTGCGCACCTCGGCCAGCATCGTGTCCGCGCCCTGTCGGTGGTGGCCGGCTTCGACCACCATCAGCTCGCGGTACAGCAGCGGGTCGAGCTGCGGCTTGAACAGGTAGATGATCCCGGTGATCGCCAGCAGGATCATGAACGGGGCCACGAACAGCCCCGCATAGAAGTGCCAACGCCAGGCCAGGTTGTAGAAGTTGATGCGTGTTCCTCTCATGGGAACCTCCTGTTTGACCAGCAGATGGGCGCGACCTGCGCCGCGCCCGTTGTTGTTGTCAGAAGCTGAAGTCGACCTTGGTCCAGAAGGTCCTGCCTGGCTCGTTGACCGGCTGTGGATCGGTAGCCGGGTAGCCGAACCCGGCGTTCCCGGCCAAGTTCAAGTGCTCGGCGTAGGTCTTGTCGAACAGGTTGTCGACCCCCGCGCTGAGCTTGAGGTGGTTGCTCACCTTGTAGGCGCCATTGAGCGAGAACACGCCGAAGCCGGCACTCTTGTCGTAGTCCTTGCCGACCACGTTGCCCTGGTTCTCGGCGATGCGGTTCTGCGCCGCCACCAGCCGCCACAGTGCGCCGACGCTCCACACATCGCGGCTGTAGGTCAGGCCCAGGCGGCTTTCCAGCGGCGGCATTTGCGGTAGTGCTGTGCCGTCACTGCTGTTCTTGCCCCAGGCGTAGGCCAGCGTTGCGTCGGCCTTCCAGTTTTCCGTCAGCTGGTAGGCCGCGCCCAGTTCGCCGCCCATGATGCGGGCATCGATGTTCTGCGCCTGCGAGGTGCTCATGCCCATCATGCCGGTGCGGTAGTCGAACAGGATGTAATCCCGGATCTGCCCGACATAGCCCGAGGCCCAGGCTTCCAGGCGCTCGGTGCGGTACTGGATGCCGAAGTCCAGCTGGGTGGTCTTCTCTGGCTTGATGCCGTCGAAGGCGTTGGCCGCACCGGGTGGCGCCAGCTTGGGCGAGAACAGCTCCCAGTAGTCGGGGAAACGTTGGGCATGGCCGAGGCCGATATAGGTGGTGGCCGGAATGGCCGCCAGGTCGTGCTCGTAGCGGATGAAGCCGCTGGGCAGAGTGTCGGCGCGGGTGTCGCCTTCGGTGGCGCTGCCCTGGCGGAAGTCACGGGCCGAAGCACGGTCCAGCCGGGCACCGCTGATCAACCGGTCCTCGCCGCTGACGTACCAGGTCAGCTCGCCAAAGGCACCATAGTTGTGGAAGTCGGCATCCTTGGTCCAGGCCTTGCCCTTGTGCGCGTCCACGCCCATGCCGCCGCGCTTGCGATGTTCGTTGGTCTGCGCGTCGATGCCACTGATCAGTTGCACATCGGCCCAGCGCCAGGTGGCCTTGATGCGGGCGCCCATGGTGCGGCGGTCGACGTTGCTGACCATCGGCATGCCCATCATGCCGCTGCCCGAAGGCGTGCGCAGGCTGTAGTTGTCCATCACGTGGTCGGCGTAGTTGTAGTAGACCTGCGCCTCGACCTTGTCGAGCACCTCGCCAAGGTTGGACTTTTCGAAGCGCAGGCCCAGGCTTTCGCGCTTGAACTGCGAGCCATCCATGCCGCGCCCGGCATAGCGGGCCTCGCCATCGCCCTTGCCGGCGGTGAGCTCGAGCAAGGTGTCCTGGTCCGGGGTCCAACCGAGGGCGACATCGCCGTTCCATTTGTCCCAGCGTGACGGCACGGTGTTGTCATCGCCGTCGTGGTAGTCGTCCGAGCGCGACTGGTTGCCGACGAAGCGGGCGTAGGCCTGGTCGTTGCCGGCGGCGGTGTCCAGCACCTTGTCGAAGCGGCCGTTGGAGCCGGCCAGCAGGCTGGCATTGACCCGGCTGCCGAGGGTGCCGAACTTCTCCGGCTCGCGCTCGAAGAGGATGGTGCCTGCCGAGCCGCCCGGGCCCCAGATCACGCTTTGCGGGCCTTTGATGACGGTCAGGCGGTCATAGGTTTCTGGCGAAATGTACGAGGTGGGGGCGTCCATGCGGTTGGGGCAGGCGCCCAGCATCAGGCCGCCATTGGTGAGAATGTTCAGGCGCGAGCCGAACATGCCGCGCAGTACCGGGTCGCCGTTGGTGCCGCCGGCGCGGATGGCCGAGAAGCCGGGGATGGTCTTCAGGTAGTCGGCGCCGTCGCTGGCCGGCACCGGCTGGCGCGGGTCCTTCGGGTTGGTGACCACGGTCAGCGGCGAGCTCGGGGCCACGGCGGTGATCACCGTCGGGCTCAGCTCGGGGGCGTCGTGTGCATGGCCTTCATGGCCAGGGTCGGCGGCCAGGGCCACGGGCGCGAGCAGCGAGCCGCACACGGCGGCGATGGTCCCACGCAGGGACAAGGCAAAAACAGGGGTGCAGCCGTACATAATGATTCCAGTCGATCAGTCATGAGTCAGCGCGAAGCCTCCTGGCTTCGTGCGCAAGAAATGTGGGTTCAGACGTTGATCGAGGAAGGTGGGGCGCGGCTGCGCGCACCAGGGAATACAGCCTGCCGGGCATGGCCCTGGTGCGTGGGTGCGAACAGGTGAGTGGTGGGTACGACGCTGCCTGCGCTGAGCGGGCTGAGGGCCTGGGGCAGGGCCGGGCAGTTGAACAACAGGCTGCAGTAACCGCACTTTTCCCACATCACATGCAGCTGGCCATCACCAGCCTGGCCGTGATGGGTGTCGCCGCCATGCTGATGGGCGGTCGCCATCGGCATGTCCATCGGCATGCTCATGCCGGCGTGGTGGTCCATCGGCATCGACTGGGAAATCAGCGGGCCGATGAAGATCATCCACATGGCGAACAGGCTCAGCCATCCGCCACCGGCGCGCCTGCGGTCAGGGCGGGTGGTACGGCTGATGCTGTTGCGTGGCAGGCTCATGACGAGTGCCTTTCAGCGGGTGATCAGTGCGCGTGTTCGTGGGCTTGCGGCTGGTCCGTTGGCGCCTGCTTCTGCACGGCCACATCGACGGTGATATCGCCGGCCTTTTCGAAGTGCAGGGTCAACGGGAAGCGCTTGCCGTCGCTGAGCAGGCTGCGGTCCTTGGGCTGCATCAGCATCACATGGTAGGCGCTGGGGGCGAAGGTCAGGTCCTTGCCTGCGGGCACCAGCACGCTGGGCACCTGCTGCATCTTCATGGCACCGCTGGCGCCCATGGCATGCTCGTGCAGTTGTGCGTCATCGCTGATGGGGCTGTCGACACCGAGCAGGCGGTCGTCGGCCTGGCCATTGTTGTGCACCACGAAATACGCCGCGACGTTGGGGGCATTGGGGGGCAGCTGCAGTGACCAGGGGTGGGCGATGTGCAGGTCACCCACGCTGTATTCGTGGGCATTGGCAAAGGCGCCGGGCAGCAGCAGGGCGGCCATGACGAGGGCGTGCTTGAGCATGGTGAATCTCCGTTTCTGTTCAGGTTCAGGCAGACAGCGTGATGAACTCAGGCCAGCGGAGAGGCACGGGGGTTGAGCGCCGGCCAGAGTTGGCGAGGCGTGGCGTGGTAGTCGGCGGGTGGCGGCAGCAGCCCGGCGAGCAGTATCGGCGGGTTGTGCAGCTGCGGCGGGTAGCCGGGCAGGGCCAGCAGTGGCGCGGCACCGGTGCAGCACCAGCAATTCATCATGCTGGCGCTGTCGTCGCTTTGCGGGCCGAGGTCGATCTTGGCCAGGGCCTGGACGTCGACCTTGGCCTTGTTGGCCATGCTGGAACAGAAGGCCCCCCACAGCAGCTGCTCGGCCGGGCCCTTGGGCGCGGCAGAAGACAGCGGCATGGCCAGCAGGTTGAACAGCACTGCAAGGCAGGCTATCCAGGCGATGTGCCGACGTGGGGGCATGGAGAGATCCGGTCAGGAATCGTGGTGGGTATTGTAAGGCGGAGTATAGGTAAAAATGGCGGGGTGCGGTGAAGTGACGCAGGCCAGGTGGCTTCGGGGTCTGCTGTGCAGCCCATCGCGACACAAGGCCGCTCCTACAAGGGATCGCATCATGGCCAGACATGCACGGTTCTTGTAGGAGCGGCCTTGTGTCGCGATGGGGCGCAAAGCGCCCCCAGCATTATCAAGCCTTGCCACGCCCCATCAGCCCGCGGACGGTCTCCTGCAGGTCCGCCGGCAGCACCACCACCTTGGCATTGCTGCTGCCCGCCAGGTTCTCCATCGCCCCCACATAGCGCTCGCCCAGCAGGTACATCGCCGGCACGGTCTCGTTGCCTACCGCGTCCTTTACCAGCGAAATCGCCCGTGCCGAGGCCTCGGCCAGGCTGATCTGCGCTTCGGCATCCAGCCTGGCAGCCTGCAAGCGTGCTTCTGCTTCCAGGATTGCCGCCTGCTTGGCCCCTTCGGCACGGGTCACGTCGGCCTTGCGCTCGCGCTCGGCAGCCGCCTGGCGCTCCATGGCCAGTTGCATGTTCTCCGAGGGCTTGATGTCCTGGATCTCCACCGAGCGCACGGTCACGCCCCAGTCTTCGGTCTGCTCGGACATCGCCTCGCGCAGGCGCGCCTTGATCTGCTCGCGGCTGGACAGCGCTTCGTCCAGGTCCATGGCCCCGACAATGGCGCGCAGCGAGGTCATGGTCAGGCTGGTGACGGCGAACGAGAAGTCCTGTACGCCATAGGCGGCCTTCTGCGGGTCGACCACCTTGGCGAAGCACAAGGCATTGGCGACGATTACCGCGTTGTCCCTGGTGATGATTTCCTGCTGCTGCACATCGAGGATGATGTCCTTGGTCGGCAGGCGGTAGGCGACCACATCCATGTAGGGGATGACGATGTTCAGGCCGGGCTTGAGCGTGCTCTGGTAGCGGCCCAGGCGCTCGACGACCCACTCCTCGCCCTGGGGCACGATGCGCACCCCCTTGAACACGGTGATCAGGACGAACAGGGCGATGGCGATGACGACGATGAGGCTGGTCATGATGCGAAATTCCTTTTAGTGCGGATTCAGGCCCGAATGACCCGGGCAGTGTTCCCTTCGATGGCGGTCAGGCGTACCCGCTCGCCGGCAGCGATCTCGCTGTTGGCGATGCAGACCCATTCCTCGTTGCCGAGGATCGGCTTCTGGAAGCGCACGCGGCCTTTCTGGAACTCCGATACACCAGCAGTCAGCAGCCCCACTTCGCCGATCACGCTTTCGGCGGTCCAGCGCACGTCTGGTTGCTTGCGCCGGAACAGCTTGAACCACAGTGCAGTGGTGACTGACGACATCAGCACCCACAGCAGTACCTGCATATCCAGTTGCAGGCTGGGGGCGGCCAGCGAAATGAGTGATACCAGCACGGCGCCGATGCCGAACCAGAGGATGAAGAACGTCGGCAGGACCAGTTCGAGCAGCATCAGCGCGATGCCGAACACCAGCCAGATCCACCATTGCATTTCCATATGTATAGCGCCTTCCGGGGGGAGTGCCGAGTTTAAGGTAGCAGGGCGGCACAGGGCCACTTCATGGTTTGAAAGAAAAGTCCGAAATGGCTGTAGGAGCAGCTCCCTTGCGCAAATGTATGAAAATTGCCGCGTTCCCTGTGGGAGCGGGTTCACCCGCGAACACCGGCGAAGCCGGTGCCATGCACCGCGTTGATTCTTCGCGGGTGAACCCGCTCCCACCTTACTCGCGCAGGTCGAGCGCTGCAGTCAGATCAGGCAGTGAGTCGAAAGCCCGGTCCACCTCCGGCAACGGCGGGCGCTTGAGGATCAGCACCGGCACGCCCAGCTCCCGCGCCACCTCCAGCTTCGGTTCGGTCGCCACGCTGCCACTGTTCTTGCTTATCAGCACATCGATCTTGCGGCGCAGGAACAATGCCCGCTCATCCTCTATATGGAATGGCCCCCGCGCACCAATCACTTCGCAGCGATCGTTGCCAGGGCACGCCTCCAGCGCCCGCAAGGTCCAGAATTGCTCTGGCGGTATCTCGTCCAGATGTTGCAGCGGTTCACGCCCCAGCGTGAACAATGGCCTGCGAAACGGCTTGAGTGCCCCGATCAAACCTGCCCAGTCCTCGACCTCGCGCCAGTCGTCCCCGGCTTGTGCCTGCCAGGCCGGGCGGCGCAAGGCCCAGCACGGGATACCGGCCATGCGCGCGGCGTTGGCAGCATTGCTGCTGATTTGCGCGGCATAGGGATGGGTGGCATCGATAAGCAACGTGATGCCAGCCTCGCGCAGGTAGTTGGCCAACCCTTCGGCGCCACCAAAGCCGCCGACCCGAACCTGGCATTGCAGGTCCTGCGGCACCCGGCCGATGCCCGCCAGGCTGTAGACGTGCTGCGGGCCCAGACGGCGAGCGATGGCCAGGGCTTCAGTGACGCCGCCCAGCAGCAGGATGCGCCCGTTCATTGCACACCCGCCCGGCCGACGATGCCGCCCTGGCGGTCGATGGCGAACACCTCCACCTGTACCTGCGCCGGCACCACGCTGCGAGCGAAGGCCAGGGCGTGGGCGCACACCGCGTCACCCAAGTGGATACCGGCGGCATGGGCCAGTGCCAGGGCCTGCTGGCTGGTGTTGGCGGCAATGATCGATGCCTGCAGCGCCTCGTCGGCGCCGATGTCCGCCGCCCAGTCGGCCAGTTGTGGCAGGTCGATGCTGGAGTGGCGGCTGTGCAGGTCCATGTGTCCGGCAGCCAGTTTGCTGATCTTGCCGAAGCCGCCGCAAAGGGTCAGGCGTGGCACCGGCACCTTGCGCAGGTGCTTGAGCACTGCACCGACGAAGTCGCCCATTTCGATCAGGGCTATCTCCGGCAGGCCATAGACGCGGCGCATGGTGTCTTCGCTGGCGTTGCCGGTACAGGCGGCGATATGCGTGTAGCCGTTGGTGTGGGCGACGTCGATGCCCTGGTGGATCGAGGCGATGTAGGCCGCGCAGGAAAACGGCCGCACGATGCCGCTGGTGCCGAGGATCGACAGCCCGCCGAGGATGCCCAGGCGCGGGTTCATGGTCTTCAGGGCCAGTTGCTCGCCGCCCTGCACATTGACCGTGACCTCGAAGCCGCCGGGGTAGCTGCATTCGTCCGCCAGGCGTTGCAGGTGTTCGCTGATCATGCGCCGGGGCACCGGGTTGATGGCTGGCTCACCCACCGCCAGCACCAGCCCCGGGCGGGTCACGGTGCCCACGCCGGTACCGGCGACAAAACGGATGCCCGGTTCGGCCAACAGGCGCACCTGGCTGTAGAGCAGGGCACCGTGGGTCACGTCCGGGTCGTCGCCGGCGTCCTTGAGCGTGCCCGCTTCGGCACCTTGATTGGTGAGACGGCAGAACTCCAGGCGCATCTGCACCACCTTGCCCTTGGGCAGGGTGATGCTGACGGCATCGCTGCTCTCGCCGAGCAGCAGCAAGCGTGCTGCCGCCAGGCTGGTGGCGGTGGCGCAACTGCCGGTGGTCAGGCCGCTGCGCAATGGGGCAGGCTGTTCGCGGGTTTCTTCACGCATGGGCGGGTTTCACCACATCCAGCAAGGTAATCGGCAGCGCCTGGCGCCAAGTGTCGAACGCGCCCAGTGGCTGGGCATGGGCGACATGGATGCGAGTCAGCTCGCCGCCGTGGCGCTCACGGAAATGGGCCAGGGCCAGCTCGCTTTGCAGGGTCACGGCGTTGGCTACCAGCCGGCCACCCGGGCGCAGGTTTGCCCAGCACAGGTCGAGCACACCTTCGCGGGTGACGCCGCCACCGATGAAGACAGCATCCGGTTGCTCCAGGCCGTCCAGCGCTGCCGGGGCCTTGCCGCGGACCAGTTGCAGGCCGGGTACACCCAGCGCATCGCGGTTGTGTTCGATGAAACCCTGGCGGCCTTCGTCGGCCTCGATGGCCAGGGCGCGGCAGGCCGGATGGGCGCGCATCCATTCGATGCCGATCGAGCCGCAGCCGGCGCCCACATCCCACAGCAGCTCGCCGGGCTGCGGTGCCAGGCGGGCCAGGGTGATGGCACGGACATCGCGTTTGGTCAGCTGGCCGTCATGCCGGAAGGCGCTGTCCGGCAGCCCGGCCAGCCGGTGCAGGCGCGGGGCCTCGGGCGTGGCCAGGCACTCGATGGCTACCAGGTTGAGCGCGGCGACGTCGCTGTGCGGCCAGTCCTGGGCGGTGCCGGCCAACTCACGTTCGTCCACGCCACCCAAGTGTTCGAAGACCCGCAGGCGGCTTGGCCCGAAGCCCCGCTCGCGCAGTTGCGTGGCAATTGCTGCCGGGCTGTCGCCGTCGTTGCTCAGCACCAGCAGGCGTGCGCCGCTGTGCAGGTGGGCATTGAGCGTTGCCAGGGGCCGAGCGACCAGCGATACCACCTGCACATCCTGCAGTGGCCAGCCCAGGCGGGCGGCAGCCAGGGCACAGGAGGAGGGCATCGACAGCACGCGCATTTCAGCGGCGGGCAGTTGGCGCGCCAGGCTGGCGCCCACGCCGTAGAACATCGGATCGCCGCTGGCCAGCACGCATACCGGCTCGCCGCGCAGGGCCAGTAGCGGGGCCAGCGAGAACGGGCTTGGCCAGCCCAGCCGTTCGCCGGCCACGCAGCGTGGCAGCAAGGCCAGCTGGCGCGGGCTGCCGAAGATCCGCGCAGCGCCCAGCAGCGCGCGCCGGGCCTGTTTGCCCAGGCCGCTGAAGCCGTCTTCGCCGATACCTACTACTGTCAGCCAGGGTGCCATGTATTTCATTCCGCCATTTTTGGGGCCGCTGCGCGCCCCTTCGCGGGCTCGCCCGCTCCCACCGGTGCAGCGCAGCCGTTGAGGGCAGCGGCGGTCCTGTGGGAGCGGGCATGCCCGCGAAGAAGGCGCCGCGGTCCTGGATTTCCACTCGATCGTCGATGATGCTCGACCACCGGCTTTTCATGCCGCCGGACAAAGCAGGCATAATACCGCGCCTTCTACACTCAAGCGCATTTTCACAGATTGCCGGACGCCCCATTGACCCAGGCCAATGCCCCTCATGTATCGCCCCGTCCCTCGGCCTGCCCGGGGTTGTGGCGCATCGTCAGTGCCCGTGATGGCGGCATCTGCCGCATCAAGCTGCCGGGCGGCCTGCTGCTGGCCGACCAGGCCGATGCGGTGGCGGCGGCTGCCGAGCGTTTCGCCGGTGGCGTGATCGAAGCCACCAACCGCGGCAACCTGCAGATTCGCGGCATCGGCAGCGAGCATCGCAGCCTGGTCGAGACACTGCTCGCTGCTGGCCTTGGCCCACGTGATTCCGCCGGGGACGATGTGCGCAACCTGATGCTGAGCCCGCTGGCCGGGCATGACCCGGCGATGCGGCTGGACGCTCGGCCGCTGGCTGGGCAGATCCTCGACCTGCTGGAAGGCACCCCGCGTTTTCACCAATTGTCGGCCAAGTTCGCCGTGCAGCTGGATGCCGGCGAAAACCTGGCCATGCTCGAACACCCCCATGACCTGTGGCTGTCGGCCCTGCGCCTGGAGCAGCAGACCTGGCTGGCGTTTGGCCTGGCGGGTTGCCCGGCAGACGGCAAGGTGCTCGGCGCGGTGCCGGCGGAACAAGGCCTTGCCCTGGTGCGTGCGGTGCTGGAGCGCTTCCTCGACCTGGCGACCCCGGCACAGTCGCGCATGCGCCAGTTGCTCGAGGTGTGTTCCGTAACCGATTTCATCGACGGACTCGGCCTGGCCATCCGCCGCGATGCCGGCGTGCTCGCATGGCGACGTGAACCGCGCAGCGTCTCGTGGCTGGGCGTTCTGCCGCAGGCGCAGGGCCTAGCCTTGGGCGTTGCCCCGCCGCAGGGCCGCCTGACCCCGGCCATGCTGCGTGGCGCTGCGCGCGTTGCCCGTGAACATGGCGATGGCAGCCTTCGCCTGAGCCCCTGGCAAAGCCTGGTGCTGACCAACCTGCAAGCGCAACACATCGACCACGCCCAGGCCGAGCTGTCCGCCTTGGGCCTGCTGTGCCACGACCATGAGCCGCTGGCACGCATAAGCGCCTGTACCGGCGCCAGTGGCTGTGCCAAGGCCCTGGGCGAGACCAAGGCCGACGCCGTCACCCTGGCGGCACTGCTCGGCCCTGGCTTGCCCGGCAGCGTGCACTTGTCCGGTTGCCCCCGATCCTGCGCCGTGGCCCATGTTGCCCCGGCCACCCTGCTGGCCCGCGCGCCGGGCCGTTACGACCTGTACCTGCGTGATGCACGCCAGCCGGGCTTCGGCGCCCTGCGCGCCACCGACCTTACCTTGAATGAAGCAGGCGCCATGCTCGACCTGCCGACGGAGCACCTTGATGATTGACTACATCCGCGATGGTCAGGAGATCTATCGCAACTCCTTCCGGATCATCCGCGAAGAAGCCCGACTCGAGCGGATCCCCGCAGACCTCGAAAAGCTCGCCGTGCGCGTGATCCACGCCTGTGGCATGGTTGACGCCATCGACGGCCTGCAGTTCTCCGAAGGCGCCGGCCGGGCCGGGCGCGAGGCGTTGCTGAGCGGCGCGCCGATCTTGTGCGATGCGCACATGGTCGCCGAAGGCATCACCCGCGCCCGCCTGCCCGCCGACAACAAGGTCATCTGCACCCTGCGCGACCCGAGCGTGCCGGGCCTGGCGAAAGACGCCGGCAACACCCGTTCCGCCGTGGCCCTGGAGCTGTGGCGCCCGCATCTGGAAGGCAGTGTGGTGGTGATCGGCAACGCGCCTACCGCACTGTTCTACCTGCTGGAAATGCTCGACGCCGGCGCCCCCAAGCCGGCGTTGATCCTCGGCTTCCCGGTCGGTTTCGTCGGTGCCGCCGAGTCCAAGGCGATGCTCGCCGCCGACAGCCGTGGCGTGCCGTTCGTGATCATGCAGGGCCGCCTGGGCGGCAGCGCGATGGCCGCCGCCGCGGTCAACGCCCTGGCCACGGAGGTGGAATGATGGCGCCGCGTGGACGTCTGCTCGGCCTGGGTGTAGGCCCTGGCGACCCTGAACTGATTACCCTCAAGGCCCTGCGCCTGCTGCGTGAAGCGCCCGTGGTTGGCTACTTCGTGGCCAAGGGCAAGCGCGGTAACGCCTTCGGCATCATCGAGGCGCACCTGCAGCCCGAGCAGACCTTGCTGCCGCTGGTCTACCCGGTAACCACCGAAGCGCTGCCGGCGCCGCTGTCCTATGAGCAGGTAATCAGTGACTTCTACGACGAGGCCAGCGTGCAGGTAGCCGAGCATCTGGATGCCGGCCGCGACGTGGCGGTTATCTGCGAAGGCGACCCGTTCTTTTACGGTTCCTACATGTACCTGCACGACCGACTGGCGCAGCGCTACGAGGCCGAAGTGATCCCGGGCGTCTGCTCGATGCTCGGTGGCGCCTCGGTACTGGGCGCGCCGTTGGTATACCGCAACCAGAGCCTGTCGGTGCTGTCTGGCGTGTTGCCGGCCGAAGAGCTCAAGCGTCGCCTGGCCGACGCCGACGCGGCGGTGATCATGAAACTTGGCCGCAACTTCCCCAAGGTGCGCGAAGTGCTGGCCGAACTGAGCCTGGACGGGCGCGCGCTGTATGTGGAGCGGGCGACCATGGCCAACCAGAAGATCGTGCCGCTGGGCCAGGTCGACCCACAGTCCTCACCGTACTTCTCGCTGATCATCGTACCGGGTGAAAAATGGCAGGGCTGAACATGCACCAGGCACCGGCGATCGTCATTCTTGGCCAGGGCAGCCTGGCCACGGCGCAGCGTATCCAGCAGTGTTATCCACAGGCATCGATCCATGGGCTGGAAGGCCGGGTCGAGGGTGCTGACCTTTGCTACACCGCATTCGGCGATACCCTGCGCGAGCTGTACCAGCAGAACACACCGATCATCGCCCTGTGCGCGGCGGGTATCGTCATCCGTAGCCTGGCCAGCCTGCTCAGCGAGAAAGGTGTCGAGCCGCCGGTACTGGCCGTGGCCGAAGACGGCAGTGCCGTGGTGCCGTTGCTCGGTGGCCTTGGCGGTGTGAACGTGATGGCGCGCCAGATCGCTGAAGCATTGGGTGTTGCTGCGGCGATCACCACCAGCGGCGAGCTGCGTTTCGGCACCTGTCTGCTGAACCCGCCGCAAGGCTATGCGTTGGGGGATATCGAACAAGGCAAGCGCTTCGTCTCCGACCTGCTGGCTGGCGAGGCGGTGCGCATCGAAGGTGACGCGCCGTGGCTGCAGCAGGCGCAGTTGCCTGCCAGCGAGGCGGCCCGGCGTACCATCCATGTGGGGCACCAGGCGCGCCCGGCCAGCCGCGACGAGCTGCTGATCCACCCGCGTTCGGTTGTAGTGGGTGTTGCCGGCGGCAACCTGGCCAGTATCCGTGCGGCATTGCAGCAGGCCGGCATCGCCGAGCCCGCTGTGGCCTGCCTGCTGGCCGACGAGCAGGCCATGGCCGATGGCTCCTTGCACGAAGCGGCACAGGCCCTGGGTGTCGCCTTGCGCTTCGCCGCCAAGGTGCATGATGTGGCGGGCATGGTTGCTGCGGCATTGCCCGCTGCGCAACTGATCGAGGTGGCAGATGTAGTCATCGCGGTGGCGCCTGTCCCGGTCGAGGTGGCGCAGGTTGGCCGTCGTCGCGGTCGCCTGGCGGTTATCGGCCTGGGGCCGGGTGCAGCCGAGCTGATGGTGCCGGCGGTCAAGGCCGAACTGGCGCGGGCCGAGGATGTGCTCGGTTACGAAACCTACGTGCGCATGGCCGGTCCGTTCCGTGACGACCAGGTGCTGCACTGCACCGATAACCGTGAAGAGATGCAGCGTGCCCGGCACGCTTTCGAACTGGCGGCCCAAGGGCGTTCGGTGGTGGTGGTTTCGTCTGGCGACCCAGGCGTGTTCGCCATGGCTGCTGCGGTGCTCGAAGCGTTGCACGAGTCGAGCGACCCCGCTTGGCATCGCGTCGATCTCGAGATCCTGCCGGGGGTGTCGGCTTCGCTCGCGACGGCCGCGCAGGCAGGCGCGCCGCTGGGGCATGACTTCTGCGTGATGTCGCTGTCGGACAACCTCAAACCTTGGTCGATCATTGAAAAGCGCCTGGACCTGGCGGCCCAGGCCGACCTGGTGCTGGCGTTCTACAACCCGATTTCCAAGGCCAGGCCACACCAGCTTGGGGTCGCGCTGGAGATCGTGCGCCGACACCGCGAGGGGAACACGCCTGTAGTCCTTGGCCGGGATATCGGTAGGCCGGGGCAGACGCTGAAGGTAGTCACCTTGGCCGAGCTGCTGCCGGAAATGGTCGACATGCGCACCATGGTGCTGGTGGGCTCCTCGACAACCTGCGTGTTTCCTCGCCTGTCGGGTGGAGTGTGGGCCTACACGCCACGTTGGTATCCCTCGGCCTCCTGAATACGTCGGAAACCCTTCAGCGCGTTGCGTATCGCCCGCGCTGGCTAAGGTGGCTGCCCCTGACTCATGGGGCAACCACCAAGGAGTTTCCAGATGTCCGAAGCAACCCAAGGCACCACCACCAACGACTCCGCCATCCTGGTCGAAGGCAACCTGCTCGCCTGCGGCGCTGGCATGTCTGCGCAAAACCGTCACGATGTGAAAAATGCCTTCCACTTTGCCACGCTGGTGGCCGACAAAGCCTTCGACGCCGAAAAGCAGAGCAGGCAGTGGTACGACAAATTCGTCGATGTCATGCGTGATCTCGGCTTTACCATCCCCCGTCGCAGCTTCGAGCTGGAAACATCGGCCGAGCTGTCTGTCACCGTAGGCGCTGTCGCTATCCGCGCGATAGGGGCTGCTGGCAATGCCATGCTGGGCGGCACGGTGCTGGGTGACCTGGCGAAGACCGCTTTCGACAAACTGACCACCGTCGAGAATGACGCCAAGGTGCTTGACCACAAGCGCAAGAACAAGGCCAGGGGCATGGTCGGCCTGGCCGCCTGTATCGAAACCGAAAACAACGATGTGGTGATGGTGGTGAGCTGCATCCAGGCCAGTGCGCCGCAACTGGACGACGATGTGCTGGGCATCCAGTGGACGCTGGACAAGACCCACTACTACGCCGGCACCGCAGTGCTCACGCTCAATACCTTCGTCTACGACAAAGTCCGCGAAACCGTGGAAAACAAACTCGGCGTGCGCAGTGTCGAGAACGTTCTCCAGTACGACATCTGATTGCAGGGCGGCGTTGGCGCAACGCCGCCTAGTTCGTTTCTTCGTGACGAGGCAACGCAATGGATAGAACAGTTGAACAACTGATGTTGATTGGCGGAACGGCATTACTGTATCCCGCGGGTACCGGCCTGATTCATCGTCAGGCCGCCTTTGACTCGATACTTTACGCACAGTTGTTGGCCAACAAGAACGCTGGGTCTCGCTTTGAAAACTACGAAGGCTGGTACGCTGCCTACCGAGATGCCTACCGCCAACTGGGCTGGATCAAACTGGCCAGCACGCATGACCTCAAACAGTTGGGGCAACCCGCGCGTAGCGCGCAGGTTCAGCCACTTGAGGCATGGCTGAAAATACGCTCGATCCGCCACGAGGCCGTGTTGGCCGCAGTAAAGGCGGGCCTGGAACGGTCAGCAGCAGGTTTTTGCCACTTGCTGAAATTCAGCGCACAGGACCAGGCGCAGCGTTCGCAGTTGGTGATCGAGCTTGGCCTGCTCAAGCCAGGACCGGCCCTCGAGCTTTGCAGCATTACCTTGCAAATCGACAAGCCGATGTCGGGCGTCTCGCTGGATGGATTGCTAAGCGAACAATTGCTTCAGGGGGAAGCCGAGTTCAATGCAGTTTCTATGTTGCTGGATAACGGGCGCTTCCAACACCAGCGTGACGAACTGCAGGCATTGATGAAACTGAAGGATGCCCAGGGTGACTACCGATTCGATCCTCATGCGCCAGCAACAGGAGCACATCATGAGTGACGCCACGTCTGCCGTGATCGGTGCAGGAATTGTCTCGTTCCTGCCGGGTATTTCCGCAGCGCAGAAAACCAAGGTGAAACTGGCCCTGGCGATGGCCGAGCGCGCGACCGAGACGGCGTGCAGGGAAGGGCTGGTCAAGGACTGGTTTGCCTATTACCGCAACCAGCTCAAGTACATGGGCTGGGACGCCGTGTCTGCCGAGCAGCTTCATTGGCCCGACCAGCGCCGCGCCCGGCAGGCCGATCAGGTACTGGAAACCATTGCGGTAACCGCCGGCGAACATTTTGCCTCGGCCATTGGCATCTCCATGCAGAAGCTGCTGGCCAACCCGTCGGTTCTGCAGGAGCTTGAGCGGCGCGCCTATGAACGCCAGCACTTCCAGTTGTTGCCGTGTGCGCCGGCCGGTGCCAATCGTGTGGATATGGTGCTTTACCATGAGACCGACACGCGCTCGGCCTTCGGCGCGGGCTTCATCAGCCACAAGCGCAGCTACCGGAACGTGCGTGCGGAGTTGATACGTTTCAACCTGCTGGCTTTCGAGCACAGCTTCTTGCCCAAGGTGCAGGACCGGGTGGTGCAGGTGTCCATGCAGCGTGTTCTGGATTACGCCCTCTAGGAGGTCAGGTAGCCCTTGATTCCGGTGAAGATGATCTGCGCCGCCAGGGCGCAGACGAACAGCCCCATCAGGCGGCTGACGATCTGCAGGCCCTGGTCGCCTAGGATGCGCTCGATACGGTGTGACAGGTACAGCACCAGGCCGACGGTGAAGCTGGCCAGGGCTATGCTGATGATGGCCAACAGCTTGTCGTCCCAATGCGGGTGGCCGACGCCCATTACCAGCAGTGCACCGATGGTGCCGGGGCCAACGGTGAGCGGGATGGTCAGCGGTACGATGGTGACGTCCTGCTGCACGTTGTCGGCCTGTACTGCGGACTTGCCTTGAGCCATGCCCAGTGCCGAAATGAACAGCACGCTGCCCGCGCCGATGCGGAAAGCGTCGGCGGTGATGCCGAAGATGCCGAAGATCGCCCGCCCGAACAGGTACAGCAGGACACTGGCGACGAGCGCGGCAATAGCCACCTTCCATGCCAGCTGCTTGCGCTCTTTGCTGGAGTGGCCGCGGGTCAGGCTGATGAAGCACGACAGCACGAAGAACGGGCTGTAGAGCACGAGCATTTTCAGGTAGACGCTGAACAACTCATGGAGCATGGGGGCTGGTCCAGGCAGTTATGGCTGGGCAGAGTTTATCAGCAGATTCTGTTAATAGCCTGTGCCGGCCTCTTCGCGGGTGAACCCGCTCCCACAGGTACTGCACAAGGCCTGAAGGCAATGCTATCCCTGTGGGAGCGGGTTTACCCGCGAAGAGGACGGCACAGGCGCCTGAGATCAGGAACTATGCACCGGATCCACCTTGGCTTCCCGCTGATTGGCCCAGTACTGGATCAGCTCTCGCAACTGCGACAATTCCACCGGCTTGGCCATGTGCCCGTCCATGCCCGCCAGGCGGGCGCGTTCCTTGTGTTCAGCAAGTATGTGCGCGGTCAGCGCCACCACTGGGGTGCGCTGGCGCTGGTTGGCGGCTTCCCAGGCGCGCAGTTGCTGGGTGGCCGAGAAACCGTCCAGTATCGGCATTTCGCAGTCCATCAGCACCAGGTCATAGTGCTGCGCCTTCATCGCCTGCAAGGCCTCTTCCCCATTGCTGGCGGTGTCGGGCTCGAGGTTGAGCTTGCCGAGCATGCCGCGGATCACCTTGGTCGAAATGCTGTTGTCCTCGGCGACCAGCACGCGGAAGTCGCCGGGCAGGTCCAGTGCCTGGGGGCTGCCGGGCAAACTGGGCGGTACGGCTTGCTCGCGGCCGCGTTGGGCCAGCTCTTCGGCCAGGGTGGTTTTCAGCGTGTAGCCGGCCACCGGCTTGGCGAGGATCCGCTTGACCCCGGCGTTGCGCGCTATGACCTTGCTCGGCGCATTGCTGATGCCAGTGAGCATCACTACCAGGATGTCGTGGTTCAGGCTCGGGTCTTCCTTGATCTTGGCGGCCAGCTGCATGCCGGTCATGCCTGGCATGTTCTGGTCCAGCAGCACGGCATCGAAGTAGTCGCGCAGATGAGCCTTGGTGCGCAGCAGGGCCAGGGCTTCCTTGCCCGACGGGACTGCGCTGACGTTCATGCCCCAGGCGCTGCACTGCTGTACCAGCACCTTGCGGCAGGTGTCGTTGTCGTCCACCACCAGCACGCGGGCATCGCGCAGCGGGCTGTCGAGGTCTGCCGGTGGCTGTTCCAGGCGCGAAGGGTCCAGTGGCAGGGTCAGCCACAGGGTGTTGCCCATGCCGGTGCTGCTCTTGATGCCGAACTCACCCTGCATCAGGCCGATCAACTGCTTGGCGATGACCAGCCCCAGGTGGCCGCCCAGCTTGTTGCTGGAGAGGAAGTGATGGCTGTGCAACTCGGCCTGCAGCAGGGCTTCGCGGTCAGCGGCAGGCAACGGTTCGCCGCTGTCCTGAACGGCGATGCGCAGGCGCGGTACCTCGCCGCGCTGGTCCAATGCCACTACCAGCAGGATCTCGCCCTGGCTGGTGTTTTTCAGGGCATTCTCCAGCAGGCTCGACAAGGCCTGGCGCAGGCGCGTCGGGTCGCCGCTGATCACCCGTGGTACCTGCGGCTGGGTGAAGCTGATCAGTTCGATGTTCTGTTGTTCGGCCTTGGCGCGGAAGATGTTCAGGCAATCCTCGATCAGGGCGTTGAGGTCGAACTGCACGTCATCCAGTTCGATTTGCCGGGATTCCAGCTTGGAAATGTCGAGAATCTCGTTGATCAGCGTGAGCAGTTCGTTGCCGGCGCTGTGAATGGTCTGCACGTAGTCGCGCTGCTTGACCGACAGCGGCGTGCCCAGCAGCAGCTCGGTCATGCCCAGAACACCGTTCATGGGGGTGCGGATTTCGTGACTGATCTTGGCCAGGAACTCGGCCTTGGCGTTGATCTCGGCATCGCTGGCGGCCAGGGCGCGGCTGGCGCTGAAGCGCTCCTCGCTCATGCGTCGCAGGCGTTCGCTGACTGCCAGGTTGAGCAGCAGGCCGCTGGCCACGGTCAGGCCCAGCAGGATGCACAGCAGCCAGGGTGTCGAGGTACGAGTCAGGCCCAGCAGCGCCGGCAGCAGCACCAGGCCACCGAGGTTGAACACCACCATGGCCAGGCTGAACAGGCGTGCTGGCGCATAGCCCTTGTACCAGTGGTAGCTGCTGACCAGCAGCATGCTCACGCTGCCCAGGGCCATCAGGGCGTAGGTCATCAGGTTGAGCGGCAGGGTGTCGACGAACAGCAGCACCAATCCGCTCACCCCGGCCACCAGCATCTCGCCCTGCAGCAGGCGGTTGAGCCGTGGCGAGTTGCATGGCGAGAAGAAATGCTGGGTGAAACACAGCCCGGCCAGGCCGGCCAGGACCAGCGTCAGGTATGCGGCGGGTGTTTGCGCGCTATGCCACACGTGCCACCAGGGGCCGCTGAGGTTCAGCAGGATCAGGCCGCTGAGCAGCATCAGGCCATGGTACAGCGCCAGTATCAGGGTGGTGTTGGAGCGGCTGTAGAGGAAGCGGATCAGGTTGTGCAGGATCAGCATCACCAGCCCGCCGAACAGCATGCCGAACAGCAGTGGCTGGCGCTGGTCGGAGGCTGCCACGGCCGCAGGCTCCAGGCTGATGGCCGGGCGTAGCTGGTGTTCGGAAACCAGGCGCAGGTAGATATCCAGGGGTTGCTTGCTGTTGGGCAGGGGCAATACATGGTCGCTGCCGCGCAGGGTCGGGCTGGCATTGCCGGCCTGGCGCCCATGGTGCAGCTGACGCAGAAGCTGGTCGCCCTCGAGGGCGTAGAGGTCCAGGCCGGAAAGGTCTGGGGCGAAAACCCGCAGCAGTTGTTCCTGCTCGCCGGGCTCCAGGCGGTAGTGCAGCCACAGGGCCTGTTCCGCAGGTGCGGCATCCAGTTCGGCAAGTACCAGCGGGCTGAACTGGTTGCGGTAACGCTCGGAACGCACATCGCTCAGTTGCAGGTTGGCCTGTTCGTCGAGCAGAACGGCCCAGCCTCCGTCATGTTCGGCCGCAGCCGGGAACATGCAGAGCAAGGTCAGCAAGCTGACGATCAGAGCTGAGGCAATCCGAAGCCGACGCACTACGAAATCCCTTCTTAGCCAAGGTGCCGGGTATTAACTATGCGCGGCGCGCCAAGTCGAAGGCAAGGCCCCTCGGGGCCCTGTCGACGAGCCGGATGCCGCAGGCGCAAGGTGCTGGGCGCGCTGCGGCACTCCGCTACCACTTACTGCTGGTGCTCACCGCGTTCGCGGGCGATGGCCCGGTAGCCGATGTCGGTGCGGTAGAAGCTGCCGTTCCAGCTTACTTCCTTGGCCAGGCGGTAAGCCTGCTGCTGCGCGTCGGCAACAGTACTGCCCATGGCGGTGGCACACAGCACGCGCCCACCGTTGGTGGTCACCTTGCCGTCCTTGAGTGCGGTACCGGCATGGAACACCTTGCCTTCGATCTTCGCGGCAGCGTCCAGGCCGTTGATCACGTCACCCTTGGCGTAGTCGCCCGGGTAACCGCCGGCAGCCAGCACAACGCCCAGGCTCGGGCGCGGGTCCCACTGTGCTTCGACCTTGTCCAGTGCCTTGGCGAAGGCTGCTTCGACCAGCAGCACCAGGCTCGATTCCAGGCGCAGCATGACCGGCTGGGTCTCCGGGTCGCCGAAGCGGCAGTTGAACTCGATGACCTTGGGGTTGCCCGCCTTGTCGATCATCAGGCCGGCGTAGAGGAAGCCGGTATAGACGTTGCCTTCCTCGGCCATGCCGCGCACGGTCGGCCAGATCACCTGGTCCATCACGCGCTGGTGCACTTCGGCGGTGACTACCGGGGCAGGGGAGTAGGCACCCATGCCGCCGGTGTTCGGGCCGGTATCCTGGTCGCCGACGCGCTTGTGGTCCTGGCTGGTGGCCATGGGCAGCACGTTCTGGCCGTCGACCATGACGATGAAGCTGGCTTCCTCGCCGTCGAGGAACTCCTCGATGACCACGCGGGAGCCCGCATCGCCGAAGGCGTTGCCGGCCAGCATGTCACGCACGGCGGCTTCGGCTTCTTCCAGGGTCATGGCGACGATCACGCCCTTGCCCGCGGCCAGGCCGTCGGCCTTGATCACGATCGGCGCGCCTTTTTCCTGCAGGTAGGCCAGCGCCGGCTCGATTTCGGTGAAGTTCTGGTAGTCGGCGGTCGGGATCTTGTGACGCGCCAGGAAGTCCTTGGTGAAGGCCTTGGAGCCTTCCAGCTGGGCCGCGCCCTTGGTCGGACCGAAGCAGTCCAGGCCGCGGCTGCGGAACAGGTCGACCACGCCGATGACCAGGGGTGCTTCCGGGCCGACGATGGTCAGGTCGACGTTCTTCTCGGCGAAGTCAGCCAGTTGCTCCAGGGCGCAAACGTCGATGGCAACGTTTTCGCACTTGGCTTCAATGGCGGTGCCGGCGTTGCCCGGTGCAACGAAGACTTTCTCGACGCGTGGGTCCTGGGCGACTTTCCAGGCCAGGGCGTGCTCACGGCCGCCGCTGCCGATGATCAAAACTTTCATGTCAAAACCTCTGTTTGGCGGCAGACCTCGTACCCTGTGGGAGCGGGTTCACCCGCGAATACGGCGGTGAACCCAGCATCGCATTCGCGGGTGAACCCGCTCCCACAGGGGCCGAGGGTCGGCCGGCCATCTTGATTAGTGGCGGAAGTGGCGCATGCCGGTGAAGACCATCGCGATACCTGCCTCGTCGGCAGCGGCGATGACTTCAGCATCACGCATCGAACCACCCGGCTGGATCACGGCGCTGATACCTACTTTAGCCGCATTGTCGATGCCATCACGGAACGGGAAGAACGCATCCGACGCCATGACTGCGCCCTGCACTTGCAGGCCGGCATGCTCGGCCTTGATTGCAGCAATGCGCGCGGAGTTGACGCGGCTCATCTGGCCGGCGCCGACGCCAATGGTCTGGCGTTGCTTGGCGTAGACAATGGCGTTGGACTTGACGAACTTGGCCACTTTCCAGGCAAACACCAGGTCGTGGATCTCTTGCTCGGTCGGCGCACGCTTGGTGACGATCTTCAGGTCATCGGCAGTGATCATGCCGATATCGCGGCTTTGGACCAGCAGGCCACCGTTGACACGCTTGAAGTCCCAACCGGCTGCGCGCTCGGCTGGCCACTCGCCGCACTCCAGCAGGCGTACGTTCTGCTTGGCGGCAACCACGTCGCGCGCGGCCTGGGAGATTTTCGGGGCGATGATCACTTCGACGAACTGGCGGTCGACGATGGCCTTGGCGGTTTCGCCGTCCAGTTCGCGGTTGAAGGCGATGATGCCGCCGAACGCCGACTCGGTGTCGGTGGCGTAGGCCAGGTCGTAGGCCTTGCGAATGCCGCCTTCGTCCTCAGGTACCACGGCCACGCCGCATGGGTTGGCGTGCTTGACGATGACGCAGGCCGGCTTGACGAAGCTCTTCACGCACTCCAGTGCGGCGTCGGTGTCGGCAACGTTGTTGAACGACAGTTCCTTGCCCTGCAACTGGATGGCGGTGGAAACGCTGGCCTCGCCTTTCTTCGCTTCTACGTAGAACGCCGCGCTCTGGTGCGGGTTCTCGCCGTAGCGCATTTCCTGGGCCTTGACGAACTGGCTGTTGAAGGTGCGCGGGAACTCGCTGCGGCCTTCGGTGCTCAGGGTTTCTTTGGCCTGGTCGATGGTGCCCATGTAGTTGGCGATCATGCCGTCGTAGGCAGCGGTGTGTTCGAACGCCTTGAGCATCAGGTCGAAGCGCTGGGCGTAGGTCAGGCCACCGGCCTTGAGGCCTTCGACGATGCCGGCGTAGTCGCTGGCGTTGACCACGATGGCCACGTCCTTGTGGTTCTTGGCAGCCGAACGGACCATGGTCGGGCCGCCGATGTCGATGTTCTCGATGGCGGTCGGCAGGTCACAGCCAGGCTTGGAAATGGTCGCTTCGAACGGGTACAGGTTGACCGCTACCAGGTCGATCGGCTTGATGCCGTGCTCGTTCATGATGGCATCGTCGGTGCCGCGACGGCCGAGGATGCCACCGTGGATTTTCGGGTGCAGGGTCTTGACCCGGCCATCCATCATTTCGGCGAAGCCGGTGTAGTCGGCCACTTCCACCGCGTTGACGCCGTTGTCCTTGAGCAGCTTGTAGGTGCCGCCGGTGGACAGGATCTCGACACCGAGCTGCTGCAGCTCACGGGCGAATTCGAGGATACCGGTCTTGTCGGAGACGCTGATCAGGGCGCGG
>PJTY01000155.1_pt1 | contig 48835 bp, 57 predicted proteins | sample 1512121 | NCBI WGS metagenome assembly PJTY01 (sample SAMN08177680, study PRJNA422409) | Soil metagenome, whole genome shotgun sequencing project. | isolation source: Soil enriched (2) on filter paper: alkali lignin treatment | place: USA: Madison | collected 2015-01-15 | reverse complement strand
GCTCGGCGGCGATGTCCATTTCCTGACCGCAACGCTGATCGGGATCGACATGACCCTGGCCGGCCTGTTCTGGTCGCTCGGCGGTGAAGACAATGTGCTCGGACGGTTCATCCGCAAGATCCTCTATGTCGGCGCCTTTGCCTTCATTCTGGGCAACTTCGCCGTCCTGGGCGACATCGTGTTCCGCTCGTTCTCGCAGGCCGGTCTCACGGCGGGCGGCGGAACTCTCACGTCGGCGGATCTTCTGAAACCCGGACGGCTCGCGGCGACGGGGTTCTCGGCGGCCTGGCCCTTGCTCCAGCAGGCAGCGAAACTCGTGAGCATCACCGGCCTGCTCGACAACTTCCTGGTGATCATCATCCTGCTGCTGGCCTGGCTCCTGGTGATCCTCGCCTTCTTCGTCCTTGCCGTGCAGATCTTTGTCACGATCCTCGAGTTCAAACTCACCTCTCTCGCGGGCTTCATCCTCGTACCCTTCGCGCTTTGGAACCGCACCGCGTTCCTCGCCGAACGCGTCCTGGGGAATGTCGTCAGTTCCGGCATCAAGGTCATGGTGCTTGCCGTCCTCGTCGGCATCTCGTCGAACTTCTTCGAAGAGTTCACCGCCTCGTTGAAAGGGCAGGAACCTGACATCGTCCAGGCACTGAGCCTCGTGCTCGCCAGTCTTGCGCTGTTCGGGCTCGGCATCTTCGGCCCATCGATTGCCTCCGGCCTGGTCGCAGGCGCTCCGCAGCTCGGGGCCGGTGCCGCGCTCGGTACGGGTGTCGGTGCCGCCGGCATCATCGCGCTTGGAGCGGGCGGCGCAGCCGGTGCCGCGCGCCTTGCAGGCGGCGCGGTCATCGGTGCGGTCCGGGCCGGCACCAGCATGGGTACCGCCGCCTCTACCTCCTGGAAAATGGGACAGGCTGCCTCCGGCTCGCAGCGCGCCTCAGCAGGTCTCGGCGGCATGGCGCGGGCGGCCAGCGGGGCTGCAAAGCAGAAGGCAAAGAGCGCCTTCGGGATTGGCGAAGCCGCCGAGCGCGGTCGCAGCGCCGCCCGGGCAGCGTTCGAAGACAGAGAAGGCGGCCAGACATCTTCGGAGCCGCCTGCAAGCGCAGCGCCGGGCTGGGCCCGCGATTTGCGGCGCAAGCAGGACGCGCGGCACCACCGCGCAATCGCGGTTCAAACCCTGAAGGAAGGTGAACGTGGGGGCGCCTCGGCAAACCCCGACATCAAGGAAAAGGAGGATTGAGGCATGATCTTCAAGCGAGCGGTCCAGCGATACGGACGAACCCCCGAACCGGAAACACCCTTCCAGCGCGCAGGCCAGGTATGGGATGATCGCATCGGCTCTGCCCGGGTCCAGGCCCGCAACTGGCGGCTCATGGCATTCGGCACTGTGTTCATGGCCGGAGCCATGGGATCGGCGCTGGTTTGGCAATCCCTCCAGAGCCGCATCGTGCCCTATGTCGTCGAAGTCGACAGGCTGGGGGAGGCGAGGGCAATAAGCGAGGCCGAAGCCGGCCATACGCCTACCGATCCGCAAATTGCCTGGCATCTTGCGCGCTTCATCGAGAATGTACGGGGCGTATCGCTCGATCCCGTGCTGATGCGGCGGGACTGGCTCTCCGTCTACGACTTGGCCACCCAGCGCGGGGCGAAGTTTCTCGATACCTATGCCCGGGAGGCGGATCCATTCGCCAGACTGGGCGAGCGCACCGTCGCTGTTCAGGTGACGAGCGTCGTCCGCGCATCCGATCATTCGTTTCAGGTCAAGTGGATCGAGACGGCCTATGCGCGGGGCGCCCAATCGGGAACGAGCCATTGGACCGCGATCCTGACCATCGTCACCCGTCAGCCCCGCAGCGCCGACATACTGCGACGCAATCCGCTCGGGATCTACATCGATGCGATCGACTGGAGCCGTGAGCTCGAACCGGCCGCAGGAGCCACGATCGGTGCGCCGCCACCTCCCGATGCTCTTCCGGCCAGGCAGGACATGCCACTTCCCACCCAGTCAGAACCCGCAGCTAGCCCCGTTTCGCTCGCACCCATTGAGGAGGCAATGCCATGATCTCGAACGCACGCTCGCTTATGGCGATAGGCGGCGCCCTTTTCGCCGCCTGCTCCGGCGGCGGCGCGGTGGCGGCAAAACAGCCTGCAGCGAATGCTGCGGTGATCGAACGTGCCAACCGAGCCGCAACCATCGAGCCAGCCGCAAGCCGGTTCGTCAACGCGGTGCAGGTGCAGGCATTTGCGGATGGGGCGATCTACCACGTGCTGACCGCACCCGATCGGGTCACCGATGTAGCCCTGCAGCCGGGAGAGACACTTGTCGCGGTGGCAAGCGGCGATACCGCCCGCTGGGTGATCGGCGATACGACGAGCGGGCAAGGGGAGGGCAAGCGAACCCACATCCTGATAAAACCCTATTCGCCGGGCCTTGCCACCAACCTGGTCGTCACGACCGATCGTCGCAGCTATCATCTGGCGCTGTCCAGCAGCGCTACGGCCGCGATGTCCGCTTTGTCCTGGACCTATCCGGCCGACGAAATACTTGCCGTCAGGCGCGCCGCGTCGGCGGCGGAAGCAGCGCGGCCGATCGCATCGGGTCTCGCCGCCGAGAACCTCAATTTCAACTACGTGATATCCGGCGACAAGCCCACCTGGCGGCCGCTGAGGGCCTTCGACGACGGCCGACAGACCTTTATCCAGCTCCCCGCCTCGATAGTGCTCGACGAGGCTCCGCCATTGTTCCTGGTTGGCGAGAAGGGGGCGGCCGAGCTTGTGAACTACCGGCTGTCGGGCCGCTACTATGTGGTCGATCGCATCTTCAACGCCGCAGAATTGCGCCTCGGGACCAGGAACCAGCAGGTGGTCCGAATCGAGCGCGTCACCGAAGCGGCCGGCCGGGGGAGGGGGCGGTGATGGGGACGACGCCAGATCGAAAACTCGCGCACGAACAAGCTGAACCGGTTCGCGATATGCCTCCCCCGGCGCCTTTGCAGGGCGAACCGCGAGAACCCGGACCGCCGCCGCCAAAGGTCGATCCGGAAACACTCGCTCTCCGAGCGCGTCCTCCGCGGGCCATACGCTTCAGCAAGAAGGCCATCATCGGCCTGACAGGTACTGCGGCGCTTCTGATCGCGGGAACAGCCATGTACGCCTTGTCGCCGTTGAAGCTTCACCTGGCCGGCGGAGGGGGTGACGCACGACTGGATGCAAAGGCCGGTCATGATGCGTTGAGCACCTTGCCGGAGACATACGACAAAGTCCCCAAGCTTGGTTCCCCGCTCCCCGGAGACCTTGGGCGGCCGATCCTGGCCAAGCAGCGAGAGGGGTTGGGACAGGCTGCGAGTGGTTTGCCGATTCCACAGGTGCCTCCGACATCTGCGGAGCCTGACCAGGGAGCCGTGGATGGTGGAAAGGCGGGCCAATCCGGCCTGTTCTTCTCCTCCATTCGTCCGCCGGCGCAGGTGGCCGCGCTCGCCCCTTCAGCGGCTACTCCTTCCGGAGCTAGCGCCCAGCCAATGACGGACGCCAAGATGAGTATCGACTTCAACGGCGATCCCGGCGCGCAGCAGCGCATGGCCGACTTCATCTCGGGCAGCGACAATGGCAGCGACGTAGAACCGCATGTGCTCGTGCCGGCAGCTTCGCCGAACATGTTGTCAGCGGGCAGCGTAATAGCCGGGAGTCTGATCACCGGGTTGCGGTCGGACTTGCCTGGCCTTGTGATCGCTCAGGTCACGCAGCAGGTATTCGACAGCGCGACGGGCAAGATCCTGCTCATCCCGCAAGGCAGCCGGTTGATCGGAAGCTACGACAACCTGGTGGCCTTCGGTCAGAAACGAGCACTGGTCGTCTGGCAGCGTATCGTGATGCCAAACGGCAGTTCGATTCGTCTCGACAACGTGCCCGCGACAGACATGTCGGGTTACGCAGGCCTTGAGGACGAGGTCGACGCTCACACCTGGCAGATCATCAAGGGAGCGGCGATCTCCACGCTGCTTGGTGTAGGCGGCGAATTCACCTTCTCTGGCGAGAGCGACCTGGTTCAGGCGATCCGGCAATCGACGCAGCAGAACGTCTCGCGCGCGGGTGACCAGTTCGTTTCGCGGACCCTTCAAATTCAGCCCACTATCACGATCCGGCCGGGAGCCACGGTGCGACTGGTCGTTCATCGGGATCTGGTCTTGCCACCATGGAACTAGGAGACGGCGAATGTCGCGCGTGAAATTGTCCCGGTTGCCGGAACGCACTCCGATCAGAATTTCGGTTCATCTCCTGCCGGATCTCCACATTCGGCTGGAGCAATATGCGGTCGCCTACGAGGAAAGCTATGGAGAGAAGATCGCGGTTGCCGAGCTGATTCCGGCAATCATCGATGCGTTTCTGCAGAGCGATCGGGATTTTTCGCGGCGGCCGAAAGTATGAAAAGTCCCTCGGTGTTTCAGCCCTGCGCAGGTGAACGCAGCGATCCTGTATCGCTCGCGAAATTGATAACCGTCGAGGAGTTCGCGGAGCTATCGTGTCTGTCCCGGCGTCACGTCGACCGCTTGCGTAAACTGCGACCGCCCGGATTCCCGAGAGAATATGATCTCGGGAATGGCAACGGCAAGTTTCGTCGCTGCCCGCGTTTTCGCCTGCACGACGTGATCGCGTGGATCGAAACGAGGGCGCTGTGGTGATGTGATCCCGCACGTCGCTGCGCCCGTCGAAGATGGACGGATGATGCGAATCCACTATGACGGCGCCTCAGACTGCCTTCCCGCGATCAGCAAGGGTCGGGTAAGGCCGGACGGTTCGAGCACATCCTCATAGCACCGCCGATGGGTTTGGCCTTCCTGGGGCCGGTGATATGCTGGATCGCTAGAAACGCGTTATGGCGTTCCGACGACGATAAACAGCCCGCAAAATGGGCACTTTTGTACTTAGGAGCTAATTTCGCTCTTGAGGCTTTATGATCTGCCACACCTTATCGTGGCACCTTCCAAAGGAGAGATCGATGAGCATCAAGGGCGAAATGAAAGAAGCCGCCGGCTACATCAAGGAAGAGCTGAACGAGCACGGCAAGTCGCCGGAAGCTCAGCGCAAGGCGCAGGAAGGTCGTGACCTGCGCAATGAAGGCCGTATCGAGGACGGCAAGGCGCCGAAGACCTCCGAGCCGGGTGCGGGCAAGCCCAAGTAAGCCTGACAGGAGCCGGCGCGCTCGTGTGCGCCGGCCCTTCCTTTGCAATCCAGAGGCCTGGAATGTTCACGCAGCTCAACCCCACCATACCCCTTCACGTTGTAGGCAAGGGCGACGGCTATGCGATCGGGATGATCGACTACGGCCAGGAGCACAATCTCATCTGGGTCACGGCCCTCGATAGCTCAGGCGAGATCTGGTGTGCGCCTAACGCTACCGTTCGCCTCGGGAAAAACTGGACAATGGGGCGCCAGGAAAATCCGCTGATCACGGAAGACAAAAAGGCGGAACGGGCCCAGCAGACGGCCTGCTGAGTAAGGGCGATCATATGCCCCTGGAATTCTGACAGAATTTTCATCACACTGCCTCTCGCCGACCTGTTAGGCAATATTCATGCCTCTGATCCTTGCCGCCGCTGCGATCGCCTGTGTTGCTTCCGTCCACGACGGAGACACCGTTCGCCTCTGCGACGGTGAGCGGGTGCGCCTGGTCAACATCGATGCGCCGGAGGTGGCGGGATCGTCGCGCTGCACGGCCCAGAGCCGCGCAAAGCTGGCGGCGTCACGCAATCCGCCGTGGTGCGACTACGAGGCCGGGCTTGCCAGCCGCGACCAGCTCCGGGCCTTTCTGTCCTCGGGCTCACCGCAGATCCAGCGCACCGGCACCGATCGCTATGGCCGGACCCTGGCGCGCCTTTCCGTCAACGGGCGGGATGCGGGCAACTATCTCATTTCGGCGGGTCTGGCACGGCCGTGGCAATGAACTGGCGCATCAAGATCGTGCTCTGGGTTCTGCTCGGTTTTGCCCTAGGCGTCGCCCAGACACTTTGGGAGCGTGGAACAGACGCTAGCACACCGCAGCCAGTCCATCACATCCCGCCAGGCGCAACGCTTGTCTGAGGTGCTGCGTGAGTTGAGCGGGAAGCCCGATTAACGCGATTGCCGTTCAGAGCCATTCGACAGCAATATCCTTTTTATAGAGCAGAATGCAGGCTGGGAAAGCCTGCTCTTCGACCTTCCATAGGGCCGTAGTCCGCCAAATCATGATGTGAACATATAGAGAACATGCTAGGGAGGGTCATTCGATTCGTGAGAGGGCCACTCCATGGCAAACGACCAATTGACGCTTCCCCTGACCGATGAGGACCTGCTCAGGCTGGCACGGCACCGCTACGTGCAGGCCGACAGGGAAGGGGCGACGATTGACGATTACGTCCAGCTCGTGGACATTTTCCCCGCCGTGCTGCGGCGGCTCGAAGAGAAGATCGAGGTAACCCGCGACCTGGTCTGCATCGAGGAGATCGACTTGAACGATCCGGCCGCCTTGCGGCGCTTGGCCGCCGAGACGGCCGAGTAGGAGGGGCCGATATGAGCGAAGCACAACGTAGCAGTACCGACGATCTGAAGCGGGAGATCACGCGCGTTCTCGGCGAAGATGGCGTGTTGACCGACTTCGGCCGCGGGACCGCGTACGGAGCTTTCATGTCCACAGCGCTGGAGAGCCGGCCGCGCCCAGCGGGCCAGACGGCTACACCTGCCGAACGCGGGCCTTTCGGGCGCTGGCTCCTCATGCAGGTCGAGCGCGGCGGGCTTGTCGGCGATCTGGCGAAAGGCGCGCTCGTCGATCGTGGCTTCCGCGCGATGGCGATCCCGAGGCGGTACGCAAGCGCCTGAGCATGCTCCAGGCGGATGGCGATATGTTCGAGGCCCTGGATGAAGCGGAACTCGACTGGGCGAGCTATTGAGGGTGCAAGGCATGACATATGGCGAACTGATCGAACACGCCGGTCGGCTCCACGCGTTGGCAAGTTCGCGTACAGGCACGCGGGCGGATCTGGTCCAGCTCCGCGATCTGGTGCCGCAGCTTATCGACGCGGTGAGGGCGCTCGCCCGAGATGACGTGGAGATGGTGGCACTCGCTGGCATCGAATTGACGCAGTGGGAGCTGGTCGAGGAGCGCAGGACGGAATCTGTGCTGCCTTCAGCCGGCGCGCCTGAAACGTACGCTTGAGCTGAAAAGCCGAAGAGGCCGCCCCTGTATGCCGGGCGACATCAATCGGTACCGTCGGAGGTGAATCTGTCACCGCGTGCTGCAGCGTAGGCAGCGCCGGTTACCTAACGTGAAAGAAGCAGTTCTTCCGGCAGGCTTTCCCGATAACTTTCTTTGCGGTTGCACCGAGAGGGCGACGGAGTGGGTTTGGCCCAGCCAATTTAGCCCCCCGGCTGCAGTTCCTGTAATTTCTGGGATGCGATGGTGCAGGCGCCGGCCGCGGCGCATTGTACGCCGCGGTCGGTCTGTTTGCTGAGATTCGCCGTCAGTGAAGCGGTTTGAAAGGGCCTGTCGGGATTTCCAAGGCTCTCGCTACTCCGGCTTGATGAGCGATTTCAACGATCTCGCACTCCCACTTGAGGAACCACGCCGCTTTCTCATCCTCCAGCTCGTATCCATCGTAGATACGCTCGAGGCCCACCTTGAGATGGTTCAGCATGGCCTCCGCAGTCTCATAGTCGACCTTGAGTCGCTTGGTGTTGCTCCTCGCCGTCCGGCGAAAATCATGCGGTACGAAATGATCGACCTCACGGCCGGCAAACTGCGACATCGCTGCAAGGACACGCTTCTTGGCCGGATACCAGCCGTTGGTTCGCGGCCCGGCAATCCTCGGTGACGGGAAGACCCAATCCGCGTTTGAAACCATGAGATGGCGGCCCCATGGACCGAGCTGAATGGTGTGGGCGTGATTGTTCTTCGAGCGGGCTGAGGGGATCGTCCAGATACCGTTCTCGATCTCGGCGGAGTTCGCGCGAATCACTTCCGCGAATCGGGCGGCGGTCAGAAGCCAGAGCAACATGCCGCGTCGCAAATCTCGCTCCTCCTCAAGAGTGACAGCCTTAAGGAACCACCCGATTTCCTCGAGGCTGAGCTTGCGGCTACGCGGCGCCTCCGGAAAGCGAAGATCGGCAAGCCTGCGCGAGGGATCGACCTCGAGGCCGACGATGAGGCCTCTCAGGCTGGCGGCCCACCCGAAGAAGACCTTCAATTCTGCCGCCAGGCGATTCGCGCGTACTTTCGCGGTTCGCCCCTTCGCTGCCACAAGGTTGATGAGGTCCTTCTCGGTGACCTCGTAAATGGACTTCCGCGCCAGTTTGGGAGCGATGTCCCGCTTGTAGATCTCCAGCTTGTCCTTGATCGTGCGAGGCTTGTTTATCCGCTTGGCGCGCGATCCGCGGCCCTCGCGCGCGGCTTCCATGTAGTGCTCGTGGGCCCGGGCAATTGTCATCGATGACCGCGCATCCGCTATTCGCCGTGCCTCACGCGGATCGACGCCGACCTCGACATCGTCGTTGAGGGATTTTGCCCAGCACCGGGCATCGGCGATCGAATGGGCGGGATAGTAGCCCAGCCGCATGCGCACCAGCTGACCGTCGCCGGACAGGCGGCGGGCGTATTTCCAGACCTTCTTTCCGCTGGGGAGAACTTCCAGCCCTAAACCGGGATACAAAGGGTCCCGGATTGAACCTGTGTTCAGTGCGTCCAGGGATGCAGGTGAAAAGGCGATTTTCCGTGGCATTTACCGACTCCTTGGCCGGCCCCGAATCGCAGAAAATCATGATACAAATCGTGATACAAACGCCGTCCAAACGGGGCTAACCGTGGCTAGCCGGGTCCAGGTGGTGGGCCGAAGCCCTATCTCGATTTTTGAAGGATTTTCAGTGATATCTGGCCGAATCTCGAGGGTTCGGCTGGCTGGGGCGGCAGGATTCGAACCTGCGAATGCCGGTACCAAAAACCGGTGCCTTACCACTTGGCGACGCCCCAGCAGGGAGTGCGCGCTTAGCGGCTAATGCCGGTGCTGAAAAGCCCTTATCGAAGAGTTTTCCAGAACCGGCATTCATATGGTCTCTCAGACCTTGAGCACGACGTCGATATCCGCAGCGGTATGGCGTTCCTGGACGAATCCTTCACCGTTGCGGTTGACGATACGTCCACGCTGGACAGGTTCGCGGGCGCCCAGTTCCTCGCCCCAGCGCATCAGGTTTCCGTAGCTCTGCACATCGAGGAACGTCGCGGCGTCGCCATAGGCATCGCCGCGCACAAAGCCGCCGAACCAGCCATAGGCAGCAATGTCGGCGATCGTGTATTCCTCGCCCGCGACATAGCGGGTCTCGCCAAGGCGCCTGTCGGCCACGTCGAGAATGCGCTTGGTTTCCATCGCATAGCGATTGATCGGGTATTCGTACTTTTCCGGCGCATAGGCATAGAAATGTCCGAAGCCGCCGCCAATCAGAGGCGCGGTGGACATCTGCCACATGAGCCAGGACAGGCATTCTGCGCGTTCGGGGTAATCGGCCGGAACGAACTTTCCGAATTTATCCGCAAGATAGAGCAGGATCGCGCCCGATTCGAAGATGCGAACGGGCTTGTCTCCGGAATAGTCGAGCAATGCCGGAATCTTGGAGTTCGGATTGACCGAGACGAAGCCCGAGCCGAACTGGTCGCCTTCGCCGATGTTGATCAGCCAGGCGTCATATTCGGCTTCCTTCACGCCGGCTGCCAGGAGTTCCTCCAGCATGATGGTGACCTTCTGCCCATTGGGCGTACCCAGCGAGTAGAGTTGCAGGGGATGTACGCCCCGCGGCAGTTCCTTGTCCTGTCTGGCACCGGCGGTGGGACGGTTGATGCTGGCCCATTCGCCGCCGTTACCCTTGTCCCAGGTCCAGACTTTCGGCGGTGTGTAAGTGGGATCGGCCATGAGCAACTCCTTGATGTGTCGGAGGCAAATCTAGGGAGCTGGGCAGGGAGCGACAAGGCCGGGGGACCGTCTTCGCCGCTTGCTAATGGGCCGTAGGCGACATAATCCGCTCCTTGCCCTCGACTTTTTATGAATCTCATTTTAAATCAATCGTCTAGCGGATTCTTGCGACCTGATCCGGCCGCGCCGCACAGACAGGCAGTAGTCCAATGACAAAGACGATCGACGCGCCGATAGCGCCAGCGGGCCGCAGGCAACCCTCGCGTCGCCGTAACAAGGGGTTCCAGGAAACCCATGCCCTGCTGATCGATACCGCGGTGCGGCTCATGTCGGAGAAGGGCACGGAAGCGCTGTCGCTTTCCGAAGTCGCGCGGGAGGCCGGGGTCAATCGCACCACGGTCTACTATCATTTCGACAGCCGTGAGGCCTTGCTGGCAGCGGTGCGGGAATGGTCTGCCAATCAGTTCGCAGCCGCCTTCGCACCTTCGGATACGCCGGAAAACCGCACGCGCTTCATCACCCACTTCGTGATCGAGAAGCCCGAGGTGGTCGCGTTGTGGACGGAGGAATTCCTGACTCCCGGTCGCGTGGCCGAGCGTTACCCGCATTGGGATACGCTTGTCGAAGGCCTGCGGTCGCAATTCGCTGAAGGCGTCGAAACGGCGGATATCGATGCCGAAGCTTTCGCCGCGCTACTGTTGACCTGGGCGATGATCGGTCCTCGCGTCTATCGCAACAGCGTGCGTCCGGATTTGTCGCTGGAGGAAACCGTGGACCGTCTGGCGCGCTCGCAGACTGCAATGCTGCGCCTGATCGGCGTGACGCCGGGGCGGTAATTCGCAGCAAGGCGTAGCAAGGGCGCAAAGGGGTCCTGGGAGATGCTCCCCCAGGACCCTGCTTTTTCTTACGAGACCTTGCGGATCCAGCCGTGGGTATCTGCCGCTTCGCCGCGCTGGATCGAGACCAGGCGGTTCTTGAGCTTGGCGGTGAGCTGGCCGGGGCCGCCCGAGCCGATCACGAACTCACCGTCGCGGCCGGAGACCTTGCCCACCGAGGTGACGACCGCGGCGGTGCCGCAGGCGAAGGTTTCGATGAGCTTGCCCGAGGTCGCATCCTCGCGCCACTGGTCCAGGCTGTACTTGCCTTCCTCGACCTTGAGGCCTTCCTCGCGCGCGAGCTGGAGCAGGCTGTCGCGGGTGATGCCGGGCAGGATCGTGCCCGTGAGGGCGGGGGTCAGCAGGGTGCCGTCCTCGAACACGAAGTAGAGGTTCATGCCGCCCAGTTCCTCGATCCACTTGTGCTCGGCAGCATCGAGGAAGACGACCTGGTCATGGCCGCGCGCGATCGCCTCGGCCTGGGGCACGAGGCTGGCAGCGTAGTTGCCGCCGCACTTGGCCGCGCCGGTGCCGCCGGGAGCGGCACGGGTATAGTCGGAAACCCAGATCGAGACCGCCGGTGCGCCCGACTTGAAGTAGTTGCCCGCCGGGCTGGCGATGACGATGAACTTGTACTGCTTGGCCGGACGCACGCCGAGGAAGGCCTCGGTCGCGATCATGAAGGGGCGCAAGTAGAGCGAGGCGCCTTCAGCAGCCGGGATCCATTCCCGGTCGATCTTGACGAGGCGCTCGATCGCCTCGACGAAAAGCGATTCGGGCAGTTCGGGCATGGCCAGGCGCTGGGCGGACTGGTTGAAGCGCGCGGCGTTCGCTTCGGGGCGGAACAGCGAGATCGAGCCGTCGGCCTGCTTGTAGGCCTTGAGGCCTTCGAAGATTTCCTGCGCGTAATGCAGCACCGAGGCGGCGGGATCGAGCGCGATCGGCTGGCGCGGGCCGACGACGGCATCGTGCCAGCCCTGGCCCTCGGTCCACTCGATCGTCACCATGTGATCGGAGAAGTTCGTGCCGAAGCCGGGGTTGGCAAGTACGGCCTCACGCTGCTCCGTGCTGGCGGGCGAGGGGTGGGGCTGGGTGGTGAAAGTCAGGCCGGCATCGGCGAGAGTCGCCATCGAACTAGTCCTCTTGTGTGCGTTTCCGGCGGGCGTTGAATGAAAATTACATTCTTGGCAACCGAAAAGTAATTTTGATACGCGTTTTTATAGCATAACCACGCTGCAAGGGGGAGGCAAACACGAATGCCTGGCTCCCGGCAGGAAGCGATCCTGTGCACGGTCGCCTTTGCGTTGGGAAGTGGTGGAGAGCCAGTGCGAATTTCGCCTTTTGCCATGCGCCAGACGATGTTTTGGGGACGATGCTTTGGGGAAGAAATCCCGGCTCTGAAATGAGGGCGGCCAAATGAGAAGGGCCGCCCCGGTTGCCCGGTGCGGCCCTTCGCATGGTCAGCGGCCGGGAAGTGCCGCCAGCGAAAGCCTTTATCGCTTCATCAGGATTTAGCGATAATGCCTCGCGACGGAAATTGCCGACCTCTCTGCTGAACCATGAGACATCGGATCACCTCCTTTCGCGCTGTTTAGCCAAGGTTGCCGCCCTGGATGTTGCACCGGAGCGGCTGGACTTCGGAATGTCTTGGGCGCGTTTCCCGAGACCCGTCGTCCTGTGAAATTTGTGTCCGATTCCGCAGCGCACAACAAGCCTTGCAATCATCTTTTTTGCGGTCATTATCGAGGCTTCGGGCTAGTTTTCCCCAGCCTGCAAACCCTGCCTGAGGGTGGTTTCTGGGGGGTAGAAGCTGCGGCCTGAAACCCCCTGGAATTGCCGGATTTTAGCTGCGAATCGTGCCGTGGTTGGCCGATCTGGACCGGACAAGTCCCGTTCACTTCTGGCCATAGCGTTGGAAAGGCGGAGACTCAGGCTCGGGAAGGCCTGCTCCATACTCTTTCGAAAATGGAGCAGGGATGTCCGCGCGACTTTAGCGGCAATCTTCGATCACGCGCGAGATTTCCGCCCAGCTCGGAACATAGAGCGTCGGCATGCCCTGAGCCTGCACGGCGAAACGGCCCCGGCTGAAGGCCATCGAATCGAGCAGGCGATCGCGGGCGGGCAGATCGACCTGCACGCCGCCGCTGACCGGATTCGCAGCGAGGGCGCGAGTCGTGTCGGAGGTCGTGATCGACAGCGAGACCGGCCCGGTGCTCTGGCCGCTGCGGAACAGCGAAACCGTGGAGGCGGCGCGGTTGCAGCGGATGCCGAACGCGCCGTTCGCGAAGCTGGCGATGCCGGGGCTGGTGATCCGCCAGTCGCCCGGCGTCTGCGGCGCATCGCGCCAATCGGTGGGCGGCGGCGGAGCGGGCTGCGGTGGCGGGGTCGGAGTCGTCGGAACGGGACGCGGCGCCTGGACCGGCGGCTTGGTCGCCGGGACGCAGGCGGCAACGAGAGCCAATGCGGTCAGGGGAGCGGTCGCCAGCAGCTTGCGGGACAACGAATGGGCGTCGGTGCGCCGGCGCGGATTTGCCTTCATCCCCTTGGTATGGAATGAGGCGCCGCTCATCTCAAGTATGCAAAGCCATGACTGACCCGATCGAACCCCGTCCCGTCGAAAAGAAATCAGGCCCCGAGCCCAAGGCCGCGAAGACGCGCGTCGATCAGGCGCTGGTCGATCGCGGTCTTGTCGAAAGCCGTACCCGCGCGCAGGCGATGGTGCTGGCGGGGCTGGTCTTTTCGGGCGAGACCAAGATCGCCAAGCCCGGCCAGAGCATCAAGGCCGATGCCCCGCTGGACGTGCGCGGGCGCGATCATCCCTGGGTGTCGCGCGGGGGAATCAAGCTGGCCCATGCCATCGAGCATTTCGAACTCGATCCCACCGGCGCCGTCGCGATGGACATCGGCAGTTCGACCGGCGGCTTCACCGACGTTCTGCTGACGAACGGCGCCGAGCGCGTCTTCGCGGTGGATTCGGGCACGAACCAGCTCGCGTGGAAACTCCGGCAGGACCCGCGCGTCACCGTGCTGGAGCAGACCAGCGCCCGCATTCTGACGGCCCAGCAGATCGATGCGCCGTGCAACTGGGTCGTCTGCGACGCCAGCTTCATCGGCCTGGCCAAAGTTCTGGAAGTGCCGCTGGGCCTTGCCGCGCCGGAATGCCGGTTGGTGGCGCTCATCAAGCCGCAATTCGAAGTCGGCCGCAATGAGGTGGGCAAGGGCGGGGTCGTGCGCGATCCGGTGTTGCACGAGCGGGTCTGCAACGAAGTGCGCGACTGGCTGGAAGCGGACGGCTGGGTCATTCAGGGCATCGTCGAGAGTCCGATCAAGGGGCCGGAAGGCAACATCGAGTTCCTCGTTTCGGCGCGGCGCGGGTGATTTTCCCGGCCTGTTGCGATTGCGCGCAAGGCAGGCTCGTTACACAACCCGCGTATCAACGCCGTTTTTCCCTGATTCGGGAGTTGCCAAGGGAATGAACCTGATCGCCTCGTCCGGCCAATTGCGCGCCAGTCTGCTGCGCTGGGCCCTCGTGCTCGTTCCCCTTGTGGTGCTCCTCGGCTTCGTATCCGGCCGCATGGCGCAGAGCGGGCCGGGCAACCCCTGGTTCGATGCCTTGGTGAAGCCCGGCATCTATCCGCCGCCGGTGACTTTCGGGATCGTCTGGACCGTTCTCTACGTGCTGATGGGCGTAGCGCTGGCGATGGTCTGCGCGGCGCGCGGTGCGCCGGGGCGTGTCTTGGCGGTCATCGCCTTCGCCGTGCAGTTCGCGCTGAATCTCGCCTGGAGCCCTGTATTCTTCGGCGCCCACCGGATCACCGGCGGCCTGATCGTGATCGGCCTGCTGGACGTGGCGGTGCTGGTGACGATCGCGCTGTTCGCGCGCGTCCGTCCGGTTGCGGCGCTGCTGCTGGTGCCCTATCTCGCGTGGGTCTGCTTCGCGACGTACCTCAATTACGCCTTCCTCCAGGCCAATCCCGCGCTGGACGGCGTGGAAGGTCCGCGCGCCGTGGAGCGTTTCGAGATCTGAGGGGCCTTTGCAGGAGATTCGCGCAAAGGCCTCTTGCGCGGTTTCGCGCAAGATACCAAATAGGCCCCATGCAAAGCGAAAACCCCTTCGTCGCCGATTTCGTCAAGATGATGAACAGTGCTGCCGGCACGCTCGCCGGCGTGGGCCGTGAAGCGCGCGACAATGCGCGCGAGCGCTTCAAGGAACTTCTGGGCGACATGGACTATGTCACCCGCGAGGAGTTCGAGGCCGTGAAGGAACTCGCCGCCACCGCCCGCGGCGAGGTCGAGGCGCTGAAGGCACGCATCGACGCGCTCGAAGGCAAGTCGGGCCAGTAAGGCCGCTCTTCGCTCCGACATTCGGAATCACAAAGGCGCGGGGGAATTTCCTCCGCGTTTTGCGTTTCCGGTGCTGGAACCTTGTCTTGCCGATGCCCGAGCGTCATTAACCGCACCACATGCAGCTTCGCGCGCCCGCCATAGTCTGTGCCGCCCGCCCGCACGGCGAGGCGGCGGTGATCGCCCGGCTGCTCACGGCCGAGACGGGGGTGGTCGCCGCCTATGTGGCCGGGGGCAGGGGACGCGAACTGCGCCCGGTGCTGATTCCGGGCAATGCCGTGGAGGCAGAGGTTCGCTCCAAGAGCGATAGTCAGCTTCCTTTCGCGCGGATCGAACTCGTCACCAGCCGAGGCCCCTGGCTGACCGAGCCGCTGCCCGCCGCCGCGATTTCCTGGGTCACGGCGCTCACCGCCATCGCCTTGCCGGAACGCCAGCCGTTCCCCGCGCTCTACGATGCGCTCTGCGCGCTGCTGGACGCGATCTGCGTCGCGCCCTCGGCGCGTGGCTGGGCCTTGCCGCTGCTTTCCTACGAAGTCCTGCTGCTACGCGAACTGGGCTACGGGGTGCCGGTTGGCCGTCCCGAGGACGATGATTGGGGCGCGATACTCACCACTTTCGACCGGCTCGGCCGAGAGCTTGCGCGCTATCCGCTTGCCGATCGGCGTGGAGACGCTATGGGGTCGCGCGTCCTGCTGCGTGAGCGGCTGGCACGGATTCATGGCTGAGAAGCAAGCGGAGAACGACATGCGTATCGCGGTTTTTGCAGGAGACGGGATCGGTCCCGAGGTCACCGAGCAGGCGGTGCGCGTCCTCGAAAAGCTTGAGCTTCCGGGGCTTGAGCTGGTCGAAGGCGATGTCGGCGGCGCGGCCTACTACAAGCACGGCCACCCGCTTCCCGCCGAAACCCTGGACATTGCGCGCTCGGCGCAGGCGATCCTGTTCGGTGCCGTGGGCGATTTCTCCTGCGACCACCTGGAGCGCCATCTGCGCCCGGAACAGGCGATTCTCGGCCTTCGCAAGGAACTCGGCCTCTTCGCGAACCTGCGCCCGGCGCAAGTCTTCGCGGGTCTTGAGGACCTGACCACGCTGCGCCCCGAAGTCGCCAGCAAGATCGACCTGCTGATCGTGCGCGAGCTGAACGGCGACGTCTACTTCGGTGAAAAGGGCATGCGCACGTTGGAAGACGGCCGCCGTCAGGGCTGGGACATGATGTCCTATGCCGAGGACGAAGTGCGCCGCATTGCGCATGTCGGCTTCAAGGCGGCGATGGGTCGCGGCAAGAAGCTCTGCTCGGTCGACAAGGCCAATGTGCTCGAAACCTCGCAGCTCTGGCGCGACGTGGTGATCGAGGTTGCCAAGGAATATCCCGAGGTCGAACTCACCCACATGTACGTCGACAATGCGGCGATGCAGCTGGTGAAGAACCCCGGCCAGTTCGACGTGATCGTCACCGGCAATCTCTTCGGCGACATTCTTTCGGACCAGGCCTCGATGTGCGTGGGCTCGATCGGCCTGCTCGCTTCGGCCAGCCTTGCCGAGGGCACTTACGGTCTCTATGAGCCGATCCACGGTTCGGCGCCGGACATCGCGGGCAAGGGCCTTGCCAATCCGATGGCGACGGTCCTTTCGGCGGCCATGCTGCTGCGCCATTCGCTCGGTCTCGAAGCCGAGGCGGCGCGGATCGAGGCAGCGGTTGCCAGGACATTGGCCGACGGGATCAAGGGCGGCGATCTCGGCGGCACCGCGGGCACGCGGGAAATCGGTGACGCGGTCCTCGAACGCCTGTAAGGCGTTCGCGGGCCTTCACTGGCGACAAGATTTATTCAGATTTACCACCTACCACGGGGCGCATGAACATACCTGGTTCGGATATTGCTGGGACGATCGAAGCTGCGGCAAGGCCGCTGGAGCTGGCGATCGTCCTGCCCACCTATAACGAGCGCAAGAACATCGCGACGATGATCGAGCGTCTCGACGCCGCGCTGCAAGGCGTGGCGTGGGAAGCCGTCTTCGTCGACGACAACAGCCCGGACGGCACCTCGGATGAGGCCCGCCGTCTGTCGCTCGTCGATCCGCGCGTGCGCTGCATCCAGCGTATCGGGCGGCGCGGCCTTGCTAGTGCGGCGATCGAGGGCATGTGCTCCACCGCCGCACCGGTCGTGGCGGTGATGGACGCCGACCACCAGCATGATCCGGCCCTGCTGCCGCAGATGCTCAAGGCGGTGACCTCGGGCGAATATGATCTCGCCTATGCCTCGCGCTTCGCCGAAGGCGCCAGCACCGAGGCCTGGGGCCGTCCCGACCGCGTCAAGGCTTCGGGCCTCGCCAACCGGATCGCCAACAAGGTGACCGGCGTGGAACTGACCGACCCGATGAGCGGGTTCTTCATGCTCCGCGCCGAAACCCTGCGTGCCGATGCCCACCGTCTTTCGGGTGTGGGCTTCAAGATTCTTCTCGATATCCTCGCAACCGTCGACCGTCCGCTTCGCGTCAAGGAGTTCCCGCTCCATTTCGCGGCACGTGCGGAAGGCGAAAGCAAATTGGACCAGACCGTCGTGTTCGAATTCCTTGTGGGTCTTTACGACAAGTGGCTGGGGCGGATCATTCCGACCCGTTTCGCGCTGTTCGGCACCGTTGGTGCGCTGGGCGTGGTGGTGCAGCTGAGCGTGCTGTGGGTGATGCTTCACCTCGTGTTCGCCGAGCGCTTCGTCTACGGAAACTGGTCCGAGAGCGCGACGTTCAACATCTCGAACACCATTGCGGCCGTCGTCGCGATGACTTTCAATTTCGTGCTGAACAACGAACTGACCTATTCGGACAAGCGCCTGCGCGGTTTCGGCCCGTTGATGCGCGGTTGGGCGCAGTTCGCGCTGACCTGCTCGCTGGGCCTGCTCACCAATATCGGTTCGGCTGCGGTGCTCAAGACGATCGGCATCCATGACGTGCTGGCGGTGATCACCGGCGTGCTCCTGGCCTCGGTGTTCAACTTCGCGCTGTCGTCGAAGTTCGTCTGGGGCAAGTACTGAGTACCATGACGACGCGGCACCGCGTGCCGCGCGGTCAGATCCTGTTGCTCGTGGTGACGGGCATGGCGGCGTTGTTCAGCTTGCTGGACACGCCGTTTCCGCGGCTGGCGCCGATGCAGAACCTGCCGACCCTGGCGATCCTTGCCGGTATCGGCGCCTCGCTGCGACGCTGGCCCATGCCGACGAGCGCAGTGGCCTGCGTCTGCCTGTTCCTGGTGCTCCACACCATCGGCGGCCGCTACATCTATTCCTTCGTTCCCTACGAGGATTGGGCGCGGGCGCTGGGGCTGCCATCTCCCGCCGCGACGCTGGGGTTGGAGCGCAACTCCTGGGATCGACTCGTCCATTTCGGCTTCGGCGCGCTCTGGGTTCATCCGATCTCGTGCTGGCTGGCCCGGCACAAGGCGCTGTCGCCGGCGCTCGCGACTTACATCGCGGTCGAATTCGTATTGGCCGGCAGCGCGCTCTACGAGATCTTCGAATGGCTGCTCACCGTGTTCATGGCGGGGCCGGACGCGCTGGCCTACAATGGACAGCAGGGCGATCCCTGGGACCCGCAGAAGGACATGGCGATGGCAGGGCTGGGCGCGGTGCTTGCGGCGGTCTTCCTGCGGACCAAAGCGCGCTTCTCCTGAAAATACCTTCGACGGTGCCGGTAAGGCATTCGCCGGATTCCCATTGTGCGGTAAGCTGCGATCCTGTCTTCGCGGAAAACCGACGGGGGATAGGGCAAACCATGATACTGCGCGTTTCCATGAAGGTTCGCGATCCACGTCATGTCGCGGCCGTGCTTGCCGAAATCGTCGGTCGCCCGGCGGTCCCTGCCGGGGCGGGCTGGGTCATCGCCTCGACGCAGGGACCCGATCTCGCAATCCTGGAGCGGCCGGAAGGGGCTCCTTCATCGAGCGACAGTGGTATTTCGCTTGCCACGCCGCTGACCATCGCCGAAGTTTTTGCCATCGCCGGTCGAGAGGGATGGCCGGCGCGCCATCGCAGGCCGCCGGGAACGTCAGGTGTAATCGAACTGCTTCTGGAAGGCGATAGCCGGATCGATGTGCTGACGGCCGAGATGCAGGGCGCCTGAAGGCTCAGCGCCAGTTCGGGAACCACATCCAGAAATTGTAGAATTCCTTGGTCGGCAACGGCGCGCCCGAGATGATCGGGTAGAACAGCACGAACAGACCGACCGAGCCGACGAACGTGCCCGTGGCGAGGTGACGCCAGCGGTCCTTCCGCTGCCACAGCACATCCAGCGCGAAGGCCAGCACGGCCATCAGGAAGGCGCCGGGCAGGAGGTAGTGGTAGTAGAACTGGATCGGCTTGCCGTTGACGATCCAGATGCCGAGCGTGCTCGCGTAGAGCAGGATCACCGTCAGCACGTCGCGCCGCGCCCGCAGCAGCGCGGCCCAGATACCCCAACCCAGCGCGAAGAGACCCGCGATCATCGAGACGGGGTTGCCCAGCATGACGATGCCGTGCTGGTGGCCGTCGATATTCTCGAATTGATACCAGATCGGCCGCCAGTCGACCATCCACTGGTACCAGTAGCTGCGGTAGGGATGCGGCTTCTTCACGCTGTCCTGAAGCGCGATCATGTGGCGGTGCTGCTCGATGAAGCCCCAGGGCGAAGTCGGCCGGATGCTGTAGAACATCGCGGGCGCGTAAGTCGCCCAATAGACAAGGAGCGGCAGCAGTCCGAGCCAGAACGCCGCTTCCACCAGCGAGATTCCGGGGATCGGACCGGCTCCCCGGCGGCCGACGAGCCTCCAGCCGTTCTCGCGGATGCGCAGCGCCAGGAACCACAGGCCGGGTATCATGAGCGCCGGGGCGCTGCTCCATTTCGCGCCGAGCGAAAGCCCGAGGGCAATGCCTGCCGCTGCCAGATGGCCGCGGGCAATGCATCTCGTCCGCGCGCGGAGCGCAGCGGCGAATTGCCACAGACCGACCATGCAGAGCGAGGCCTCGATCATGTCGAGCATCGAGATGCGGCTCTGGACGAACCACATGAAGTTCGTCGCGAGCAGCACCGTTGCCGTGATCGTCGCGCGGCGGCGGCCCGACAAGTGCCAGATGAAGCGCGCGAAGGCGAACAGGCCGAAGGCGCCGAACAGCAGCGGGCCGATGCGCCAGGCCACCGGGCGGTCGCCGATCAGGGCGATGAAACCGGCGATCACTTCCTTGGCGAACATCGGGTGCTCGCGGTTGGCCGGGATCAGTTCCAGCAGCTTCAGCGCCGCCGGAACGTAGTGGACCTCGTCGAAGTAATAGCGGCCCGGCTCCGCGAGTCGGAACAGGGCGAGGGCCAGGAACAGGCCCGCCACGATCAGGCTCCAGCCGATCGGATCTCGGTCATTGCGCGAAGCGTTCGGCATCGGAGCGGCGGAATAAGGGCGAAGCGGGGGGACTGCAAGACTGGCGGAAACTTGCTCCACCGAAGCGATACGGGAGGGAAGGTTGCAGAGGCGCTTGCACTGGCGCTGTCGCGATCCTAGAGGCTTGGGCCATGAAACGCACCACCGGACAGGACCGCTCGAAGACCCGCAACTGGCGCACCGCCACCCGCGCGATCCGCGGGGGAACCTGGCGCTCGGAAATGGGGGAAACCAGCGAAGCGCTGTTCCTCACCTCCGGCTACAGCTACGACGATGCCGCCACCGTCACTGCCCGCTTCATGGGCGAGGACGACGGCATGACCTATTCGCGCCTCCAGAACCCCACCGTGCAGATGCTGGAAGAGCGCATCGCCTTGCTCGAAGGCGCGGAAGCCTGCCGCACCCAGGCCTCGGGCATGGCGGCGATGACCACGGCGCTGCTCTGCCAGCTTTCGGCCGGCGACCACATGGTCTCGGCGCGTGCCGCCTTCGGGTCGTGCCGCTGGCTGGGCGACAACCTGCTGCCGCGCTTCGGCATCGAGGTGACGGTGGTCGACGCCACCGACACCGCCGCCTGGGAAGCGGCGATCCGTCCCAACACCAAGGTGTTCTTCTTCGAGTCCCCGGCCAATCCGACCATGGATATCGCCGACATCGAAGGCATCTGCGCCATCGCCAAGGCACATGGCATCACCACCGTGGTCGACAACGCCTTCTGCTCGCCGGTGCTGCAACGCCCGATGGAGTTCGGGGTGGACGTCGTCGCCTATTCCGCGACCAAGCTGATGGACGGGCAGGGCCGCGTGCTCGCCGGTGCCGTCTGCGGCACCGAGGAATTCATCAACGACAAGCTGCTGCCGTTCCAGCGCAACACCGGGCCGAACCTCTCGCCCTTCAATGCCTGGGTCGTGCTCAAGGGCCTGGAAACGCTCGATCTGCGCGCCAAGAAGCAGAGCGAGAACGCGCTCAAGGTCGGTGAGTTCGTCGCCGGGCGCGTGCCGAAGATCCTGCATCCCTGGCTCGACAGCCATCCGCAGAAGGCGCTCGCGCAGAAGCAGATGGATGCCTGCGGGCCGATCTTCAGCTTCGAGCTCGATGGCGGCCGTGCTCAGGCTCATGCCCTGCTCGACGCTCTCGAACTGATCGACATCTCGAACAACATCGGCGATTCGCGTTCGCTGATGTGCCATCCGGCCTCGACCACCCACCATGGTGTCGGTCCGGAAGGGCGTGAGGCCATGGGCGTCACCGAGGGCATGCTGCGCATCAACGTCGGCCTGGAAGATGCCGACGACCTGATCGAGGACCTCGACCAGGCTTTGAGCAAGGCAGGTCTCTGAATGATCGAGCTGGACGGCTTCGTCGTGCCGGCTCGATCCTTTCGACGGACATTTGTCGCTTTGATGCGCCAGCCGTACGGCGAGCTGGTTGAAATCGGGACGCCGTCGCAGTCTTGCGCGGTTGTCGCGGCGTCAATTCGTCGTTAGTCTGGCAGGCGTTATGAAGGAATTCTTCCAACATACCGCGATGACGGACGGCGTGACCGTAAGGGTCGCCGTCAACTTCCTGCCCGAGCAATCGCGCATCGAGGCGGGCAAGTGGTTTTGGGTCTACCACATCCGCATCGAGAACGATTCGGACGAGACCCTGCAACTCATGACCCGGCACTGGCGCATCACCGACGGCAACGGCGATGTCAGCATGGTCGACGGTGAGGGCGTCGTCGGCGAACAGCCCGTCATCGCGCCGGGCCATAGCCATGACTACGTCTCGGGATGTCCGCTGCCGACACCGCAGGGCTCCATGGAAGGCCACTACACCTTCCTGCGTGACGACGGCAGCGAGGTCGAGGCGCTGATCCCGTTCTTCCCGCTAGCCGCGCCTGCAACGGCGCGTTGAAGCGCGTATAGGTCAGTTCGCCATTGCCCGTGCGCAAGCCAGCGCATAGGGAACTCCCATGAAGCGCACGCACCTGCCCCTCAATGCCCTGCGCGTGTTCGATGCAGCGGCACGCCATCTCTCGTTCACCCGTGCAGCCGACGAACTGGCGGTGACGCCGGCGGCCGTCGGCCAGCAGATACGCGCGCTGGAAGACCTGCTGGGCGTCGTCCTGTTCCGCCGCACCAGCAAGGGGCTGGAACTGACCGACGAAGCGGGCGCGGGCCTTGCCGCCCTGCGGACCGGGTTCCTCCATTTCGAGGATGCGGTGCAAGCGATGCAGGCGGGCCAGTCCAGCCACGTCTACACGATCGCGGCGCCTCGCGAGTTCTTCGCCGCCTGGCTGGCACCGCGATTGGCCACGTTCCGTGCGGAAAATCCGCAAGTGCGCTACGTCATCGTCGATGGTGAACTGACTGATTTCACCGAAGCCAACCTCGACCTCGCCGTGCGCTGGACCGATGGTCCCGGCGAGCTGGAAGGCGCGGCGCTGGGTGCGGCGGAATGGGTCGAAGTGGGCGAGGGCGACTGGATCGGCTGGCCGGGCGACCCTACTCCGGGTGCAGAGGCCGATGAAAGCGACGAGGAAGCCAAGCCGGCCATCGCGGTGAGCGATGCCGGGCAGGCCATCGCCGCCGCGCGGTCCGGCCTTGGGCGCGCCCGCGTGCCCGGCCTCCTCGCGAAGGGCCTGATCGCGCCCGGCGACGACAGCGTGATGCAGACGGTCACGCCAAGCCGCCGCGGCTACTGGCTGGTGGCGCCGCTGCCGCAGTGGCGGCAGAAGAAGGTCAAGGCGCTGGTGTCGGCGCTGACGGACCATTCGCCTGCGGACTGATCCCGATCGTCCGCCGCGATTTTCGTGAAAGATCGCGGCGGATGTTTTGAAGTCAGAAGCCGAGTTCCTCGATCTGCCCGTCGAAATTGCCGCCGAGCTTGTGGATAGCCGTGCTGAGTTTTTCTTGCGGCACGCCCTTGAGATAGCCGTCGATGATCCGCTGGTAGTTGCTGATCATGCCTTCCACGTCCTTGGACAGGCGCATGAATTCGAAACCGCTGGCGTGCAGGCCCTTCTGCTGAAGCGGGATGTTTGCGTAGTCCTGCCGGGGGATCGGTGGGAAATCGGGGCTGTTGTACGGGAGGACGGTGGCTTCCATGACGGGTTCCGGCTCTTCCCCTTCCGCGCAATACGTCAGCGACCAGATCTCGAAGAAGCAGCTTTCCGGTCCGGTCGGGCGGATGCGATAGGCCGACATCGAGGTGAAGTAGGGCAGCAGGAAATAGTGCGGGAAGAGGAACTCCACGGCTTTCACCGGATGCGTCTGCGACACCGTGCAGAGATCGGGAACCGGCTCGCCACGCGCTTTCAGCTGCTCGGTGATCTGGTGCATGACGATGCCGAGCCAGTGGAACATCGCCATGTTCTGGTCTTCCGGCAGCCCTTCCTCGACGCCGATGAGGCCCCGGGCGATCTCCACTTCCTTTTCGTGGACCATGCCCGCCATGCCCTCGCTCAGCAGGGCCATCGACTTGACCTGTAGCTCCTGGTTCTCACGATAGGACAAGTGCGGTTCGGCCATGATCGGCACCGGGCCGCGCGGGGACTTGTACATCGAATCGTACATCATCGGCGCGGCGTGCTGGAGCTGCGGATGCGTCTGCATCACATGGTAGCCTTCCATGAAGGCCTCCATCGCGATCTTCCAGTTGGCGGGAAGCTCGGCGCCGAAGCACCATTCCGCGCGCATCCTGTCCAGCCCGCGCGCTTCCAGATTGCCGGCCACCGGGCCGAGAGATTCACGGACCGAGGGCGCCTCGTCGTCATGGTTGATCCAGACGCAGCCGATGAAGGTCTCGGCGCGGCAGGGGATCAGGTGGATGTCGTCTTCCTGGAGCTGGCGCTCGGAGAACATGTGCCTGCCGTAGACCTGGGTGGATTCGCCGTCCATGTTCCAGCGCCAGCCGTGGAACGGGCAGACGAAGCCGGATTTCCTGCAGTTGCCGTGGGCGTCGCCGGTGCCGCCCGCGAAAGGGACGCCGCGATGGCGGCAGGCGTTGTGAAAGGCCTTCACGCCGCTGGCGGTGCGTACCACGATGACGGACTTTCCGACGTTCTCGTACTCGATCCAGTCGCCGATCTCGGGAATCTGCTCTTCCCGGCAGGCCATCTGCCAGACGTGCGGCCAGAGGTGGTCCAGTTCGGCCTGGTAGAAATCGGCATCGTAGTAGCGCTTGACCGGGATCCGCTCGGGATCGTCGATCGGATAGGGGACGGACCGCAGCCCGCTGTCGACAGATTTCAGCACTCCGACACCTCTCGGCTTGTTCTTCATTCGTATTGAACGAATGTACAACCGGGAGCGGGGCAGGCAATGCGCGCCCTATCGTGGGCGCGCTATTTGGAGCTTACCGACGCGTCGGATCGAGGGCGGAAGCCGATCGGCGCGGCGCGGACGTGCCCTCCATGGCCATCAGCGCCGCGATCCGCTTTTCGGTCGCCGGGTGCGTGGAGAACAGGTCCGAAACCGCGGTCGGCACGATGTAGAGCTGCGCCGCTGCCGGGTTCCGCTCCGAAGCCGCGCTCGGCACCGTCTGCGCGGGTCCTGCGATCTTGGCGAGAGCCGAGGCGAGCGCGCGGGGATTGCCGCTGATTTCGGCACCGGCCTTGTCCGCGCCGAATTCGCGGGTGCGGCTGATCGCCATCTGCACGATCATCGCGGCGAAAGGCGCCATGAACACGGCGGCCATGGCGGCGATCGGGTTCGGGCGGTTCTCTCCGTTGCCGCCGCCGATATGACCGAAGAACAGACCGAAATTGGCGATCATCGAGATGGCCCCGGCGATCGTCGCCACCATCGTCATGATGAGGGTATCGCGGTTCTTCACATGGCCCAGTTCGTGCGCCATGACTGCCGCCACTTCCTCGCGGTTCAGCCTGTCGAGCAGGCCGGTGGTCGCAGCGACGGCGGCGTTCTCGGGATTGCGGCCGGTGGCGAAGGCGTTCGGGTTCGCGCTTTCGACCAGATAGACGCGCGGCATCGGAAGCTGGGCACGGCGGGCGAGATCGGCGACGAGGTTGTAGAATTCCGGCGCGGTGCGTTCGTCCACTTCGCGGGCGTTGTGCATCCTCAGGACGATGCTGTCGGCGTTCCAGAAGGTGAACAGGTTCATCCCCGCCGCAACGATGAGCGCAATCATCGCGCCGCCGCTGCCGCCGAAGATATAGCCCAGCCCCATGAACAACGCCGTCAGCGCCGCCAGCAGCATGGCCGTCTTGAAACCGTTCACTTTTCTCAAACTCCTTGAAATCGTTGATGTCGCATCTGGGTATCACGCGCGGGCTTTCAATATCCGGAACGGGTTTCCTATCGCCCGCGCGAATTGAAGGCCGGGGGTGTCCCCAAGCGCTCCGATCCCGCCTAGGACTGCCGCAAACAGGCTTTTGGAGAGTTGCAGGCCATGGCGTTCAAGACCCGCGTCACCGAGATGCTCGGTATCGAACATCCGATCGTGCAGGGCGGCATGCAGGGCGTGGGCCTGGCCGAACTGGCCAGCGCCGTGTCCAACGCGGGCGGTCTGGGCACTCTGACCGCGCTTACCCAGCCCAGTCCGCAGGCGCTGCGCGAGGAGATCGAGCGCTGCCGGTCGATGACCGACAAGCCCTTCGCCGTGAACATCACCGTGTTCCCGACGCTGCTTCCGCCCGACTACAAGGCCTATGCCCAAGCCGCGATCGACGGCGGCGTGAAGATCGTCGAGACCGCCGGCACCCAGCAGGTGCGCGAGATCTGGGAGATGGTGAAGCCGCACGGGATTACCGTGATCCACAAGTGCACGGCCGTTCGCCATGCACTTTCGGCCGAGCGGCACGGCTGCGACATCATCTCGATCGACGGCTTCGAGTGCGCGGGCCATCCGGGCGAGGACGATATTCCGGGCCTGATCCTGATCCCTTCGGCGGCGGACAAGGTCTCGATCCCGATGCTGGCGAGCGGTGGTTTCGGCGATGGGCGCGGCCTTGTCGCAGCGCTGGCGCTGGGGGCGGAGGGCATCAACATGGGCACTCGCTTCTGCGCCACGCAGGAGGCGCCGATCCACGACAACGTCAAGGCCAGGTATATCGAGAACGACGAGCGCGGCACCAACCTGATCTTCCGCAAGTTCAAGAACACCGCGCGCGTCGGCAAGAACGGGGTCTCCGACGAAGTGGTCGAGATTTCCGCCCGTCCCGAATCGACTTTCGACGACATCAGGCACCTTGTTGCCGGAGCGGTCGGTCGCGAACTGCTTCAGAGCGGCGATCTGACCAAGGGCATCTTTTGGGCGGGCATGGTGCAGGGGCTGATCCACGACCTTCCGACCTGCAAGCAACTGATAGACAGGATCGTTGCCGAAGCGGAGGAAATCGTGAATGCCCGTCTGGGAAGGATGCTGGCCTGAGCCGGCACGCTGATCGACGGAGTGATGCCTGAAATGACCTACGAAAAGATCCTCTACACCCTTGAGGCAGGTGTCGCGCGGATATCGATGAACGATCCGGCCACGCGCAACGCCGGTTCGGCGCAGATGGGCGAGGAACTGTTCGACGCCATGAACCGCGCGTCATTCGAAGCGCGCGCGGTGGTGCTGACGGGGGAGGGCAAGGCGTTCTGCTCGGGCGCGAACCTAGGCGATGCAGGCGATATGCTCGCCGATCCGCGGCGCGACGTGGGCACGTTGCTGGACCGCCACTTCAACCCGGTCATCATCGCCATGCGCGACATGGAGCAGCCGGTCGTCACTGCCGTGCGCGGCGCAGCGGCGGGCGTGGGCGCGGGGCTTGCCATGGCGGGCGACCTGATCCTCTGCGGGGAGAGCGGGTTTTTCCTCCAGGCCTTCCGCCATGTGGGCCTGGTGCCGGACGGTGGCTCCTCGTGGCTGCTGACCCGCGCCGTAGGCCGGGTACGCGCGATGGAGATGATGCTGCTGGGCGAGCGCCTGCCCGCCGCCAAGGCGCTGGAATGGGGCCTTGTCAACCGCGTGGTGCCCGATGAAGACCTCGATTCCGCCGCACTTGCTCTGGCAGGCGAACTGGCGCGGGGGCCTTGGTCGCTGCGCCGGATCAAGCAGGTGGCCTGGGCGGCGACCGACAGCACGCTGGAGCAGGCACTGACCAACGAGCGCCTCGGCCAGCGTGATGCCTCGCGAACCGAGGATTTCGTCGAGGGCGTCACGGCCTTTGCCGAAAAGCGGGAGCCCGCGTTCAAGGGCCGCTGAGCGCCGAAGAGCGGCCAGGTTGACACGGTTGACACGGTCCGGGGCGAAAAGCGCTATGCCCTGTACCGCGCATCCCCGACCGGACCGCGCTTCGGATGGATGGCTGCTAGGAATGGCATCGCGCGGAACATAGCTCGTGCGATGCCCTGTAGGAAAACGCTGCCTCTATTCGTAGCTGGGATCGCTCAGAGCCGTCATCCATTCGGGGCATTCGTTTTCGGCATCGCCCCGGAACGAGGCGCTGTTGAACGACATGAAATCGAGCGCCGCGTCGCGGGCGGTCATCGCTGCGGGAATGCGATAGCTGGCCGCGACGGCATCGCCGCAGGTGGCCGTCCAGCCGACGATGTCTCGCTCCCGCTGCATCCAGAGCTGGACCAGCCAGAGGAAGTCGTATCGCTTGTCCTGCATCGTAGCCATCGCCGATCCTTCAAGGAGTTGAAGGCCTTAGTCGCATGACGGTGCCATCGCCGCAACCATTGGAGGCAAGGGAGATGGGACCGAACGGCGGCCGTTTCAGACCGCGCCCAGGCTCCGCAGTTCCGCCAGCCGTGCCTCGTCGATGCCGATCTCGGCGAGGACTTCGGCGGTATGTTCGCCCAGCATCGGCGGGGCCATGCGGATCGTGGCGGGGCTCGCCGACATTTGCGCGAGCGGGCTGGCGATGAGGTCCACCGTGCCGCTCTCCGCCCAGGCGTGGGGTGTGGTGGCGCGCAAATTCCGGTGCCTGACCTGCTCATCCTCCCACACGTCCGCCAGTTCGTTGTAGCGCGCGGCGGGAATGCCGACGCCGTCCAGCATCTCCTGCATCCGGGTGACGGTGAAGCCGCTGCTCCACTGGTTGATGATGTCCATCAGTTCGGCCCGGTTGGTCTTGCCGCGTTTGAGATTGCTGTCGAAGCGCGGGTCGGTGAAGAGTTCGGGCTGCTCCATCAGCACGGTCAGGCGGCGATAGTGCTCGTCGGTGCCGGCGGTGAGGTAGACGATGCCGTCCGCGCAGCGCATCAGGTCTGCTGGGCCGCCGCCGTTGCCGCCGTTGCCGAGGCGGGGAGGGGCCTGTCCGCTGATCAGGTAGTCCTGCATGATGTGGCTGACCATGGCCACCGAACTGTCGAGCAGGGCGATGTCGATGAACTGCCCTTCGCCGGTGCGACCCCGGTATTGCAGCGCGCCCAGAATGGCGAGTGCGGTGTTGTGGCCGGTCACGAAGTCGACGAGGCTGGGGCCGGTCTTCAGCGGACCGCCTCCCGGCTGGCCCTCGGGAATGCCGGTTACGGCCATCATGCCGCCGGTCGCCTGGAACAGCCCGTCATAGCCGGGCCGTGCGGCCATCGGCCCGGTCTGGCCGAAGCCGGTGACGGAGCAGTAGATCAGGCGCGGGTTGATGGCGCTGAGGCTCTCGTAATCGAGGCCGAAGCGCGCCAGATCGCCCACTTTGTAGTTCTCGATCAGCACGTCCGCCGTCTTCACCAGTTCCTTGAGGATCGCCTGTCCTTCGGGCCTGGAATGGTTGAGCGTGATCGAGCGCTTGTTGCGGTTGGATACGGTGAAAAAGCTGGAATGACGGGTCTCGATCCCGTCCTTGCCGGGCACCCACGAGAAGCCGTAGCCGCGCCCGTCGTCGCCCACGCCGGGACGCTCGATCTTGATGACGTCGGCGCCAAGGTCGCCGAGGATCTGCGCGCCAACGGGGGCGGCGAAGACGCGGCTCATGTCGATGACGCGGATGCCGGCTAATGCGGCCTTATCGTTCGGGTTCGTGCTCATGATGCGCCTGACGCTAGACCCGCCTCGGGGAGCGGCCAAGGCGAGCGGCAGCGCTTATCGCAGCGACGATCAAGCATCGCTGCTGGCGTGGTCAGGCTTATCCGAAGCGGCGAAAACGCCTAGCCGGAAGCGAAGATATATACGGGAGTATGCGATGAAGACGGCGATCATCACCGGCGCGGGCAGCGGCATCGGGCTGGAGACCGCGAAGATCCTCCATGCCGAGGGCTTTGTCATCGTCGGCGTCGGCCGCAGCAAGGACAAGCTGGCCACGCTGGAGGCCGCGATCGGCAATCCCGACCATGTGCTGGCGATCAGTGCCGACCTTACCGATCCCGCGGCGCCGGGCGCGATCGTCAAGGCCGCGCTGGAGCGCTTCGGCCGGATCGACGCGCTGGTGAACAATGCCGGCGTCGGCAGCCCCAAGCCGCTCGACGAGACCGACGACGAGACGCTGGACGATTTTCTCGACATCATGCTGGTCGCGCCGTTCCGCCTCTGCCGCGACGTGATCCCGCACCTTTCGCAAGGTGCGAGCGTGGTCAACGTGACCAGTACTTTCGCGCATATCGGCGGGCGGCGCGGCGGCGCCTATTCGGCGGCGAAGGGCGGGCTCAAGTCCCTGACCGAGCACATGGCCTGCGAATATGGCCCGCGCGGCATCCGTTCGAACTGCGTGGCGCCGGGCGTTACGATGACCGACATGGTGCGCCACCGCTTCGAGGACGAGGGCTTCAAGCGCGCCAATGTGGAGACGACGCCCTATCCGCGCCTCGCCTTGCCGGAAGATATCGCTTCGGTGATCGCGTTCCTCTGCCTGCCGGGCAGCGAGATGATCAACGGGCAGTCGATCGTCGTCGATGGGGGCTGGACGGGGACCAAATACCTCAGCCCGCGCGTGACCCGCACGACCTGGACAGAGCCGAAAGACGTCTGAGCCGTCCTCAGCGGGACACGGTTTCGGCGGTGCAGAGGCGATTGCCGCCATGTCGCTTGGCGGCATAGAGTGCGGCATCGGCCTCGTGGAACAGCGCTTCGGGATCCACCTTTCCATCGGGGCCGGGAAAGGCGATGCCCGCGCTGGCGCCGAGCGGCAGTTGCTGGTTCTGCCAGACGACCGGCAGAACCAGCGCGTTGATACGGTGGCGCACCGTCATTTCCAGCGCGGCGGACGAACTGCCCCGATCCAGGATCATCGCGAATTCGTCGCCGCCGATCCGGGCGATCAGGCGGGCTTCGGGGAAAGTGATGCTCAGGCGCCGGGCAAAGCCTGCGAGACAGGCATCGCCCGCCGCATGGCCCCACATGTCGTTCACGGCCTTGAAGCCGTTCATGTCGAACAGCACGAGCGCGCCGATGCCGGTCAATGCGGGGTCATCCGTGGGACGATCGAGGAAGTCGGACTGGAAGCGCGCGCGGTTGGCGAGGCCGGTCAGGGCGTCGTTTTCGGCCAGTTCGCGCAGGCGTTCCCAGCGCAGGCGCTCTTCGGTAACGTCCTGCTTCATGCCGTAGAGCGCGCTCGCGCGGCCCTGTTCCATGCGCACGGCGGCATTGATGCGCATCCAGCGCCGCTGGCCGTCGGCGCGCACGATCTGCGCCTCCATCGAGAAGCCCGAACCCTCCGCGATGGCGCGGGAACGGAGCTGTTCGAGCAGCGCGCGCGATTCCTCGGTGTAGAATTCCAGGGTCTCCCGGCGGTCCATCTGGCGGTGGAGCGAAGCGCCGAAGATATGGAACACGCCCTCCGTCCAGGACAGGGCCTGGGTGGCGAGGTCGCAGGACCATGCCCCCATCGCCGTCAGCGCCGCTGCCTGCGCGTAGAGCTGCGCCGGATTGTCGGCAGCCAGGGGCGGGACCGATCCGGACGCGGCCGACAGAGACGGAATTATCGCGTGCTTCAAGGGAGCCGGATCCTCGGGAGAAGAGAGGCGCATGCCCGGAGCGGGCCTGTTAGATCCGTATAAGTGCCTAGGGTAAAAGTATTGCTAACCATTACAGATTTGCAAGGCCACGCAGACACGCGATCGAACATGCTTTTCCCGGTTCGGACAGGCAGGTTTCGGCGGCAGAAGGCAGGCTGGGGAGAGGGGTGCATGAGACCGGCTGCGACGACCTGTTACAACCCCGTCATTGCAGAAAAGCCGCGAAATCCCTAAGTGGGCCGTGCTTCCGCAACTGGCGGACCCGACCACCCCACCGGAGAATGATGAAGCCCGCCCCGTCGCAACGCCACTATGGAATGGATTGGCTGCGCATCGGCGCGTTCGTTCTGCTGATCTTTTACCACGTCGGCTTTTCGTTCACGCCGTGGGGTTATCAGACTCCCTCGCGCGGCGTGGTCGGCTGGGCGGAGATTCCGCTGCTCGGCCTCAGCGCCTGGCGCCTCGCGCTGCTTTTCGCGATTTCCGGCTATGCCAGCGCGGCGCTGCTGAAGAAGGACGGCGACAACCGGGCCTTCCTGAAGAGCCGCATCCTGCGCCTTGGAATCCCTCTGCTTTTCGGCCTGACCGTGGTCGTGCCGCCGCAGCCTTACATGGGTCTGGTCAACAGCGGCTACGAGCATGGATATGGTTACTTCCTGCTATACGATGCCTTCCGCTTCCATAAGGTAGGATACGAGGTGCTTCCGGCCACGATGCACATGTGGTTCGTGATCTACCTGCTGGCCTATACCCTGGTGCTCTGCGCGGCGCTGATGATCCTGCCAGAGACCTGGCGCTCGGCCCTTCGTCGCGGTTGCGAGCGGCTGCTTTCGGGACCGGCGCTGCTGCCGCTGGGTATCGGGGTCATCTTCCTGATCCGCATGTTGCCCTACGGCTGGACGGACATGCACAACTTCCTCCAGGATCGCGGCGCGCACCTCCACTATTTCGGGATGTTCCTCTTCGGCTTCCTGCTGCGCGGCTCGGAGCCGATGCGGCAGGCGATCGCGCGCCAGTGGAAGCCGGCTTTGGTGCTCGGTCTTCTCGGCTATGCATGGGTCATCGGCGATACGCTGTTCTATCCCGGCAATATCCCGACTCCCGCCGCCTGGGAGCAGCCGCTGTCCTTCGCCAAGTCCATGCAGTGCTGGGGCACCGTGATCGCGCTGTTCGGCATCGCCGACCGCTTCTGGAACTTCGACCACCGCTGGCGCACGACGCTGGTGGAGGCGGTGTTCCCGATCTACATCGCCCACCAGACGGTGATGGTCTTCGTCAGCTACGGCATCCGCGACATGGGCCTCGGCGCGCTGGCGGAGTTCCTCACCCTTTGCACTGCCGTGGCGGGCGGGTCCTGGCTGTTCTACCTGATCGGGCGCGAGATCGGGCCGCTGCGGCCTTTGATCGGACTCAAGCGTCATCGCGGGCAACGCAAGGTGGCCGGTAAGGTGGCGGTTGCCTGAAGACGTGAAGGATTGACCGGGGGAGCCTGCTCCCTTGCTTGAATCGCTGTTCGTCAATCCCGAGCCAGGAGCAGCGCCGCCGCCATCGGGCCGCCGCCCGAAGTCGCGACCGCCACTTTCGGATTGCCTGAAATCTGCCGTCCGGTGGCCGTGCCGCGAAGCTGGTTCACCGCCTCATGCGCGAAACCGAAGCCGTGGAGGCGGCCTGCGCCAAGCTGACCGCCGAAGGTGTTCAGCGGCAGTTCGCCGTCCAGCGCGATGCGCGTGCCGCCATCGATGAACCTGCCGCCTTCGCCTTTTTCGCAGAAGCCGAGGCCTTCCAGCCAGGTGATCGGCAGGAACGCGAAACCGTCGTAGAACTGCACGGTGTCGACATCCTGCACGGTGTAGTCGGTGCGCGTCCAGAGATCCGCGCCGGTTTCGTAGGCGGCGAACCATTCCACCTGATCCCACGAGTAACGATCGACCGAGCCCGACATCGCGGCGATGCGCACGGGCGTGGTCTTCACTTCGTCCAGCGCGTCTCCGGCGGAAACGATCACCACGGTGGCCGCGTCGGTGAAGCGGTCGCAGTCGTAGAGGCAGAGCGGCGTGGAGATCATCCGCGCCGACATGTACTTGTCCAGCGTCAGCTCTTCCTTGGTGATCGCCCGCGCGCGCGGGTTGCGCATGGCGTTCTTCGATCCGTTGATGGCGATCTGAGCAAGCTGCTCGCGCGTCATGCCGTAACGGTGCATGTGCCGCGCCGCGTATTGCGCGGTCCAGCAGGCGGCGGAGGTGGCCCAGAACGGGCTGGTCCATTGCGACGAGCCGGAGACCGTGTCCTGCTTCATGCCCGACATATACGTGGACGGATCGGCCATGCCGCCCGCTTCGTAGACGGTGCGGAAACAGATCGCGTGGCGGACGAGTCCCTGCTTCACCGCCATCGCGGCGGCGGCGATGGCGGAAAGCTGCGCGGGCTGCTCCATCGCGCCCAGATGCCACTTGGACCTGATGCCCAGCACTTCGATCAGGTCGTCGCTGCTGACCGGGGAGAACGCGCTGTATCCGGCCATCTTGCCGGGGTAGGTGAACACGCCGTCGATCTGCGAGAGCGTCAGCCCCGCATCGGCCACCGCCTCCCGCACGGCATCGACCGTCAGCAGCAGCGGGTGGCGCGGCAGGCGCACGCCGACTTCGGACTGGCCGAGGCCGGTGATATAGGCTTCCTTGCTGGCCATCGGATCAGTCCGCCTTCTCGAAGAGGGGGTAGAAAATGCCGTCCTGCTCTTCGAACACGACACGAACCTTGTCCTCGAAATCGACCGCGTCGACGGGGCAGTTCACGATATTGGTGGTTAGGTAGACCCCCGGCGCGCCGTCCAGCTTCACCCGGGCGATCACATAGGGCACTTCCAGATCCTTGGCCCAGGGCTGATGGTTCACCGTGAAGCTGTCGATCGTGCCGGTGCCGGGCACCGCGTGGGGCGCGATGTTTTCCGACTGGCAATGGCGGCAGAGCAGGCGCGGCGGATGCGTGAACGCACCGCAGTCGCCGCACTTCACGATATTCAGCTTGCCCTCGCCGCCGCCTGTCCAGAACGCGGTATTCTCCTGGTCCAGCTTCGGCCGTGGCCGCGGTGGATTCATCGGTCCTCTCCCATTCGTCGATGAGAGAAGTCCGGCGCAGGGCCTCCCGCGTCAAGGCGGGCGGCGGATTGATCGCGTCGGCGCTTCACGCGGGAGCGCAGGCCTATCCGAGAAACGCGGCGATTTCGCTGCCGATCTGTTCCGGTGCTTCCAGGTTGAGCAAATGGCCTGCGGCCTGGTGATCGATGCGGGTCACATGCTTGCTCGCGCCGACGATCTGTTCGGCAATGAGCCGGAAGTCCGCTGTGTCGCGGCTGCCCGTCAGGAGCAGGGTGGGCACGGCGAGCGCCGCCAGCCTGCCTGCTTCCGGCAGTTCCGGGCGCTGGTCGTCCTGGACCCATTGGCGGCCGTGGAAACTGTCGATCCCGGCGCGGAGGCGGCCTGCTTCCGGTCCCGCACGCGTGGTGTCGAACAGGGGGTGCTGCCACCAGAGGTCGCGAGCACCCGCCATATCGCCGTCTCGTGCGGCCCGGCCGATGGCCTTCCAGCGCGCGATCCAGTCCTCGCTCCACGACCAGCCGACGATCAGTGGGCTGACCAGCACCAGTCGTCGCACCCGCTGCGGGTGGTTCAGGGCAAAGTTGAGCACGGTTCCCCCACCGAGCGAGAGGCCGCACAAGTCGGCCTGCGCGATCCCGAGACTATCCAGCAAGGCCAGCAGGTCTTCGGCATGGGAGAAGGCTTCGCCGGAAGCCGTATCGGAGTCGCCGAAGCCGCGCTGGTCGTAAGCGATCAGAGGGAGATCGGCGGGCAGGGCGGCCACGACCGGCTCCCAGTCGTGCCGGGAGCCGCCGAAGCCATGGACGAGTATCAGAGGTGTGCCGTCGCCTTCGCGGTGCCATCCGGCCAGCGTTGCGTGTTCGATGTCGATCCGGAAATCCTGCGTCATGGAAGCAGGCTAGCGCGACCATTCCCATGACGCACCTGACAAATCAGGCCGAGCCCATGTAGCGCCCGCCGTTGGTGCTGATCGTCTGCCCGGTCATGTAGCTGGCTTCTTCCGACGCGAGGAACGCGGCAGCGGCGGCAATGTCGGCAACCTGGCCGAGCCGCTTGACCGGCAGGGTCTTGCCATAGGCTTCGGCATCGATGGGAGCCTGGCGCAGCATCGGCGTGTCGATCGAGCCCGGCGGAATCATGTTGGCGGTAATGCCGGTGCCGCCCAGTTCCATGGCCAGCGCCTTCGTCATGCCCAGCAGGCCGCCCTTCGACGAGACGTAGTGGCTCTGTGCGAAGGAGCCGGACTGGGTCGAGGAGGAGGTGATGTTGATGATCCGCCCCCATTCGGCGGCCAGCATGTCCGGCACGATCTCCTTGGTGACCAGCCACGGTCCCTTGAGGTTGATGCGGATCACCTTGTCGAACTCGTCCTCGCCGATGTCGAGGAAGGGCGTGAAGGGCGCGATGCCGGCGTTGTTGACGAGGATGGTGATGGGGCCGAATTTCGCGCGGGTCTCTTCGGCGGCGGCCTTGATCGCGGCCTTGTCCGCGCAGTCGGCGGTCAGGGCGATGGCGGTGCCGCCTTCCGCCTCGATCATGCGGACCGTTTCCGCCGCGCCTTCGGGGTTGAGGTCCCAAACGGCGATCGCAGCCCTGTCCTCCGCCAGCCGTACCGCGATGCCGCGGCCGATACCCGAGCCGCCGCCGGTGACGACGGCGACTTTGCCTTCAAGCGAACGTGTCATGCAATTCTCTCCCGCGAAGCGCCTGTTTGTGCTGAACGGGTGGACAGCGCAGGGTGCGGGAGTCAAGCGGCGAGGTTACATGCGCTCGGCAAAACCGCCGTAGCGGCCTTTGTGGAACAGCATGGGATCGTCCTCGCGAACGGTTTCCATGCGCAGCACCTCGCCCAGCACGAACCAGTGGTCGCCCGCTTCGGTCACCGAATAGAGGCGGCATTCGATGGCTGCGATCGAATCCCTGATGATCGGCAGGTTGTGGTCGGAGACGACATAGTCGACGCCGACGAACTTCTGGTCGCCCTTGGCCGTGACGGCGCGGCAGACCTCGGTCTGGTCGCTGGCCATGACGTTGACGCAGAAATGCCCGGACTTCTCGATCAGCGGCCAGGACGTGCTCTTGCGGTCGGGGAAGAAGCCCACGAGCGGCGGATCGAGCGAGACCGAGGTAAACGAGCCGACCACCATGCCCGCGGGCCGGTCATCGTCGTCGAGCGCGGTAATCACGCAGACGCCGGTCGGGTAGCTACCCAGCACCTTGCGGAATTCGGACGGGTCGATGGTCGTTGTGGTCACTGGGGTGTTCATCCTGTCGGTAGGTCCTGCTGCATGTCAGGGCTTGAGTATTCCCTCCATGCGCGCGGCGGTTTCGTCAAGCCATTGGCGGAAGGCGGTTACGCGGGTGAGCTTGCGGATATCCTGGTGCGTGACGAACCAGAAGCTGCGGACGATGCGCTTCTCGGGGAGCACGGCAACGAGGCGCGGGTCGGTTTCGGCCATGAAGCAGGGCAATACGCCCAGTCCGCCGCCGCCTGCGATCATACTGTGTTGTGCGGTGATGCTGGGGGAGCGGATCGCCGCTTTCAGCCCCGGCTGGATTTCGTCGAGATAGCGCAGTTCGGGAGAGTAGATGAGGTCGGGGATGTAGCCGACGAGGGCGTGGCCTTCGAGCAGGTCGGCCGGGCGCGACGGAGTGCCGTGGGCATCGAGATAGTCGCGCGTGCCGTAGAGCCTCAGGGTGTAGTCCGAGAGCTTGTGGGCCACCAGCGGCCCGGTGCGCGGGCGCGAGAGCATGATGGCGACATCCGCCTCTCGCCGGGTCGGGCTGAGGAAGCCGCTGCTGGCGACGAGGTCGATGGCGAGGCGCGGATGCGCCGCCTGGAAGCGGGGGAGGTGGCGCGCGAGGAACCAGCAGCCGAACCCTTCCGAAGTGCTGATCCTGAGAGTGCCGTAAAGCCCGTCGTTGCCATCGGCCTGTTCGGTGATCCGCCCTGCGGCACTGGCCATGGCTTCGACCGAGGCAAGCAGGGTCTCTCCGGCCTCGGTCAGTTCCTGTCCGCTGCGGGTCTGCTCGAAGAGCGCGGTTCCGAGCGAGGCTTCCAAACGGCGCAGCCGCCTGCCCACGGTCGTCGGGTCGACGCCGAGCGCGCGCGCGGCGCCCGCCAGTTGTCCCGCCCGGGCGATGGCGAGGAAGGCCTGGTAGTCGCTCCAGTCGATCGAAGGTATCGTCAAGGTATCGTCACTGCGGCAAATGATCCTTGGGGCTGCATATGTGCAGTTATCGATGGCGTATTTTCAGCTTGCCTGCAAATCGGACCGGGATCACCTACCGTGGAAAGCGCACCGTGCGTGCCTGCCGAAAATATTGTGAAAGGATGAGGAATGCGCCTGATTGATCATCTCGTAGTCGGCGGCCCCGGCGGCCCGGCCGCGCGTCTCGGCGACGTTTTCAATCCCAGCACCGGCGCGGTGCAGGCTCAGGTGCCGCTGGGCGATGCAGCGCTGCTCGACCGTGCGGTCGCTACCGCGCAGGCCGTGCAACCCAAATGGGCGGCGATGAACCCGCAGCGTCGCGCCCGCGTGCTGTTCAAGTTCAAGGAACTGATCGAGAAGAACATGCAGAGCCTCGCCGAACTGCTGGCGAGCGAGCATGGCAAGGTCGTGGACGACGCCAAGGGCGACATCCAGCGCGGGCTTGAAGTCGTCGAATTCTGCTGCGCCATCCCGCACATGCTGAAGGGCGAGTACACGCAGGGCGCCGGGCCGGGCATCGACGTCTATTCGCTGCGCGCGCCGCTCGGCGTGGGCGCGGGCATCACCCCGTTCAACTTCCCGGCGATGATCCCGATGTGGATGTTCGCCCCGGCTGTCGCGGTGGGCAATACCTTCATCCTCAAGCCGTCAGAGCGCGATCCCTCGGTGCCGAACCGCCTTGCCGAACTGTTCCTGGAAGCCGGCGCACCTGAAGGCGTGTTGCAGGTCGTCCACGGCGACAAGGTGATGGTGGACGCGATCCTCGACCATCCGGGCATCGCCGCCGTCAGCTTCGTCGGCTCGTCCGACATCGCGCACTATGTCTATTCGCGCGGCGTCGCTGCCGGCAAGCGCGTGCAGGCGATGGGCGGCGCGAAGAACCACGCCATCGTCATGCCCGATGCGGACATGGACCAAGCCGTCAACGACATCATGGGCGCGGCCTATGGTTCGGCGGGCGAGCGTTGCATGGCGCTGCCGGTCGCCGTTCCCGTGGGTGACGAAACCGCCGATATCCTGCGCGAAAAGCTGATCGCCGCGATCGACAAGCTGAAGGTCGGCGTTTCCAACGATCCCGAGGCGCAGTACGGCCCGGTCGTCACCGCCGTGCACAAGCAGAAGATCGAGAACTGGATCCAGACCGGCGTCGACGAAGGCGCAGAGCTGGTTGTCGACGGTCGCGGCTTCTCGCTTCAGGGGTACGAGGAAGGCTTCTTCGTCGGCCCGTCGCTGTTCGACCATGTGACGCCCGAGATGAGCGCCTACAAGGAAGAGATCTTCGGCCCGGTCCTCCAGATCGTTCGTGCCAAGACTTTCGAGGAAGCGGTGGAGCTTCCGACCAGGCACCAGTACGGCAACGGCGTCGCTATCTTCACCCGCAACGGCCATGCCGCGCGCGAGTTCGTGCAGCGGGTACAGGTCGGCATGGTCGGTGTGAACGTGCCGATCCCGGTGCCGGTCGCCTACCACAGCTTCGGCGGCTGGAAGCGCTCGGCTTTCGGCGACCACAACCAGTACGGCATGGAAGGCGTGCGCTTCTGGACCAAGGTGAAGACCGTGACCCAGCGCTGGCCGGACGGCGGGGCGGGCGACAGCGCCTTCATCATTCCGACCATGGGCTGACGGAAAGTCGTCACTCTGCAGATGGGGACAGGGGCGGCGGAACAGGCTACGGATGGCAGGTGTTCTTTCGGGATGCCTGCTGAAAGGAAGGTCGTTTGATGATGAAGATCAGCAACGTACTCGCCCCGGCCGTGACCGTTTTGCTGCTCGCTCTGGGGTTGGCCGCCTGCTCGAAGGAGCCTGCCAAGCCCAGTGCCGAGGAAACCGCCAGCCCGCTGCCGGAGGCGAGCGCCACGGCCTCTGTTGCCGCTTCGGAACCGGGGGGAATACCCACGTCCATTCCCGCCGCGCTTCGCGGCCGGTGGGGGCTGGTCGATGCGGATTGCACCAGCACGCGCGGCGATGCCAAGGGCCTGCTGACGATCGATGCCGATACCCTGAAATTCTACGAATCGGTCGCGAAACTGGGCGTCATCAAGTCCGGCTCCGCGACCGCTATCGAGGGTGATTTCGCCTTCAGCGGGGAAGGGCAGAGCTGGAACCTTGACGTATCGCTGCGCTCGCCGGACGGCGGCAAGACCCTTGTCCGCAAGGACACCGGACCGGACGCGATGCCCGGTACGCTCACATATGCAAAGTGCCCCTAGAAGCACATAACCGCACCTGCCAGGAACAGAACAGAGATGACCGAACAGTTTGGGCTGACCGAGGACCAGCTTGCGATCCAGGAGACCGCGCGCAAGTTCACCGCCGACCGCATCACGCCTTATGCGGCCGAATGGGACGAGAAGCATCACTATCCGGTCGATGTCTGGAAGGCCGCCGGCGAACTCGGCTTCGGCGCGATCTACGTGTCCGAGGAAAGCGGCGGCATCGGCCTGGGCCGTCTCGACGCGGCGCTCATCATGGAGGCCATGTCCTACGGTTGCCCGGCGACCAGCGCCTACATCTCGATCCACAACATGGTCGCCTGGATGATCGACAGGTTCGGTGACCAGCAGCTCAAGGATCGCTATCTTCCCGACCTCTGCTCGATGGAGAAGATCGGCTCCTATTGCCTGACCGAGCCGGGTTCCGGCTCGGACGCCGCCGCGCTCAAGACTTCGGCGCGGCTGGACGGCGATCACTACGTGCTGAACGGCACCAAGCAGTTCATCTCGGGCGGCGGCTACAACGACGTCTACGTCGTCATGGCTCGTACCGGCGAGCACAAGTCGCGGGGAATCTCCTGCTTCGTGGTGGACAAGGACACGCCCGGCGTCTCCTTCGGCGCGCCCGAGAAGAAGCTCGGCTGGAACGCTTCCCCGACCGCGCAGGTGATCTTCGAGGATGCCCGCATTCCGGTGGAGAACCGCGTCGGAGCCGAGGGTGACGGCTTCAAGTTCGCGATGGCCGGGCTCGACGGCGGCCGCCTCAATATCGGCGCCTGCTCGCTGGGCGGGGCGCAGCGCTGTCTCGACGAGGCGGTCCAGTACGTGAAGGATCGCAAGCAGTTCGACCAGCCGATCGCGGAGTTCCAGAACACCCAGTTCCGTCTCGCCGAAATGGCGGCCGAGCTGGAGGCGGCCCGCGCGCTGCTCTATCTCGCCGCCGCCAAGGTCACTGCCGGATCGCCCGACAAGACCCGCTTCGCCGCCATGGCCAAGATGATGGCCAGCGACACCGGATCGTCGGTGGTCGACCGTGCGCTGCAATTGTTCGGTGGATACGGTTATCTTCGCGACTATCCCATCGAGCGCTTCTGGCGCGACCTTCGCGTCCATCGTATCCTCGAAGGCACCAACGAGGTCATGCGGATGATCATCGGCCGCGACCTCCTCAAGTAAGGGGCACGAGCATATGACCACCGAGACCCTGACCGCAGAAATCCTCGATCGCCGCGAAGGCGTGGCCGGGATCATCTCGCTCAACCGCCCCAAGGCCATCCATGCGCTGACGCTCGGCATGTGCGAGGCGATGAGCGCGTTGCTCGCCGGATGGGCCGACGACGACACGATGAAGGCGGTGATGATCGAGCACAGCGAGGGACGCGGCTTCTGCTCGGGCGGAGACATCAACCTGCTGCGCCGCTCCGCGCTGGAGGACCTCGGGCGGGAAGGGCGCAGGTTCTTCCTGGCCGAGTACCGGCTCAACCATCAGCTCTTCACTTACGGCAAGCCCGTGGTCGCCTTCATGGACGGGATCACGATGGGCGGCGGCGTCGGTATCTCGCAGCCCGCGCAGTACCGCGTGGCGACCGAGCATACCCGCTTCGCGATGCCCGAAACCGGCATCGGCCTGTTCCCGGACGTCGGCGGCGGCTGGTATCTCTCGCGGCTCGACGGACGGCTGGGCCAGTTCCTTGCGCTCACCGGGGCGCGGCTGGATGGGGCGGAATGCCTCTGGGCGGGCCTTGCCACCCACTACCTGCCCAGCGAGGCGCTGCCCGAGGCCAAGCGCCGGATCGCTGCCGGGCACGAGATCGGCGGCGTGCTGGGCGCGCTCTCGGTCAAGCCGCCCGAAGCGAAGATCGCCGCCCATGAGGCCCAGATCCGCAAGCATTTCGCTTTCGATACGCTGGAGCAGGTGCTCGCCTCGCTGGAGAGCGATGACAGCGAGTGGGCCGCGCGCGAACTCGCCACCTTGCGCATCAAGAGCCCGCAGGCCTGCAAGGTCTCGCTTCGCCAGCTCGCCACCTCGCTGACGCTGGAGACTTTCGCGCAGAACATGGCGATGGAATATCGCTTGGCCAGCCGTGTGCTGGTGCTGCCGGACTTCGCGGAAGGCGTGCGCGCGGTCATCGTCGACAAGGACAACGCGCCCCGATGGAATCCCCCGACGCCTGAAGGCGTCACCGATGCGATGCTGGATGCGATCTTTGCGCCGCTCGCCCCAGAAGAGGAATGGAAGCCCCTATGAGCTACGAGACGATCCTGGTCGAGAAGAAGGGCAGCGCCACGCTTATCACGCTGAACCGCCCGCAGGCGCTCAATGCGCTGAATTCGCGGGTGCTGGAGGACCTGATCGAGGCTTTCGCGGCTTTCGAGGCAGACCCCTCGCAGGGCTGTGCTGTGCTTACGGGTTCGGGCGAAAAGGCGTTCGCCGCCGGCGCCGACATCAAGGAAATGGCCGACAAGCCCAGCGCGGAGTTCTATTCCGAGGACTTCTTCGCCGGGTGGACCTCCCGCATCGTCAAGACCACCCGCAAGCCCTGGATCGCGGCGGTGAACGGCTTCGCGCTCGGCGGCGGCTGCGAAGTGGCGATGATGGCGGATTTCATCATCGCCTCGGAGAACGCGAAGTTCGGCCAGCCGGAGATCAAGCTCGGCGTCGCGCCGGGCATGGGCGGCTCGCAGCGCCTCACCCGCGCGGTCGGCAAGTCGAAGGCGATGGACATGTGCCTTACCGGCCGGATGATGGATGCGGCAGAGGCGGAGCGTTCGGGCCTCGTCAGCCGTGTCGTGCCGTTGGACCAGTTGCTGGACGAAGCGCTCAAGGCTGCCGAAGCGATTGCCGGAATGCCGCCTCTGGCCGCGACGATGAACAAGGAAATGGTCAATCTCGCCTTCGAGACGACGCTCGATACGGCGCTCGTCCTGGAGCGCCGCATGTTCCAGGTGCTGACGGCTACCGAGGACAAGGTCGAAGGCATGAAGGCCTTCGTCGAGAAGCGGCCGGGGGTCTGGAAGGGCAAGTAAGCGCGTTATCCCGGCGCCAGCCGGGACCGTTGTGAGTCGGGCGCGGGCTTGGCGCTTAGCCCGGCCATATATGCAAAGTAGCGTCACGCTATAGCGGTCCCAGCTTCCGCTGGGATGACGGGTTGTGGCTGCACGAAACGTGGGAGAGAATGTCATGAAAATCGCCTTCATCGGTCTTGGCAACATGGGCGGCGGTATGGCTGCCAATCTCGTGAAGGCGGGCCACGCGGTTCGCGCTTTCGATCTGTCCGCCGAAGCCGTCGCCAAGGCGGCGGAGCAGGGCTGCACGACGTTCGCCACCGTTTCCGAAGCGGTCGAGGGCGTCGATGCGGTCGTCACCATGTTGCCGAACGGGGCGATCGTGCGCTCCGTCTATACCGCCGAAGTCTTCGGCCATGCGCCCGAGGGCGCGCTGTTCCTCGACTGCTCGACCATCGACCTTGAAACCGCGCGCGAAGTCGTCGTGCTGGCGCAGGCCGCGGGTTACGAGATGGCCGATGCGCCGGTCTCGGGCGGGATCGCAGCGGCCAACGGCGGTACGCTGACATTCATGGTCGGCGGGAGCGATGCGGTGTTCGAACGGGCGAAGGCGGTGCTCGAACCCATGGCCAAGGCGGTGATCCACGCGGGCGAGACCGGCGCGGGTCAGGTCGCCAAGATGTGCAACAACATGCTGCTGGCGATCCACATGATCGGCACCTGCGAGGCTTTGGCGCTGGCGCAGAAGGCAGGACTCGATCCGCAGACTTTCTACGAGATCAGTTCGAAGGCCACCGGCTATTGCTGGTCGCTCAACGACTATACACCGATGCCGGGTGTCGGCGCGAGTAGCCCGGCGGACAACGGCTATGCGGGCGGCTTTGCCTCGGCGCTGATGCTGAAGGATCTGCGACTGGCGATGGCGGGCGCGGACACCTCGGGCGCTACCGTGCCGATGGGCGAACATGCGACGAAGATCTACGAGGCTTTCGTAGAGGCCGGAAACGGCGGCAAGGATTTCGGAGCGATCTTCACGACGCTTTGAGAGGAGATATTATCCTCTGCAATCTGCGATAGCAGCGATGACGACGAGGTCCCTTTCTACTGCTTAGCGGCGCAGCCAATACGCCTAACGACGTAACCATGGGCGCGCGTCGCGGTTGGTCCGCATGACCTAGACAGTAACGGGGGTGCAGGGGGGCTATGCTCCCCTGCCGTCCTCTTCCTTCTTCCGTTCAAGAACGAACTGCGGAACCCGCATCCCCTTGGTCCGCCCGGTCAGATGAAACTGCCGACAAAGCGCGCAGCGATAGGGCCGCAGCACGACTGCCGCTTTCGCCGCCACTTCCAGGGCTTCCGCCTCGCTCGCAAAGCGCCGCTTGCGTTGGCAGACGCCGAAGCGCGTGCGCATGTCAGCCGAGCAACCGCGCGCCGAGCAGGGTGAGCAGCTTCACGTCCATCGCATAGCCTTGCGCGCGCCATCCGGCGATCGCCTGCTCGATCCCGGCGAGAGGGACGCGGTGGACGACGATGTCCTCGCTGTCCACGCCGCCGCCTTCGCCCACTTTCACGAGGTCGTGGGCGCGGAACAGGGTGAAGCTTTCGCTGACCATGCCGGGCGAGGAGAAGAACTCGCCGAGGTTTTCCATGCGGCCGGCGTGGTAGCCGGTTTCCTCTTCCAGTTCGCGGGCGGCGGCGATGCTGGCGTCTTCGTCGGCGCTGTCGTCATGGTCGCCGACGAGACCGGCGGGCAGTTCGATGCAGCGTTTGCCGAGCGGCACGCGGTACTGGTCGACGAGGATGACATGCTCGTCCGCATCGACGGCAAGGATCACCGCAGCGCGGATGCCGCGCGCGCGGCTGACGTATTCCCAGCGGCCGCGCTTGCGGGTGGTGATGAACTTGCCCTGCCAGACCACTTCGTCAGGAGCGTCGGCATCGGGCGGAAGAATGGTGGTTTCGGTCATATTTCGATCAGCCTGTCGGGAAGTTCGTTCACGTCGTCATCGGCGCGGGGGAAATGCGGGGCGAGGATCGCACCGACCTTACTCACGGCCACGACCATGCCGTCGCAGGTCCGGCCCTCGCGGACATGGGCGAGCATGGCGGACATGGCCTGGCCCCAGACTTCGGGGTCGACCTTGGCGGCGATGGCGCGGTCGGCGACGATTTCGGCGCGGTGTTCGCGCATGGAGAGGTAGATGAGCACGCCGGTGCGCCCCGTGGTGCGCTGCTCGGCACCGATGCGGAAGGCGCGGACGGCGTGGGCGTGGACGCGCATGGTCTTGATCTGCGGCGGGACCAGCCAGAACTTGAGCGGCGGGATGAGCTGGAGCAGCAGCATCGCGCCGAACTTGATCGCGGCGATCCCGGCGGCGAGGCCGACGATCATGCGCGGGGTCCATTCATGGCCCCAGTCGGCCAAGAGGCTCTCGTAGAGGCCCATGTAGAATTCGGGCGCGATCACCAGCGCGCCCAGCGCCAGGAAGGCGACGATCGCGGCCCAGGCGAGGGCCACGTCGGTATAGCCGTCCGAGCGGTCCGCCAGCACGGTGACGATCTCGCCGGCGCTGTGCATTTCCGCCTCGCCCACGGCCGCGCTGATGCGGTCGTGGTCCTCGGCGGAGAGATAAACGGGTTTCGGCATCGTTTCTGTCCCCCTTACCAGCTGCCGCTCGCGCCGCCGCCGCCGAAGCTGCCGCCGCCGCCCGAGAAGCCGCCTCCACCACCACCGAAACCGCCGCCGCCACCCCAGCCGCCGCCGAAGTGATCGTCGTCATCGTCGCCGCCGAAGCTGCCGGGCATCCAGATGATCGGGCCGCCGAAACCGCCGCGTCGCCGTCCGCCGCCGCGCGCCTCGTTGATCATCGGCATGACCACGAAGAACACGATGATGAGGATGAAGACGATCGTACCGATCGGGAATCCGCCGCCGGAACTTTGCTTGCGCGCGGCATCGGCGTCCGCCGCCACCTTGCGGGCCTGGTCGGGCGGCAGGGTGAGCTGCTTGACGAGCGCATCCGTGCCCGCCGCAATGCCGCCGGGATAGTCGTCGGCTTTGAAGCGGGGGAGGATCTGGTTGTTGATGATGAGGAAGGAGAGGCCGTCGGTGATGATCGGTTCGAGGCCGTAGCCGACCTCTATCCGCACCTTGCGCTCGTTCGGCGCGACGATCAGCAGCGCGCCGCTGTTCTTGTCCTTCTCGCCGATTCCCCAGGCCCGGCCGAGCTGGTAGCCGTAGTCGGAAATCTCGTAGCCCTGGAGGCTGGGCAGGGTGACGACCACCAACTGGCGGCCGGAGTTCTTCTCCAGCGCGTCCAGCTTCTGTGTAAGCTCGGCTGCCTGTTGCGGGTTCAGCAGCTTGGCATCGTCGACGACGCGGCCGGTAAGCTTCGGAAAGCTGGGCGCGGCGGCTGCATGCTGGGCAAGCAGCGCGCCGAACGCCAACAGGACGGCCGCGAAGACGGCCTTCAAGCGGATCACGGTATCAGATCTTGCCTTCGAGGCTCGGCGCGTTTTCTGCGCCCGGCGTCGTCGCCTGATAGGGGACCAGCGGGTCCGCGCCGCGCAGCTTGGCGCCGATCATCGTCGGGAAGGTGCGGACTTCGGTGTTGTAGTCCTGAACCGAGGCATTGTAGTCGCGCACCGAAATGCGGATGCGGTTTTCCTGCCCTTCAAGCTGGGTCTGGAGCATCTGGTAGTTCACGATCGACTTGAGATCGGGATACCGCTCGACGCTGACCAGCAGGCGCGAGAGGCTCTGGCCGAACTGGGCCTGTGCGGCCTGGAACTGCTGCATCTTGGCGGGATCGTTCAGGTCCGTGGCGTTGACCTGGACGCTGGTTGCCTTGGCGCGCGCCTCGACCACGCCGGTGAGGATTTCCTTTTCCTGCGTCGCGGCGCCCTTGGCCACGGCGGCGAGGTTGGGCACGAGGTTGGCGCGTTCCTGGAAGGCGGCCTGGACATCGGCCCACTTGGCCTTGGCGGCTTCCTGCTTGGTGGGAACCGAGTTGAAACCGCAGGCAGCCAGCGACAGCGCCGCCGCGAGGGCCAGCACGGTGCGGCTCTTGCGGGCCAGGGCGGAAAGGGACATGCGTGATCCTCCTGATCGGCACGGCCGAGGGGCCATGCCTGTTGCTGGAATAGATAGCAGCCACCCGGCCCGGTTCAAGGACGGTCGCACCCGTGAAACGACGCGCGCAACCGTTTGTTACTCGGGCGATTGTTACATAACGACCGATGTGGCAGGTTCACCGCCGGCCATGGACCGCACAGGATCGAGGGGAAACCGACCCATGCTTCAGGAATTCAAGACTTTCATCGCGCGCGGCAACGTGCTCGACCTCGCCGTCGGCGTGATCATCGGCGCGGCGTTCGGCAAGATCGTCGCCTCGCTGACCGACGACGTCATCATGCCGTTCATCGGCCTCATCACCGGGGGCATCGATTTCAGCAACAAGTTCGTGGTGCTCGGCACGATCCCGGCGGGCTATACCGGGCCGATGACGTATGCCGGGCTGAAGGCGGCAGGCGTGGCGATGTTCGGCTACGGCGCCTTCCTCACCGCAATCATCAACTTCCTGATTCTTGCCTTCGTCATCTTCCTGATCGTGCGCCAGGCCAATCGCCTGCTGCCCAAGAAGGAAGAACCCGCAGCGCCCACCGGCCCGACGGAAGTGGAACTGCTGGCGGAAATCCGCGATGCGCTGAAGAAGGACTGAGCCGACAGATCGGCTATCGATTACAGAAAAGCGGGGGAATTGCAGAAGGGCGGGGTCATTCCCGCCCTTTTCTTTTCCGGCGGGCACCCTATATGAGGTTCCGCCAGCTTGCTGGCTATGATGATAAACTGCGCCGTACAATAGGCACAGCGGACCCGGGGGCGGTACCCGGCGGCTCCACCATCACCCGTCCAGCCATCCGGCCGGACAACCCTGTTGTCGCAGGGGTGATGACGGGGCCGAACTAGGATCGACGTGTGTTGAAAAGCGGTGTTTTCATTCGGGCTGAGTAACCCGTTCAAGGCTCAAAACTCACAAGTGCCAACGACAACGAAGCACTCGCTCTCGCCGCGTAATTCTAGGGGCTAACGCCCTGACGTTACAAAGCTAAAGCGCGGTTGGACCCACCGGGCAACAGAAGGGATTCCAAGGGGCCCGGGGTGAGCCTTGCAACAGAATCACCCCACCTTTCAGACAGATATGTACCTGTTGGTTCCGCGCTTCCGTCAGGCGGCATTCGCCCGGTCGGAAACCGCCTCGGCCACTTCGGGCGCATTTTCCGCCTCTTCCGCCAGCTTCCGGGCCTGTTCGAACTTCAGGCAATCGAGGATCTTCGCGCCTGCCATGAAAACGGCACCGGTGCAGGCCAGGAACAGCAGCTTTCCGCCCCATCCGGGAAAGCGCGTGAGGTAGACGCTGCCGCGCTCCACCGCGCCCAGGGCGAGGGCGTAGATGATCATGAAAGCTTCCCAGCGCGTCTTGATGACGAAAAGCCGGCTGATCTTGCGGAGCATTCCGATCCTTCCAGTACCGCATATCCCTTTGGGCAACCGTGAGGGCAGGTCGAGGTTCCCGTGGCGCATGGGAATGTCGGCTGTAAGTCGTTCCGATGCAAGGTATAAGCTGGCTCGACGCGGTGCCACTTTGGGACCGCTTCGGCGCGGATGGCCAGTTCCCATTTGCCAATCGGATCGGGATGAGGCATAGCTTTGGCAATCCTCCCCAGGACAATCTTGAACAGATGTCACGGTCGCCGCACGCACTGCCTTGTGCCTGCGTGCCTGGAATGCGAGGAAAAATGACGGACAGAATCGAACGATCGGGCCTTTTGGTCGATGCTGCCTTGGCGCGCTTCGTCGAGGACGAGGTCTTGCCGCCGATCGGGCAGGAT